>Ga0209431_10003139_pt1 | contig 13218 bp, 24 predicted proteins | sample RifCSP13_3_FD_184021 | JGI IMG/M metagenome (GOLD analysis project Ga0209431, IMG submission 184021) | Soil microbial communities from Rifle, Colorado - Rifle CSP2_sed 13_3 (SPAdes) (version 2) | ecosystem: Environmental > Terrestrial > Deep subsurface > Rock core/Sediment | place: Rifle...
CGCGGAGGGGCTCGAACCCCCGAACCTCACGGATGTGAACCGTGACGGCCGTTGGGGTGCCCACAGGGCCAAACGGATGTATTAGGGCGGCAATCCGTGAGGCTTGCGGGTTGGGCATCCATGGGGTCTATGGGTACGACTTTCCCTGTTCATTTGTGATTTTATCCATTTATTATCTAATATGTAATCAATAAACAACTAGGGTGCTGGTGATGGTTTCCAGTCCCCTTGAAGGGCGGCCCAAATATTAGCTTCATCTGCAATTAAATAAATATTGTCACTCAAAAAATTTTCCCATTCGATGCGGTCAACGGTATCTTTGTAAAAAATGAGATTGACTACATTCTTTTCGTCGGTTTTTCCATAAGCGTCAACCATCAAAAAAGAGCCCGACAAGAGGATATACGTATAATCAATTTCACTCTCGTCGATCGCTTTTAATAGTTCTGTTGCATCCCTTTTGGCTCCGAATATTATGAGCCCATCAGTGAGATTGTCATTGATTGCCCAATTGACGAATAACGCCTCCGGCTCAGGATCATCGAAATTAAGTGCGGTTAGACGGGGAATATTTCGATTGCCTTTCTGGAGAACCTGCTCGACTTTTACTCTAAGAGCCTGATGTGGTTCTAAAATCACAACAGGAGAAGGTGTAATTTCCTGAGTGAATGTTGGAGCGGGCGTATCCATTGGCGCGGATGAAGGCAACGGCGATATGGATGTTTCGGTTGACAATTGTTTGGGGGTATTGGTGAGCGGAAGGGCGGAAAGGTTGGCTGTAGGGATTGTGACGGGCTGAGAGCCGGTGAAGATGACGGAGGCGAGCAGGCATAGGGCGCTGCAGGCGAGGATGGCCAGGGAGATCAAGCATCCGAGCTGCCATTTTTTGAGCTTCATGGTTTTTTGTAGACGTAGCGATCGACGATCTCACGGATCTGGTGACGGGCTTCTTCAGGCAGGTTTTCCCAATTGCGATTGATGTAGCGAATCTCGGGCTCGGGGCTGGCATAACCCAATATGTCGTAGACCTCTATTCCCATAGTGGCTGCCAGGTCATCAATTCGCAAGTTTGAAGGTTCAGCAACTTTTCCGCTTATCCATTGTGAAAGTGTTGGGCGGGAGACCTTAAAGATTTTTGAGGCTTCTTCCAGGCTGACGCGACGACCCTTTTCCCGCTCGAGCTCCTGAATTTTGCGAAGAACAAATTCAGACCATTTTTCCATTTCGTAAACTGATTGTAAATTGGTCGATTAATCCCTTGACATTTCAGTTAAGTTGACTTACAATGCGTAAAGGTCAACGAATATTAAAGGTCAAACAATGGTAAACGTCGCCCAATTGATTGTCCGAACGTATTTAGACAAAACGAAAATGACACTGCGCGAATTCGGCGAACAGCTTGGTGTTTCACATGTGACGGTCTCGTATTGGCGCAATGGCAAGTACGCTCCAGATACAGACCTGATGATGAGTTTTCGGAACAGCGATGATTGGCGTGGTGAGTTCGCCAGGGCAATCCTGGCGGCGAAGCATGGTAATGGGGGCAAGTAACAACCCCAGTTCATTATAACCCGATTCCAAAATCTGGAGGCTTTATGAACATGCTAGCAGATTCCATTGTCGAGGTGTCGATTGCGAGTGCTCAAGATTGGCTAGAGGCCTTCGCCAGCCATTTGCGGGCCAGCGGGCGTAGCGAGCGCACGATCCGGGCTTATTTGCAGGACGTGCGCTCGTTTGCTGCCTGGTTCGAGCAGGTGAACGGCCAGGAGCTCAGTCCGGAAGAGATCACCGGCGTGGATCTGCGGGCCTACCGGACCTATGCGATGGATCATTGCGCTCCGGCCACGTTCAACCGGCGGCGGGCGATGCTGAAGGTGCTGATCGGGTGGGCGCTGGAGGTGGGGCTGCTGAGCTACGACCCGATGAAGGGGGTGAAGCCGGTGGCACAGGAAGAAACGCCGGCGCGCTGGCTGGACAATACCGAGTATCACCGCTTGACCCGGACGGTGGAGCTGCTGGTGAATGGGGCGAAGACCGAGGCGGCCAGCCGCCAGGCGATCCGAGATCAGGCGATGCTGGCGCTTATGCTGTGGGCGGGGCTGCGGGAGGGGGAGGTGGCGGCTCTAAACCGGGAGGACGTGCAGCTAGGGGAACGGAAGGGCAGGGTGATCGTGCGACGGGGCAAGGGCGACAAACGACGGGAGATCCCGCTGAACTCGGAGGCGCGGCAGGCGATCAAGGCGTGGGACCAAGTGCGGGGAAGTGAGCCTGGGGCGCTGTTTGGCGGTAAGGGCGGCGTGCGGATCACCGGGAAGGGAATTCAGGACCGACTGCGAGTGATCCGCACGACCGCGGGGCTGGACGAGGATGTGACGCCGCATGCGCTGCGGCACACCTTCGCCAAGCGGATGGTGGATGCAGGGATCCCGCTGGGGAGCATCCAGAAGCTGTTGGGGCACAGCCGGCTGGAGACGACTTTGGTTTATACGAAGCCGGGCTGGACGGATCTGGAGAGGGCTGTGGAGGGAAAATGAATGCATGGCAATTAATCAAGGCGCGACTGGATGCTGGCGAGAAGATCAAATACGTTGTTTCGCTGCGAAAAGAACAGCCGAAGAAACGACGGAAAAACCCGAGGAAACTACGGTTTTTAGAGCGCAAGGTGAAAGCAAAGCCGGTAGTATTTGGCTCGCGCAGCAATGGATCGTACACGAAGCGTGATAACGAAGAACCGAAATATCGGCGCAAGATGCGCCAGGCGGCACAGAAGATCAGCCGGAGAAAGCAGGGAATGAGATGAAAGCACCTTTTATTATGACATTGATTATCGTATTGGCGCTGATGGTGGCCTTCCCGGCAGGCGGGGCGATCGATCGCTGGCTGATCTGGATTGCGCTAGCGTTTTTCATCGGGACGGCCTGGATCTTCCACAAGGTCAAGGCCTGAGCGAAATGTCACACCGATCAGGGAAATATCCACAATTATGGGGGCGCTGGCGGGAATGGCAGATTCTGGCGGACCGGGCCAGGAGCGACGGTTTTGATTACCTGGTCGACAAGCACCATCCAGCGGCCAATGCGGGCTGGGAAACGATCGATAAGTGCATTGCCGGGTTGAAAGCGGACCTGGAGAGCAGACAAATTCGCATGTTCTGAAATTGGAGGGAGGTTCGACGTGGTTTACATCATCAAATATCGTAAGGAATGCAATGGGACCCAGGAGCAGAGTCAGGTTTCCGGGCTGGTGTTCTATGATCTGCAATCGGCTAAGCGGACCGCCGATTAGATGAACGAGACTGCACCGGCGCACTTCAATTACTGGCCGGAGGAGCTGCCAAGATGGAAGAGCAAACAACCATAGTAGATCGGCATCCGCAGGCGGTAGTTTGTGAGCCTGTTGAGGAAGAGACGGCTCTAATCCGGATCCGGGGGGTCAAACACGAGGTCGAGTTTATCTGGGGCTGGCCGGGCGTGGTGGTGATTGAGCTGCTGCCGGTGAGCAGGTGGGAGCTCATATACGGGGGGATATTGAGTGTGTTTTGGGCAATGATCAGGATTAAGGAGATTGGAGGCAGGCATGTTGATCGAAGTCATGATTAAGGAATATCAGGCGAGGGTCCAGGCAGCGGAAGATGAAATACGCAAGGAATACGATACGAAGGTCAATTTGGCCAAGGCACAATGCAGAGAGATTTTAGCTGTTTTAGCAGAGGAGTTAAACCCTTATTTGCAACTGGATCTGCACGAAAATAGCGTCGATTTCGTATTTTTTCCAGCCGAATTGCAGCTGGCGCCATTTTACATTCGTATTCGGTTCAATGGTGAAAAAACGGAATATATTTGCCTGGGTCATGGGCATAATAGTTTGGTGAAAATGCTGGCTTTCGCCCGAGAGAATTACCCGGACTGGCGCGCAGATCAAATCAAGAGGCAAGCCATTGATTTTAACGTAAAAATCATGCAGGCGGAGACGGAGAAGTTTGCACGCGAGATCGGGGATCAATGGGCGCAACTGGACGGCCAAAAGGAAGCAGCTGAAAAAACCGTAGCCTATCGGATCGAAATGATGAGGCAGATCCAGGAACTGGATGAAGAGGCTGTGCAGCACGAGCTGGCCAGGCAGGCGGAGATTGAGCGTTATACCCAGGCGTTCAAGGAATATCTCGTGGCGCAGAGGCTGGTGGATGAGCAAAATGAGAAGTTGTACCAGGAGCTGCAAGCGAAGCTCGACATCACATTCACAGTGTGGGAACTCGTTTATGCGCTGATTGCCATGGATGAAGATGCTTTGCCTTATGTAGAGACACGCAGTGTGTTTGTTGCTAATCCAGAGCCAAAAGGATTTGATACATGGGGGGTATTTACCCGAGGCGGGAAAATTGAGTATATTCGATATTTCCATTTGGTGAGCATCCAGCGCCGGGATGTCACACCCATGAACTGCGAAATTGCTGCTCGGTATTACCGCTTTGGGCAGTGGGATGTCTATGCTGAGCCTGATGGCCCTATCGATTGGGGTGCGCTGGTGGAGAGCTACAAGGCGAAGCTGCTGCCCAATTTGGAGCGGCCTATGGCGAATATAGAAGTGCTGAATTACTGGGATGTTGAACACATCCAGCAGGCAGTCAACAAGCAGCTGGACGCATCATGATACTGATGGGTGGGCAGGTGCAGCCGCTGTTTATTTGTAAAGGCAGTAGTAGAAGAACTCCGCTTTTACCGGCGCAGGGGCTCGGGGGCTGGCCTGTCCTAGAAAAGGGCGGGCTTGGTTAGATAAGTGCGTGTTATGCAACCAATGTTGAGCTCCCATGGGCTGTTTGGGGCAGATCAGGGGCGATTAGGGGCACGAATTTTGGTGGCATAACACGCAGCTGGGTCGGATCGGGGAGCAGGTCGCTGCGTTTCGGGGTGTTGCTTAAGCCAGTGCGGTGAAAAACCTGACCAAATTTGTAGAAAGGGTTCGGATGGACGACATTGTTGAGCGAGTAAAGCAGGCCAACCGAATAGAGGATGTGATAGAGGAGAGCGGGACCCCGTTGCAACGTCACCATGGGCGGTATCTGCGATCAAGCGATGCGGATCAGAGTAGTCTGGTGATCGATACGTTTCGCCAGACGTACAGCTGGAATAGCAAGAGCGAGATCTCATGTGATGTGATCCAATGGGTTATGAATCGGCGGGGGCTGGATTTCAAGACGGCAGTGGAGGAGCTGGCCAGGCGTAGCAGGCTGCCGGAGCCCAAATGGAGCAAGGAAACGCAGGTAGCCAGGCTAGCGGCTCGGGTGCGGGAGGAGTGTTTTGGGATGGCGCAACGCTGGTTTCAGAAGGCACTTTGGGCGGATCCTGCTGCTACTGAATATGTGAGGGGGCGGGGATGGACGGATGAGACGATCCGGGAGAGCGGGATCGGGTTCACAGGGAGAGGGACCGAGGCGGAATTAAAGGACCTGCGGGGGGATTTGAGCATGAACGGAGTGGAGCTGGATAGCCCACAGGCGGTGGCGATTTTGGGATGGCGAGGGGATGTGAAGGCGTGGGGGGCAAAGTGGGGGATCGAGTTGCGTAGCCAGGCGCAATGGATCGATTGGGGATTTATTCCGGGGTTGGTAGGGAAGACCAGGATCGTTTACCCGCATGTGGTGATGGGGCGGGTGCGGCAATTTTCGAGCCGGAACATTTTGGGGGCGGAGATCAATAGCGAGGGGCAGGAAGTGAAGGCCTACAATTTGCCGGTGGTGTTGGCGGGGGAGCGGCAATTATTTTTTAATCACGTGTACCGGATGAATGCAGAGGAGTGCGTGGTGGTGGAGGGACAAGCGGATGCGATCACGCTGGGGCAGTGGGGGCTAGCTGCTGCTGCTTTGGCAGGAACGGCATGGAAGGACCACGAGACGGCGCTGGGCGAGCTGCGTAAACGGCACGAACAGATCTACATCGGGCTGGATGGGGATGAGGCGGGAGAGCAGGCGCTGCTGGGAAAGCGAAGCGAGTGGCCACTGGTGAAGATCTTTGGACCGCTGGCGAGGATAATCAGATGGACAAACATGGAGGCGCATGAATGAGCTGGCTTTATTTGCCGGAGCCTGTGGCGGATTACTCGGAAGCAAATTGCTCGGATGGCGAGCCGTCTGCTATATCGAAAACGATTCCTATTGTATCCAGGTCATCCGCAAACGGATCGCCGACGGAATGCTCGATGATGCGCCCATCTGGGATGACGTGCGAACATTCGACGGGCGTCCCTGGGCTGGACATGTGGATATCGTCACTGGCGGCTTCCCATGCCAGCCATGGAGCGTCGCAGGAAAGCATGCTGGAGAATTGGATGAGCGCAATCTCTGGCCGGATACCATTCGCGTTATTAGAGAAGTTAGACCCCGATGGTGCTTATTGGAGAATGTCCCAGGGCTCTTATCTCGATCCTATATTCGCCGAATATTCACAGACCTGGCCAAAAGCGGGTATTTTGCTCGATGGGATTGCATACCGGCTGCTTTCGTCGGTGCCCCGCACATCAGGTCAAGGCTCTGGATTGTGGCCCACACCAACTACGGATTCGGCGAACGAAAGAAAGAAACTTTATTCGCAGGGCGGATTAAGTCTGTCGACAGCGGTAAAAATGTTTCCGACACCAACAGCCAGCAATACAAAAGCGGTTCATTTGCGGACGAATGGCAGGCCACCACGCAATTATCTTCCCACACCGAAAGCATCAGATGGAATGGGAGGTCCGGCATACAAGAAGCCACCGAAAAGGATGGGGGGTTTCATGCTCAAGGAAATAATACATGGTGGGCAACTGAACCCGAATTGGGTCGAGTGGCTAATGGGGTGGCCAATCGGGTGGACCGCCTTAGAGCCATTGGAAATGGGCAGGTTCCAGCAGTGGTTAGAGCTGCATGGCATTTGATGATTGATGAGACATTATGAATGACATCGAAACCAATAATGGGCGAGTTATCAAAGATGCGAATGATGTGCTGCGGTATGGGATGGCGGAGCTCACGGTGTATGGTGAGGACCAGGGGGCGGAGGAGGGCGTGGCCAGGGTGCAGGAGCTGGTCGGGCAGCAAATCGAGCGGGTGCGGCTGCTGCTGAAGAGGTCGAGGACGATGGTGGAAGAATGCGCGCGGTGGGCTGGCCAGGCGGATGGATCGGAGAAGGATCAGCGGGTGAAAATGACTTTCTCGATCATCAAGCTATTGCCGAAGGTGGACCGATCGGTGTATCGGGAGCGGCTGGTGGACCTGCTGGGGATCGGGGTGCGGGAGTACAACGATATCCTGAAGGCGGCGATGGGGGACAAAGAAGGCGACGACGGGCCAGGGATCGTGATCGAGACGCTGGGAGGGTTCGAGAGCGGGTGGCTGCTGGAATATATCTACAATCCGGAGGAAAAGAAGGGGCTGCTGGCGTACCGGGATCCGGAGCGGAAGATGGGGACGGCGGAATACGTGGACATCGAGGGGATCCGGTATGCGGCGCCGACGCCCAGCAAATTTATCACGGACGGGGGGGTGCTGTTCGCCAGCGAGCTGGGGAATTTGAAGCCAACCCGGGAGCTGACGGGGATCGTGGAAGCAATGATCCACCAGCATTATCTGCTAGAGAATAAATACCTTGGTCGGATCATCGCTTATTACGTGCTGATGACATGGGTATATGACTGCTTCAATGCGCTGCCATATCTGCGGGCGATGGGGGAAGCTGGGGCGGGGAAATCGGAGCTGATGCGGCGGATCGGGCACCTGTGCTACCGGATGATGAGCGCCAGCGGGGCGAATACCGGGGCGAGCTTCTTCCGAGCGACAGAAAAATACCGGGGGACGGTGTTTCTGGACGAAGCGGATCTGCACGATGGCGGGGATATGAGCAACGATCTGGTCAAGTTCCTGAATTTGGGGGCGATGAAGGGGAACCCGATCTGGCGGCTGGAGGAGGTGCTGACGGAGGGCGGGGGGAAATCTTACGAAGTGGCAACCTTCCAAACGTTCTGCCCGAAGCTGATCGCCATGAGGCGGGATTTCAAAGACGATGCGGTGGGGAGCCGGTCATTAACGATCAAGCTGATGCCCAGGGAGCCAATCGAGCTGAAAGCCAGGGGGATCCGGCTATATATCGACGAGGAATTCAGGAAACAAGCCGCGGCGATCCGGAACCTGCTGCTGCGGTGGCGGTTCGAGCATTGGGAGCCGGAGATCGAGGTGACGGAAGAGATGATGGACCTGAACATCAGCTCGAGATTGAACCAGGTGACGATGCCGATGAAGGCGCTGGCGAAGGATGATCCGGAGCTGAGGGCGGAGATGGAGACCTTCCTGCAGGCGTACAACCGGGAGATGGTCTTGACCCGCAGCATGACGATCGCAGCCCGGGTGGTGGAGGCGCTGTGGAAGATCTGGGGGGATGCGGAGACCAGAGAGAAATATCTGCAACAGGCAGACGACGGGGCGAACTGGTTTGTGATGATTGGCGATGTGGCGAAGGTGGCGGACGCCATTATGGATGAAATGAACGCCACGGACGAGGAGGGCGAGAGCGAGGAGACGAAAAAGAAGGGTAAGAAGGACAAGCTGACAGCCAGGGGGGTGGGGAGCTTGGTCCGGAACGAGCTGCAGCTGTACGTGGGGGAGCGGCGGGGAAAGGGCTTCCCAGTGTACTGGGATGCGATCAAGATGGAGGCACTGGCCAAGAGGTATGGGGTGAGCATGGAGCTACCGGCGAAGCCAGCGGTCAAAGTGGAGCCCAAACAAGAACAAATTCCTTTTTAGGACACGGATAAACGCGGATGAACACGGATTTTTATTTTATTGCAGGTGTATGTATGTACGTTAATGTACATTGGAAGCGGGTTTGGGCGCCCATGAATATTTATTTTTTTGTGGGAAGAAAGGAAGGGGTGAGAAAAATAAAATATTTAAAGAGGCGCTTTTTGGCCAAAAAACATACACCAACGTACATACGTACACCTGGGAAGGCCGAATCGTGCAATATGGGTTGTTTTTCGATGTATGTATGCATATTATGTATGTAACTATGGAGTTTAGTTGCAACATTTTTTATCAGGCTCAAATAAGGGCAAATTCCTTTGCTTCAGGTGTACATTGAAAATGGCTATGTACATTTTGGTACACCGAGGAGACAAAAAGTGTCCGAATATTTGAGAAAGGGAGAACAAGATGAATATTTACGCAGCCCCTAATGGGGCAATGGAGGACCTGGTCAATACGATCCAGGAGCTGCGGCCGGGGATAGTGACGAGCCGGCTGGTGCTGGAGATCAGCACGGATGATAAGGGTCTGGCAGCGTTGCTGAAGAGGATCTCTGACGATATTCCGGACGAGATGAACGCCGATTCGCTGGTGCTGCCACGCAGTAAGCCGGAGAAGAAGGCACGGAAACCGCGGATATCCAAGGCGCCAGTGGAGATTTCCTCGATCGGTGGCGATGGGTTCCGGGATTAGCAGCTCGAGGGTGCCGAGCTGCCCTCTGTATGGCCGGCGGAGTATTCTTCTCATTCCGCCGGCTAAGGGAGAAACGACGATGAAAGTATTTGATTTATTGGCGCCGTGGTGCCTATCTGTGCTGGTCTTATCGGCGTTGCTCTATTTGCTGGTGCGATTTGCGGTGAGGTGCAAGGAGGAGCAGCGAAGGCTGCGAGATCTCGAGGGATCCTACGATCCGACGGAGATCAACAACGAAGTCTGATGAGCTGAGGATTATCCATGGAGGTCAAAATGGAGAGCCTATTGAATTGTTTGATGATGGGTGTGATCACATTCTTGATCATATCGCTAATATCTCTGTTTTGGATGATCTGGATGTGCAAAACGGCGGTGGAGGGGAAGGAGATCGAGGGGGTGGGGTTTGTGAAGATGGATCCATCGGAAAAAGCGTCCGTATCGGACACATTGGAGATAGATTCTCGGAGGGGTAGGGGGGGCGGAAATGTCTGAGCCGAAGCTGAGGATAGCCATAATATATATGGCGCTGGCGCTGATGTGCTGGATGTTTGCCTATCTGGTGGGGGTGGGCCAGAATGCAAGTGGGGGAAACGTAAACCCAAACCAGGGCGCAAACCTTGCGCCCCTACGGACGGGGTTGGGATTTGGGATGACGATCATGGGGATCGTGCTGGCAATTGGGGCGGGGTTCAGCCTGGGGAATTGGATCTGGTATCACTGGAATGAGCGGCTGGAGGAGAGGAAACGGGCGCTTGCGATCACGCCAACAGTGGAGCTGGCCAGGGAGATCAGCCGGTTGAGGCCGGACCAGACGGCGCTGCTGCCGACGGCGAAATACCAGGTGGAGATCTCGATGGCGGTGACGGAGCATGGCCGGATCTATTTCCTGAAAACGCCGTTCTTAGATGTGCCGCTGGTATGGCTGGATCATTATCTGAACGTGCTGTGCAGCCGGACGGAGCTGTACCCGATCCGGCGGTTTGGGAACGACAGTAAGGATCAGAAGTACGCCCAGGCGTTCACGGCGTGGGCGACCCAAGCGCATTTATACCTGGCGTTCCCGGCCAACGGGCCGGACCCGGCGCAATGGATGAGCCCGGGGGCTAGGGAGCGGGTGGTCGAGATGATCTGGGGCGAGGAGGTGGGGGAATGAGCGGCAAACGAAACAGCGGGCGAAAGCCAGGTCCGCAATGTATTGGAGATGTGGCAGATCGAGGGAATGTGTAGAGTATGACCGCTCGAAATCGATCAAAAAAATGCACGGATTGTGGTACGCCGGTCAAAATTTGGGCACTGCGCTGCAAAGACTGCCGGGAAAAACGTAAGGCAATGAGACCAACCTGCATTGATTGTGGTGTTCCAATCAGCGATAGATACCGCCGCCGATGCAAGCCATGCGCGCAAGCTTTCCACAATGACCATTATCAAGGTGAACGTGCGGTGCGTAGTAAATTCACCTGGTGGCATACGGGACCGCCGGTCGGTGGATTCGCAATCAGTGGGCCGGGAAGCGGATGTGATCGATTGGGGAATTAGGGCATCTTGGTCGAGGGATTAAATAATGGCTTGTTACGGCTTGTAACGGGCTCAGGATGAGTGCTGTGATGAAGATTGATGTTATAAGACAGAGGTTGATCAAAGCCTATAAACGGCTGGGAAACTGGCGGACGGTGGGGAAGGAATTTGGGATCAGCGGGGGGATGGCGTTCCGGATCGCCCAGCAGGATTATGAGCCAAGGGATCCGCAGATCCGGGCGAGGCTGGGTCTGGAGAGCTACGGGAAGGCGCCGGTGTGTCCGAGGTGCGGGATGGTGCACGTGAGCCAGAGGTGCACGGCGAAGCCGAAGAAGATGGGGAAGGTATCGGAGATGCCGGAGGCGGAGCTGCGGTGGCGGCTGGAGAACAGGGAAGAGCTGACAACGGATTTTCGCTGCAAAGAACGCAGCTCAAACGGATTGAACGGATTACAGGAGGAATGATGGCTGAGACGAAGATCGAATGGGCGGATTACAGCTGGAACCCGTGGTATGGATGCCATAAGGTGAGCCAGGGGTGCAAGAATTGTTATATGTTCCGGGAGCAGCGGATGTATGGCCGAGATCCGGAGGTGGTGGTGAGGAGTAAGACCCAATTCGATTGGCCATTGCGATTTGTGAAACGGGTCAGAGCTGGCCAGGCTCTTTCAGGAAGGGTGTTTGCATGCAGCTGGAGCGATTGGTTTATCAAGGATGCCGATCCGATCCGGGAGGAGGCCTGGGAAATTATTCGGAATACACCGGAGCTGACGTATATGATTTTGACAAAGCGACCGGAGCGATTTGCAGCTTGTTTGCCCAGCGATTGGGGGGGTGGATGGAAGAATGTATGGCTGGGGGTGAGCGCAGAGGATCAGATGAATGCAAATAAGCGGATCCCGATTTTACTTGACACGCTAGCAGTAATTCGATTTGTGAGCGCTGAGCCACTTCTGGATGAGATAGATCTTGGAAACTATATTTGTGAAACTTATAGTAAAGGTGATTTAACTTTAGGGAGATATCTTGATTGGGTGATTGTTGGTGGAGAGAGCGGACCTAATCATAGGCCGATGCAAGTGGAATGGGTGCGGTCGATCTTAGATCAATGCCTGGCGACGGGGGTGGCATTTTTCTTCAAACAATGGGGAGGTTTAAAGCCGGGTGGGGAGAGGCTGTTGGATGGGCGGGAGTGGAGCGAATTCCCGGAAGGTGCGAGATGAGGTTCCTGGAGGCTGTGGTGACACAGGAGGGGGAGGGGGTGGTGGTGGCCAGGACGGCGGAGGGCGGGCTGCTGGTGGCGATGGCGGCGCGGGAGGTGGTCTTGGTGACGGAGGAGAAGGGCAAACCGGTCGTGAAGCGGTATCCGGGGGCGAATTTGATCATGCAGCGGTGCGAGGAACATGGGGTATGGTTTAACGTGTTATGTGCCAAGTGTCAGGTGCCAGATGATGAGTGTCAAGGAGGCAATATAGATGATGACGACCAATGACAAGGATTTTCTTGCTTTGATCACTTCAATAATAATAATATCTATTGGACTTTATTTGGGAAAAGGCCCAGTTGATGTTTTAATTTTAGCCTTTTTCGAATTTTCTATGCTTATGATTGCTGCGAGAACGCTTTACAAGAATAAATAAGGAGATTAAGAAATGAATAGCCTGATATTAAGGTTTTTTGGGAAGAAAAATGAATGGAGAAGAATTAGTAAGGAATTGTGGGAAGCAGGTTATGAACCATTTTCTCCAGATGATGAGATAGAAAAGATGGATAGGATGACTGCAGAAAATCATCAATGCCCTACTTGTAAGCACATCGGTGCGGAATATAAACCATTTACATTGTTAGAACCATCATCATTATTGAAGGAACCGGATGTGTTTGAAATATCGAGTAATCGAGCCGATTATAGAGCTTTTATGGTTTGCAAAAAATGTGGAAGAGTTATTGAAATATGAAGAAGAAGACAAAATGAGTGATGAGCTAGTGGTGGACCGGGGGAGGAGCCGGTATGGGCTGCACCTGGTGCACGTGCTGAGGGCGGGGGAACCGGTGGACCGGGAGGCTGTGATCGGTCGGGAGGTGCCAGCGGAGGCGACGGATTGCGTGACGCTGGAATACGAGGAGGAGGAGCTGGGTATGCATCATTTGCAGCTCTACTGGAAGGAGAAAGGAGCACAGAGTTACGATGGGTGGTTCAACAGAGAGTAAACCATGGATGTGCGGGCCGAAGGATGGGCG
>Ga0209431_10003144_pt1 | contig 13211 bp, 10 predicted proteins | sample RifCSP13_3_FD_184021 | JGI IMG/M metagenome (GOLD analysis project Ga0209431, IMG submission 184021) | Soil microbial communities from Rifle, Colorado - Rifle CSP2_sed 13_3 (SPAdes) (version 2) | ecosystem: Environmental > Terrestrial > Deep subsurface > Rock core/Sediment | place: Rifle...
TGAATAGCATTCAAGAAGTCCGCCGCTGAGAACGACTGAAACGATCTCCGGGTCAAACTGTTTGCCGGACATCCGGGAGAGCTCTTCCCTGACATGATCCAATGCAAGGGCCGAACGGTAAGGCCGGTCACACAGCATGGCATCCACGGCATCCGCAATGGCCACCACCCTTGCGCTCAGGGGAATGGCAGTCCCCTTCAGCCTTTCCGGAAACCCTGTCCCGTCAAACCGCTCATGATGGCAGAGGATCACCGGCATCATCTCCTGGAGAAATTCCACAGAGGTTATGATCCTGGCCCCTATGGACGGATGTTTCTTGATCTCATCAAATTCAATGGGGTCCAACACCCCTTGCTTCTTAAGGATACTCCCCTCTACCCCTATTTTCCCAATGTCATGAATAAGCGCCGCCTGCTCCAAGGCCAATATTTTATCGGGCGGAACCCCGATCCTCTCGGCCAGGAAAGCAGAAAACCTTGAAACCCTTTCAGAATGGCCCCTGGTATATTGATCCTTGGCATCAATCGCGGCTAACAATGCCTTCACGGTACTTGCATAATGGTTTTCAATACTCCTCTTGGCATCCTCAATCTCCCTGGATAATTCCGTAGTCGCGATATGGAGCCTCTTAATCTCATCCTTCGTCCGGAGGTGCTCTCTCCTCTTCGCCACACCCTTCTCGACGATGTCTGTCACGTCTTTATGATCAAAGGGTTTGATCAGATAGTCCAGGGCCCCGTACCGGAGCGCATTCTTTGCCGTCTCTACACTCGCATACGCGGTCATGAGGATGACCTCGATATCCGGCTTAACCTCCTTTATCTTGCGCAGGAGCTGGAGCCCATCCATGCCGGCCATCTTGATATCAACGATAACGACATCAAAACCCCTCTCCGCCATACACCCTATGGCACACTCCCCGCTATCCGCAGTGACAATCTCATACCTCCCTTTGAGGATCATGCGGAGGGCCTCCCGCGGGCCCATCTCATCATCCACAACCAAGACACTATCTTTGTTCTCCATCTACACCTCCTCCCGTGTTGACGCCGCAATAGGTAGCAGCACGGTCAATGTTGTCCCCTGATTTGGTGCACTCTCTATAGTGACCTTTCCCTTATGGTCTTCAATGATCTTCTGGCTTAAAGGAAGACCGAGCCCGACCCCCTTCTCCGGTGTGGTATAAAAGGGATCAAAGGCCCTCTCGATATCCTCCTGAGGGATACCCCTTCCGGTATCCTTTATGGAAACCTTGATCATGGCATCTTTTAACAAAGACTCTACATCAACTGTCAATGTGCCCCCTGAATTCATGGCAATAAAGGAATTTTGCAGTATATATGAAAAGGCCTTGCTTAGCTGGGCCTTATCGGCAGAAAGTTTAAAGATCCCGGGTGCATAGTTCTTGACTATACGAAGGTCTGATGCCTTTAGATCTTTGAGAATGGATTCGAGGCTCTTTTCGATAAGCTCACCCATATCCACTGTCTCAAATTTATACTCTATTGGATGTACAAAGGCAATCAATTTTTCTATCAGGTTGTTTAATTTCTCGACCTCCCCGGTAACCGTCGTATAGAAGAATTCCTGAAAATCCTGGTCATTATATCGGTCTTTCATAAGCTGAGTAAAAGTTCGGACTGCCACAAGCGGATTCCGGAGTTCATGCGCCATCCTCCCGACAAGCTCATTTAATACCTGCAGGGTCTCTCCCCTCTTCCTTTCCCTGCTCAATTCCTTCCTTGCGGATATGTCGTCTATGAGCACAACCCCGCCTATCAGCGCCCCGGCAATGTCATATAACCCGTAGGTATCCACTGCAAGATACAGCCCCTCTGCCTCAGATACAATCTCATGCCTTCTGTAGACCTTTCTCTCCCTGACAGTTTCTCTGATTAAAGTGGCTATAGCAGGGGGGAGAAGGCCGGCGCCCCTGCCGATCAGGTCGGAGGCCTTTCTATTTAATATCTCCTCTGCCTTTGGATTAAATATCATGACCTCTTCCCGGTCATTTACCGTGATAACACCGCTCCCCATCCGCTCCAGGATCTTCTGGATATACTCCTTTTGATAGCAGACCCGGTTATAATTATAAATATCCTGTATCGCCCTTCCAAAATAGTTTGAAAGGACAAACAGCCTCTCAATCTCTGTGTTGCTGTAGGCCTCACCTGTTATCTTGCTGTCAAGATTTAAGAGGCACAGGAGTCTCCCATCGGACATGATTGGGATACTGACGATGGCCTGCAGCACCTCCATCTCCCTCAGTGCCCGGGTAAGGACGGTCTTCTGCCCTGCATCGGCCTCTGCCCTGTCCCCCCTCAGCACCCTCCCCTTAGCCGAAAGCCACAATACCATTCCGCTGTCACAGGAGAGGGAGAACCTGGAGGCGAGATCGGGACGAAGCCCTCTTGATCCCTTAATCTTATAGATACCATCCGCTTCATCAAACAGGAAGAGGGATATACGGCCCACCCCGATGACATCCATGACGGCCTCCAGAAACAGACTGATCAGCTTATCAAGGTCAAAACTCGCGGCAAAAGTCCTTGACAGGGCAACGGCCTTTTCAAGGGGCTCAAAGGTTAGCGGCGGGCCTTCTCCCCTGCCTGAATATCTCTCTGGAGAGGGAACGGACTGGAGCCTGAAGTGTTCAAGCTCGTTTAACATATCCTGTCTTTCCTGTGACTTTCGAATGACGGCGCTCAGCCTCTCCTTTGAAAGGGGTGCAGCGATCATCTCGTGAAACATCTCATGATATCTGTCCAGCTCCTCCCCAGACAGGTTCGAGGGAACGATCCCTATCCAGAGGAGATCCGGGATGGCTTTATGTCCCTTTATCCATACTCCCACCTTTTCAGATATCGCAACATCCACGGCGATCATACTGATCCGGGCTGTCCGCATCAGATCAGCCCCCTTTTCGAGGCTGTCCACCGGCAATACGATGTATTCATCTGTGAGTCCCGTCTGGAATCCGCGAACGATCTCGCCGGACGATGTGATGAGTAATAATATCTTCACAATTCAACCTTTCTAAAGGGGGAGCATCAATGTAACCGTAGTCCCCTGGTTATGGACACTCTCAATAGTGATCTCTCCATTGTGTTTTTCTATTATCTTCTTGCAGATAGAAAGACCAAGACCGGTGCCGGCGCCTTTTGTCGTAAAAAATGGTTCAAAGAGGTGTATCTTATCTTCCTCCCTGACCCCGGTACCTGTGTCTGTTACCTTGACGATAAGTCTATCCCTGTGAATAACATCTTCGCCCTTGAAAACATCTACCGTAATCTTTCCACCGTGCGACATAGCCTCCATGCTGTTTATAAATAGATTCAACAATACCTGTTTCAGTTGAAAGTTATCTCCATGGATCCCGGGGAGATCTTCAGCAAATCTCTTTTTAACCATAATCCCCTTTTGAGTCAATTGGGGAAAGAGCATCAGGAGGGTATCCCCTATGACCCGCACCATGTCAAAGGACTCGATTTTGGGCTCAGAGGACTTTGCAAAGTCGAGGAGATCAGAGACGATACTTCCGATCCGATCAACCTCGTTTATGGCGATGTTTGCAAAATGATTCCTGAACTCAGGGTCATCAAATCTCTCAGGGAGGAGCTGTGCCAATGTCTTTATAGAAACTAAGGGATTTTTAATCTCATGGGCAAGACCGGCGGCTATGGTGCCGAGGGATGCCAGTTTTTCTGCGGTCTCTTTTTGTACAATGATATCTTCATAATGGACCCTCATCTCCTTCATCTCTTCCCTGATCCGGATATTCGCGAGCAGGATCGACGTGTACTGTGCGAGGAGCGACAGGCAGGCCTCTTGTAAAGTACCGAAAGGCTCCTGAGGGCCTACTCCCCTCTCATACTGATCGACTATTAACAGGACCCCTGCTAAAGCCCCGCTCACCTTAATGGGCATAACCCTGTGGATCTTAACCTGCAGCTCTTCAAAAAGAAACCGGTAAAGCTCATCATCGATCCTATAAAGGCCATCTCTCTGTGATAATTCTTCCACAAGGGTCTTGGGAATATACAATGTCTTCACCCCGTCTATTTCCCAGACGTCTTCTTCTGCCTTTCTAACGACGTAGCCTGCGTACCCTCCTGAAAGGGACAGAGTTAACTTCAGGGCGTAATGGAGCACCTCAGTACCGGTACTCATGCCGGACAACTCTTCGATCCCCTCTCTGAGGATTGTCAGAAGGGGGGTAGCAGAACCGTTATAGATTTCCAAACAGCACCACCCTGTTCTTTCCCAGTGCTTTTGCCTTGTAAAGGGCCCTGTCTGCGTTATTGATGAGCACCTCGATCGTGGAGGCATCTGCCGGATAAGAGGCGATCCCCAAACTGACAGTCAATTTTGTCTCCTTCCCTTTATCCTTTATTACCGGGAGGGTGATACCCTCTATCCCATCCCGGATACGATTCCCTATAAGACGGGCAGCCTCCTTATCCGTTGTAGGGAGTATTATAGCAAACTCCTCCCCCCCGTATCTTGCTGCAATATCTATAATCCTGACATAACGCCTGATCACATGCCCTACATTTTTCAGGGCCTCATCTCCGACGGGATGACCATAAGTATCGTTAAACTCCTTAAAATTGTCTATGTCTAAGATAATCAGTGAAAAGGGCTGGCCATGACGCCTGGAACGCTCCATCTCCTCAGACATCCTCTCTTCAAAGTATCTCCTGTTCAGGAGTTCCGTAAGGGGGTCTGTGATAGATATCTTGCGCAGACTAAGAGAACTCTGATAATAGACCTGCCGTTCAATGGCCACAGTAGAATAAAGCGCCAGGATCTCAAGGAGTTTAAGATCCATATCCGAGAAATCTGTCCTGTCGGCCTTATCAGACAGGTTGATGACGCCAATGCTCTTTTCTTTCATCCTCAGGGGGAGGCTTATAAATGACTTTGTCTTATATCTCGTACGGTTTGGCCTTAAAAACCTCTCATCCTGTTCAATATTGCTGACCACTACCGGCATACCCCTTTCCAGCACGGTCCCGGCAATCCCCTCTCCCGGATTGATCCTGACATGATTGAGGATGGCCGGGTTCAGACCCTTGGTGGCCTTCACCTCCAGCGTACGGGTCTCCTCGTTCAGGAGCATGATGGAACCCTGTTCAGCCCCTGCAACCTCTGCGGCCCTGCCTATGATCACATCAAATATCTGCGGGGAGTCTATATCGGACGCAATCGACACTAATGCCTGCACGACAGCCCCCCCTTTTCTGAAAAAGTTTTCGCGTCTCAGAGAAAGCAGACGGTTCTCAAGGGGAACAGATACAGCCCTGCAAAAGGACTTAATCAGGTCTTCATCATCCGGAGAAATAGGGGTGTTTAAGATGCAGATCAGCCCCTCTACCCTCCCTTTCATGGTTATTGGGAATATCTTGACAGAGGTAAAGCCGTTTGGCAGGCCGATTTTCAGGATATCAAACAGTCCCGTAGAGGAGACAACTTCATTCCTTCTCACCGCCTCTTCGATAAGCCCTTCAACCCAATTGATTTTAACGTCGGTCAGCGCCTCCTTTTGATATCCAAAGACCTCTTCTATCCTGAACCTCTCCTCATCCACATCCCTCAGCAGAAGTATCACCGTTTGGACATTAAATAACACCCCGAGAGTGTTGAGGATCGTGTGATATAACTCTCTGTTATCGGCGGCGGCGGTACTGCTGACCACCTTTATCATCGTTTGCAATTTGGCCATCCTATCCTCGATGATTTTATATTTCTCCCTATTCTGAAAGAGATACAGGGTGGCCGTCTTAATGGCCTCCATCGCAACCTTAAAATAGTTCAGGTCTTTAAGCGAAATCCCCTTTACCGTCTCAAGGACACGGGCCTGGTCACATCCCAGCTTCTCAGCAACCCCCCTGTATCCTGCAAGGTCCGCATAGGATGAAACGATCCTCCCACCGAGGATGAGATTTCTTTTATCCGGCGTCTTACCGGAATAAACAGGGATGGCAACATTATTCAGGTTGGCATAGCACTTAAAGTAGACAGGTTCCTCTTTGGCAAGGGCCCGGACAAGGGGGGTTGTGCAATCTTGTTCGCAAAACACCCTTCCGGCGGCATGTTCCTGGAGGAGCTTGCATAGAGGACCCTCCTCCTCACGAGAGAGATTGTATTTCTCTTCTGTGCATAAGAGGAAGGGAAGCCCTGTTATCGCTGATAACGTCTCTGCCCATTTTGAGGCAAGATCTTCGTTGAAGTTCATGATATCCATCGCCTGATCCCTGCTGCCCTTGTAGGGGAAAAGAAAATATTATAGCAGACCTGCAGCAAATTTTCTATCTTTGGGTGAATTTTGGATTAGTTTCAAACCATTGCAAAAGGAGTGCCACAGAACTAAATCTCAGAACCAAATCAGTTGACAAATAATACCCAAATAGCCTAAAGTAGTTGAAAGACGGCTGGATTTGGCCGGTTACGGTCATAGAAATAGTGGAGATGAGAATGCTGAAGAATGATACATTTTTAAAGGCCTGTCGCAGAGAACCTACAGACTTTACCCCTGTGTGGATCATGAGACAGGCAGGTCGATATATGAAGGAATATCAGGCCATAAGAAAACGGGTGGATTTCCTGACGATGTGCAAAACCCCTGAACTTGCGGCACAGGCCACACTCCTTCCTATAGATATCCTTGGGGTGGATGCGGCAATCCTCTTTTCAGACATCCTGATCCCTGTTGAGGCCATGGGAATGGAGGTACGGTTTACAGAGAAGGGGGGGCCTGTCTTCTCAACTCCAATAAGGTCCGAGGCGCAGGTCCAGGGTCTTTCAATCCCGGGACCTTCAGAGTCAGAGGAACGGATGCCCTTTATTGCAGACGCGATAAGGCTTATCCTCCAGGGTCTCGATCACCGGGTCCCCCTGATAGGCTTTTCAGGAGCGCCGTTTACACTGGCTACTTACATGATTGAGGGGGAAACCTCAAAAAATTTCACATGGATAAAACGGATGATGTATGCAGACCCGCAACTCCTGCACAAACTGCTGGACAAAATAACCGGCGCCGTTATCCACTATCTGAATATGCAGATCAGGGCAGGGGTCCATGCCGTACAACTGTTCGATACGTGGGCAGGGTCACTCTCTCCCGATGACTACCAGGAGTTTGCCCTCCCGTACGTGGAAAGGGTCATAAAGGAACTTGATAAGAGGGGATGTCCGGTCATCCTCTTTGCAAATGGGGTCAGCAGTATATTGGAGTATATGGGGAACTCAGGGGCCGACGTGAACGGGCTTGATTGGAGGATTGACATAGGGGTTGCAAGAAAGAGGGTCGGTAATCAGGTCGCCCTGCAGGGGAACTTAGACCCCTGTGTGCTCTATGCAGAACCGGCCGAGATCAGAGGGCATGTGAAGACCATCCTCCATAAGTATGGGACAGGGCCTGGCCACATCTTTAATCTGGGCCACGGGATATTGCCGGACACGCCGGTAGATCATGCAAAGGCTTTGGTAGATATCGTCCATGAGGAGAGCAGTAGTAACAGGTCATGAAGATCACAAATAAATTAACCATCAGCATAGATACCCTCCTCAAATATGACAGGCCGGGACCCAGGTATACCAGCTATCCGACGGCCCCTGTCTGGGACAAGGACTTCGGCACTGAAAGGTTCAAGGCCAAGGTCATTGAAACCAATAGCGGCAAAGACCTCCCCCCTCTGTCGCTCTACTTCCATATCCCCTTTTGTTTCTCCCTCTGTTTCTACTGTGGTTGCCACTCCATCATTACCAGAAAACGGGGCCATGCCGCAGAATATATCTCCTATCTGAAGAAGGAGATAGAGAACATCTCGCGCTACATGAATAAAAACCGTAAGGTCGTCCAGCTCCACTGGGGCGGAGGGAGCCCTGACTTTCTGAGCCCTGCAGAGATGGAGACCCTCTATAGCGACATTACCGGTCACTTTACGATAGATGAAGATGCAGAGATTGGCGTGGAGTTAGATCCCAGAGAAACGACCCTGGATCATCTCAAGACATTAAAAGGTCTCCGCTTTAACCGCATCAGCATGGGGGTGCAGGATTTTGATCCCGCGGTACAGAAGGCTGTGAACCGGATTCAGCCTGAAGAGATGACAAGGAGGTTTGTCCATTGGTGCAGGGACCTGGGATTCTATAGCATCAATATTGACCTGATCTATGGCCTCCCCTACCAGACTGTGGCCTCATTTCAAAGGACAATTGATACGGTCATTGATATCAATCCGGACCGGATAGCCATGTTTAATTATGCCCACGTACCCTGGATGAAGAAGCACCAGAAGATGATGAAGGAGGAAACCCTTCCTCAGGGGAAGGAGAAGCTGGAGATCCTCAAAACCGCAATAGAGAAGTTTACTGAGGCGGGCTATGTCTATATCGGGATGGACCACTTTGCGAAATCTAAAGACGAGCTCTGTACGGCCCAGAAGGAGAAGACATTATACCGTAATTTCCAGGGGTATACGACCAAGGCAGGATGCGATCTCTACGGCCTTGGGATCACCTCCATCAGCATGGTGGGAAACTGTTATGCACAAAACCAGAAGACACTCAACGATTATTACTCTGCTGTGGATGCAGGCATCCTGGCCACGTACAGGGGGTATGAATTAAATCATGACGATCTGTTGAGGAGGCATATCATCACGCGCCTGATGTGCGACTTTGAACTCACCAAGAAGGACGTAGAAAAGGAGTATGGGATCCCCTTTGACGACTACTTCAGAAAAGAATTAACAGGGCTTGAACCGTTCAGGGAGGATGGTCTGCTGATCCTCCATCCGGACAAGATCGAGATTACGGACTTCGGCCGCACCCTGATCAGGAATATCGCCATGGTGTTTGATGTCTATCTTGAGGTCCCGGGCAGGGAGATGAGATTCTCAAGGACGATATGACCGAACACCACCCCCCGTCCACAGCCATCCTGCTGATCAATCTGGGCGGACCCGACTCCTTAGACTCTGTAAGGCCCTTCCTCTGCAACCTTTTTTCTGACCCGGATATCATGGGGCAAAACCGTCTTTTGCTCAAACCCTTAGCATGGTTTATCTCACGAAAGAGGGCCCCGGCAGTCCAAAAATACTACACCCTTATCGGGGGCAAGTCCCCTCTCTTAGAACTGACCCGGCAACAGGGAAACGCGTTAAACAAGGTCCTGGCCCCGCATGGCCATTTTAAAGTCTTTGTCGCTATGCGCTACTGGCATCCTATGATTGAGGAGGTTGTTGAAGAGATTTTGACATCGCCTGTAAGGCAGGTCATCGTGCTCCCCCTCTACCCCCACTACTCGGCAACCACAACCGGCTCAAGCCTCAATGAGTTTAACAGGGTTTGGCAAAGACTGGGTGCAGATAAGATAAAGGTGAATCCCATCCGGGAATGGTATGACCACCCCGCCTACATCCGGGCCATGTGTGACACCATACAGCAATGTGTAGATTCCCATAAGCTTGACATCGAGAGCGCCCGCATCGTCTTTAGCGCCCATGGGATCCCCCTGAAATTTATAGAACAGGGAGACCCCTATGCCCAACAGATAGAAAGAAGTGTCGAACTCATCGCAGGAGAACTCGGCCTCAGGGAGAACTATCACCTCTGCTATCAAAGCCGTGTGGGGCCGCTCAAATGGCTTGGACCTTCGACAGAAGAGCTCCTGAAGGAGCTGGCGGCAAAGAAGGTCAGAGACGTCGTGCTGGTCCCGATAAGCTTTGTCTCTGATCATGTGGAGACACTTTATGAAATGGATATACTCTATCGGGAGAAGGCGGTTGAATACGGTATATCAAACTTCTACAGGGCCCCTGCATTAAACAACTCCCCTTTCCTGATTGAGGCACTGAAAGAGCTCGTGTTACAACAGTACTCAGGGGGGATTTGATCAAGGATTCACAGATGCAGAAAATCATTATCATCGGCGGCGGCATCTCAGGCCTTACCACAGCCTACTGGCTCCGGAAATACGGACTTGATGTCACTATTCTGGAAAAAGAAAAGCGCGCCGGCGGTTCGATCCGCACAGAGAAGGAGAATGGCTATCTGATTGAGTGCGGCCCCAACTCCACCCTCGATGTCTTTCAGGAGGTGGACGACCTGTGCACTGAACTCAGTATCATTGAGCAGAAGATCATTGCGGACAGGACGAATAAGAACCGTTACGTGGTACGGGGCGGGCGTCTGAGACTCCTCCCCACCAGTCCCTCACAATTTTTCACGACAGATCTCTGGACCCTCAGGGGGAAGCTTCGCCTCATGGGCGAACCTTTTATCCGGCAGTACAGGGATACCTTAGAGGAATCCATTGCCAGCTTTGTGGTCAGGAGGACAGGCCAAGAATTCTTAGACTATGCAATAGACCCCTTTGTGACAGGGGTCTATGCTGGTAATCCAGAACGCCTCTCCCTGAAGAGCTGCTTCCCGAAGATGTATTCGTTAGAACAGGAGTACGGAGGCCTGGTGCGAGGGGCTCTGTTTGGCAGAAAAAAACAGGAAGGGCCGAAACGGAAGATGAGGCTGATCTCGTTCAGGGACGGCCTTCAAACACTCCCGGATGCGATCGCAGGCGTCCTGGGAGATCGTTTCATCGGAGAGTGTTCTGTCATCTCGGTCAGGAGTACCAGCGAAGGTTTTGAAATTATGGCGGAAAGGGGTGGAGGGCAGGAAACCTTCCGGGCCAACATTGTCGTGATAGCAACCCCGGCGTGGGTCACGGCCAGGATCATGCACCCCCTGTCTGAACCCGCGGCCACAAACCTCATGCAGATAGAGTATGTCCCTGCCGTCATCATCTATACAGGCATGGACCGGAGAGAGATCAGACACCCGCTCGATGGCTTCGGTTTTCTCATCCCATCAAAGGAATCCATATCCCGTGGCTATAATATCCTCGGTGCGATATGGAGCTCTTCCATCTTCCCAGGGCGCGCCCCTGACGGAAAGGCAGCATTCACAAACATCCTCGGCGGGGCAAGAAAGACGAACATCCTTGAATATAACGACAACGAGCTGATCGAAATGACCTTAAGGGATTTAAGGAGCATTCTTCAGATTGAGACAAACCCGGAATTCGTGCGGGTGATAAGACACTCAAGGGCAATACCCCAGTATAATATTGGACATCAGGGGCGCATCCATTCCATAGAAAAGGGGATGCAGGACATACCCGGGCTTTATTTGGCGGGAAACTATCTCAACGGGGTCTCTGTGGGACATTGCGTGTCAGAGGCCACCAAGCTTGCAGCAAAGATCCGTAGCGCCGGCCTTCATGGCCGGCATTCCAGTGGGGGATGAACCCCCACGCTACGTCTGTAGTAGTTGCCCAATTTATTGGGCAACTTTGGGATTCTCAGACGAAACCCGGATCACCGTCTTCACATTCCCCCTCGGATTCCAGTCGCCCACCAGCTCAATCTTCCTCGGCCCCAGCAGGTTTCGCAGGTCATCATAGATCTTGTTGGTCGCAGACTCATGCGATATGTGCTGATCCCGGAACTTGTTGAGATAGAGCTTCAAAGAGCGTAACTCTATAATATACTTATCAGGCACATAACTGATCTTTATAACCGCATAGTCCGGATAACCGGAGCGAGGACAGAGGCACGAGAATTCCGGGAATGAGATGTCAATCACATAGTCCCGGTCAGGATAGGGATTCTCCCATCTCTCAAGCTCTGCCTTCTTGATCTCTTCTTCACCGTATCGCATAGTGCTTGTTCCTGCTTCCTTTCATCCCTTGAGCCCAATGAATTGGGCAACTACATCCAGGAGCCCGATAAATCGGGCAACTACACCACCCTTGAGCCCAATGAATTGGGCAACTACACCGGGTGCGTCATTGCCAACCAGGCTCTTGTAGTTGCCCAATTTATTGGGCTTTAAGCAACCTATTAATCGCCCACTCTACATGCTCTCTGATTGTAATATCCGGGTCGCTGAGTCTCTTCTCTAACGCCGGCACGGCCCAATGATCCCCTGAATTTCCCAGGGCCACAGCCACGTTTCTCAGAAACCTGCCCCTTTTGATCCGCAGGACCGGATTCTTATAAAAGAAGCCCTTAAAATCCCCGGCCCCCATCTCCATTAAAGCGATAAGGCGGGGGAATGTCAACTCCTTCCTGGGCACGAAGGACGTCTCTGTGGATACCGCTGTCCCCTTGTTGTATGGACACGCCCATTGACAATCATCACAGCCAAATACCCGGTTCCCGATCAGGGGCCGCATTTCTACGGGTATCGCTCCCTTTAGTTCACCCAGAAGATACGAGATACACCGCCTCGCATCCACCACATAAGGCGAGAGGATGGCCTGGGTCGGACACGCCTTCATACACGCGACACAGTCGCCGCACTGATCTCTCACCGGCTCATCAAAGTCAAGTTCTGCATCGAGGAGCAGTACGCCTAACAACAGCCAGGAACCGGTGTCCTGACCGATCAGGAGCGAATGCTTTCCCATCCATCCCACGCCCGCCATAACGGCAAGGGCCTTCTCAGATACCGGCCCTGTATCCACATAGATCTTACCCTGCACCTTGCCATTTGTAAGGCTGCGAATATATTGAAGGAGCTGTGTCAATTTCGATGTGATGAGGGGGTGATAGTCCTCATGGAGCGCATAGTTGGCGATATAGCCTGCGGCCGGATCCTGGAGACACTCTCTATGATGCTCTCCCGGATAATAATTCATGGATACTACAACAACAGATCTCACCCCCGGAAATATTGCGCCTGGATCTGTACGCCGTGCAGCATCGCGGGCCATGTAACGCATCTCTCCTTCAAATCCCCGATCGAGCCAATGCAGGAACCTCTCCCCCCATAGAGACGCATCCGGAGGGGCAATCCCAACCTGATTAAAGCCCAGCTTAGACCCAAATACCTTGATCTCCTGAGTAAGAGATTTAGAATTTAGCCGCATAACCCGAGATTATAAGGGAGCGCCTGCCAAAATGCAAAATTTAACCATGTATTAAAAATAGGGAGGACCCGTTATGAATAAGCCTGCACACCTCTTTTATATTCCCCTGTTTCCTCTTGGACTCTTTTTCTTATTATTGGCCTCACCGGCCAGAGCAGAAGCGCCGGCAGACAACTCCATCCTCCAGACAGCAGCCGCCCAGCAACAACCCGGCAGCAAAGAACCAGAAGGGCTTGAACCTGAGCCGCCTTCTTCATTTTCCATCGGGTGGGAT
>Ga0209431_10003149_pt1 | contig 13203 bp, 11 predicted proteins | sample RifCSP13_3_FD_184021 | JGI IMG/M metagenome (GOLD analysis project Ga0209431, IMG submission 184021) | Soil microbial communities from Rifle, Colorado - Rifle CSP2_sed 13_3 (SPAdes) (version 2) | ecosystem: Environmental > Terrestrial > Deep subsurface > Rock core/Sediment | place: Rifle...
TGTGCATCGGGGTGTACTGCACTCGCTGCGTTATGCTTCTTCACTTTCGGAGGACATCACCGCCTTGTATGTCGCGACGGACCCTGCTGAGGCTGAGAATTTCAAACACAAGTGGGATCAGTGGGGAAATGGCGTGAGACTGGTCGTCATTGACTCCCCTTACCGGCAACTGATCGAACCTCTGATAGGTTATATTGTCAGGATGGCCGCGGATCGTCAGCCGCAGGAGATGCTCACGATCGTGGTGCCGCATTTCGTCCCCAAGCATTGGTGGCAGAATTTCCTGCACATGAATACCGCGATGATCCTGCGCACGGCGCTTCTGCGACAGCAGAACATTGTGGTCATGGAAATACCATACCATATTACAAATGAAGAGGTGGGTTGAATGGTGGAAACGGGTATTCGTCAGCAAATCATTGTAGTGGGCTGCGGCCGGGTGGGAGCCGAGTTAGCGCTCTCCCTTTACCGCCAGGAGCATATTGTGAGCGTCGTGGATATGAATCCGCGCTCCTTCGACCGCCTGGGGCCCCAGTTTCGGGGGATAACAGTGCAGGGGGAAGGGATTGACCAGGATGCACTCAAACGGGCAGGGATAGAGACCGCCGATGCATTAGCCGCGGTCACGGCCTCTGACAGCGTCAACATTGTCTGTTCCCGCTTGGCGCGTAATGTCTACCACCTCAAGCATATTATTGCACGGGTCTACAACCCGGTGCGCATGCCTATCTATGAAAATCTCGGTCTCCAGGCCATTGCCTCCTCCTCCTGGGGGGCGAGACGCATCGAACAACTCATCCTGCATCCCGGTTTAGAGAGCGTATATTCCGTCGGCCACGGCGAAGTACAGATCTACGAAATCAGCGTGCCAGAGGCATGGAATGGACGCACGATTGGCGAAATGATTCCCGCCGAAGGGGTTCTTCCTGTAAGTATCGTGCGCGGGGGACATGCCTACCTGCCCGATCGTCAAACGGTCCTCCAGACCCATGACCTGTTGCAGGTCAGTTCGTTACCTGAAGGAGCTGCCCATTTGCAGCGTTTTATCCAGGGAAAGGGAGGGGGCTAACCATGCTTGTTATCATCGTCGGCGGCGGACGCACTGGCTCCCATCTGGCGTCTCTTCTCCTGGAGCAAGGGCATCAGGTTCGGCTGATCGAGTGGCGGTCAGGCTCGCTCACCAACCTGCACCGGGAGCTTCCTACTGAAGTTATTTTTGAGGGGGATGGCACTGATCCGCATATCCTGGAGGCCGCGGGCATCCGGACGGCGAAGGTGTTAGCCGCGGTCACCTCTGACGACGCGGATAATCTGGTAATCGCCTTGCTGGGCCGCTTTCAATACGGCGTGCGCCGCATCATCGGCCGGATCAATAATCCAAAGAACGCAGCGCTCTTTTCGCCCGATTTTGGGGTCGATGTGGCGCTGAATCAGGCCGATATTATGGCGAAATTGATCGAGGAAGAGATGTCTCTCGGCGACATGATGACCATGCTCAAACTGCGCAGGGGAAAGTATTCATTGGTCGAGGAAAAAATATACCCCCGTGCTCACGCGGTGGGCCGGGCGATTAAAGACCTCCCGCTCCCTCAGAATTGCATCATCTCAGGCATTTTGCGCCACAGTGAAATGATGCTGCCCCGCGGCAGCACCGTCCTGGAAGAGGGGGACGAGATCCTGGCGCTTGTGGATGACGCCGCCCGTGAAGAATTAGCAAGACTACTCGGGCGGCCGGAGGAAGCATGATCTGGCACGTGACAAAATCACGTGACAATCACGTGACATTACTTGTTATGTTTTATACAATATGCTAACATTTAATCTCAGTTTTTTAACAACAGCTAATGACGGAGAGTAAAATGGGACAGATCAGACGGGCCATCATCAGCGTCTCTGAAAAGAGAGGTATCGTTGATTTTGCCAAACGGCTTGCAGGCATGGGGATATCCATACTCTCGACAGGGGGGACGGCAAGGGCGCTCAAAGAGGCCGGGATAGCGGTTACCGAGATCTCGGACTATACAGGATTTCCAGAGATGATGGATGGGAGGGTCAAGACACTCCATCCAAAGGTACACGGGGGTCTTCTGGGAAGACGGGACAATGCAGAACACATCAGGCAGATGGAGGGGACAGGGATAGAGCCTATCGATATGGTCGTGATAAACCTGTATCCCTTTGAGGCGGTTACCTCAAAGCCTGAGTGCAGTCTCGAAGAGGCGATTGAGAATATTGATATCGGCGGCCCCTCGATGATCCGGTCTGCTGCAAAAAACTTTGAGTCTGTCGCCGTGGTTATTGATCCATCAGACTATAGTGCAGTGATCCAGGAAATAGAAGGCTCAGGCGGTGCTCTTTTGAGAGAGACCCGGTTCAGGCTTGCAAGGAAGGCATTCTCGATCACGGCCCGGTATGATACCCTGATATCCCATTACCTTGAAAAGATCTCTGAGAAGGCAGAGGAGTCTGTCCACTTCCCTGAAATCTATACGCCTGTTTTTGAGAAGGTTCAGCACCTGCGATATGGCGAGAACCCGCATCAGCGGGGGGCCTTCTACCGGGAGATCGGATTCAGCGGGACAGCCATATCCAGGGCCAGGATTCTTCAGGGAAAGGAGATGTCCTATAACAACTACCTGGATGCCAACTCTGCCTTAGAACTTGCCAGGGAGTTTGAGGAGCCGTCTGTCGTAATCGTAAAGCATAACAATCCCTGCGGCGCTGCCTCTGCGGATGAGCTTAGAGACGCCTATTGTATCGCAAGGGATACGGACCCCGTATCGGCCTTTGGCGGGGTGATTGCCTTTAACGCCCTTGTGGATGAATACACGGCTGAGGAGATTATAAAGACCTTTGTAGAGGTGATCATTGCCCCGGAATTTACCGGAGAGGCCCTCCAGTTATTCCAGAAAAAGGGGAATATACGCCTGCTGGAAGTGGGTCCGTTAGACGTACTTCCTCCCGGCATGATGGACTTCAAGAGAGTAGTTGGAGGACTCCTGCTTCAGGATATGGATTTAGGGCTCAAAGGGGACCTGGGTAACTTGAAGGTTGTATCGCTGCGCCCCCCCACGGAGGAAGAGCTTGAAGCTATGAAATTTTCATGGAAGGTCTGCAAGCATGTGAAGTCTAATGCCATCATCTTCGGGCGAAACAGCCAGACGGTCGGAATCGGGGCAGGCCAGATGAGCAGGGTGGACTCTGTGAAACTGGCTACATCAAAGGCAAGGACAGATATTAAGGGGTGCGTGATGGCCTCGGATGCTTTTTTCCCGTTCAGAGATGCGATTGATGAGGCGGCCAGGGTTGGAATCACTGCGATCATCCAGCCCGGGGGATCGATCAAGGACAATGAGGTGATAAAGGCTATTGATGAATATAAGATGTCTATGGTATTTACAGGGGTGAGACACTTCAGGCATTAATAGAGATGAAAGTCTTAGTCATAGGGGGAGGAGGCCGGGAGCACGCGCTTGCATGGAAAATAGCGCAGAGCCCCCGTGTCAGGAAAATATATTGTGCCCCGGGTAATGCGGGGATCGCAGAGATCGCCGAATGCCTTCCTATCCAGCCCACGGATATTCAATCCCTTGTCACTTTTGCAAAGCGTGAAGAAATAAGACTGACGGTCGTTGGTCCTGAGGCCCCGCTGAACCTTGGCATTGTGGATATCTTCAGGACTGCAGGTCTGAGAATATTCGGTCCTGTCAGGGCGGCAGCACAGATAGAGGGGAGTAAGATATTCGCTAAAAAGATGTTGGAGAAATATGGGATACCCACGGCAAAAGCAGAGGTATTTACCCATGCGGAGATGGCTATTGAATATGTCAGGAGACAGGGAACCCCGGTGGTGGTAAAGGCAGACGGGCTTGCGGCCGGCAAGGGGGTTGTCGTAGCGCAGACTGAGAAAGAGGCGGTGGATGCCATCCGGATGATGATGGTAGAGAGGGCATTTGGAGAGGCGGGCACAAAGGTCATTATCGAGGAATTTTTAGAAGGGGAAGAGGCGTCCTTTTTAGTATTTACAGATGGAAAGGCGATCGTTCCGATGCCCTTGTCCAAAGACCATAAGAGAGTGTTTGATGGCGATAAGGGGCCGAATACCGGGGGTATGGGCGCCTATTCTCCAGTCCCCACTATTAGCAAAACCCTGTATGAAGCAATCCTGACGAATATCGTCGAGGTCGCAATAAAAGGATTTACACAGGAAGGGTGCCCCTATGAAGGGGTCTTCTACACCGGGTTGATGATGACCCTTGCAGGGCCAAAAGTGCTTGAGTTCAACTGCCGCTTTGGAGACCCTGAGGCGCAGCCTCTCCTGGGAAGGTTAGAGACCGATATTGTAGAGATTCTTGAGGCTGTAGTTGATAAAAGGCTGGAAACGGTCGCTGTCAGATGGAGTGATAAGTCGGCTGTCTGCGTAGTCATCGCCTCGAAGGGCTATCCGGATACATATCAAACAGGGAAGGTCATATCCGGATTGGAGGAGGCGAAGGCGTTGAAGGATGTTATGGTGTTTCATGCAGGGACTGCAGCAGATAAGGGCCGCATTGTTACTGCAGGGGGGAGGGTGCTTGGGGTAACGGCCCTGGGGACGGATATCCATGAGGCTGCAGACAATGCCTATAAAGCTGTTGGAAAGATATCCTTTGAGGGGATGCAGTACCGGAAGGATATCGGAAAGGGGACAGGTACTGAAAATGGCTAATCCATTGGTGGCCATCATCATGGGGAGTGAGTCGGATATGCCGGTCATGAATGAAGCCACTAAAATCTTAGACCGGTTTGATGTGATGTATAAAATAATCGTAGCCTCAGCCCACCGGAGTCCCCGCTTAGTCCAGGAGTTCGCAAAAAGGGCGGAAGAGGAGGGTCTGGAGGTGATTATTGCCGGGGCCGGAGGCGCTGCGCACCTCCCCGGGGTTATCGCTGCAGAGACCGTTCTTCCAGTGATTGGAGTGCCGATCGATTCTTCTCCACTGAAGGGCTTTGATTCCCTTTTATCCATCGTACAGATGCCGGGTGGAGTCCCTGTTGCGACGATGGCAGTGGGTCCAGCAGGGGCTAAGAATGCGGCGATACTCGCTGTCCAGATACTGTCCAGAAAGACCCCATCTTTGTTAAAACAGCTCAGGCAATTTAAGGATGATATGGCCGACTCAATTGCAAAGAAGAGTCAGGGATAAGAAGTAACCACTGGAATGCAGATCATTAAGATCGATCAGTCTGATCCTGATCCTGTAGTCGTTTCTGAGATAGCCGGATTGCTGAAATCTGGTGCAGTCATTGCCTTTCCCACCGATACCTATTACGGACTTGGAGCAGATATCGATAATGATGAGGCGATTAAGAAGATCTTTGCTATCAAAGGGAGGCCGTATAACCAGCCAATCCTCATCCTGATATCTGACCGGAAAGATCTTAAGCCGTTGATATCAAGAAGGGGTGTCCCTGTTTTTGCCGATAGACTTATGGATAAATTCTGGCCGGGACCACTGACCATTGTATTTCATGCCTCAGAGGGGATGTCAGAGATCCTCACCGGTTCTGCAGGCAAGATAGGGATCAGACTGCCGGCTCACCCCTTTTGCCGGAGTCTTGTCAGGGAACTTGGAAGACCATTAACAGCAACGAGCGCAAACATTTCGGGCAAGCCGAGTTTATGCAGCCCTTCAGATGTACGGGATGCGATAGGGGACAGGATTGATGCCTTAGTGGATGGGGGTATGACCCAGGGTGGGGCCGTGTCAACTGTGATCGATGCGACCGGAGCAGAGCTGGTGATGATCAGGGAAGGGGTCATTTCCGAAGGCCAGTTAAGAGAGATATTCTCTGGAGAGAAGTCTTGAAACTTATTGTTCAGATACCCTGCTTTGATGAAGAGACGACATTACCTGAGACCCTGCGCGATATCCCCCGTCATATTTCCGGTGTTGATCAGATTGAGATACTGGTCATTGACGACGGGAGTACAGACCAGACATCTCAGGTGGCACGGGAGTGCGGGGTTGAGCATGTTGTCAGATTTAAGGTGAATCAGGGGCTTGCCAGAGGATTCATGGTCGGGCTTCAGACCGCACTTCATCTCGGTGCGGACATCATTGTGAATACAGATGCAGACAACCAGTACAGCGGCGGAGATATTCCCAAACTGATACAGCCTATCTTGGAGGGTCGCGCAGATGTTGTGATTGGGGATAGAGAGGTCGAGAGCATCCGACATTTTTCTACAACGAAAAAGTTTTTGCAGCGCGTTGGGAGTTGGGTTGTGAGGGTTGCATCAGGAACGCGGATCCCGGATGCACCGAGTGGATTCCGCGCATTCAGCCGGGAGGCGGCCTTAAGGACCAACATCGTGTCTGGATATACGTATACGTTGGAGACGATCATACAGGCGGGTCATAACCGTCTTGCCATAGCCCACGTACCGGTCAGGACTAATCCAAAGACCCGTGAATCACGGCTGATATCTAACATATGGAAATATATATGGATATCTGCCTCGACGATTATCAGGACGTATGCCATGTATCAACCCTTGAGATTCTTTTCTACTATCGGCGTCATCATATTTACGATTGGGCTGATTATATCTGCGAGATATATCTATTATATGTCCATAGGGGAGGGGGCCGGTCACATACAATCCCTCATCCTGGCCGCCGTATTGATGATGCTGGGTTTCCAGACCATCGTTATTGGTCTTATATCCGACCTGATTGCAGCAAACAGGCGGCTAAGTGAGGAAATTGTATATAGATTGAGAAAGGAAAATAAGGAATAAGGACAAGAGTGATCATAGTCGTCTGAAATTCCAGGAGGCCTTTGAGTATTTCTCTTCTGCCAGATTTTCTGCCAGGTCCAGCTCATACTGGTTCAGACATCCTTCAACAAAGTCAATTCCTGCCATCTTTTTAAATCCGGCACACAAAGCCGGAATTATCTTATCTGCATCAAACTTGTCTTTCAGGATTTCACTTAAGGATATTGAGTTCTTCCCATTTTCCTGAAAAGATCCGGTCATCAGGATAGACCCATGCTGTAAGAATAAATCCGGCCACCGGTGTTGGGCGCTTCCAATAAGTTTTTGACCATTAACCGTAATTTCATGTCCAAGGATCGTGGAAAAACATATAGAGGAACGGGAGTATTCGACGTCGTGGCGGCCGGTCCTGGGTTGTGACCGCCGGTAGTTTATCTCACGGGGGGATTCCGGCTGAGTATTGATCGGATCCGGGGCTATTCCCAGATATTCAAGTCCAGTTATAAAGGCGGCTGTAATGACATGGTATGTGCCCAGAATATTATTTGGAAACTCTGAATTGGCTGTATCACACACCATACTATAACTGAGATCATTTCCATGGAATACAGCCCTGCCTCCGGTAATGCGCCGTACTATTTCCTTGTCTGGTACAGACGCGCTGAATACACTGCTTGCCTTTTGAAAATATCCAATGGATACGCAGGGGGGAGACCATGTGTAAAATCGGAGTGTCGGGGGGACGATACCTTCCCGGCAGGCAATGGAGACCGCCTCATCTACGGCCATGTTATAGAAACCGTTATTAACCCCGTGGGCGATCAGCCGCCATCTCGTGTTCACATTATCTTTTGGGTTTCCCATATTTTTAAACAGATATCATAATTTCGAGAAATAATGCAATGGATTTATTTTTCTTAATCGTTACGGCGATATAAGGTGTATGAATATCCGTTTATTGCCTTACGTGGGGACACTATTGATGGCCTTTCTATCCCCTGCAGCGGATGCAATCTCTGAGGACCCAATTCATATCAGTCATGAGCCTGAGTTTGTTACTGTCTACTATTATCAGGAGGTTGTGTCTGCCAATTTTTCCGATGTGGCGCAAAAGAATGCCGCTATCTTCAAAGAAGACCCTGAGACAGGCCTGATATCCATAAAATATAATGTAGACAGTCTGGTCTATAAAGTAAAAAAGATCCTATGTATATATCCTCCTGATCTTCGGTTCCATATAAATGTATATAGTACATATAGTGAACTCACAAAGGCCTTCCGGGGGATGGGTCTGACAGGAGATGTTCCTGTCGCCTTTTATTCGCACAAATATAGAACGATATCTCTCTCTGTTGAAAGGTTAAATGACACTATCCTGGCCCATGAGATTGCCCATGCTGTGATCAATTCCTACTTTATTCCCCCCCCTTCCGCTCAGGTACAGGAGATACTTGCCCATTATGTGGAAAAAAACCTGAAGATCCCATTAACCAGCCACCAATCACCATAACCCCGATCAGCAATAAAAGAACCCAAAATCGAGCCAACAATCTCTATTGACTTGTACTTTTACACTTCTATATAATAACAGACCAATCAATACTCCCCGGTAGCTCAATAGGCGGAGCGAGCGGCTGTTAACCGCTAGGTCGTAGGTTCGAGCCCTACCCGGGGAGCCAATTTCATGCACTCTGCTTAGATTCCGATGAGGTCTCCATGTCACATTCAGGTGTTGCCTTGACACTACCATGTTGTTATGTTATTTTCGGGAAAAGTATACGACATTCAAAAAAATAGTGGTTACAATCAGTTGGAGGTAGCTATTGTCTTCAGAGAAGAGTAAGATTTTAGAGACAGCCCAGCAATATACAATCAGAGGCCAGATTCAAAAGGCGATCGAAGAATGGAAGAGGCTACTTACCGATACCCCCAATGATGCCAATATATATAACACTATTGGAGACCTGTCTCTTAAAAATCAGCCGATCAACAATGCCAGAGACGAAGCCATCTCATACTATTCAAAGGCAGGTGAGATATTTGAGTCGTCTGGTTTTGCCCTCAAAGCCATCGCAGTCTATAAAAAAATCTTAAAAATAGACCCCTCCCGCACAGCGATGTACGTTCATCTTGGTGATCTTAATTGTGAACGGGGTCTTATGGGTAATGCGCGTGAAGATTATTTATTAGCAGCCAAGTTGTATTCTCAGAAAGGATTTGTAAAAGAGGCGTTAGGCGTCTACCGGAAGATAGCGGATCTTGACCCGTCTAATCTTGCAGTGCGGACAAAGATTGCCGAGATATTCCTCAAGGAGGGTCTGAGAGAGGAGGCGGTCGAGGAGTATAATAAGGTTGCCATTGCCTATCTGAAATCAGGGAGACGTGATGAGGCAGAGGATTTATACAGGCAGATTCTTAGAATAGAACCTAATAACGTTAATGCGACTGTAGAGGTTGGAAAACTTCATTTAGACAATGGACATATTGACGAGGCGATTGCCTATGGAAATAAGGCCCTTGAATTGTCGCCGGATTCTTCTGAGGTCCTCTCATTACTCGTTGATTCCTACAATAAGGCCAGAAGGTATGATGAGGCAGAAGAGCTCATTAGTCGGATGATAGAGTCGAAACCGGATCAGGTCACCTACAGAGATACCCTCGCTTCCATCTTATTGAACAAGGAGGATTTTTCACGGGCTGCGAATGAGTACCTCGCTATTGCGAAAGAGTATTTTAACCAAAAGGATTTTAAAAGGGCGAACGTCTATGCAGAAACGGTGGTCGGCATTGTCCCGGATATGATTGCTGTCCACGAGATGCTGTTTGAAATATACACAAATACTGCTAAAAAGGAGGAGGCAACAGGGAAGGGATTATTCCTTGCCAAACATTTTTATGAGGCTGGTGAAGTAGAAAGAGCCAGGGATTATTATCTCAGGATATTAGAAGAAGACCCTTACAATGTAGAGGCGAAAGATGGGTTAGGAAAGGTGGCTGATGCGGAAACTCCTTATGTGCAGAGGGTGGAGGAGACCGAAGGGACTCAGGACGCAACAGGTAAAATTGCTTCTGCTGAGGTATATATAAAATATGGTCTCTTAGAGAAAGCCCTAATGGAATTGCAGGCTATCGTCCATAAAGTAGATCCGGATCATGAGGAAGCCCATATTAAACTAAAGACTATCTATAAAACAATGGGGAAACAGGACAAGGCGCTGGAAGAATGTTTAACCCTCCTTAGAATTTATGAGTCATCAGGAGAGAGCGAAAAAACAGAGACTGTAATAAATGAAGCCATAGCTATAAATCCTGAGGATACCAGGGTTAGAGAATACAGAGCAAGATTAGTCCGGTCTGCAAAAGTGAATATAGATGAGATGTTTGAGGAGGCAAAATTCTATGCTCAGCAGGGGATGACCGGGGAGGCCGTAGATGTATATGAGCGGATTTTACAGATAGAATCCAGTAATGAAAAAGCATTGCGCCAGATTGAAATATTGAAGAAGGCCGGGGCAGAGGTTCAAATACCAGAGGTCGAGATTATTCAACCCCATGAAGAACCTTTGGCTTCCTTCTTTGATTTAGAGGAAGCATTGAAAGAAGAGGTAATAGAGCAACCGCGGGAAGAATCAAGTCAGATAGAAGTTCCCGTTGCTAAGAGTTTCGAGGAGATATTTCAGGAATTTCAGGATGGCGTTAAGGCACAATTGAGTGCAGAAGACTATGAAACTCATTATAACCTTGGAATTGCGTACAAAGAGATGGGATTATTTCAGGAGGCAATTGGAGAATTCAAATCTTGTTTACAGGAGACCCCAAGATTCCTTGATTCCTCGTACATGATTGCCATCTGCCATAAGGAACTTGGAGAATACAACCAGGCGATAGAGATATTAGAGACGGCTATAGCAAGTCCTCAGTATAATGACCAACGGCATCTAATTATGAAATATGAGCTGGGAGCATTACTGGAGGTCATTGGCAAGAAAGAAGATGCCCTGCGCCTGTACAGTCAGATTCATGCCACAGATGCCACTTATCGTGATGTCTCAGAAAAGGTGCTCAATCTCCCCAAAGAGATATAACTTATATCTCTGAAAGAGATATTTATCTTCATAGAAACTTTTCTTTTAAGAATTTCCGTATGGAAAAAATACAACACATCTCTGTTTTAAAAAAGTTAGGGTATCACACGGATGCCTATTTGGTAGGTGGGACGGTCCGTGATATGGTGATCGGGAAAGAACCTACTGACATTGATATTACTGTACATTCTGATCCGGAGAAATTTGCCAGAACCCTGTCGAAGAAGATAAATGGAACCCTATTTCTGTTGGACAAAGAACGTGGTGTTTTTAGAGTTGTATTTCGGGATAAATCTCAGCCCTTGTATTTTGACATATCTTTGATGAGAGGTGAGGATATCTATGCAGACCTTTCCTTAAGGGACTTCACAGTGGACGCCATGGCTATACGGCTTGCAGATGATGCGGCATCTATTATCGACCCTTACAATGGACAGGCAGACATCGCTAAAAAATCTATCAGGACACTGTCGCAAAAATCCTTTGAAGACGACCCGCTCCGTCTGCTGCGGGCCTTTCGTCTTGCCGGCACATTAGAATTTGAGATTGATATCCTAACGTTTCATATTATTAAAGAAATGTCATCCACTCTGAGGCGGGCTGCAAAAGAACGTATCAGAGATGAGTTCTTCAGTCTCTTATCCTCCCCAACGTCCATTAAATACCTTCGACAGATGGATGAGGCGGGGCTACTCAGTGAGGTCCTCGCTATACCAAAAGAGTCAGACACAGAGAGGGACATGATAGTCTTTGAACGTCTGGAATGCCTATATAATACCTTACCCACGTTATTCCAGCCAGTCGATGTGGATATTGGAAATTATTTACAAGGTAAGATAGAAAATGAGATTACAAACGCTGCACTATGGAAGTGGATAAGCCTCTTTATCCCTGATCATATCACTAAGGAGCTGACAAACATTGGATCAAGAGATTTACGACTGAGTAATAAGGCTTGCCGGCTCATCCACTTGGCAGTTGAATACATACAACCCTCTCTCGTAGATAAGGGGATAGAGGACAAGAGGTCTATATACCGCTTCTTTAAGGCTGCCGGGAATAATGGCATTGGACTTATACTCTGTCAGATAGCCTCCCTGTCCGGGGTTACCGATTGGCATGACAGGACAATTAAGAATGGAAAAGATGTCGTGGCATGGTATCTGCAAGAATATAAAAAGATGAAGGATTTTCCGCTGATTACCGGGGATGATCTCATCGTGCTATTTAACACCACCCCTGGACCCATGTTTGGATATCTCCTTGATACTGTGGAAGAAAATAGAGCCATGGGTTATATTACCACCAAAAATGATGCTGTCGTCCTCATCAAGAAACTTCTGACAAACGTCTAAAGATACCTATCGCCTCCCCCGATAAGAATCTTCGGAAGAAAATCGCATGTCACGCTCTTTAAAATAGAGACGTGCTTCCTTAAAAGGAGGTGACTAAGAGCGGGGGATATACCCCTTTTTCATGTCGTATAACCATTAAAGACGGGCTACAAGGTCTTTATTTAACGGAGTAATTTAGGAGGGAACAGTAAATGGGCATGAAGAATTTGGGGAGGAAAAACCTCTCTCTTACCTTATTAACTTTGTTTATAGCAGGAATGTTTATTATTACGGGTTGCAGTGGCGGCGGCGGGGGTACTGCCTCTAGTCTGACGGGTGGCGATACGGGTGGCGATACCGGCGGTGACACCGGCGACACAAATCCCTATTCCGGTGATGCCACAGTCAGTGGAAAGATTGATGTGGATAGCCTCAGTTCAGCAGACCAGGCATTGTTGAGCAAGGCAGTGGCAGGCAAGAAGGCGTTGTCAAAGATGAGCGCCAAGGAGACGAAGGCGTATAGACAGCGCTATGCCGCATCCTTTACTGAAGATGCCGTGGCCAAGCTCTATGTCGTGGATGAAGATGGTTCTTTAGAGGATACCGGAATCAGCGGCGAACTTGCTGCTGATGAAAATGGGGATCCTACCTATACCTTTGACGAGGTTGCCGATGGTGTCAACTACGTGGTCCGGTACCTGAAGCTGGTCAGTGACGGGCAGGTACTTGAACTGAAGGCCAATGCCTATGTCCCGGAGGGTGAGACCGCACCAGAGGGTGGAACCGTTGATGTTTCTCCTAAGACAACGGTGGTTGTCCAGGCCCTGGTTGATGCCATCCTCAATGCCACCTCAGGTACAGGGATAAGTCAGGATATAGTTAATAACATTATCACGGCAGTGAAAAACGCTATCGTCGCCCTTGTTGAGGCCGGGGTAATCCAAATCCCCTCCATGGTCGTAGAGGCCTCTGGCAGTGACATTACGACCATAGCAGAGGGGGAGACTACAAACGATGATTT
>Ga0209431_10003157_pt1 | contig 13187 bp, 13 predicted proteins | sample RifCSP13_3_FD_184021 | JGI IMG/M metagenome (GOLD analysis project Ga0209431, IMG submission 184021) | Soil microbial communities from Rifle, Colorado - Rifle CSP2_sed 13_3 (SPAdes) (version 2) | ecosystem: Environmental > Terrestrial > Deep subsurface > Rock core/Sediment | place: Rifle...
ATAAAGACCAATCGCCGGAAAATAAAACGTAACACGAGGGATATTCCTCTCCGATTGCCTTTAAGTGATTACTGAAACAACTAAAAGAAAGTTCATTGAAATAATCTCAGAGAACTCCGCCAGGAATGAATACTTTGGACGAAATCATGGTGATCCGGTCTCTGTGATTGTAAACAAAGGTGAGCTCACTTCAAGAGCTGGTCCAGTGATGGTTTTTATTACGATTACCAAGGTTTCGCCAGCTGAAGTAGAAGCGGGGATGATCGTCTCAGCTGCGCAAGTGCCGTTGATATCAGTCCAGGTTGATTTAATCAAGGCGAATTCAACACCTTGTTTCCATAAGCTTATTTCAATAGGAGTGTAGGGCGGAAATCCGCTGGCAACGATATTTAGATCAGAGCTCACTGGACCACTTAACGGCCAGATTGTAACAACCGGTTTCAACGATTCGGCCGGTTTGGTCACGATGAATTCTTCGGAGATCGCTGTAATCCGAGGTTCTTCAACTCGCGCCAGGGTGCCAACGACCACCCAGCGTTCTCCTGGCCTGGCAGAGCCTGGAATTGCTGCCTGGGTCAGAAAAAGACCGTGCCTATCAGTGATGGCCGTTTCGAGAAGAGCGTAATTGGTTTTCTTCCGGCCAAGGCCGATTTCAACTTTGGCATTGGCTGGAAAGCCGCGCCCTCCAACTTGCAAGATTGTCCCAGGCGGACCGCTCAGCGGAGATATCGCTATGACCTCTTCGATCCTGGGAATAATCAGTTTTTCTTCGGCGTTCAACCGGTTTGGATTGTCGATCTGGGGATTGGCGGAGAGGATCGATGAGACGCTGCGTTGATAGATTGCCGCAATCTCATTGAGCGTATCTTCGGGCTTAACGATGTAAATCAGGGATCCATTCGGATCCCTCGGTTGCGTGACTGTGAAGAGGTTGGAAATTGCCCTGACTTTGGGTGAGCGGGTGGTTTCACCGGTGACTACCCAATACTGGCCGGGTAGAGCTGTGATGGGGATGACGAGGCTGGTGGTGAAGGCCTGGTTTGAATTTACCACTTGTATGCTAAGCGAGGTATAGTCTGCGAGATATCGACCGGTCATAATATCAACTGTCGCTCCAGCAGGGAATCCTTCGCCGGTCACCTGGACTGCTATTTCAGGCGGACCGCAAACAGGGGTTAAACCAATTTCAGAAGCTCCGATGGCTTGAGCTGGGATCGTCAATCGTTGTCCGGTCTGAAGTTGAGTAGGATCGGTAATCTGAGGATTCGCTTCAAAAATCGCGTCCAGACTGCGATTAAATTTAAACGCAATGCTTCTCGGCGTATCGCCTGGTTGAACGACATAAGTTGTGGCAGCATTTGGGTCGGCAGCCGGGGCGATCACGGAAAAGGCGTTCGAAGTGCCTGTAAAACTGGTATCACCGATCCTAGCCTCTGCGATGATGTAAAAAGGAGTTCCAGAAACTGCTGAGGAGGGGATTGTGACTTCGGTGTCTATCCAGCCAACCGCGTCACTGACCACCCGTCCTGCGATGAGGACCGGCCTGTCTTTCTGAAACAGCCTGATTTCTACAGTTGAGTTTGGTGGGTAACCACTGCCCAGGACGAGCAGTTCAGTTCCAATTGGTCCACATTCAACTGAAATAGCCAGGACTGGTTCATCTTGACTACGCGGGATGCGCAGGGTCTGGCCAACAAAGATGCGGGTCGGGTCGGTAATCTGGGGATTGGCTGCCAGGATCGCAGCCACTGTGGTTCCACACAATTCGGCAATTTCACTGAGCGTATCCCCAGGCAAGACGGTGTAAGTATCTCCACACACGCCTTGAGCTGCTGTTGAGAGCGCAAAACTGGGGTAAATGAGTAATGTAAGCAGGAGGATCAGGATCCAGAGAGATTTTCTCAGAAACACAACTTTACCTGTCCTTCTATGCCGATCTTTACCTGAAAACCTTCAGTTGGTCGAGTTATTCAATACCAACCTTTTTGCCGCCTCGCGCTGGACCTCCTCCCGCGTCCACAACATTGGGAGATATTCGCCTTTCAGCCAGGGATCAATCAAGTCATCATAGTTCGGGCTACCCAATTGACCAGACTGCCCAGGAGGGATAATCGTCAAAGAACGGGAGAGATCGCCTAAATCGACGATCTGGCGAAAAGATGGTGACCAGGAATTATTATCATAAGGGTCGTTGGGAATCATACCGGTCTGGCAAGGGGTATCCGGGTCGCCACCGATTGGAAAAGGTCCACGGTTAAATACTTTATCCAGCGGCTTCTGCAAGCTCAATGGATGAGAAAAAATAACCCGGTGAATCTTGCCCCATTGCCAGTTGTCTACCTCAGGGCCTAAGTTCTTGCGCAACCAGGCGACAGCTTGTTTGAGGCTTTTTTCGAGGAGGGCTTCTCTGCCTCCGGCTTGTTTGATCCACCAGGAGTCGGGATTGTCTAACAGACGGAGCATGGTCACCGTGTCATGGCCGTAAAACTCATTGGAAGGCAAAAGAATCGGATGTAATCCCAGGCCCATCATGCGCAGGCTGAGTTCAGGACCCAGGCCTGGTTCTAGCAGATATCGCACCAGAGTGTAACGGACGACTTCATATACGGTTCCTCCGATGCTATCTGGAGAGAGATCCCCGTCCCAGGCGCGCAGATGCTCAAGAGCGAGCTGGACATCAGGATCGGCGCTGTTCATCGCTTGCAGCCGGGAAACGAATTCTTTACCAGGGAGGCAGGTGTAATCGAGGTGCAAGGAACGGAAATCATCAGCGGAAAGCTTGGCTTTGCTCTCAAGAACATCTGTGATGTGGCGGGCACGGTATCCGTTCATCCAGACATCGCCCAGGAAATACGGATAATCCGTAGAGATGATGCGGTTATTGGTGTGGACTACATATCCCTGGCTTGGGTTGAGGGCATGCGGCATCTTCTCGAAGGGGACTTCAGCGATCCATTCATATTCCCCATCTGAGCCGAGGGCAGGGGTACGACCATCGCCCTTCAACCGGATGGGGACTTTGCCGGTGACCCAATAACCAATGTTGCCATAAATATCAGCATAAGCCACGCTGAGCTGGGGGGCTTCGATCAGGCACATAGCGGCGACAAAGTCATCCCAACCTTTAGCCATGTTAAGGGCCAGCCAACCATTTATAGCCAGGGTAGGGCGGAGGGCCATAGAGTTTACTGCCAGACGTTTCTGCGCATAGCCAGCAATATCTGAGATGATCGGCCCGTGCCGGGTGACTATCACCTGTTCAACATGGGGCTGTGGTCTACCTTTGACCTTAATCGGTTCGGAGATCAGCTCCGCCTCAAGCCAGCCAGCCTCTGACCGGTAACGAGATGAATTTCCTGGCTCGAACTCTTCGATGAACAGGTCTTCACAATCGGTATAGGCCAGGGTCATGCCCCAGGCGAGGTGGGCATTATGTCCCACCATTACGGCGGGGGTGCCAGGCAAGGTCACTCCGGTTACCTGATAATCCCCTGCAACCAGGTGCGCCTGGTACCAAATACCGGGCAGGCTGAGTGGCAGGTGCATATCGTTGCACAGGTAAGGATCACCAGTCACGCTCTTCCAACCGGCAACAGCCCAGGCGTTGCTGCCCAGGCCGCGCCGGAGGAATGGACCTGACGTTTTAAATTTAGTTTCACCCATGACAAAGCGGTTGAATTCGATTCCTTCTGGCAAGATGTCCGGATTCAAGTCTGGGTAATGGATCTCCAGCTCATTCGCATTTTCAGCGCCGACAGCTTGCTTCACCCAGGCGCGCACGAGTTCGCCATACCAGGCGTGGGAGAGTTGCCAGATCATCACGCGCATGAAAGCGAGGCTATCGAGGGGGTGCCAGGGTTCAGGGCGGAGCTTGAGCAGTGTAAATTCGACTGGCAGCTTTAAGCTGGCTTGATCCAGAAAGGCGTTAACCCCATCAGTATAAGCGATTAAGGCATCCCTCCCCGGGTTTGGCATAGACTCCCAATCAACCCTGGCTAAGCGATTGAAACCAAAGGTGCGGGCGGTGCGGTCGGTGTCCAGTGCCAGTTCACCAAAGAGTTCACTCAGGTCTCCCTGGGCAGTGCGCCGGTTGAGCTCCATCTGCCACAGGCGATCCTGGGCATGAATAAAGCCCTGAGTGAAGAAAAGGTCGTGCAGGTCGGTGGCGTAAATATGCGGTACGCCCCAGCGGTCGCGGAAGACCTCAACTGGAGCGTTCAGGCCGGGGCAATTAATCGAGCCCTCTGTCTGGGGCAGGCTGCGGCGGCTCATGCGGTTCAGGGCGGTACGGGCTATAGGGGCGATGAAGTCGGTGATGATTGGCATTGGAAATCCTTTCAATGGAGCGAATGGGTGATCATCCCAAACGCGCGGACGGGAAAAGAGCCGAAGCCTTTGATTTTTACGGGCACTGCGAAAAAGTCGAAGCCTTGATCTGGCAGCTGTTCGAGGTGACAGAGGTGCTCGAGGATCGGAATTTCGGCGCCAAGCAGGATAGTATGGACGGGACGGGTTCCGTCAGCCGTGTCATCGATATTGAGCGAATCGATCCCGACTAAAGCAGCACCTGAATCTACTAAAAATCTGGCCGCATCTCGGGTGAGGAATGGATGGCCGTCGAAATACTGGTCTGTTCTCCAATTGGCGTCCCAGCCGGTATGGATCAAAACCGCTTTTCCGCGCAGCTCAATCCCGTGAAATCTTTCAGAGTCAATGGCCCTCCCGCGACTGAATGGAGCGCGAATGACCAGCCCTTCCAAATTCGCCAAGGCAGAAAGAGGCAACTCTGAGAGGTCTTTGCCTCCTGGGTATCGGTGGAAAGGGCTATCTAAATAGGTGCCTGTGTTGGCTACCATTTCGATTTTTCCAATCTGAAACTCAGCGCCGGGTGAATAGAACTGGCGAGAGTACTCGCGACTCCAGTAATCACAGATGATCGGTGCCGGCAACCCTTTGTAGGTGATCAGACCGTTTTCAATGGTATGGCTGACATCAACAAATTGGTAATGAAGGTTCCTATTAAGCCAAGCTTCAATTGAGGGGGCATGCGCTCGATAGTGCTCGTATGAATTCTCAGCGATAATCTTTCCAGGCGACCAATCGGGCGGCATATTTTTGAAACGGCCTGGATCGGTAAGATCTTCCTCAGGAAGCGTCTGGAGAGCCTCGAATAGTCCCTGGTTTACCAGGCGTGCTTCAGCCAATACATCCTGCAGGGAACGGTGTCGATTTTGCTCGAAGATGACTGCGTTACGCTGGCCTTGAGGGAGCTCCCAAAGATCGGACCCGATTAACGCCTGCGCCTGGAGCATCCCAACCATTTCGCGCTCGAACCAGGTGATATGGCAGACGATGTCCTTCACTGACCATTCCCCTGCCACCCCCGGGCGGAGCATATTAGCTTCGCCAACCTTGGCCAGCAGCGACTCCCACTCAACCCTTGCGATCCGAAGGTTTTCCAGGAAATCCGATTTTAAGTAATGACCATTCATGATAGTGGCCTTCCTCAAAGGAGAGCTGAGCAGGTTTCCAATATTACTCTCGTCAAGTATTATACCTGTGTAAACGCCAAAGCATAGCTAAAAGACGAAATGGTTTAGTTTGGCATCCCGGATGGTTTATGAAAAATAACTTGATTTACGGAAAGGGTGAACAAACCAGATAATATCAAACCTATCCCTCCAAGCGCGAGTGGGGTGTGTTGTTCCCCGAGTACAACCAGACCCAGGAGGGCAGCAGTGAGCGGTTCTGCCAGGGATAAGGTGACCGCGGTAGCCACGGGGATAAGCTTTAAACCGCGGGAAAACAAAATATATGCTATTGCAGTGGTAACCAACCCGAGGTGTAAGGCCACACCAAGCCCACGCGGTTTTGCGATCCACGTCAAGTCACTGGTGACCAGGACAGGGAGAAGGAGAACTGCGCCGAGAGAGAAAACGATCGCCATTGCAGCCTCCGGCGGCTGTTTCTCAAGCAACCTTTTACTGGCCACAGCATAGGTTGCGTAGGCTAAGCCAGCCCCAAGCGCTAAAAGGATTCCAGAAAGGTTAACGCGTAGCTCTCCGCTATCCGCAATCAAGAAGGCACAGCCTAAAACCGCCAAGGTAGTCGCTATCCCCCATCTCCATCCTGGACGCTCCCCATGGACTGGCAGTCCGATGAGTCCCGCAAAAATCGGTGCGCTGCCAATGGCAACGATCGTGCCCGCTGCGACCCCTGTCCTGGCGACTCCGGCGAAGAAGCACAGCTGGTAGAGTGCGATACACACAGCGGCAGTGATGGTTGCACGCGACAGCCATTGCTTTTGGCCACGAAAAGCGCCTCGGAGAGCAGCGAATAGAAGCAATGTGAATCCACCCACTATCAAACGAACTGCTCCAACGCTCGACGGTTGAGCCCCATCCGGTGCGAAGGCCTGGGCGGTGCCGGTTGTCCCCCAGAACACAGCCGCTGCCATTACAAGCCACTGGCCGCTCTGCTTATTTTGTCGCGCTCGCTTGTTGACAGGCATCGCTGCGTTCAATGTCGACGAGAATGTCGGACTTATCAAGCACTATACAGCTCGAGCGATTCTGTTTCGGCGTTTGGTGAGATTATTAGGACGTTCGATCGGATGTTTTGCAGATGCCTATGAACGGCCTCTTCACCGATCCCGGCCGGGGCGTATGTAGTAAAAAGCACGCTTCGAGTGCCAGGCTTAATGCTAGTACGCAGATCAGGGCCATAAATCACACTCGAAATTACTCCTAAAGTGTCAGCAATAAACATGTCGCCTTGTTTGAGGATTTGTTCTTCACCTCGCAACGCAGTGTAAAGCTCGTTACCTCTTGCAACGTCTAACCTGATTGGTACTTGCACAGTCTCTAAGCCATGACCAGCTGTTAAGAGGAGATCTTGAAGCTCTGCCATAAATACAGCTTCGACCAATGCAGCGACATGGGGGATCGGTTTGTGTTTAAAAACGACCGATTCAAGCTGCAACAGGAGGTGATAGGTCTTCTTAAAGCTCCGGTAGTAAGTTTGGTAAGCCTCGATCTCTGGGAGTCTTTCCAGGGTACCTCGGTCAAGATTGAAATATCGGTCGCGTAGCTGATCTTCCAAGATTGCCTTTTGCTTTTCTAGCTCAGGATGATGTTCGGGGTTAGCGACGTCATGCATGACAAGAATTCCGACAACTGCCCCAGGGTACACACTTTTCCAAGAAGATGTGATTTCAAGCATTTGAGTTGATTCTTTCTTGATTTGTCTGATAGTAACACCGAGAAGAAAACAAAGCTATTCAACCAATGGGTAATACGACTTCTGGCGTGACGGCGCGGTACAAAAAATATGCCAACAGCACAGCGCCAAGGAGGCAAACGATAAGGACGATAGAAAGGATGGCTTTAGCCGTAGGAGAGAGGCGGACTCTTAAGAGCAGCGCGAGCATGCCAAAGCTCACCGCAACCAGAAGGATGATACCTAGAATAAGAAGTGTGTTGAGCTCCGGATAATCCATATTAGCTACCTCCATTCACTGGGAAACTGACTACATAGATTTCGCTGATATTTCCTTTTACAACCGTTTTCCTTGGTTCATTAGGTGTGACCAGTTTATCCGGTATTGAGAAGTCGGGAATTCCACTTTTTTACCCACTCGGGGTCCAGCCTCTTTAATCGGTTCTTCTTCAAGTTCTCCTTCATGATCCAGCGAATATCTGGATCGCCGCTAAGTAACCACTTTTCCATCATCGGTTTCCCCTCATGTGGAAGTGCAACGACGGCGACGCTCCAGCAGTACGCCAACCCTTTTTGTAAAGCTTTGAACTCAGGATTATTTCTTCTCTCAACCTGATGAAGTGAATCTGTGATTCTGTCAAGGATCTGAAGCGCTTTAGCTACATGCTTTTCTTCCTTGAGCAAGCTAGGTTCAGCCAGTGCAGCTGCCGAGGCCCGCATTTCTAATAAATTGCCCTGGCTCCAGATCTCCATCTCTGCGATTAACCGGTCCATATCCTTTTCACCCAGACGCTGGAGGGCCATGGCAACCCCTTCCCGGATCCGCCAGCGAGGATCACTGGCGAAGCTTTGTAACATTTTCAAGTGATGTAGATCCCCTTCGACAATAAGCTTTCCTAATCCTATGATTCCGCACATGGCCAAAAACTCCGCGGGTGAATTGCTGGGAGCTATGTCTGGAGTGTAGGAAATGAAATCTAAGAATAGGGGCTCATTCCCTTCATCTGCTACGACTTGAGCCAGTTCCAGGTTTGCCCGCGGACCAGGCAAGGCAGACTCTTCAAGCAGGTATGGCTCCCAATTCTCCAGCGATCGAAGGTTCCGTCTATACTGGTCTGCTTTCAATAAATCAGGCATTTCTTCCAACGCGGAGGTGAAGTTGCCAGCTAACCTGCTTCTTAGAATCTTCAGCTCCCCAGACATCCTTTAATTGTGCTCGTATTTCTTCTAATGGGTGGTAGTGTTTAGCCTCAATTTTTGTTGAGAAGGTCTTACTCTTCTCTAACATTGTAATCTTCTGCTTCTTCCTCAGCGATAATCCCGGGAGATTTTTCCTTCCCTGGGTCAGCAGCTCGAGCCCGGATAGCTGTGACTCGTTTCCCGCCAACCATCATGGGTAGAGGATAGAGAGTGACGCGCTTGCCAATCCAATGATCGGTTTCTTCGTCCCCGACTGCCTCCCCGACCTGGTAAGCCAGCGTGCGGCTGAGAATTACTCCTTTTTGGGCTTCCTTGAAATAGATCACCCAACGTCCAACCTCAGGGGCATTGGGTTGGAGGCGCATTTTCTCCTGAGCGACCTTGGAAATCGTCAGGGTGACTGGTTGTCCTTGCAAGTCTTCACCGGTGGCAAATCGGCGGGGGAACATTTGTGAGAGTTTCATGGGGTGCTCCTTAGATGCTGAACATACCCTGAGGACTTATACCTCATCAATCGGAGGCATTCGGCGGAGTTTTTTCAACTGGCTACGGCGACGCTTGGCTTCTACCCTTCTCCATTTTGATTCGTTGGAAGGCCGGGTTTTATGGCGTAGTTTTGGTTTTACTGCCGCCTTCTGGATGAGGTCGACCAGGCGATTCAGCGCTTCTTGACGGTTTCGATTCTGGGTGCGGAATTGCTTGGCTTCGATCACCAAAAAACCAGCCTCATTAATGCGCCGAACAGCCAAGCGAATCAACCTCTGGCGTACCTCTTCGGGAAGGGAAGCCGAGTTTAAGACGTCAAACCTTAATTGCACACCGGTTGAGACTTTATTAACATTCTGTCCACCAGGTCCCGAGGCGCGAATGAATTCTTCCTGGATTTCACTCTCTTTGAGAATGATATCAGGAGTGATGCGAATCATAATCAACTATATAGAAAGAATTCTAAACTACCGGTTTTCCATTTCGGTAAAATATTTCACCGTCCACAACGATCTCGCTTTGCGCCATATCACATAACATGTCCCAATGCAAGCCAGATTCGTTCGCACCACCGGTTTCCGGATAGCTGGCGCCTAAAGCGAAGTGAATGGTACCGCCGATTTTTTCGTCAAATAGCATATTCTTGGTGAAACGCTGGATACCGTAATTGGTGCCAATGCCCCATTCCCCCAGGAAACGTGACCCCTGGTCAGTGTTAAGCAAGGAAGTCAATAGTTCCTGGCCCTTACTCGCTTTTTCACGTACGGCTTTACCATTCTCGAACCACAGTTCTATATCTTTAACTTCCTGCCCATCGTAAATAGCTGGATAGCTAAACCGGACCCAACCGTTCGCAGAGTTTTCAACCGGGCCGGTGAAAATCTCTCCGTCAGGGAAGTTGTATTTACCATCCGCTTCTTTGAACTTCCGATCCTGGATCGAAAGGGTGAGATCGATGAACTCACCTTTGAACACTACTTCGTGTTTGCCGGCCAACCAGGCGATCAACTTCCTTTGTCGCAAGCCTTCCTCCTTCCAGGCGGCTACAGGGTCTGGCTCACCTAAAAGACCAGCACCATAGACGAATTCTTCATAGTCTGCCAGGCTCATATCAGCTTCTTGGGCGCTGGCGTAGGTCGGGAATTCGGTGTAGCACCAGCGCAGTTCGTTCCGAGCGGATCGGTCCATGAATATTTTAGAAAGCGGAGCGCTGGCTTTTCGAGCGCGGGCGATACGTTCCGGTTCGACGCCGCTCAGAGAGCGGGTATTATACTCGGCGCCGATCACGATTTGAGCATCGAAAGTTTCGACAATCATTTTACGCACTGGAGAGATGAAATCCAATTGCTCGTCAGAAGCGAGTTTATAGAAGATTTCCTCGCCGCCGGTGAGAGCTACCTGTGTCAAGACATGCGCTCCGGCCTTAATGGCCTCGGCGTAGACAGCAATGGCAAGCGCTTCACCTAGGGGGTTGGTACGGATGGAAAGCTGTTGGCCTGGCTTGAGTTCGAGCGAATAGTTCACCAGCACTTCAGCAAGTTTTTGGACGCGCGGATCAGGCATTAGCAGGTTCCTTTCGCTTTAGATTTGGTTCAAGGCATCTGAATAGTGAGGTAATACACGTGCTTGTAGATTGCATGCAATCTTACCATTTTCTCTTAAAAACTGACAATATACCTGTAACAAAATCCATTATTCAACGTTATCATATGTAGAAAGGGGGAAAAAATTCAAATGTTTACTGGGGGCGGGAGACTGTTGGGTGGGCCCCGCCCCGGATTTTTTTAAATCAGCGAAGTAAGGTATTCGAGAAAATAAACCCCCCCCTACCTAGTTGGGGGGGACAACCAGGTAGAGGGGTTGTTTAAATTATTACACATGTTACGAAAAAATGCAAGCTTTTCCCCGATTTTCTTTCAAGCCGGTTGATCCAACATTAAATGTGAAAAATGTTATTAATTTGATTTTTTTGACAAAGTTGTCTATACTTATTATGGACTTGTAATAGTTCTCAATTTCTATAACAAGTAAATCTTATGAATGCATTTCTGCATGAGACCTCACCTTATTGTGATCTCCCCACAGTAATGCTCGTATGTGATGATGAAGAAATCGCTTCGATCTGGGCACATAGCTTGCGAAATAGGCACTTATTGGTCATACTGTCGAGTTCAGTCCAGGAACTTGATGGACAGTCAAAGACTGAATTTCCTGACCTAATCATTGTTGACATCAATACACCGAAATTGGATGAGATTGACATTTGTCGCCGGATACGCATAGAGACCAATGTGCCCTTATTGTTATTTACCCCCAGAAATAACGAAGCGCATATCTTAGAGGCCTACCAAACAGGAGTGGATGAATGCGTAGCCAAGCCTGTCAGTCCGGCATTATTCCTCGCTAAGGTGAACTCCTGGCTGCGCCGATCTTGCTCTGCCTCTACGAACTACCAAAAAAGGCTTGAGGTAGGGGATTTTAGCTTAGATACCGCCCACCGCCAGGTGATTATCAAGCAAAGTACGATTGTCAATTTGACGAACCTGGAATTCCGTTTGCTTTACTTTTTTATGGTACATCCGTCATGGATACTTGAGTCTGACACCATCGTCGAGTGGGTATGGGGGTACGCGGGGGAGGGGGATAGTGTCTTGCTTAAGAACGTCGTTTATCGCCTGCGCAGGAAAATCGAGCCGGTTACTGGTCAGCCACGTTATATTATTACGGAGGCCGGTTTAGGTTATCGTTTCTTGGTATCCTAAGCCTTCGCTCCGCTCGATCTCCCTCAGATCTGTCCAGAACAAATCTAACCACCCTCGAGCAGAAATTATTGTATTTAAGAATTACGACTTTGGACACTAATTTACGACCGAATTTGACATAATTTGTGACTAATTTGTGACCTAATTGTGGTATTTTTTAAAGTTGTGCATGAGAATTTTTAACATGTGTTTAAATCAGTTAAGAAGGATTATTCCCGGTGTCCTTCAACAGCGGAAAGGAAAAAGATGATGATGAAAAGAAAAGTAATTTCTATTCTTCTTGTCCTGCTCCTGGCAGGCTTCCTCCAAACCGATAACGCCTTAGCGGGGAATGTCTTTAAATTCAAAGGGAAGAGTGCAGAAGCATTCTTCTTCAATGAGGAAAATTGTGTATCAACGTTCGTAGATGTTTTTGCGACGAAGGGTCAGTCACAAAGCCCGCCTGGGCCATGGACGCGCGGGACAGAAGCCTTCGTATTTATCGACCAATTTGACTTTTGCACTGAAACTCCATTGTTATCTGCTTCTGGTTCAGCTTTGTTGGACGACTCAGCTTTCCAGATAAACCGGGAGATTTCCTCAGCAAGCTTGAGCGCAACGATCAATGTCTGGGACTATGTGTCGGAAACTTCGCTCGATGTGGTTGTGAACATGGCCTGGACGGGAACCGGCGACCTCAGCCGAGAGAATTCTCATTTTCACTTCAGTTCGCCAGGCTGCAGGTTTAACGGCAGGTTTAAAGGCGCCTTCCGTCCTGGAGAGGCTTCCGGAAGTGTTTCGATTGGAGGCACAAACTTTACACCCGACCCGACAAGCTCTGCCTTCCTGACATCGACGAGTAACGGTTCGGTTGAGATTGGTTGTGGGTTCTAGAGACAAGCATCAAGAAATTAAAACCCTCATTACTTTCAATGGCAATCTTGCCACACCGCTTGACGATCCCGATGTAGATTTCGTTCGGTTACATGGTCGACAGGATAATTTTGCTCGCCTGTGCACTGACAACGAAGGAGTATTCCGGTTCGACCAGGAGCCACTCGGAGGAAATCTGCCGATAGGAACGTACCAGCTCATTGTCCATGCCAGGGACAATGTGCGTGTCTTCATGGATACTTTCTTTGTCGGGGGAGAGAACACCAGAATCTGGGGGTATTCACTTGAAAACATTTCCAGTTTTCTTTTCATGGTCTCTATATTAGAATAGATTGGGAGATTTGCCATGTTTCTATTTCGGAGAATACCGTCGCGATTCGAATTTCCGTACTGCTGCATATGGAACCTTTTTACTAGGAATTCGTCTTTGTAAATAAAGGAGATAAAAATATGTTTCCAGGTAAATCCCTAAATCTAACAATTTTGGTCCCGTTGATCGTTATTGCATTGGTCCTCACCGGTTGTGACAGTGTCGTTAAAAGTGAGGTCAAGCCAGCTGCTGGGGAAATCACCGTAATCGGCAAAGGGGAAGCGGTTGGCAAACCAGACCAGGCGCAGGTTCAGGTTGGCGTAGACATCCTGGCAGAT
>Ga0209431_10003160_pt1 | contig 13181 bp, 10 predicted proteins | sample RifCSP13_3_FD_184021 | JGI IMG/M metagenome (GOLD analysis project Ga0209431, IMG submission 184021) | Soil microbial communities from Rifle, Colorado - Rifle CSP2_sed 13_3 (SPAdes) (version 2) | ecosystem: Environmental > Terrestrial > Deep subsurface > Rock core/Sediment | place: Rifle...
GATTAAGAATTACTTTTCCATTTTGTACAAAGCCAAGTGCGCCAAAATCCAAACTACGGAAACTATCCATTTGTTCGGTATAAATTTTTGTGACTTCGCTTGCGGCATTAATTTCGCCGTTAAGGCAAACAAGCACGCCAAGATTTTTACAATTTTTATTTAGACAGACATGAATTGCATTAATTAAGTTTTGAGGTCCATCCCAATCTGGTTCAGAACTATTTTTCATAGAACCGATAAGCACGATTGGTATTTCTGTTTTTAGTGTTAGGTCTAATAAGTAAGCAGTTTCTTCAAGAGTATCTGTTCCATGCGTAACAATCACCCCATCAAATTTTTCTTTAGAGATTAGTTTTTTGATAGTTTGAGAAAGCTTAAACATTAATTGCGGAGTCATATGCGGACCAGGATATTTTCCGAAATCGAAGCAAGTAATTTTGGCAAACATTTTTGTCTCGGGGATTTTTCGAAGCAATTCTTTTCCGGAAAATTTTGGAACTGCTCCGCCAGTTTTTTCATCAATCATCATTGAAAATGTTCCGCCTGTAAAAACAACCAGAATATTTTTTTCCGCATAGCGGTTCGCCTTTGGCGAATTCATTTCATTCAACATTTTATATTTATGTTCCAAAATTCGTTAATCAAATTTATGCTTTTGGAACTAAAAATGCTTGTTTATCTGCTTAAAAATCAAAATGGACTTGAAGCAGTGAACATTAAATCTTATCTTTTATTATTCAATTATTAGGAGAAAGAAATGTTAAGAGTTGAAGATGTAGATTTAACACCAAATCCGCATGCATTAAAATTTATTTTGAATGAGAAACTATTAAGTTTTGAGAGAAGACACTTTGGAAACAAAACCGAAGCCGCGAGCGATCCTCTTGCCTTAGGAGTTTTTGAAATTCCCGGTGTAGTCTCTGTTTTTTATACCGACAAATTCATTACGGTTGAAAAATCCAAAGAAACAAATTGGGGGCAGATACAAAAACCGCTTATTAATTTTCTTAGGACTTTTGATAAAACTTCAATTCCAGAAGAAAAAGATGTTAAATCGCTCGATGAAAATGAAAGCGAGCTGTTAAAACAGATTAATGATATGTTAGATAGCAGAGTTCGCCCTGCTTTAGCCGGGGATGGCGGCGGGTTGGAAGTTTTAGGTTTAGATGGTTTTAAAGTTATGATTAAATATCAAGGTGCTTGCGGAAGCTGTCCAAGCTCAATCAATGGGACTTTGCGGGCAATTGAAGGTTTGCTAAGAAGAGATATTAATCCGGCAATTGAAGTTGTTGCCGCTTAATTCCGTTGAAACCTCCAAGGTTTGCGACTTAGCAGTAAAATACGAAACCTTGGAGGTTTAAGTAATACCATTTCCCCTTTTTATTCTTTTTCATAAATTTTGGTCAGCTAATTGATTCATAATAATGAAAAGCCAAGAAAACCTATATTTCTCTTCTCTTAAGATATCCGGAATCCACTTCAAAGTTTTCACCTCTCAAAAAGGCATCAGAAGAATCTTTTTTAATAATAAAGATGCGCAGATTAAAGCAGCAACACTAACAAAGCTTCACCCTGATGATCCGTACATGTTTAATATCTTTGCCGAGCTTAAGGAATACTTTAACAGCGAAAGGAAAAAATTTACCGTTCCTCTTGATGTCATAGGAACTAATTTCCAAAAAAAAGTTTGGAACGAACTTCTTAAAATTCCTTACGGGAGATTAATGACTTATAAAGCAATTGCTATTATGCTCGGAAATGAAAACGCAATGCGTGCCGTTGGTAGAGCAAATGCCACAAACCACGCACCCATCATTATTCCTTGTCATAGAGTAATTGCATCGAATGGAAAGCTTGGCGGTTATTCGGGCGGAATTTCATTAAAAGAAAAATTGCTTGAACTTGAAGGCAGCTTGAGCTTAGAATTGTTTGAGTAGTTCACATGTGAAATTCACTTCAAAAGTGAGTCTCACATGCATTACAAAATAAAAAAGCTCCGTTAATGCGGAGCTTTTTCTTTATAGTAAAAATTGCTTTTACTTTATCGTTGTAACCTTGCTAATGTCATCAAGCTTTACAAACCTCTCACTGAACTTGTATGAACCCTTATCTGTCTTTATCGCTTTAATGACTTTAACATTTACGTGAGGGTCTTTCTTTTTTGCTTTTGCTTTATCTGCAAAAGAATGTTGTTTTGCCATTTTTTCTCCTAAAATTTGTGGCGAAATATAATGAAATACCGCAGTCTAAAAAAGGTAATCATTTTATTTACTAACCCAGTTCCTCTAAGCTCTTGGTCACAGCGGCAAGGAACTGGGTTAGTTATTAATGCTACGTTAAATCGGCGAAAATCGAACTCGTAAGTGATTGCAAGGCATCAGGATGAACACCAACTTGCATTCCTCTAATTCCGGCTGAGAAATAAATCTTATCAAAAAGCTGTGCGGTTTCATCAATGTAAGTTGGAAATTTTTTCTTCATCCCAATTGGTGAACAACCGCCGCGAATATAACCCGTAACAGCTAAAAGATTTTTAGTCGGAATCAGCTCGACTTTTTTATTGCCGCTTACCATTGAAGTTTTTTTTAAATTAAGTTCTGCATTCACCGGAACGCAAAAAACGATTATTCCGGTCTTATCTCCCTCAGCCACCAAAGTTTTGAAGACCATCTCCTCATCAACATTAATTTTATGTGCGACCGAAGCTCCACTTAAATCATCTTCATCAACAATATAAGTTTTAACCTCGTGCGGAATTTTATTTGCTAATAGGAGTCTGATTACGTTTGTTTTGTTCATTCTTTAAGTAGTTCAAGTTCGTTTTGGATTTCATCATAACTTAAAGAGTAATCCTCGGCTCTCAAAAGAAATTTTGTGTACGGATGCTGCGGGTTTTCAAAAATATTTTTTACTTCGCCTTTCTCCACAATCTTTCCTTTATACATTACTATAACTTCCTCGCAAAGGGATCTTAGCAGCTTTAAGTTATGCGAAATACATATCATTGTAATTTTATATTCTTTATTAATTGATTTGAAGAGATTAAGAAAATTAAGCTGAGATATCGGATCTTGCGCTGAGAATGGTTCATCTAAAATTAAAACTTCCGGCTGAACAGATAATATTCTTGCCAGTGCTGCTCGCTGCTGCTCACCTCCGCTTAATTCAAATCCTTTTCTATTCCACAAATTCTGCGGCAAATTAACCGAATCCAAAATTTTTTTCTTTTTAGATTCATATTCTTCATCGCCAAATCGGATTTTAACAGCTTCGTCTATGAAATCATTAATTTCTCTGAGTGGATTTAGAATCTCTCCGGTGTTTTGAAATAGAATTTGCACCGGGTTTGTTTTTCTGTTTCTCCAATCAGCAGATATATTTAAGGAATAATTACCTATTGTTGGCCGAAGTATTTGAGCAAGAACTTTTGCGAGGGTAGTTTTACCGCTTCCAGATTCTCCGGCAATACCGAGCACCATTTCTCTTTGCAATGTGAATGAGATATTATCTAAAATTAATTTTTCAGAAGAAGAACCTGTAGAGTTCTTAACTCGAACAGAATAGGAAAGATTATTTACTTCAATAATGTTGTTCATGCTGTAAGCTGATGATATGAGTTTATTAAATTATCGGACAGAATATTTTCTTGTGACTTAAAAAATTCATCAGGCGGTAAAAATTTGGTCAGCTTTCCATTGGTTATCAGGGCAATTTTATCACTTATCAAATTTGCAAAACGTAAATCTTGAGTTACAAGCAGAACCGAACATGAATCATCCTTCACAAATTCTTTTAGTTTTAGCAGAAACAAATTTGCTATGGCAGAATCAACTCCTGATGTCGGTTCATCAAGAATTATTAAAGATGGATGAGCTAAAAGTGCAAGAGCTAAGCTTATTCTTTGTGCCATTCCTCCGCTTACTTCATAAGCGTGCAGATTATATAGCTCCAGTGATTTAGGAAGAAGGAAGTAAGCTAAGGTTTCATCAACTTCCGATAAAGGTTTGTTTAAATTTTTGAAGTAATACTTCAACTTTTTCAGTTGATCAAAGCTGTTTTGAGCATCTTGAAAAACATATTTTATTTTTTGTCTTCGGATGATTTTTAATTCTTGATCATCAAGCGATAACAAATCTTTTCCTTCAAAAATTACCTTACCACTTATGGCGTAAAATCTTTTATCCAGTAAGCCGGTCAACGATTTTATAAGTGTTGTTTTGCCGGTTCCGTTTTTACCAACAATGGTATATATCTGATTTTTATCAAGTTTAAACCCGACATCATTCAACAATGTAGTTTGTGAATTTCCGCTATTGACTATTAATTTTTCAATACTGGCAGCAAGCATAAGAAAGACATCTCTTTTGTAATTGTTTTACAAAATAATAATTTACCATCAAATTTATTAAGATTATTTCAGATTCAAATTTATAACAGCCAAGCTTATCAGTGTAATAGACCGAACATGAACAAAGATTTTGTCAAACTTATATTAAGACGAATAGCCACATCGGCGGTTGTTCTCTTCCTAATGATAACTTTTATTTTCATATTGCTCAGGATTTCTCCCGGAGATCCCGCACAAAAATTTATTTCACCGGAACTAAGTACTGGTCTTGCTGATAAGGTTAGAGAATCATTTAACCTTAACAGCTCAATGATCGATCAGTACAAATCTTTCCTAATAAATTTATTAAAAGGTGACATGGGAATTTCTTATAATTACCGCGAGCCCGTCTTCCAGGTAATTATACAGTATTTACCTTTCACAATAATATTTTCATTGATTAGCTTTTTTATTCAGATTGGAGTTGGTGGATCATTAGCGCTTTTAGCTGTAAGAAAAATTAATAAGCCATTGGATAGAATAATTTCAAGAATGAATTTAATCTTCTATGCTTTGCCATCTTTTGTGATCGGCGTGTTTCTTATTTTAATATTTTCCGAAGTATTAAATATACTTCCTTCGTCAGGACTTCGTTCTTTTGACTTTGATTCCTTTTCACCATTTGGTAAAGTAAAAGAATACATTTTACATTTGATTATGCCTGTGTTAACTCTTTCTCTTGGAGGAATTGCGGTTTTTTTCCGCTATCTGAGAGACAGTCTTGAAGAAACACAAAACAAACCTTTCGTTCTTAATTTGAGAGCAAATGGTTTTGATGAAAAAGCCATTACGCTGAAACATATCATACCAAATGCAGCAGGTCCATTGATTGCAGCAGCGGGAGTTGAGCTTGGAATGTTATTAGGCGGCGCGCTAATTACCGAAGTTATTTTTAGTTTACCGGGAATGGGAAGATTAGCAGTTAACGCAATATTGCAGCGGGATTATCCTTTAATAATAGGTTGTACTTTAGCTGCCGGCGTTTTAGTGATAATGAGTAATCTTGCGGCGGATATCATTCGTGCAAAAATTGATAAAAGATTAATTAAAGACATTCTTAATTAAATGAAAACTAAACCGAAAGTTTGGCATTTGTTTATTGCGCTTTGTATTACGCTTCTGATATTTCGCTTTGCATCAGTTATTGATATAATCCTTCTTTTCTTTTCTTACATAATTTTGCTTGCCTCTGATTTTTCAAATGCGGTTAGTCAAACAAATTTTGAATTTATTGATTATCTCGTATCTGGAATTCTTATAATTCTTTTGCCGTTAATGATCTTTTTTAAATTTTGGAAGCTTAGAATTTTTCAAACTTCTTTAGATTTTGCTACGGCAGTAATAGTTGTGCTTCTTTTTGTTTTTATTTTTGCTCCCTTGATTTCCGGTTCGCATCCGGATTTTCAGAAAAACATTGGCTTGACTAAGCTTCTTCCTCCAGTAAGCGGTGTAAAGTTTTTGAAATTTGAAAGAAAAACAAAAGGAGAACAATCGCAGTTTGATAAGTTTATTAAATTGAAAAATCAGGTTATCAAATCATCATTTGATGAGAATATGATTTTTGTTGATAGCGCTCACCTCGGTAAAAAAATTCTTTACTTTCAGAATCAGAAAACATTTGAAATTTCTAGAGACAGCTTAACATCAAGTGGAACAATACCAACTCTCGGAACCAAATATTTTTTACTTGGCACCGATGAGTTTGGCAGAGATATTTTTGCAAGATTAATTTATGGCGCAAGGGTTTCAATTTTTGTTGGTATTTGTTCGGTGTTTTTATCGTTCATAATCGGACTCTTATTAGGATCTGCATCCGGCTATTTCGGCGGGATGATAGACTTAACGCTTAACAGATTAACAGATACTTTTCTTTCCTTTCCTGCAATATTTCTTATTATAATCATCCTCGCACTATTTGGAAATTCTATGTTTGCCGTTATTTTCGTTTTAGGATTTTCCGGTTGGATGAGCTTATTCAAAATTGTCAGAGGTGAAGTTATTTCGTTAAAGCAAAAAGACTTTTTTATTTCGGCAAAAATGATCGGTCTTTCTTCAAAACAATTATTAATAAAAGAAGTTTTGCCCGTTATCTTAACTCCAGTAGTTGTAAATCTTGTCTTTCAATTTGGCAGTGTAATTCTTGCAGAAGCGGCATTAAGCTATTTGGGATTAGGAACAGGCAGCAATCATCCTTCGTGGGGAAGCATGATTGATGCAGGCCAAAATTATTTAAAGGATGCCTGGTGGATGATTTTCTTCCCGGGTTTGGCTTTAATTATTACTCTTTACTCTGCAAATGATCTTGGACAAAAAATTAAAATTCATTTTAATCCGCAGTTAAGCAAATGATAAACCGCAGATATTCTGTAAAGAAAAAATTAGGACAGGGAAGAAGCTCGGTTTATTTGTGCGAAGATTCAGAACAGGCGGGCAAAAAGTTTGCTGTAAAAATCTTATCTGCGAATACATCTATCGAAGAGCAAAAGATATTCAAAGATGAATTTCAAATCATTCAAAAACTTGATCACCCCAATATCATAAGAGCATATGAGCGAGGAACAGTTGTAGAAGCATCCGATAACGAACCTATTTCTATAGGTTCAAAGTATTTGGCGATGGAATATTTCGATGGGAATGAATTGCTCTCCTATACTGTTGGTGACAAAAACTCTCTTAAAGAAATCATTGCTCAAATCTGTTCTGTTTTATTCTATTTTCATCAATCAAACTATATTTATTATGATCTGAAGCCGGAAAATATTCTTGTAAACGAAATAAACAAGAAGCCGTTTATAAAATTAATTGATCTCGGTTTTGCTCGATCGCGTACAGAAGAGAATTATAATGTAACAGGGACTGCAGAATATCTTGCTCCTGAAATTCTTAAGAAAGAACCGCATGATCATCGGGTTGATTTATACTCTTTCGGAATGCTTCTTTATCGGCTTATCTACAACAGATTTCCTTTCCAATCTCAAAATCAGCTAGAGATTTATAAAGAGCAGATTGAAAAAGATTTTAGTTTTCCCGAATCAAAATTTTCGTTTGAGCTGATTAATGTTGTTAAGAAGCTTCTTAATAAAAATCCAGAAGAAAGATACTTTAGTTCAGTTCAAATTCTTTATGATTTGAATATTCCGATAACTGAAGACCTTTACCAATACTGGGTTCCCATAAAAGCATTTTCAGATAGGACCGATATTCTTAATATAGTTAACAGGTATGTGACGACGCCATCGTTAGGGGAAATCATAGTAATTCGAGGATTTGAAAAATCCGGGAAGTCTGCAGTTTCTCAAGAACTTTATTCTCGATATGAAAATATTATTTTTTTGAGCAATGATAGAACGAAAAGCGGAACGCAGCTAATCAAAGTTTTCCTAAACAAATTACTATTCAACGAGTTTATATTTTCCAAGCTTCCAGCTGATACACTCGAGTTAGCCGGTAAAATATTCTCCAACGAGTCTTCAAATCTTGTAAATGATCTTAAGCTGGTTGTAAACAAGGCATCCCAGCTAAGCAGGTTCATTCTTCTGCTTGATGACTTTAATTTGTATGACAATTTTTCTTTAGAAATCTTCAAAGAAATATTTCCCATTTTCCAGGTCAACGGATGTAACGTTATACTTACCGAAAAATCAGATCTGGATTATGTAACGGGATTCATAAACAATTTAATCGAGCTTAATCTTTCGTCATTCACTACTGCTCAAACAGAAGAGCTACTGGAAAAAACATATGCCCAATTTTTTCCGGTGAAGGATGTAAAAGAATTAGTAATGCAGTATGCCGATTTCCTTCCTGGAAATATCATTGAATTTTTAAAAGACATTGTCCTTTTAAAAATTATTCAATTTGAGTACGATGGAATAAAGGTTATATCCGGGGAGAATGCAGATAAAATTCTCAAAAATTTATTTCAAGAGATTTACAGAATTCGCTATGAGTCGCTTACCAAGAAAGAAATAAAAATAGCCGAGCTGCTGTCATCCTTTGAAATTGTTCCTGAGAAAGGGAATCTCATTCAATTAGCGAATTTGCCTGAAGAGAGATTCACGCAAACTGTGGAAGAACTTCAGCGAAAGCATATTTTTCAATCCCAATCACAAACAGGATTAAATTATTCATCGGATGGAATCAAGAATTTCATTTACTCTCAAATAATGGATAAGAAAAAACATCATGAAAGAATAGCAAAAACAATTCAACAAAAATTTCCGCAATTCAGCAAAGTTGAGCTTGCCCGGCAGTATCAAATCTGTGAGCAGATTGATGAGAGCTATTCAATTTTACTAAGTGAAGCTGAAGATGCGGAGAAAATATCTGCGTTCAAATACAAACAAAATATTCTTGAGCAATTATTAAAGTTACCGCTCAACAGAGAACAAAAGTTAGAAGTTAAATTTAAACTTTGCTCTCTTTATCACTTGCTGAATATTTACAAAAATGCTTATGACTTCGTTGAAGAGCTGTTGAAGGAAACCTTGGATGAGAATGAAAAGAACGACTTGCTGATTATCAAAGGAAATTCACTTATAAAGTTAGGTGAAGTAGATGAGGGAAAGGAAGTTTTAAAGAAATTATTACCTTCAATTAAAGAAGAGACCAAGAAGATAAAAGTAATGCTTGATATTGCATGGAGTGAATTTGAAACAAATAATTATGAAGTCGCAGCCAATATTGGTAAAAGTGTTATTAGTAATTCTCTGGCGCAGTCTGAATACAAAGGAGATAGTTACAATTTACTTGGATCAATAGATTATTATCAAAAAGATGATCTCCATTCGGCATTAGTCTACTTTGAGAAAAGTTTAAAAGAATACTCTATTGCTAATCTTACTCATCGAATAGCTGCTATTGAAATAAATATTGGTAACATGTGTAATATTTTAGGAGACTATGAAAAAGTAGAAGAACATTGGAATAAATCGTTAAAAATTAGCTCATCGACCGGGAATTATTATCAGCAAGGCAAAGTCTTATTAAATTTTGGAGGATTTCATTTTCATAATCTAAATTTTGAAGCAGCTATTGAAAATTACGGAAAAGCCGGCATTATTTTTAATTCACTCGGTGATCAATACGATCGCGGGCTCACCGAATCCAATCTTGGAGAAGTTTACTTATTTATTTGTGAATACCCAAATGCAATTGATGTTTTAAAGAATGCAATAGAAATTTTTCATAAAATTCAGAATTTTCTTGAGCAATCAGAAGCACTCTTTTTACTTGTGAAAGTATATTCTAAAATTGGTGACTATGTTCAGTTCGATAAGACCCTTGAAGAACTAAATAATCTTACCTCACTCCACACTGGGTCGGAAAGAATTAAATTACATATAGATTTTTTAAAATTTATAAAACGATCTGAGCTTGACCAAAATATAGACCCCGATGATTTATATCGAGTTGCCAGTGAATATTTATCGCAGGAAGAGCGAATCAATTATTTTGAAACAATTAGTCTTTTGGTGAATTATTATTTACAGCATGGTGAATCCACAAAAGCATTTGACTTATTATCCAATAAAAGATTTATAGAAACATGTAATTCTAATATTTACTTTGAGATAGAAAATTTGTACTTGATCGGTAAAACTGCCTCAGAGAACCCCACACTTTATCCTGAAGATCCTATATTCTACTTTAGTGAAGTATATAATCTGATGAGTGATTTAAATGTAAACGAGACTACCTACAAAATAATTTTTGAACTAGCAAGGTATTATTTTGAAAGGGGAAATGTTTTAAAAGCTAAAGACTATGCTTCGTATGGAAGATCACTAATCAATTTGATGGCTGATCAGTTCAAGGATGAAAGGTTGAAGGATATTTATTTGAACAGTTCTTATAGAAAAAGCGCCTGGGAAAAATTTACCGAAATCCTATCTGTCGATTGAATTTGAACGGATTGTAGAGATAAATTGAAAAGATATGCTAGATTTCGTTGCGGCAGGGGCTCCATAAATCTGGCATATCTAAACTCATAGTTCTAGGTTGTGACAATTATTACAAAAAATTTTGTTGACAAAGAATTCTGTGGAGTGTATATTCTAATCGGCTATTGCTTGATAAGTGTCATCAAGTATAAACCCCGTGTTAAAAGTAATAAAGTAATTCTGCTATGCCTTTAGCCGGATTAGTTTTTTCTATTTCTTGAAGGGCATGCTATGCTAAAATCAATGCTCTTTTTCCTACTGTTAGCGGTTTTCACTGTTTCGAATACCGCTCAGGTTCCGGATAATGTAGAAAAAGCTCAACGTAATCGTATCGCTAAAGATAAAATTACAGTGGAGAAGAGCTACATTCAATCTACCGAGCAGTCCGAAGGGAATATGCTTGCTCTTGAAAGCAGGTCTTCATCTCAACTTCAAGAGCTTGGAACTCGTTACGGTTTCGTACGATCTAATTCACAATTGGATGAATTAGGAACTCGTTACGGTTTCGTACGATCTAATTCACAATTGGATGAGTTAGGAACTCGTTACGGTTTCGTACGATCTAATTCACAATTGGATGAATTAGGAACTCGTTATGGTTTCGTACGATCTAATTCACAATTGGATGAGTTAGGAACTCGTTACGGTTTCGTACGATCTAATTCACAATTAGATGAGTTAGGAACCCGCTACGGTTTTGTGCGATAATTCATTTTTAGATGAATTAATTTAGCCACTATGGCTGGATAAGATAAATAAAGATTTTATTCTTTTCTTATAATGGAAGCCTTTAATATTTTTATTAAAGGCTTTTTTTTATATTTTGAAATACATTGAAATATAAAACGGTTCAAAAAATACTTATCAATAAATTTTTACTCGTATTAGTTTTAATTTTATTTGATTCCATTCTAATTCACAGCCAAAGCGATTGGTTTGAGCAAGAGAGTGAACATTTTAAAATCATTTACCGGGAAAGCCATGCGCATTTAGTTCCGCAGCTTTTCCATTCTGCTGAAACTGCCCTTGCCACTTTGAGAGAGTTATTTAAATACACGCCAACGGAAAAAATAATAATCAACACCTATGATGCGTATGATTATGGTTACGGTGCTGCCACATCAGTCCCTCAAAATTTTATCAGGTTAGAAATTGAACCAATGGAACCCGGTTACGAGAGTATTCCTTACAGCGAAAGGTTTCAATGGATAATAAGTCACGAATTAGTTCACATAGTTGTAAATGATCATTCATCAAATGTGGAAAGCTTTGTGAGGTCACTTTTTTCTAAAGTGGTTCCCGAACAAATACAACCATTAACGATTATTTACAGTTTGTTTACTAATTATAATCGTTATACTCCTCGTTGGCATCAGGAATCAATGGCAGTGTTTTTAGAAACCTGGATGAATGGAGGACATGGAAGAACCCTGGGAAGCTTTGATGAAATGTATTTTCGTTCTCTTGTTTTGGAGAACCAGGATTTTCCTTCCGAAATTGAATTAGATACAAAAATTTCTCACAATTCATTTTTACTTGAGACTATATTTTATATTTACGGCTCGAGGTTTGCTTCTTACTTAGCTCTTAAATATGGTACCGAAAAACTGTATCAATGGTTTAGAACTGAACCTGATGAGTTTTATCAAAAATTTGCAGGCAAGTTTTATGATATTTACATGATTGATATGGTTGACGCCTGGAACGAATTTATAAGTTTTGAAAGGAATTTTCAGAAGTCAAATATTCAAAAATTAAAATCCTATCCACAAACAGAAGTAAGAAGATTGAGTGATGATAATTTTGGCTGGATAACACAACCGTATCTTGACAAATCGGGTAACAATATTTTTTTTGGATTTCATCGCTCACACCAGCTTGCTGAAATACAAAAATATAATCTCCAGTATAAAATTTCAGAAAATATTGCAACACTGCCTACACCAAGCATGCTGCAGATTTCCTCAACTGCGTATGATAAAAACCTGGGCTTGTTTTTCTTCACGACCAACAATAATCAACTCTACAGAGATCTGTGGGTATTGGATACTGAAAAAGAGGATAGGAAATTACTCTTTAAGGATAGCAGAGTTGGAAGTCTGACTATTTCTCCAGCAACGCATGAACTTTGGGGAATTGAGCATTCAGCTTCTGCAGTTTCATTGGTTTACTCAATTTATCCTTATGTAAAACTTGAAACGCTGCTGCAATTTGATATTGGGGACGAAATTCAACAGCTATCAGTAAGTCCATCGGGAAAATTTTTAGCAGCCGTTCTTCACCAAAGCAGCGGTGACCAGAAGATTATTCTTATGGATGTTGATGTTATTAAGTCGGGTAAAGATATTAAATACGACATACTTTCCAACAACGGTTCACCCGAAAATATTTCGTGGAGCGCAGATGAGCAATTTATTTTTTGGAATGCATACACAAGCGGCGTGTCAAATATTTACAGGTTACATATTCCAAATCTTAAAGTTGAAGTACTAACACATACGTTGCGAGGATTATTCAGGCCAATGTATGTAAGTCAAGATTCTATTTTTACATTTGAATTTACAAGTTTAGGTTTTGTTCCTGTTATGATAGCTAACAAACCAGCAGAACATGTTCCGGCAATTTCATATTTAGGGCAGCTAATACTCGATAAATATCCCAATCTAATAGATTTGAACTTATCATCGGTTAATAACTCTAAGTCGCAGCTAAAAATCACTCCAGAAGAAAAATATAATGGTTTGTCAAATCTTGCTGTACAAACATTTGTTCCTATAATTAGCGGGTTTCAATCTCAAAAAGTTTTAGGATTTTATGGGCATATTGCAGATCCAGTTATAAATCATGATCTT
>Ga0209431_10003161_pt1 | contig 13179 bp, 9 predicted proteins | sample RifCSP13_3_FD_184021 | JGI IMG/M metagenome (GOLD analysis project Ga0209431, IMG submission 184021) | Soil microbial communities from Rifle, Colorado - Rifle CSP2_sed 13_3 (SPAdes) (version 2) | ecosystem: Environmental > Terrestrial > Deep subsurface > Rock core/Sediment | place: Rifle...
TCAGTAGCGCGACCAGCAGAAGTTTGCCGGCAAAATGACGTCAAAAACTTTGAACCTCCATCTTGAATATCCCACTGCGCCCTTTGCTCTTCGCCCTTTGCGCTTTGCCCTTCGCCGCTCGCTCTTCGCCCTTTGCTCTTCGCCCTTTGCTCTTTGCCCTTCGCCGCTCGCTCTTGGCTTTTGCGCTTTGCCCTTTGCCCTTTGCTCTTTGCCCTTTGCTCTGGCCCTTTGCTCTTCGCCTTTCTGGTAATTGACGATGTGCGGGATCTGCGGAGTAGTTGAATGGAACGAAACAGGCAGGGCCGCTGAGCTCGTCCGGCGCATGACTCCCACAATGTTGCACCGTGGCCCTGATGAAGAAGGGTACTTTTTCAATGGTCCAGTTGCTCTGGGAGTGAGGCGGTTAAGCATCATCGATCCCGAGGGGGGCCATCAACCCGTTTTCAATGAAGACCGCATGGTTGCCGCCGTTGTCAATGGCGAGATCTACAATTTCCGTGAACTGAGAGACCGGCTTTGGGATCGGGGCCACACCTTTAGCACGCGCTCTGACTCCGAAGTCGTCGCGCACGCCTTTGAAGAGTGGGGACCTGACTGTGTCCATTATCTAGAGGGGATGTTTGCCCTGGCCGTTCATGACCGGCGCCCGGCGGTGGATCACCCTAGTTTCTTCCTGGCGCGCGACCCGCTCGGTATCAAGCCTTGCTATTACTATGTCGGAATTGCGGATTGCGGATTGCCGATTGCGAATCTAGGGACTGACAGCCCAGTGGACTCGATTGAATCGTCTGGCCAAGATTCACTGTCCGGCAACCGATCGACTTATCCACAATCCGCAATCCCCAATTCGCAATCCGCATTGCCGGTTTTCGTCTTTGCCTCTGAAGTGAGAACCCTACTTGCAAGCGGCATCATCCCACGTCAGCTTTCAGGTAGCGGCCTGCAGAGCTACCTGTCGTTTGGATCTGTCAGTGAGCCTCAAACGCTGGTTAAGGGCGTTCTTTCCTTGCCCCCAGGCCACCGCATCATTATCAGACTTGATGGGACCAGAACTGCAACCGTTAAACCAGAGTGTTATTGGAACTTGAGTGGACAACGTCCAAGGACACACCAAAATGGCGGCAACGGCAGGACAAAACTCGTAGCCGCCGACGGTAAGAGAGGTGAAGATCAAGGGAAGAGGACCAGGGAGGATAGTACCAGCGCAGCAACACGGGTGCGCACTCTCCTGGAACACAGCGTTCGCGAGCATTTGGTTGCAGATGTGCCGCTTGGCGTGTTTCTAAGCAGCGGCATTGATTCGACCTCATTGGCAGCCCTCGCCAGTCGCGAACTCTCAGGAGTGCATACCTTCACCCTGGACTTTGCGGAAGCGGAGTTTAGCGAAGCCGCCATCGCCCGGCGCACGGCACGGCAGTTCGGCACAAATCACAGGGAGTTGTTGCTCTCCGCTGAGGAGATGTTGAATCGTCTGGACGAGGCAGTCGGGGCGATGGATCAACCCACAATGGACGGCATTAACACCTACTTTGTGTCCTGGGCTGCAAGGGAGGCAGGGTTAAAGGTTGCGCTTTCAGGGGTAGGAGGTGATGAAGTGTTTGGCGGTTACAGCAGTTTCCGCCGCACACCTCATTATGAGCGAATCGCCGCTATCGGCAGCCGCATGCCATCGGATCTGAGAAAGACAGTGGCCGCGGTTGTGTCAAGCGCAGCACTATTCACGCATGGCGACGCAGCTCGCAAAATCGCGGCGCTTTGGAGCGAGCCTCAGTCGTTTCCTCATCCCTATTTTTTTGGGCGCGCTCTCTTCACTCCGCCGCAGGTGTCACAGCTAATGACCAAAGGTGCTGATTGTCGTGGAGCCCTTTGGTGGGGGTGGTTATCGGCAGCGGCGAGAGACGCCGGAAATCGCGACGCGTTCGGCGCCGTTTCCTGTCTGGAGACCCGATCATATCTGGTAAACACCTTGCTCAGAGACACTGACTCGATGAGTATGGCCAACTCGCTCGAAGTGCGCGTGCCTTTTCTGGATCGTGAGCTGGTGGACTTTGTTACTCGTGTGCCGGAGCACTTCAAGTTGCGAAGAGGGAGGCCTAAGGCTCTGCTCGTTGCTGCTCTGAAAGATCTGTTGCCTGCAGAGGTGGTGAATCATCATAAGCGAGGCTTTACACTACCGTGGACCTACTGGTTGCGTGGCCCTCTGCGCCGAAGAGTAGAGGAAGGTCTTTCTGAGATCGCGCCGGCGTTCCGCGAAGTACTGAACCAGAAGCGCGTGAGTCGAGTATGGAAAAGTCATTTGCGCGGACATACTAGCTGGTCCCGGCCGTGGAGCCTGTATGTATTGAATGAGTGGGCGAAGCGGCACTTAGAGTCTGGAGTCTAGAGTCTAGAGTCTAGAGTCCGGAGTCGAGGGTCTCGGCAAAACCCAATTGACATTTGACGTTTGACATTTACCATTTGCCCTTACAAAGGCCGGGTTATGGGCCAAGTGCTGGTTAGAGCAACGGCCAAGAACTGGGCCAGAGCAAGTGCCAAGAGTTGGACCAGCGCCGTGGAGTGCCTACACACTCAGCGCGCAGTGTAGTGCCTTACGCACTCAGCGATTGTACCGCAACAATGGCAAATGCTAAATGTCAAACGTCAAATGTCAATTGGGTTTTGCCGAGACTCCAGACTCTAGACTCCAGACTGCAGACTCCAGACTCTAGACTCTAGACTCTAGACTCTAGACTCCAGACTCCAATGTACATTCTTGGCATTAATGCTTATCACGGTGATGCGGCAGCAGCGCTCGTGTGCGACGGTCAACTGATTGCCGCCGTTGAAGAGGAGCGTTTCAATCGTTGCAAACACTCTGCCGGGTTTCCCACAGAGTCAATTCGTTACTGCCTGGCGGTGGCAGGCATCCAGATCGATGAGGTGGAACACATTGGGATCTCACGCGATCCCTCGGCACACTTGCATCGAAAAATCCTCTATGCCGCGACGAGGCTTGCCAGTGGCCGGGTGGCAAGAGACAGAGAAGTTCGCCGAGATCCTGCACCGACTATTGTTGGGACTGAACCTGATGAGAGCGCGATATTGGGTTCAGTTGATCATCCACCCGTTCTGCAATCGAATGGGGATAGCTACAGGCGGCGGATACTTCGCCAGGTCAGAAACCGATTGGGAAATGCCGCGCGGGTCCGTGATCTTAAAGACGACATTCGTCGCGCGCTGGGAGTTCCCAAAAACAGGCTTCTGGCACGGGTTCATCATGTCGAACACCACCGCGCGCATCTTGCCAGCTCTTTCTATGTTTCGCCCTTTGAACGAGCCGCACTGCTATCGATCGACGGTTTTGGCGATTTTGTTTCGACAATGTGGGCGACGGGTGAAGGCAACTCAATTAATGTCCTGGGCCAGGTTGAGTATCCTCACTCGCTCGGCATCGCTTATACCGCCACCACACAGTTTCTCGGGTTTCCACACTATGGCGACGAAGGCAAAATTATGGGTCTCGCCGCTTATGGGAAGCCCCGCTACATTGAAGAGTTTCGCGACATAGTTCGCACTGACGACGCGGGACGCTTTCGCCTCAACCTGGATTACTTTCGCCATCATGCCGAAGGTGTCGACATGATTTGGGACCAAGGCTCGCCGGTGATCGGACGCATATTTTCCGGTGAATTTTCGCGCTTGTTTGGCCGGCCGAGAGAAGAAGGAGCAGATCTCACTCATCGGGATCGCGACATTGCCGCGAGCTTGCAGTTAAGGCTGGAAGAAGTTGGTTTTCATGTTTTGAATCACTTACACGATCGAACAGGGCTTACCGATCTCGGCCTCTCGGGCGGCGTTGCCTACAACTCCGTGTTGAATGGAAAGATTCTTCTTAATACTCCGTTTCAGCGCGTGTTTGTACAACCAGCAGCCGGAGACAGCGGCACGGCCCTGGGCGTCTGCTTCCAGATTAATAATGGGATTCTTGGCCAGGAGCGCCAAACCATAATGAAGGCCGCCAATACAGGGCCGGAGTTTACGCAGCTGGAAATTGCCGGAGAGCTGGACGCCAGCGGCCTGGAATATGAAGTCTGTGATGATGTGGAACTAACCAGGCGAGCAGCCCACGACGTAGCTGAGGGACTCATTGTCGGTTGGTTCCAGGGCCGTATGGAGTTTGGTCCACGGGCTTTGGGCAATCGTTCGATAATTGTGGATGCACGCCGCGAGGGAATGAAACAGATCCTCAACGAACGCATCAAAAAGCGAGAATCATTTCGCCCGTTTGCGCCGTCGATCCTGGAAGAGTACGTGGACCAGTACTTCGAACAAAGCCATCTCTCGCCCACGATGTTGATGGTCTATCAGATCCGGCCAGAACGGCGCCGTGACATTCCAGCTGTTACCCACATCGATGGCTCAGGACGTTTGCAGACGGTGTCCCGCAACGACAATCCCAGGTTTTACGAGCTCATCCGGAAATTCTATGAATTAACAGGCGTGCCAGTGGTCCTTAATACATCCTTCAATGAGAATGAACCAATCGTCTGCACTCCGCGCGATGCGCTGCGCTGCTTTCAGCAAACGCGCATGGATGTGCTGTATTTGGGGAATTGTGTGGTAAAAAGATAGGTGTTAATAAAGTCGGTGATAAGTCATAAGTGATGAGTGATGAGGTTGGTGAAAAACTTCTCACAGATGAAAGGACAACTAACATGAGACCTCACGAAAAACTGAAATTGTGGAAAAAGGCGATAGATTTTGTCGTCAGACTCTACGCTCTAACCAACTCTTTTCCGAAGGAAGAAAAATTTGGCTTGACCTCACAATTACGGCGAGCAGCCGTTTCAGTTCCGGCGAATATCGCGGAAGGTGCCGGTCGCCAATCGGACAAAGAGTTTCTCTACTTTCTTTCCAACGCACAGGGGTCCGCGAGCGAATTGGCAACAGAATTGTTGATAGCTCGACGCCTCGGATACCTAACTCGACGAGAGTTCGCAGAAGCTAACGAGGAGCTGGACCACATAGGTCGAATGATCGTCGGGCTTGCCCAGTCGGTGAAAATAAGAGTAGGCGATCGACGCTAGTTCTCTATACACCTTATCACTCATCACTTATAACTTATCACTGACCAAATAGGCATCTGCATGCGCATCCTAATAACCGGCGGGGCGGGATTTATTGGCTCACACCTGTGCGAGCGCCTCTTGAGTGAGAGCCATGATGTGCTCTGCCTTGACAACTTTTTTACCGGCCGGCGCGAAAATATTTTCCACCTTCTGGAAGAACCCCGGTTTGAACTCTTGCGCCATGACGTGATCGAACCGATTCTGCTGGAGGTCGATCAAATCTACAGCTTAGCTTGTCCGGCATCCCCAATTCACTATCAGTACAATCCAGTGAAAACGGTGAAGACCAGTGTGATGGGAACAATAAACATGCTGGGCCTGTCGAAGCGTGTGCATGCCCGCATTTTGCAGGCTTCGACATCCGAGATCTACGGCGATCCACTGGTGCACCCGCAGACAGAAGAGTATTGGGGCAATGTCAATCCCATCGGGCTTCGCTCCTGCTATGACGAAGGCAAACGCATCGCGGAGACTTTAATGATGGACTACCACCGGCAGAACCAGGTGGACACGCGCATCGCCAGGATTTTCAATACCTATGGGCCACGAATGCTGGAAAACGATGGACGTGTGGTTTCAAATTTTATCGTGCAGGCGCTGCGTGGTGAGCCGCTGACCATTTATGGCTCGGGTCAACAGACAAGGTCCTTCTGTTATGTTGATGATCTTGTCGAGGGTCTTATCCGCCTGATGAATACAGACGACCTGCACCAACCAGTAAATATCGGTAATCCAAGTGAGTTCACCATAAGAGAACTCGCCGAGGAGGTTGTGCGAGCTTGTGGTTCCGACTCGACCGTGAAATACCTGCCCTTACCAGAGGACGATCCAAAACAGAGAAAGCCAGACATCAGCCGGGCCCAAAAGTTGCTGGGTTGGAATCCAACTGTTCCATTGCGTGAAGGCCTGGAGAAGACTGTGTCGTACTTCAGGGATACCCTGAGCAAGTGATGAGTGATAAGTGATAAGTGATAAGTGATGAGTGATGAGTGATGAGTGATGAGTGATGAGTGATAAGTGATGAGTGATAAGACTGCTGATTAGCATTGGTCGTAGCTGGATTGCTGATCTCAAATCGTTATCACCTCATTACTTATCACTCATCACTTATCACTTATCACTTATCATTTATCACTTATCACTTATCACTTATCACTTATCACTTATCACTCATTGCTCAGCACTCGGAACTCCCAGCACTGCGTCCCTTCATGAGGATCCTCTTTCTGAATCAGTGTTTCCATCCTGACTTGATGGCCAGCGGTCAGCAGTTAACCAGCCTGGCAAAAGAACTCGCTGAACGAGGTCATCAGGTCACTGTGCTTACGAGCAATCGCGGCTACGACAATCCGTCATTGCGCTTCCCTCGCCATGAGACATGGCACGGGATAGCCATTATCCGTATCCCATCGCTCGCTTTGGGCAAGACAAAAAAGTGGCAACGGGCGCTAAATTTTGGCAGTTTTCTTTTGCTGTGCGCCTTCAGGCTGCTCCTGCTGCCTCGATTTGACGTGGTCGTAGCCCTAACTTCTCCACCTTTGATCTCACTTCTCGGGGCAACCTTCGTAAGACTCAAGGGCGGGCGCTTTTTCTTCTGGATCCTGGATCTGAATCCGGATGAAGCGATAGCCGCAGGTTGGCTGAAAGGACATTCAGCAGCCGCGAGAGTCCTCGAACGTCTATTGAGATACAGTTTGCAAACCGCCGAGCGCGTCATTGTGCTCGACAGATTTATGAGGCAGCGCATCAAAGAGAAGGGAATACCGGAAGAGCAAGTTGCTGTGGTGCCACCCTGGGCGCTCGACGATGCGATTCATTATGACAAGAAAGGGAGACGAAACTTCCGTGAGCAGGAGGAACTCTTTGACAATTTTGTTGTCATGTATTCCGGTAATCACAGCCCTTGTCATCCACTCGACACTTTGCTCGCGGCGGCGCTGCGGTTATCCGGAAGGGAAGATATTGCCTTCTGCTTCGTTGGTGGTGGCAGTGAACACGCAAAGGTCAGATCATTTGCGGCACTTCACAGTTTGGGAAATATTCGTTGCCTGCCTTATCAACCCCTCGGGCAGTTATCTGCTTCGCTGTCGGCGGCTGACCTCCACATTGTAGTTATGGGAGATGGTTTTGCGGGCGTCATTCACCCGTGCAAGATATACAACATCCTGAGCATAGGAGCTCCTTTTTTATACATTGGACCAGAAAAGAGTCCGATTGCGGATATCGTCACTGACAGCAAGGGTTATCAAGCTTTCGCTGCCAGGAATGGTGATGTAGAAAGAGTAGTTCAGTGCATTTTGCAGGTACAGGGTAAGCGACCCTCCTGGACTCTGCGGTCGAAGGACGGCAGGTTTTCCAAGGCTACGGTTTTACCCCACATGATTCGCCTGTTTGAAAAAGAGTCTATGGTTGCGTGTGCCGAAGAGCTTGGCAAGATGCGGGCGAACCATGCAAAAGCCTAGGGGAAATTTCATGCTTTCATTTCACCACGGAGACACGAAGAAACACTGAGAAGGGAAGAAACGTCAAGCAATCAAACGAAACGACCAGGAAGTCCGATACCTCACGATGAATCAAACACTAAGCTTATGAAAGAGTCTAGTTCTCCGTGTATTTCCGTGTCTCCGTTGTGAATTCACTTCAGCCACGACCGCCAACACGCAAACATCCCTCGGAGGTAGCCGCCAAGTGAATACCTACTTTGCGCTGTTTGTCATCGCTACGATCACTTCGTTAGTACTTACACCGCTGATTCGGCGTCTGTCTGAGCGATGGAAGTTGCTCGATGTCCCGCTTGACGGAAGGAGAGTTCACAGTAAGGCGGTGCCGCGGTTGGGTGGAGTCGCAGTATATGCATCGGTTGTCGTTGCGCTTTCCGCACTACCGTTTGTGGACAATCTATTAACTCAGTCGCTAAAAGCCCACTCTGCGGAACTGCTCGTAACGTTCGTGCCGGCCACTCTCGTGTTATTGCTCGGCATTTACGACGATCTCCACGGTACTAATGCTACGGTAAAGTTTTTCGGACTGGGGCTAATCGCAGTTCTGTTTTATGCCCTGGGCGGCCGCATTAGTGATGTGGCAATCCCGTTTGCGGGTTCTGTTCATCTGCCGCCCATGCTTTCACTGCTGGTAACAGTAATTTGGCTGGTGGGAATTGCCAACGCGTTCAACCTGATCGATGGCATTGACGGCTTAGCGTCCGGGGCAGCGCTTTTTTCTTCTCTCGTCATCCTTATCATCTCAATTTCGCAGGACAACCCATTGACGATCGTCGTCACACTGGTCCTGTGCGGCGCGCTGGTAGGGTTTCTTCGCTACAACTTCAATCCAGCCTCCATCTTTCTGGGCGATTCCGGGGCGCTGTTTGTGGGCTTCACGCTGGCTGCGCTCTCCGTGTTGGGAACACAAAAAGCAACCACCGCGGTGGCGGTCATTACGCCGATTCTGGCCTTCGCTTTTCCCATGGTTGACACGACAGTCACCATGTTGCGCCGGGCGATAAGCCGCCGGCCTCTTTTCGAAGGTGATAATGAGCACATCCACCATATGCTGCTAGCCCGCGGCTGGTCACAGAAGGAAGTTGTGCTGGCCCTGTATACCGTTTGCGCTGGCTTTGGACTGTTGGCAGCCATCTCCGCCAAGACTTCATCACCACTGACGGGTCTCGTGCTCTTTGTGATCGCCGTTGCTGTGATCGTGGCTGTTGGACATCTTCGCTACCACGAGATGGATGAGATACGTGCGGGAGTGAGAAGAACGGTTGGTGACCGAAGACTTCGGATCGCGAACAACATTCGAGTACGCCGCGCCAGCCTGGCACTCTCAAAGGCTTCCGACCTACGAGACTTACTGGACGCTGTCCGTGAAATGCTTGAGTTTGATCAGTTTGCATACGCGAATCTGCGGCTAGGGCGGATCGGAGAAGCCAATATAAACGAGCATGCCGTTAAGACTTCGGAAAATGGTCATTCAGCGGAGATGCTGGCGTTGCGAAACGGGCGAATTGACTGGGTGTGGCGGCGCAACGGCTTCATCGCAGAAGACGTGAGGGCGTCGAAAAACTTCTGGTCTTTTCGACTCCCCTTGACTACTGAGAACGACGAGTGGGGATTGATAGATCTTTTTAAAGCCCTCGATAGTGACCCCTTGCTCATAGACATGAACTATCTAAGCGGTCCTTTTCGGCGCGAACTTGCTGAAGCCGCTGAAAGAATTTTGACGAAAGCGAGAGAAAGGCGCCCGGCTGCTGAACTGCGACTAACCGCCGTGGCAGGAAAGGTCTGAGTTGGTCTCCGAAACCAGCACCGCGGAACTCGTTAATAGCCGGCCTGCGGAGCAGCTTGTCGCGGGGCGCAACGCGGCCGCGCTTTTCAGCTCAGTAATATTCTCCACGTTGCTCGGTCTGGTTCTGCTCACTGCAATTCCCTATGGCACGGCCGAACCGTGGTGGAAGGCAGTCTTTGTTTGTTTAGTCTTCGCTATAAGCCTCCTCTGGATTTTGGAGGGGTTCTTAAGCGGATCATGGCAACCTCCAGGCTGGCCCATCTTCCTTCCGGTGCTCGCGCTCGTCGCTTTTTCACTAGCTCAAACCGTTTCTTTGTGGCAAGAGCCACTGGACCAGCCAGGATATCCCTCGTGGAATGCAGTTAGCGCTGACCCCTACGCTACTCGATTCTTCGCCCTGCAACTACTAGCTCTCGCCATTGCAGGAGTACTGTTTTCCCGATATGCGAACTCTGAACAAAGGACGCGCAAGCTCATTCACCTCATCGTCGGTGTAGCGGTCGCGAGTGCGATTTTTGGGTTGGTCCGGCAAACGACACAGCGGCAACTTGGCTTTGGACTGCCGTTGGTCAGACCCGATCAGGGTTATGGTCAGTTCATTAACCAGAACCATTTTGCATTTCTAATGGAGATGGCGTTCGGGCTAATTGTAGGAATGGTTTTGGGTGGAGGAGTCAAACGAGAGAAAGTTTTGATCTATTTAGCCGCATTGCTGCCGGTGTGGTCCGGGCTGGTATTGTCGAACTCACGAGGCGGAATTCTCGCAATGCTTGGTCAGGTGACCTGCTCAGCTCTGCTCCTAAGCACCGTTATACCTCGGTTAAGTTCGCAGATGGGTGATTTGCGTCTTTTGCGAATTGCTTTGTCGCGCACGACCAGATTTTTCCTCCTGCTCCTCCTGATCTCCGCGGTAATCGTGGGTGCAGTTTGGCTTGGAGGCGATCGGCTTGCCAGCAAGGTCGAACAAGGGACTACACAGTTTTCCGGAACTTCAGCCGAGATGCGCCAGAATGTCAATAGACGCGAGATCTGGTACGCCTCATGGCGCATGTTTACTGATTATCCGATTGCCGGCGTTGGCCTTGGTGGGTACTGGGCCGCAGTGCCAACGTATCATGATGCTTCAGGGAGCCTGACGCCGCAGGAGGCGCACAACGACTACCTGGAGCTTCTTGCAAGTGGTGGAGTGATTGGCGCTGTGTTCGGGCTCTGGTTCATGCTGGTTGTATTCAAGAGAATTCAAAGAAATTTGCGATGTGAGGATCAGTTTCGCCGTACTGCGTGCCTGGGAGCAACCATCGGTCTCATCGGCGTTGGTATTCACAGTCTGGTCGACTTTGGCTTGCACATGATTGTCAATGCTCTTGTATTTACCGCTCTGGTCGTTATCGCAACAAACGCAGAACAGGAGCAGGATTGCGACTTTTGAACGTCAGGCCTTTTGTGAGGAAGCTCATTCCAGCGGTCAGCGGTCGGCAGACCATCGCCACGTTGCTTGGTCTGGCAGTTACTTTTCAATGTGTGAGCGCACTTGTGCCCCAGAACGTTATAGGCGGCGCAAGCGTGTTTCAAGGCCAGGACATCATGGGCGGAGCTGCGATCATCTTTAAGCGACCGCAACGAGTGCGTGACATCGTTGGTGGCGCAGCCATGCTAATTGTCAAACGGCAACCGCGCGCCGCTGCCCGCCCGGTGGAGATCGCAAGAAACACGCCAGTCGATCGGCGACGTCCGACTCGACCGCGACCCACCGAAACAGAGTCGACCGCTCCGCTAATCTCTGATGCTGACAAGGCAGAGGCCTTCAAGAACCAGGGCAACACCTTTTACGATCTGGGCCAGTTTGCGCAGGCCATTGAGGCTTATCAGAACGCGCTGAAATATTCTCCCAAAGACCCCGAGATTTATAACAATCTTGGCGCTGCCTACTTCAGCAGTGGGAAGAACAATGAGGCTGCCGACGCCTTTTCAAAATCGCTTTCGTTCAAGCCTGGCGACGCTGAGGCATTGTTCAACCTCGGCGTGGCCTATGCATCGCTGGAAAAGAATGAAGAGGCAATACAAGCGTTTCGCCAGGCAGTTCAACTAAAGCCCGACTGGGCGGACGCACACAATGGTCTTGCCGACACTTATTTGAGCGTGGGCCAATTTGAACAGGCCATTGCTTCTTATAAGGAGACGGTAAGACTTCAGCCCGATAATCCTACGGCCTTCAGTAATCTTGGCTTTGCCTACGACCAGACAGGGAAGTTAGCAGAGTCAATCGAAGCCCTGCAAAATGCCCTCAGACTTCAGCCGGACGATGCAGTTGCCTACAACAATTTGGGCGCCAGTCTCTACAAATCGGCTCGATACGCAGAAGCCATCAAGGCCTTTGCGGAGGCCGTCAGACTGAAACCAGATGATGCTGAAGCGCTCAACAATTTGGGTGCTGCCTACTATATCAGCGAACAATATGGGCCGGCGCTGGAGAACTTCAACAAAGCCAGTCTCGCCAGGCGAAACTTCCCTGACGCTTATTACAACCTGGGCAATGCTTACTACATGTCGGGAAAATACCCGGAAGCGACTGAGGCTTATCGGAAGGCAATAGAGCTCAAGCAGGATTATGCCGAGGCCCGCACAAACCTTGGTAGTCTGTTGATTGCGATGGGCCACAATAGTGAAGCTGTCATGGAACTGCAGCAGGCAATTCAACTGAGCCCCGGCAATCCGGTTTCTCGTAACAATCTCGGATATGCATACGTGAAGCTTGGGGAAGCCGGCGACGAGACTCAGGCGGAGAGCTTTTACCTCAAAGCGGTGGACGCCTACAAAGAAGCCATTCGCTTGAAACCTGATTATGCGAAGGCTTTAAACAATCTCGGCTCCGTCTGCAACAAACTGGGTCGCTATTCGGAAGCCGCGCAAATCCTCAAGAAAGCCGTCGACAACAAAAGTGATTTCCCTGAAGCTCACTACAATCTGGGAATAGCCTACTTCAATCAACAACAGTACACCGAGGCGATCAGCGCTCTGGAAGAGGCCGTGCGCTTAAAGACAGATTTCTTTGAGGCCTACAATAGTCTCGGTTCGGCGCTTTACCGGGCTCAGCAATTTGATCAGGCGATCACGGCCTACAACAAGACGCTCGAGCTGAACCCCAGGAGTGCGGAAACTCACATTAATTTAGGCACGGTCTACTTTCGCACAAAACGTTACCAGGACGCGGCGCGATCATTTACGACCGCTATTCAACTCAAGCCGGAGTCTGCTGAAGGTCATTTTAATCTGGCGATTACCTATGCAGCGCTCGGTAACCGCAAGGACGCACTGGCCGAATACAATCTCTTAAAGACGCTCAACCCAAAACTTGCTGATCAGTTCTTCCAAAGATTTCTCAAGAGGTGAAGAGGACGCAAACCAATGAGTTCAGCTTCGCTTGACACTCGTGGTTGCGGCCGTGGGCACGCTAGTGAACCTAATGTGGATTGCACACTCAATCGTGGTCTGGATCTCCCGGGCTGAGACACTGTGCATTGGAAAAAGCGTTGACCACTACCCGCAACAGAAGTAAACTGACCGGCGTGGGCTAGGGTTTCGAAACGAGCCGCGCTCCTAACAATTGAGGGAAAATGTGATGAGCAGACGACGAAACAAAGGTCTCAAAGCAACTGCAGTGATAGTCGCCTTCGCGATCGCCCAGGTGTATGTACAGATCAGCTTCGCAGAACTTCCTTCAACCGCCACTGTACCATCGCCCCAAAACATAATCATCGGGCGGCTTACAACCAGGAACAGTCAA
>Ga0209431_10003165_pt1 | contig 13169 bp, 12 predicted proteins | sample RifCSP13_3_FD_184021 | JGI IMG/M metagenome (GOLD analysis project Ga0209431, IMG submission 184021) | Soil microbial communities from Rifle, Colorado - Rifle CSP2_sed 13_3 (SPAdes) (version 2) | ecosystem: Environmental > Terrestrial > Deep subsurface > Rock core/Sediment | place: Rifle...
CTCCCGGGAAATTGATGTTGCCTTGTGTTGTTACTGCCTTAAATTCAGGTGATTGTTCTCCGATACGCGGCATTGATACGACTTGGTTATCTTCCATTGTTTAATAAAATTTATTGGTTACTGTATTGTGAATTAAATTTAAAATTAAGTTCTTCTCTCCCGGCGGTCATAGCCTTTCCGAAAACCTCCCGATGATCTGTAGTTTTATATCTTCGATTGTAAATCCCGGTATGTTTTTTTTATTGAAATACGATTCCAGCATATTGTTGAGCTCGGCATCCATGTAGTCCTCAATCCGGTCAGATTGTATGCAATATAAATGGTGATGATTTTCCATCATGGCATCGTATCGCATAATGTCCCTGTCAGTTTTTACCTTACGGATCAATTCATGCCCCGCCATCACTTCCAGGATTTTATAGGCCGTGCCGGTGGCCAGGTTCGGATGATGCTGCCGCACATAATCGATGATCTGTTCAGCCGTCGGATGATTATTCAATGTTGCAATGGCTTCAAGGATGGCAATTCGCTGGGGTGTAACCTTCAAGCCCTTCTCAACCAGCTTGTTTCTTATCTCTTTGATCTCCATAAAAGCTACAGATTATCTAATAATAATTATTCTCTTTTAATAGTTAACAAATTTAAGGCAAGTATTCTTATTTTCCAAATCATTTCGCACTAAAAAATTTAAAGCACTGTTAACATTTTTTAATACAAAAATCTTTTATATACGAAACTTATCGTATATATTTGTACGAAGATTTTCGTATACAATATAATTTTCATTAACAGTACTCTATGTCACAAAAGAATCCCACCGAATCAGAACTTGAGATCCTGGAGATACTCTGGCACTCAGGTTCCGCCACTGTGAGGCAGGTGAATGAACTGCTGGAACACAAGGGAAAAAATGTAGGTTATACCACCACCTTGAAAATGATGCAGATCATGACCGATAAGGGTTTGCTTTCGCGAATCATGGATGGTCGCACCCATGTGTACAAACCGCTGCTGCAGGCAGGCACAGCGCGCAATGCCATGATCGACCGTATGATAAACGCTGCATTTGGCGGATCAGCCATGAAACTGGTGCTTCAGGCACTGGGCAATCACCGGGCAACGCCCGATGAGATCCGCGAGATAAGAGCAGTTATTGATCAGTTGGAAAAAGAACAGGATATAAGATAAAAAAAATGGGAATCAATAACCAACTCATTCATTCTATGGGAATGACCCTGGTTCATTCCCTCTGGGAAGGAGCGCTGGTAGCGGTGGTTGTCCTTTTCGCACTTTCATTGATACAAAAAGGGAATGCACGGCTCAGGTACGTTGTTTTAACTTCCGGGCTCCTGGTCCTTTTTGCCGGGTTTCTGGCTACATTCCTGATCATTTACAGCAGGCATTTTTCCATGAAAATTCCTTCCGGCGTGTTTCCGGCAACCCTTTTACCGGACCTGCCTACCACAGAGGCGAGCAGGGTATGGCAACCGCGATCCGGTATTTTTCCGGAAAAGTTGCTGCAATGGCTGGAACCGGCCTATCCTTACCTGGCGATAAGCTGGTTGCTCGGATTTTTTATGGTAAGCCTAAGGACCCTGGGAGGCATTTTCATGTCCAGGCGCCTTGTTCGGAAATCGGTATCACGTGCCACTCCTTCACTGCAGGCAGTTTTTGACCAAACAGCATCAATTCTGAAAGTTTCCAAAAAAGTTCATCTGCGTGTGTCGACCCAAATGATCGGTCCCATGGTTTTCGGTTTTGTGAAACCGGTAGTTGTTGTTCCCCTAGCAGCGATTTCCGGACTTGGTGCCGGTCAGATCGAAGCCATATTTTACCATGAACTGGCACATATACGAAGGTACGACCATGTTTTTATAATCATTCAGGCACTCATCATGCAGGTCTTGTTTTTCCACCCCCTGGCCTGGTTCCTTTCAGCTGAAATAGACCGGGAACGCGAAAACTGTTGCGATGACCTTGTAATAAAAAAATCAAATAATCCAGTAACATATATTAAAGCCCTCACCATGATACAAGAAATGAATTTAACAGGGCCTGTTCAGGCCAATGCCTTGTTAGGCAATTCAAAAAGACTGCTTAACCGGGTCAGGCGACTAGTAAAACCGGAGCTAAAGCATTCACCGGCATTTCGTCTCACGGTAATATTCCTGCTGTTTATTACCCTGGGAATTACGGCAGTGGCACTTACTGTTAACACCGATATAAAAACGGGTCTGCTGTTGAAAAAGCAATCACCTGAAACCTCTGCATCTCCCGCTGTTGTCCTGGATACGTCCCGAACTGTGATCAAGGATGTGACAATGGATACCGAAGTAATTGATTCAAAGGGAGAAGTTAAGAAAAAAGTAAGGATCATAGTTGAAAATGATACCGTACGGGAAATCACAGTTAATGGTAAGAAAGTTCCCCCATCGGAAATGGACGATTATATGGATGAAATTCGTAATATGCAAAGCGACATGGAATCTTCCGGGCGGGAACTACGGCATGCGGAAATGGAGCTGGAAAGAGCCCGGATGGAGCTTGAAAAGGCCAGGCAGGAAGTTGAACAGGCACGCCAGAATGTCTACAGGAAGCACCTGTCGGAACTCAACGGTCAGTTAAGACCCCTGCTGGAGGAAGGACAAGCCAGTCTGGATGAATTCAGGCTCCGGAATGGCAAAAAGATTCAGGAACACATGGCTTTGGTACATAAGGAGTTGCAGCGTTCACATGAACAACTGCAAAGCGACCTATGGCAGCTCAGGGAAAAGGACTGGGAGAAGTACCGCAAAGAATGGGGAAAGGCCATGGAAAAGATGAAACCAGCCTTTGAAGAGTTTCGGCAAAACTGGAATGACAGCCTTAGATTCATAGTTAAACCACCTTTGGTACCTTATGCTCCGAAGATCCCTCCTGCTTTTCCTCCTTTTCCTCCTTTTCCGCCGGCTCCTGATTTTGATCTGAATGATGTTCCCCATATAAATGAGTTGGAAATCGAGATAGAAAAACACGAAGAACTGAATCGGGAAGCATCCCCTGAACAGGATGTAAACCTGGATCAGTCGTTGGACTCGAAATTGAGAGAGCTGGAAGAGAGTAAGGAGTAGGGAGTCCCTACTCCCTACTTACAATAGAGCCAATTCTTTCATCCAGCTTCGCCTGATCCTGTGCAAAACTCGCCAGTCCTGCCAGGTTCAGCAGGGTATCAATGGCAAGTTCACCTGACCGGATGCGGGCTGCCCACCTTTCATGCCTGGGAATTTTACCATCGGTGCTGATCAGGGCAAGATCAGGTTCAGAAAGATCCGGAAACATATCTCCGCAACCGGCATTATGCACCCTTTCTATAAGCTCCCTGGCAGAATCCGGTGGATTTTCACCCAATTCCTTCGCCAGCTTGAGTTCATTTTCAGTTACCTCCCACAGTTTTTCAACATGGGAACCGGTTGCTTTGTTGTTTAGATCTGCCGGATAGTCCTCTTCAAGCCTGGATACAAAATTTCCGGTCAGGGTTGATCTACCAATAGAAGCAACTTTTACAGGGATGGTATACACATCGGTACCGGCCAGACTCTCAAGCTGGGCTGCGCTGCGCAAACTGGCAGCAATGAGTTTTGTGGAGGTGCCATATTGTGCATTCATTTTTTTTACCCACTTCTGTGTGGCGAGAACAGCGCGTTCCCCAACCCCATTACCGCTTCCAAGTTCATTATCTTTAATATAGGCTCCCAGTCGGCCCAAAAATACATTCAGGTAAGCGGGCCGGGCAAGGACAGTTACCAAAAGATTCTGGCGGGCACTAAACTCGAGGGTAAAATTAACAGGTACACCCAGCATCCCCAGGCGTCTGGCTCCCAACAAGCCAGTTGCCGTGTAAGGCACTTTCACAATGAACTGCTTAGGATTTATTTCGTGGTAACGAAGTCCGTAGTCCACAATAGCATTAAAATCATGAGCCATATCAGTATGAAGTTCCACACTCACCCGGCCGCCAAACTTTTGTGTAAGCCTGAGTCCATGACGGGCATTCAGGATAAAAGCGATCTCTATGACCTGTTGACGGAGGGGCAATGATTTAACCACTTCATGTGCTCTTGCAATCAGGCTGTCATAAATCCCTTTCTGAATTTCCAGGTTAAGCAGGGTGTTATTGGTTGTCAGTGCCGACATTTCAGCAGTCCAGTTTAGCGCAGCTTCCCCGATATCCCCGGTATCGAGCCATAATTCCGTGCCGGTGTTCCGGAGGTTTTGCCAGAATGCATCGTTGCGTGCTGCAACGCGTGTTTCTGAAGTAGTCTCCAGTACAAACTTTTTTATAATTGATCTGAGATTCAGTTCCATGGATAATAATTATTTACCGGAAAATGTTAAGGGTAATTTAAATTTTTACTAATTTTATTTTTATTTAGTTTAAATTAAAATAATAGGAGACCTAGAACATGGCAAAATTTCTGATTGAGGTTCCCCATAGCAATGATAAAAAAGCGTGTAATCAGGCCATACAGATTTTCCTTCAGACTGGCTCTCACTTTTTGACCCATGCCGATTGGGGCTGTATGGACGGGGAGCATAAGGCCTGGATCATAGTAGATGTTAAGAGCAAAGATGATGCCCGGTTTATTATCCCCCCGGTTTTCAGATCGACTGCGAAAATAACCGAGTTAACAACGTTTACTGCCAAAGACATTATAAATGCCGATGTACTTCATGAACAATGATCAGGCAGCCTGATGTTTAAACAATGGAGGATTTTTCAGTGCCAATTGATCAAGCAGTTCGGTTTCGGTTTCAGTAATGGGTTGGAAATAGTTGGCAACTTCAACTGCCTTCCAGAAGAATCCGGCATCTCCCGGAGGTATGGCTGCTGTAACTTCCTTTGACAGGGTATAACGCATAGCAAGCTTCAGCAGTACGTCATCCTCAACAGGACGATACCATACATTCTTATAAGGTTTTGTCTCTCCTTCCTTTAAGTTGGTATAAGCCATAGCCTTAAGGGCCAGGATACCCATGCCTTTTGATTTCGCCGTTTCATACACCTGGGGACCAAAATCTCCTGATTTCCAGCAATTGAAATTTATGGGAAAAAGAATGGTGTCAAAATCGAATTTATTCATAGCCAGCATAGCAGCTTCAACCGAATGAGCTGAAAAACCTAGATATTTTACCTTTCCCTGTTGTTTTGCCTTGACAAATACCTCCATAGCTCCTCCGGGTCCGAAAGCCCTTTCGACCTCATCCAATTTGGTGATAGCATGCAGCTGGTAGAGATCAAAATGATCTGTTTTGAGGAGGTCCAGTGATTCATGAAGTTCTTTTTCAGCACCGGCAGCGTCTCGCTCACCAGTTTTACAGGCGAGAAAACATTTATCGCGATAAGGTTTAAATGCAGGACCCATTCTTTCCTGGGCATTCCCGTAACTCGGTGCCACGTCAAAATAATTTATCCCGGCGTCGAATGCCCTGGCAACAATCTCATTAGCGAACTCCTGGGGATTGTTATTGAGCAGAATGCCCCCGAATCCGATTACAGATAGTTTTTCCCCGGTTTTCCCGAGTGTACGCTTTGGAATCGCAGATTCATCCGCAGCCCGATGGGTACCAAACGATGACAATCCCAGCGCAAGACTTCCCAGCGCTGCATCCTGAATAAATTCACGTCGTTTCATGAGTCAGATTATTGGTGTAAATCAAAATTACAAAAAACTGACCACCTGATCAACAATTATAATGTTAAAATCAGATTATTCCATGATCCAGCATGGTGTTGGCCACCTTCAGGAATCCTGCAATATTTGCTCCTTTCACATAATCGATATAACCGTCGGAACGTTTTCCGTGTTTCACGCACGAATTATGAATGGCGCCCATGATCTGATGCAGACGTTTGTCCACTTCTTCGGCCGGCCAATGCAGTTTCATGGCATTTTGCGTCATCTCGAGTCCGGATACTCCCACACCACCTGCATTTGCTGCTTTTCCGGGGGCGAACAGCAGTCCGTGCCGCTGGATAATTTCCACTGCTTCAGGGGTACATGGCATATTGGCAACTTCACAAACACCTATGCATCCATTGTTCACCAGGTTTTGGGCATCATGTTCGTCAAGCTCATTCTGGGTGGCACAAGGCATAGCAATATCGCACTTCACTTCCCAAGGATGTTTTCCGGGTATAAAAACAGCGCTTTTGAATTCGCGGGCATACGGCTCAATGATATCTTCATTGGAAGCCCTCAGTTCGAGCAGGTAATCGACTTTGTTGCCCGTAACTCCCTCCTCGTCATAAACATAACCGTCAGGTCCCGAAAGGGTAATAACCTTTGCACCCAGTTCATTCAGCTTAATGGTAGCTCCCCAGGCCACATTGCCGAAACCCGATACGGCAACCCGTTTGCCGGATAAGGCTTCATTCCGGGTACCCAGCATATCCTGGGTAAAATAAACAGCACCGAAACCGGTGGCTTCGGGCCTGATCAGGCTGCCTCCCCAATTGATCCCTTTTCCTGTTAATACACCCGTGTATGTGTTGGTAAGTTTCTTGTACATACCATATAAAAAGCCTATCTCGCGTCCTCCAACACCAATATCACCTGCGGGTACATCGGTTTCGGGGCCGATAATTTTCCACAACTCAAGCATAAAAGCCTGGCAGAAACGCATAATTTCCGCGTTGGATTTTCCCTTTGGCTGAAAGTCCGAACCGCCCTTGCCGCCACCAATGGGCAGTGAAGTAAGACTGTTCTTGAATATCTGCTCAAACCCCAGAAACTTCAATATGCTCAGATTCACACTGGGGTGAAAACGCAATCCGCCTTTATAAGGTCCGAGCGCATTGTTGAATTGTACCCGGAAACCCCTGTTAACATGTATATTGCCTTCATCATCCATCCAGGGTACCTTAAAGGTAAGGACCCGGTCGGGTTCCACCAGCCGTTCTATTATCCCTGCTTTTTCAAAACTGGGATTCTGGTTATAAACATCCACGATGGATTCAAGTACTTCACGTACTGCCTGAAGATACTCAGTTTCACCCGGGTTTCTCCGTTCAAGATATTGCAAGACACTATTTACTTCCATAAACTCTTGTTTTTATACAAGTAAAGTTGCCTATAAAAAAGCAACTGTACTATGATAAAATTCAAGGTAATAGCTGGTTTTTTTCATGTTTGAAAAATAGCATGAAAAAAGGTATCTTCTTCAATGCGATCTCTTCACTGTTCTGATCACATCGAGTATTTCCTCCCGGAAAGGTATGGATGATTTTGTTCCTGTTCTGCTGTATGAGATTGCGGCAGCAGCATTTGCAAACAGTACGGCTTCGTAGAAGTTTTTTCCTTCCGCAAGTCCAACGGCAAGGGCTCCGTTAAACACGTCATTCACGGCAGTTTTATCAACGGTTTTCACTTTAAATCCCGGCACATGTTCGGCTCCCCCATTATCAATTACCATGGCACCTTTTGATCTCAGGGTTATTATAACACGGTCGAGGCCACGTTCAAGCAATATCCTGCCGGCAAGTTCCGCTGACCGCTCGTCGGTGATGGTTATGCCGGTTAGCAATTCAGCCTCGGCTGAATCCGGGGTAAGTACCGATATCGATTTCAGGATTTCATCGCTTACGGGTAATGCGGGTGCGGGATTCAGTATTACCCTTATCCCGGCGGACCGGGCAAGACCGGCTGCAAATTTTACCGTATCCAGCGGGATATCAAGTTGCAGCAACAGCAAATCTGCGTTAACAATGGCATCTCTGGCACCCAGGATATCGTTTTGCGAAAGGTTAAGGTTGGCACCGGGAGAAAGGGTTATGCCACTTTCCCCGTTTGAATCAACAATGATGGAGGCTACTCCCGACGAGGTTGAATGGTCCTTTATGACAAAAGAAGTGTTAATGCCGTCCTGTTGCAGCATTTGTACCGCCTGCTCACCAAACATGTCATTTCCTATCCTGCTGACAAATGTTACATCGCCCCCGGCCCTGGCTGCAGCCACAGCCTGGTGAGCCCCTCTTCCGCCGGGTAACATGCTGAACGTTTCCCCGATCGCCGTTTCACCTGGTCCCGGAACAAAAGGAGCTTTTATGATAATTTCCGTGTTTGAATTGCCTATCACTGTGATTTTCATGGCTGCATAGTATTACCCTGTATCAAATATACAATTTTACTGATTATATTGCTACATTTGAAATTGGCTATAAGAATAATTGCCGGGATGCATTATCGGAAAACAATCATCACCACCCTGTTCATCACCTGTACGGCATTTGCGCTGAAATCCCAGACATTCAACTGGAAAACAGGTTATTATGGTTTTTTTGACAACCGGGAATATTTTAATGATTATGTAACTGATCAAACCATATCCGGAACAAGGATTTCAGGCGAACTGGGCTATTCTTTCATCGCAGGAAACAGGATCATGGCCGGTGCCGATTACCTGTATGAATTCGGAAGCAAGGGGGAATGGATTGCGCCCGACTTTATTGCCTATTACAACGGGAACCGGGGCAATATTGACTTTTACCTTGGAGCCTTCCCCAGGTTAAACAGGATAAGGATGCCCCTGGCGCTGATGAACGATACATTTCAGTATTACAGGCCAATGCTGGAGGGAATATTCATAGAATTCAAAACTCCGGGATTCATGCATAATATATGGATTGACTGGACCGGCAGGCAGTCATTCCAGAAACGGGAAACTTTTGTGCTTGGTTTTTCAGGATTTGCAAAAAGAGGTATTTTAATCTGGCAGCATCACTTGGTCATGACTCACCTGGCCCATTCGCTGAACACCGGCACCGGTGAACGGATCCGCGATAATGCCGGATTTTCGGTTATGCCGGGAATCGATCTGTCAGGTGTTACGGGTTTGGATTCACTTTGTATTTCGATGGGATTTTTGGGATCTTATGACCGCCTCAGAAGCATTTATAATTTTCGGGTTCCTGTTGGATTTCTTGGAGAAATAGAGGCTGTTCACAAAGGATTTGGCCTGCATGGTACTGTTTATGCAGGAGAAAGCCAGGTAATCCTGCCCGGAGACGGATTTTACAGGGCTACTTTTTATACCAGGGCAGATGCCTTCTATGCACATTCAACGCCGCATTTACAGGTAAGACTGCAATTCTCGCTGCATTTCATTCCCGGAGTGGTTGACCTGTCCATGTCCCTCACCGTCCGTGCTCAACTTGACGGTATCTTCAGGGGTCACCATTCCAACTGACTGAAGTATCGCTTCTTGCGTATAAAAAAATCGAATACAATACTGCCCGGGTAGATCCCGGTAATTTTACCTGTTCGCAGGGTACCCCTGATTTGCCTTCTCATACCGATAAGCAGGGGTATTCTTCTGTAGAAGGCCAGGTGAGCCCTGAGAACTGCTCCAAAAAAACTTCCCTGCCTGTTGATAAGATAAACAAGTGCCGACATGCCATCCAGGACCACTCTGACAATAACTACAGGTACAAGCTGAAACACCGGCAGGTTCTTAAAAAGCAGGAAAAGATTGTTGCGGTAGTTCAGGTATAATTTGCGGGGCGTATTGTTGGGAAGGGTACCTCCGCCCACGTGGTACACCGTTGAACCGGGAACAACGGCAACCGTATAACCGGTTCTGTGCATGCGCCAGCATAGATCAATTTCTTCCATGTGTGCAAAAAACTCACCATCCAGACCACCTGCCTGATGATATGCCGATGAACGGACAAACATACAGGCGCCGGATGCCCAGAAAATATCCCTGAAGTCGTTGTATTGCCCCGTATCTGTTTCGATCACACTGAGCATCCGTCCCCGGCAGAAAGGATAGCCGAATCTGTCGATGAACCCTCCGGAAGCGCCCGCATATTCAAAACAGGTGCGTTGATCATATGCCAGCAGTTTCGGCATACAGGCACCGATTGTGGGGTTCGCTTCCATGGCAGTATACAAGGGAACCAGCCACCCTGGCGTTACTTCCACATCGGAATTCAGCAGAACAAAATAGCTCGCTGACAGCTGCTTCAAAACTTCGCGATATCCCATGGCATAGCCCTGGTTCTGAGTAAATTCAATAAGCCTGATTTCTGGATAGAAATTTTGCATAAAACTTACAGAATCATCTGAAGATCCATTATCCGCAACAATGATCTCCGTACCGGGAAAATCAGAATTTCTGCAAACCGAAGGAAGGAACTTCTGCAGATAATGCCTGCCATTCCAATTGAGTATGACAACTGCAATCTTTGTCATGAGGTTACCAGGCTAATATTGGCAGGCCGGGAATGTTTGAAACGATTGTGTGACCAGAGCCAGAATTCGGGTCGTTTGACAATTTCGTCCTCCATTTCCCTTATACACGCAAGTGTAACTTCGTATTCCCTTGTAGCAGCAGCATTATCAAATAATTTCTTAAGCGTTACCTCGTAATAGCCTCGCCGGACCTTTTGAATGTCCATAAAAACAACCGCCAGTTCCAGTTTCTTCGACATTTTTTCAACCCCTTCAAAAAAAGAGGTTTCCTGGTTCAGAAATCTTGTCCAGAACCTGCTGCTGCCGGGAGGTCGCTGATCAGCCAGGAACCAGATTGAAAAAAGCTTATTGTCGTTCTTGTATTTCAATCCCTCCCGGAAAATACTCTCCATGGGCGTCATTATGTTACCTTGCCTGCTGCGCATATACAATGACAACCGGTTTACCGCTTTATTCTTTAAGGGGCGGTAAATAATCATCAGATCATGTGACATTTTCAATTGAAGATTGATCATCCATTCCCAATTGTTATAATGGGCGGTAACCAGTGCAAAGTTCCTGCGGTTCAGGGCCAGTTCAGTAAAAACTTCAGGATTAAGCAACTTCATCCGTTTGTCAAGTTTTTTCACCGGGATCCGGATACATTTTACCGATTCCAGGAGGAAATCACAAAAATGCCGGTAAAAGCACCTGGCCAATGCTTCAATTTCAGCCCCGGATCTTTCCGGAAATGAATTGCGCAGGTTCCTGTATACAACTTCCTTCCGGTATCCGATAATATAATAGGTAAACAGGAACAATACATCTGACATCAGGTAAAGTAGCCTGAAAGGGATCAGGGATAATAACCAGGTTAAGCCGAACAGCAGGTAATATAAGATAGAAACCATAGACAGCAATACTTGGATTATCCGGGGTTCATAAAGCGTGCCACATCGTGCAGGAATTCATCGAATACTTTTTTGTTGGAGGCAACGATCTCTTTTCCGAACAGGAACCCGTCACCCCCGTTAAAATCTGAAACCCTGCCACCTGCCCGGGTAACAATAAGTGCACCGGCTGCAACATCCCACGGGCTGAGGTTATATTCGTAGAATCCTTCAAAACGGCCACAGGCTACATAAGCCAGATCGGTTGCAGCCGAACCCAGCCGCCGGACACCATGGGTATTACCAAAAAAATAGTCCATCGACTTCATGAAACCTTCCAGACGGTCGTAATTGTGATAGGGAAAGCCGGTGGCTATGAGAGCGTCCTTAACTCCGGAAGTTGCTGATACGCGTATCTCCTTTCCATTTAGATAGGCAGCACTGTCCTTCCAGGCATAAAAGGCCTCCTTCATCCATATTTCATATACAACACCCGTAACGGGAATATCATTTTCAACCAGGGCAATACTAACAGCAACGGGAGGTGCCCCGTGGATGAAATTTGTAGTGCCGTCGAGCGGATCAATAACCCAGTTATACTTTTCTCCCCGCAACGAGGAGGTTCCTTCCTCGGCTATAAAACCGGCTCCTTCCACAAGCGTTTTCAGTTTGCCGATTATCAGAATTTCCGCCTCCTTGTCAACTTCCGTGACAAAATTATGCCTTCCTTTTGTTTCAACCTCCCGGGGAGAAATACTGTTTAACCTGCTGAAAATGAAATCGCCTGCTTCAACTGCAATTTCAACTGAAGCTTGGCAAAGGGCTTTGTAATCCATATCTATGTGCTTTCAGGTTATTTATTTGGAGGTTTGCATTTTGTTCTTGTAATAATGGTATAATTCAAACTGTGACCTGATCTTTTCATTTTTCACGGTCTTTACATACTCATTATCCTGTTCGGCGTTAATAATTCTTGCCTTAACATTATCCTTCATCTGGATCTCCATCATATCCCTTATCTCGCGTTGCACATCCTTGTCGAATATTGGACAGGCTACTTCGATCCTGCGATCAAGATTACGCGTCATCCAATCGGCCGAGGTAATGTAATACAATTCATCGCCTCCATTGCAGAAGATCAGAATTCTGGAATGTTCAAGGTATTTATCAACTATGCTTATGGCTTCAACATTTTCACTCAGGCCGGGCTGCCCCGGGATGAGGGAACAAATCCCCCGCACGATCATTTTTATCTTAACACCGGCATCATTTGCCTGATAAAGCTTGTGAATGATTTCGATATCAACCAGACTGTTTATTTTCAACAGGATATAGGCTTCTTTTCCGGCACGTGCATTCCTGATCTCATTGTCGATCAGCTGATACATTTTGCGCCTCAGATACAATGGCGATTTAATAATGTTGCGGTAACTGTAATTCCGGTATGAATTTTCAAAGAATTCAAAGATCCGTTTCACATCTGAGGTGATCCTGGTATCGGCTGTAAAAAGGAAAAGATCAGAATAAACCCTGGCATTCCCCTCGTGGAAATTGCCGGTGCTGACACAGGCATAATGCATGGTTTTCTTGCCTTCTTTCCTGGTAATATTCAGCAATTTGGCATGGACCTTCAGCCCGGGGATCCCAAAGATCACCCTGGCCCCTACTTCTTCGAGCTTGCGTGACCAGTATATATTTGCTTCCTCATCAAACCGGGCCTGAAGCTCTATGACCACGGTCACCCTTTTCCCGTTTCTGGCGGCATTGATAAGCGCATTGATAACTTTTGAGTTTTTTGAAACACGGTATACGGTGATACCGATCTCACAAACACGGGGATCAATGGAAGCTTCCTGCAACAACCTGATAAAAATATTAAAATCCTGGTAAGGCACATGAAGCATGAAATCCTTACGGGCCATTACATCAATGATGCTTTTATGGGTCTTAACAAGCGGGTGAGCCAATGGAGGTTCCTTTGAATAAACCATTTCCTCACCGTCAACATTCGGAAAACTCATGAAATCCTTGAAGTTATGGTATCTTCCCCCGGGAATAAGGTTGTTGT
>Ga0209431_10003166_pt1 | contig 13168 bp, 10 predicted proteins | sample RifCSP13_3_FD_184021 | JGI IMG/M metagenome (GOLD analysis project Ga0209431, IMG submission 184021) | Soil microbial communities from Rifle, Colorado - Rifle CSP2_sed 13_3 (SPAdes) (version 2) | ecosystem: Environmental > Terrestrial > Deep subsurface > Rock core/Sediment | place: Rifle...
GGGTCCAGACTGGAGGACATGAATCCTCCTCTCAGCCACCGGTGATTCCCTGAGTCCCATGCGATGTTCGTGATGTTCCCCCATCCCCTCTTGGAGACTGCGGTTCCATCCATCTTGAGGATATAGACGTCATCTTCTTCAGCGCTTCGGGTCATGCCCCCAGCATTCCGGATATAGGAGTCTATTGTCCATGCAGGATTGTAGACAAAGGCTGTGGGGTTGTATACAGACCCTATGACCTGGACCTGATGTGGTTTCTCAGGGAGATAGAGGGCATCGCCGTTTTCTAAAGGGATGTCATAGGGGGATTCTTTGAATTTCTCAATAGTGTCCAGCTTGATGCTGACATTCCCTTTGGCTTTGGCTACCCGCATCTTTGCAATTAAGCCTCTCCTCTGTTCTGCAACCACCGTCTGCTGCTGGGCCTCTTCCGGGGTTAGCGCCGCTTCGATGGCACGCGCAGACTGTGACATGATCTCCTGCTCCAGCCGGTCTATAGACTCATTTAATTGTTTCTGCTGAAGCTCTTTCACGGACTCTCTGGTAAAGGTTCCCCCCTTAAGATAGGCCTTGTCTGTATAGCCCCCTGCCCTTTCGATGAGAGAAGAGAGGGTCTCCCGCTTCTGGATCGTATATGTGCCAGGATATCTGACCTCACCGGTGATCGTCACTGTCCGGTAGAGTTCCCATTCTGGGACCGTCCTGACAAAGAGGAAATCGTCTTCCTTTAGCGGGATATTATATCGTGTATCCCCTTCAAGGGCTTCTTTAAGTTTTACAATGATCCTCTCTGTCTTTGGCCCTTCTGAAGAGATGGAGACCCGCGTCAATTCAGCCTCGTCACTGCTGGCATACCGGAGAAGCCCGCCCGTATAGGTCAGAAGATCTTTCAGGGTCATCCCTGTCCGAAAACCATAAGTCCCGGGTGACTTTACCGCCCCTGTGACATGGACAATTTTTTCTATGGTTTGGGAGATGGGAAATATCTTCAGTACATCGCCATCTTTTAAGACGATATCGCTTCCCTTCCCCTTCTCGATCTCGGCTAAGTTCATCTCGCGAAGGGTCTGTTCCCTGCCCCCCTCCACCCGCTGGATCTGGACACGATTTTTAAAGGAGATACTGTTCATCCCGCCTGCCATCCCAATCAGGTCGCTCAACCGCGTCTCTCCCTTTAACTCATAGATGGCCGGCACCTTCACATTCCCGGCGATCCCGACAAGGGGACCTACAGGCGGTATAAAGATGACATCCTCGGACAATAACCTCACATCTGTCTTGTCCCCTTTCAGGAGGAAGTCATAGAGATCCAGGGATGCCAATGTCTGACCATTTCGCTTAAGCTGGACATTCCTCATCGAACCCACCTTCCCCGGACCGCCTGCAGCAAAGAGCGCCGTGATCATGGTGGAAAAGGAGGATATCGTATAACTGCCCGGCCGCTGGACATTCCCGACCACAAAGACCCGGATACTCTTCAGATTTCCCATGCTGATATTGATCTTCATGTCTGAGTAATATCTGCTGTACTCCTTCTCGATAAAACCCTTAGCCCCCTGAAAGGTAAGACCTGCAATCTGCAGGACCCCTACTGTAGGGAGGTTAATCTTTCCATCTTTATCTATGATGCGCCGATACTCCCCAGTGACCTTCCCCCATATAGCAACACTCATCTCATCTCCGGGCCCTAAGACATAGTCCGGTCCCACAGGGATTGCCTCCACAGGGGCGAAGCTCGTCGGAGACTGATCAAAGAGGTTATAGCCAAACTGTCTGATCTCCATAGATACATAGAGCGGGCTCCGGATATCCGCCGCCTTAAACCCACTCGATATGGCCTCGTTAGTCCCGGTAATAAAACCGCCGCCCAACTCATCCGGGATGTAGAACATGGCATGTCCCGGCGGGAGGGGAAGGGCCGGCATATAGGAAAACCTGATGCCGGGCTGAAGCTTCAGGACAGCTAATTGCATTGCAGTTATATCGAGCCTCTCAGAGAGATACCGCTCAAAATCAGAGATCTCTTCAGGCCTGACAATGGCAGGGGTCTTCTCTGCGGGGAATCTCTCAGAAGAACCGGGTTCTGAGATCCTCTCTTTTCCTTCCCCGGAAAGTAGATTCCTCCCCTTCTGGAGATCGAAAGGGACTCCAATAGAAGGAACAGCCGGTGCCCCTGTCTGATCCGGCGACAGAGGGATATTGAGCTGCTGCAACGCCGGTGCGACACTATCCGCCGCAAACGATGGTGCAGGCATCGATAGGATACCTACGGAGACACTAACAATAAACAGTAGTGTAAAGTACAATCTCTGATTTTTCATAACCCAGAAGCCTACTATAGGTAAGAACAGATAGTCAAGACCTTTCAGGTCACATGCAGATATTTCTCAGACCCGCAAGAGTTTCTCCGGGATCATCTCCTTGTTGACAGGGCCGAGGACGGCAAGGGAGAGATACGGTGTCTTAAACAGGCCCTCGGTCAGGTCCCGGATCTGAGACGGGGTGATCTTTTCTATCTCATCAATGATCTCCTCCGGGGAGAAATACCGGCTGAAGTATATCTCGTCCCTGGCGAGGCGGCTCATTCGGTTGCTGGTGCTCTCAAGTCCCAGCATCAGATTCCCCTTCATTTGGTTCCTGACCCGGATCATCTCTTTCCGTGAAATGCCATTTTTCCTGATCTTGCGGATCTCCCTGATCACAAGCTCCAGAACCACAGGAAGGGCCTCTTTACTCGTGCCGGCATAAATATTTAATAGTCCAACGTCTGTAAATGAAGAGATATAGGAGTAGATCGTGTAGACCAGTCCGCGTTTCTCCCTGACCTCCTGGAAAAGACGGGAACTCATACTGCTCCCCAGGATCGCATTGAGGGCGTAGAGGGCATACCTGTCTTCATGCCTCTGGGGCAGGCCCATCGTTCCCAGACAGAAATGTATCTGTTCAATCCCCTTTTTACGGGTCCATATCCCCCCTTTAAGAATGGGCACGGTCCTTTCATTGACAAACTTATCCCGGCTGAACTTTCCGAGATTTTTATTCAATTGGCCTATTAGCAGAGAGAAGTCAAAATTACCAGCAGCGGATATCACGATATTGTCAGGGTGATAGTGGCGCTCCATATACCTGAGCATTGACTCCCGTTTCATGTTTCGCACGGTATCCGTATTCCCAAGGATAGGACGGGCTAAGGGATTTTTATCCCATACCATAGAAGAATGCATGTCATGGATATAGTCTTCAGGATCATCCTCTACCATCTTGATCTCTTCGAGGATGACCTGCTTTTCCTTTTCGATCTCTTTTTTGGCGAGGGAGGAGTGGAGGAAGATATCCGTGATAATGTCAACCCCCTTAGAGAGGTGTTCATCAAGGATCTTCACATAAAAGGTCGTGGTCTCACGGGTGGTAAAGGCATTGAGCTCCCCGCCGATGGAGTCTATCTCTAAGGCAATGTCATGCGCACTCCGGCGTCGGGTGCCTTTAAAGAACATGTGCTCAATAAAATGAGAGATGCCCCCTTCCTTCTCTGACTCATCTCTCGAACCCACGCCTACCCAGATGCCAAGAGATACGGACTTTACAGCGGGTATACGCTCTGCAACGACCCGGATCCCATTATCGAGATGGACCTTTTTAAAGGAAATGTCTTTCAAATCAGTTAGGCACGTCAGTTATGGTTTTGCAGTGTCGCTGATCCCCTTCTCCTTCAGGGCATCCTTTCTGCTGAGGCGTATCTTCCCCTGCTTATCAACCTCTATGACCTTGACAAGGACCTCGTCTCCTTCTTTGAGGACATCCGATACCTCTTTCACCCGGAAATCCGCAAGCTGAGAGATATGGACAAGACCATCGGTGCCGGGAAGTATCTCGACAAAGGCCCCAAACTCTACCACCTTTCTGACCTTCCCCAAGTAGATTTTTCCGATCTCTACCTCTTCTACGATCCTGCCGATCATCTCCATCGCCTTATTGGCAGATTCTTCATCCTGCGAGGCAATGGAAATCAGGCCGGAATCATTGATGTCGATCTTGACGCCTGTCTTCTCGATGATGCTCTTGATCATCTTGCCGCCCGGCCCGATGACCTCCCCTACCTGGGTCGGTTTGACCTTCATGGTAAAGATCCTGGGGGCATGTTGTGAAAGGCTTGCCCGGGGAACGGCAATGGCCTCAAGCATCCGGTCGAGGATATAGAGCCTCCCTGTCCTGGCCTGTTCCAGCGCCTGACGCATGACCTCTGTTGTGATGCCGGCAATCTTGATGTCCATCTGTATCGCCGTGATCCCGTCGGCAGTCCCTGTCACCTTAAAGTCCATATCCCCTAAGTGGTCCTCAACACCCAGGATATCGGAGAGGATGACGATGCCATTCCCCTCCTTGATCAGCCCCATGGCGATACCGGCCACGGGCGCCTTTATCGGGACACCGGCATCCATCAGGGCCAGCGTAGCCCCGCATACCGTGGCCATCGAAGAGGAGCCGTTGGATTCAAGGATGTCGGACACGATCCTGAGGGTATAGGGAAACTCCTCCTGACCCGGGATCGCGGGCTTGATCGCCCGTTCAGCAAGCGCCCCATGACCAATCTCCCTCCTGCCCGGGCCGCGCATCGGCCTTGCCTCACCGACACTGAATGGAGGAAAGTTATAATGAAGCATAAAGGTCTTGGTGGACTCCCCCTCGAGGGCCTCCACGAACTGCTCATCGTCTGCAGTCCCCAGGGTAACCACGGCAAGGCTCTGTGTTTCACCCCTGGTAAAAAGGGCCGATCCGTGGGTCCTCGGAAGGATCCCGACCTCACACGTGATTGGCCTGATGTCGGCCGATTTCCTTCCATCGGCCCTCGTCCCCTTAGCCAATATCATCCTGCGCATCTCTCTCTTTTCAATCTCATGAAATATCAGCCGGATGTCTCTGCTCTTCTCCCCCTCCTCACCCTCGGGATTCATCTCTCTGAGCGCCTCATCAAGGATGATATCCATCGTGATCTGGCGTTCCGTCTTGTTCGGGATGACTAAGGCCTCTAATACCCGGCTAAGACACAACTTCTCCACACCGGCAGAAAGGTCCGGACTCACGGCCTGCACCGACAATGTCACCTTTTCGCGCCCTGCCAGGCTTCTTAATTCGTTCTGCATGTCGATCAGTTTCTGTATCTCTCTGTGGGCAATACTGATCCCCTCTAAGACAATATCCTCAGGCACCATCTTTGCCGCACCCTCCACCATCATGACGGCATCACGGGTCCCTGCAACCACAAGATTTAACTGGCTGTTCTCAAGTTCCTGAAAACCGGGATTAATGACAAACTGACCGTCAATGTATCCCACCCTGACCGCACCGACCGGGTTCTCAAAAGGGATCGGAGAGATATAGAGGGCTGCCGATGAGGCGGTGATACTCAAGAGGTCTGAAGAATAACCATAATCAGCAGACAGGACAGAGGAAATGATCTGCGTATCATTATAATAGCCGTCCGGAAACAACGGCCTTAAGGGTCTGTCAATGAGCCTGCTGGTCAGCGTTTCCTTCTCTGTCGGCCTTCCTTCTCTTCTGAAAAAACTACCGGGTATCTTCCCTACGGCATAGGCCTTTTCCTGATAGTCGACTGTCAGGGGGAGAAAATCTACGCCCTCCCGGGTCTTCTTAGAGCCAACAGCGGTTGAAAGGACTACGGTGTCGCCATATTTTGCCACCACAGCCCCGCCCGCCTGTTTTGCCATCCATCCTGTTTCCAGGGATAGTTTTTTTCCGCCTATTTCTTTCTCAACTCTATGTATCATAATAATTCCCTCGTGTTTGCAGTGAAAAAAATCGCAAGATTAAATGAAAGGAGAGCAAAGAGCGTTCTTACTTTCTCAGCCCGAGCCTTGCAATCACATGACTATATCTTTCAACGTCTATCCTCTTCAGATATTGCAAGAGCTTTCTCCGCTGATTGACCATCTTTAAAAGTCCCATTCTTGAATGATGGTCTTTCATGTGGGTCTTAAAGTGGTCTGCCAGATAGGCTATCCTGCCGCTCAGGATGGCAATCTGGACCTCCGGGGATCCGGTATCAGACGAATGCCTGGAGTACTCCCTGATAATATTCTGCTTTTGTTCTTTCTCAATACTCATCTTCCTTTCTCCTCTTTTTTAAAGTTTGACCCATTATACCAAAACTTTTTCAATTTTAAAAACCTTTTCTTTATTCCTGTCTAATGCCTCCCGGCTGTCGCAAAGGGCTGTCCCGATTGAGAGTAACTCCCCCTGGCTGCCGGTTAGCCGCACCTTGTCTCCCCTGTGAAAATTACCCTCGATTCCGCTGATGGACTCAGACGTAAGCCCCCTCCCGTGTCTGACCCCCTCCTCCCACAAACCCTTGACCCTGACGGACGGCATCCATGCCACCATCTGATCCGTTCCAATAACCCTGGCACTGAGCATCCCTGCCTTGTGAAGCCTCTCCACATCTTCTATGCTCAGGGCATCCTCTATCGTAAACACCCCTGACCTGAGCCTTTCAAGGCTGTACGTATGGGCGCCCACGCCAAGATGGTCTCCTATATCAGCGCAGAGGGTCCTGACATAGGTCCCCCTGGAACAGAGGACATCAAACTTGACGAATTCCCCGGAATATTCCAAAAGTCTTATTTCTCTTATAAACACCTCACGGGGAGCCCTTGGTATCTCTTTCCCCTGTCTTGCAAGCCGGTAAAGCGGGGTTCCACCAACCTTTACTGCGGAATACATGGGAGGGATCTGACTAATCCTGCCGGTAAACTTTGTAAACGCCTCCTCTATCACTTCTCTTGCAACCGAAAAATCCTTCGTCTCCTTTATGACCTTGCCGGCAGCGTCCAGGGTGTCTGTGGTCAGCCCCAGCCTCATAATAACCCTGTATTCCTTTTCATCCTCAGAGGTATACTCGATAAGCCTTGTCGCCTTCCCGATGCAGGCGCAGAGCACCCCGGTGGCATCGGGGTCTAAGGTCCCTGTGTGACCTATCTTTTGGATCGAGAGGGTCTTACGCAATTTGGCAACGACATCGTGTGAGGTCCAGCCTTTTGGTTTATTGATGATCAGGAGCCCATCCATGAAGAGAACCTACTGAGGCAACGCCTTCTCAACCCGGGTCACGACCTGCCTCATCACCTCCTCAAGGGACTTGCCCTTGATCATACATCCCGCTGCCATGCTGTGGCCGCCCCCGCCAAATTCTGAAGCCAGGGTCGATACATCCACCCTCCCATTGGAGCGAAGACTGATCTTCCAGTCATGGCCCGACTCCCGGAAAAGGACAGCCACCTCTACTCCTTCAATAGAGCGGGGGAAATTGATGATGTCTTCCACGTCTTCTTTGGCCGTGCCGGTATCTTTATACATCTGTTCCCTGACAATAATCCACGAAATTTTCCCGTCATCACTGACCCCAAGATTCGCCAGTATCTGCCCCAGGAGTTTTATCCTCCCCATGCTGTTCCTGTTATAGACCTGTTCAGCGATAACCCATGGGTTGGCGCCAAAGCTCACCATCTCTTCGGCGACCCTGAATGCATGGTGGGTGGTATTGGAATATCTGAAAGACCCTGTCTCGGTCATAATGGCCGTATAGATACACGTAGCGATCTCCGGCGTCACCGGTATCCCTAATTTCTTGATGATCTGATACACAAGCTCGGCAGCGGCTACAGCCTCTGCCACAAAATTAAGAGTCCCGAAACCCAGATTGGTAATATGGTGGTCAATATTGATCAGAACATCTGCAGGAATCTTATCCTTGACCAGAAAACCGACCCGCTCCAGATCGCCGCAGTCGACGGTGATCACGGCATCAAACCATTCATCAACCCCCTTGATCTGCCTGACGATCGCGCTGTAGGGGAGAAATCTCAATATCTTCGGGATAGGATCCATCGTACAGACCGACACCCTTTTTCCGATAGAGGAAAGGGCGATGGCCAATGCAAGGGCTGATCCGATAGCATCCCCCTCGGGACTCATATGGGTCGTTATCAGAAATCTCTCCCTCTTTTTGATTTCAGACAGAATAGCCTCAATACTCATTTTTCCCCCTTATCGAGTCCTTCAAGAATACTGACGACATGCTCGGCCTTCTCCATAGAGGTATCCATGATAAAGTTTATCTCCGGCGTAAATTTTATCCGGACCCTGTGACCGATCTCTCCCCGTATAAGACCCGAGGCGCTTTTCAGACCCTTCATGGTCTGAATCTTTACTTTTTCATCCCCATAGATACTGACGAAGACCTTCGCATGCCGCAGGTCCTCACTCACCTCGACCGCGGTTACGGTGACAAAGCCGATCCGGGGATCGTTCAATCGCCTTGCGATAATATCAGAGATCTCACTCCGGATCTGATTGCCGATTCTCTCAATACGCTTGTGTTGCATGTCTAATTAAAGAAACTCAATGTGATACTTCAATAATTCAACGGAGTGGTGATTCTGCAGGAAACCTATGATCTTATCCAGAACACCATTGATGTATCTTTTTTCATTCCCTACGCAGGCTATTCCGAGGACTGCCTTCTGCCAGAGGTCAAGACCATCAATCTCAGCAACCGATACGTTGTAATTCTGCCGGACCCTGTCTTTGATGCTCTTAACAACCTGCCTCTTGCCCTTCAAAGAACCACTGTCGGGGATATAGAGTTCAACCGTACAAACACCTATATGCATTAAAACAGAGGGGCGGCCCCTTGACCCCTTTTCCTTTATAGTTTTGCGGCGATCTTTTCAATGACAAACGACTCTATGATGTCACCGGCCTTGATGTCATTAAAGTTCTCGATGCTGATACCGCATTCATACCCGGCCTGCACCTCCCGGACATCATCCTTGAACCTGCGCAGGGATGCAATCTTGCCCTTATAGATCTCGACATGATCGCGGATAAGCCGTACACCTGTACTGGACCTGGAGATTGTCCCATCCAACACATAAGAACCGGCAACTGTCCCAATCTTGGACACACTAAAGACCTGCCTTACCTCTGCCCTCCCCAGGATCTGTTCTTTGAGGGTTGGCTCCAGCAGCCCCTCCATCGCCGCCTTGATGTCGGCCACAGCATCATAGATAATGTTATAAAGACGGATATCGACGCTCTCCTTCTCCGCGAGCGCGACGGCCTTGGGCTCAGGCCTTAAATTGAAACCGATGATGATCGCATTGGAGGCTGAGGCAAGCATCACATCGGTTTCTGTAATCGCGCCCACGCCTCCATGGATAATCCGTACTTTTACGGCCTCTGTCCCCAACCTCCCAAGGGCCTCGCTCACCGCCTCAGCAGAACCCTGCACGTCGGCCTTTATGATGATATTCAGCTCCCGCATCACCCCATCTTTGATCTGGCTGTAAAGTTCATCGAGGGTGACCTTCCTTGCCTTTTCAAGACCTGCGATCCTCTGCTTCTGTGATCGTGAGTCTGCAATAGATTTGGCGATATGCTCATCATCCACAACGGCAAAGATATCCCCTGCCTGGGGCACACCAGAAAAACCCAGCACCTCTACGGGGGTTGCCGGCGGGGCCTCGTGTATTGGTTTGCCTGTATCGCTCAGAAGCATCCTCACCCGTCCCCACCAGGCTCCGCAGACAAAAGGCGCTCCCTGTTTCAAGGTCCCGCCCTGCACTAAAACAGTGGCAACCGGGCCTCTCCCCTTGTCGAGTTTTGCCTCAAGGATGACACCGCGGGTATTCTTGTCCGGATTTGCCTTGAGCTCAAGGACCTCAGCCTGCAGCAAAATCATCTCGATCAGATGGTCTAACCCAATCCTCTGTTTTGCAGATACCTCAGCGAATATATTCTCCCCGCCCCATTCCTCCGGCACCAAGCCATATTTAGTCAGCTCCTGCCGGATCCGCTCCGGATTGGCGCCCGGTTTGTCGATTTTATTGATCGCCACAATGATGGGGACATTCGCTGCCTTGGCATGGTTAATGGCCTCAATCGTCTGAGGCATTACACCGTCGTCAGCCGCTACAACGAGGATAACAATATCCGTGATCTTGGCCCCCCTTGCCCTCATCGCTGTGAATGCCTCATGACCAGGGGTATCCAGAAACACGACCCTTTTGCCATCGGCATCCACGACATACGCCCCGATGTGCTGGGTAATCCCGCCGGCCTCCCCTTCCGTAACCTTTGTCTTTCTGATGGCATCGAGGAGGGATGTCTTGCCATGATCCACATGCCCCATTACTGTAACAACAGGCGCACGAGGCTTTAGCAATTCCGGGGCATCTTCCGGCTCTTCAATATACTCCTCCAGTTTTTTCTCTGCGGCTACTTCAACCTTTAACCCATAGGAATCTGCGACAAGGAGTGCCGCATCAATATCCACAGGCTGGTTTATGGTGACCATCATCCCCATTCCTATCAATTTTGCAATCACCTCACTCGATTTTTGCCCTATCAGATCGGCAAATTCCTTTACTGTTGTCCCTTCATAAAGTTTGATCATCTTTTTTCTTGGTTTTGTTATCTCAACAGACTGGTCAGTCCTCGTCAGTTTAAGCCGGGCACCGGGCCGGGACCTCTTTTCCTTCTTGGGTATGGCCTTAAAACTCTTCCACCGCTGGGAGATCAGGAGATCTTCTTCCGGCTCAGCGATGATAACCTTGATACCCTTTTTCTTTTGTTCCTTTGCCCCCTTTTTTTCTGCAACAACTGGCGGCGGCGCCTTCTTTACTACCTCTTTGCTGACCCGGGGGGAACCTGCCGTAGGAACCGTCTCTTGTCCTGCGCCAGCGGGTGCCGACACATCCAGGAGATCCTCTTTCTTCCCTATCTTCTCCTCTGCGCCGGTTTGGGTCTCTCCGGTGATTTTTACCCCGGGGATTTCCTCTGCCTTCGAAGCTATCCCTGGGGATATATTCGTCTCTGCAGACTCCGAACTTACCGGAACAACGGGCTTTACCTCTTCGCCGGCCTCTATTTTTGGCTTCTTCTTTATTAAGATCGTTTTTGCTGAACTCTTTACCCCCTTAAAAACATCGCTTACCTTCTCCTCCTGTTTATGGAATCTCCCCCTCAGCCGGCCAATGGCCTTTTCATCCAGCACTGCCATGTGGCTGGATACTTCGATCCCCAGCTTCTTGAGTTCTTCAATCATCTCCTTGCTGCTAATCTTAAATTCTTTCGCGAATTCAAAAACCCTTTTACCGCCCATAATGACTCACTCCCTGAAGGCCATTTAAGCCGTTTACTTCGTCTGCAAGGCTTACCCCCCTTGTCCCTCTGTGTTCCCCTCGATATTTGCCCCGCTTGAGATCTCCCTGGCCATAGACTGCTCTATCTCGTTTTCCTTTTCTTTGGCACGTTTTTTCTCATATTCGGTTTCGTTGATAATATCTATCTTCCAATTTGTTAATTTGGCGGCCAGTCTCACGTTCTGTCCCTTCTTCCCAATGGCCAGAGAGAGTTGTTGTTCAGAGACGACTACGAGCGCTGATTTCTCCTCCTCATCAATGCCTACCCTTTCAACCACAGCAGGACTCAATGCCTCTGCAATAAAGACCCTGGGGTCCTCAGACCACGGAATAATGTCTATCTTCTCCCCTCTCAGTTCCCTCACAACAGCCTGCACCCGGGAACCTTTCATCCCCACACAGGCGCCAACGGGGTCTACAGAGGGGTCTTTTGAACATACCGCTATTTTTGTCCTGTCTCCGGGTTCCCGCACCACACTCTTGATCTCCACGATCTTTTCATATATTTCCGGCACCTCAATCGCAAACAACTTGCCAACAAACTCCGGATGGCTTCTGGATAGAATAAGCTGGGGCCCCTTGGCAGAGGGCTTTACCTCGCATAAAAAGGCCCTGAGCCGGTCTCCCCGTCTGAATGTCTCTCTGGGGATCTGCTCTTTGTGGGGGAGCAAGGCTTCTGTCTTTCCAAGGTCAACGATGTAATTTCTGTTCTCCTGCCCCAATATAACCCCGTGGACAATATCGCCCTGGCGGTTTATAAAGTCTCTATAGACAGTGTCCCACTCTGCTTCGCGCACCTTTTGGAATATCACCTGCTTGGCAGTCTGTGCCGCTATTCTACCAAAGTCACCTACTTCGATCAATGCCCCTATCTCATCACCCAGCTCCGCCTCAGCGTCAATTTTTTTTGCCTCCTCCAGAGATATCTCCTCTTTTGGATTTGTGACATCCGCGACGATCATCTTAATCAAGATGACCTGTATCTCACCGGACTTGGGGTCTATTTCAACCTGGATATTATCGGATGCGCCAAAGCACTTTTTTGCGGCGACCTGCAACGCAGATTTTACTGCCCCGATGATGGTTTCGCTGTTAATCCCCTTTTCCCTGCTGATCTGCTCTATAACACTGATTAGCTCTCTACTCATTGTATACGATTCCTCCCTATGCTAAAACTCTATCTCAAGCCTTGCCTTGGTAATATCTGAAAATAATACATCCACAACTCCGTTTTTCAGGGTCTCTATCCTGATCAATTCTGCATCTGCTGATAGGATGCAGCCTGTAAATGTTGTCTTGTTATTATACGGCCTGGCCGTATTCAATCGAATCATCCTCCCGGTATATTTCACATAATCATCAAACCGCTTGAGCGGTCTATCCATTCCCGGAGAAGAAACCTCCAATAAATATGCATGGGGGATGACGTTTTCAGCATCCAAAAGATTGCCCGCTTGAACACTGATTTTCTGACAATCGTCCAAGGTCACCCCCCCTTCTTTGTCTATGTATATACGAAGGACCCACCTCCTCCCATGAGGGATATATTCAATACTATCCAGAATGAGGCCAAAAGAATCTACTACCGGCTTTACAATCTTACTGATCTTTTCCACCATATCACTCAATATGTCCGTAAAAAAAAAGTGGGCAAAAACCACCGCCCACTCAAGTAGAGCTTGATTGTGTGATTTACATATAGCATATTGAAAGCAAAAAAGCAACACCCGTCCTTCGATTGACATCTATACTTTTACGTTTACATCAGGTCCGGGTTGGGGGAACGATCTTTTAAGAAGGGTGCTGGAAAGGAGTGCACAGAAAGGTCAATACGGAACCCTGACATGGAATCCTATAGAGGTCCTGTCAAATGTGAAATACGGTATGGTCTTATCTTGACCCGAGAAGACCCTGTAACCGTTCAGAAGTGACTGAGCAGCGGCAATTGA
>Ga0209431_10003168_pt1 | contig 13164 bp, 15 predicted proteins | sample RifCSP13_3_FD_184021 | JGI IMG/M metagenome (GOLD analysis project Ga0209431, IMG submission 184021) | Soil microbial communities from Rifle, Colorado - Rifle CSP2_sed 13_3 (SPAdes) (version 2) | ecosystem: Environmental > Terrestrial > Deep subsurface > Rock core/Sediment | place: Rifle...
GCACGTCGCCCGTCGGCCGGGGATCTCACATTCGAAGTCTTAGGTTCTGCCGCCGAACAACTCGCTGAAGCTGACCCGGCCTGCCGGGTCAGCTTCAGTACGCACTTCTGCTTGACTCACAACGTGGGGTGAGAGATAGTTGAGGGTGCCTTTACCGGTCCTGTGATGGTCCGAATCGGCGCGCGAGGTCCAGGAGTCAAGGAAGCCAAGCCCTGGAACCGACATTCGCCCGGTCGGCTCGCCGCCCGAACCGGCCGGGCAGCTTAGCTCTGTCCGTTGGGCATCCTCGGCGTCACCTGAAGAGGACGACCGTGAAGAAGTACGCCGTGAAGCCGCTAACATCGAATACTTGGTCGGACTTCGCCCGGCTGGTCGAGAAGCACAACGGCGTATGGGGCGGCTGCTGGTGCATGGCGTTCCACCCTGAGGGGACAGGTACCGGCAGAGCCCGATCCATCAAGGAACGACGAGTCCACGAAGGTCGAGCTCACGCCGCCTTGGTGTACGACGGTTCCTCCTGCGTAGGCTGGTGCCAGTTCGGGCCGACCGACGAGCTTCCTCGCATCAAACACAGGAGAGCCTACATGGAAGGTTTCAAAGACCTCCCAGACTGGCGAATCACTTGTTTCTTCGTGGATCGGGACCATCGGCACAACAGCATCGCCTCCGTCGCCCTCGGCGGCGCTCTGCGGGAAATCGGCCGTCTTGGGGGAGGAACGGTCGAGAGCTACCCTGAGGACTTGAAAGGTCGCTCGGTTTCGGGATCCTTCCTCTATAACGTAACGGTTTTAATGTTCGAGCAACAAGGGTTCCGCCGGGTCCGTCGGCTGGGAAAGAATCATTGGGTGGTCACCAAGACGGTTCGCAAGGCCCCGAGGAAGACCCCGCGGTGACCGCCCCGGCCTCGGCTGCCCAACAACTCGATGGAGCCGACCCGGCCAGCCGGAGGTTACGAAGTGTGCGATACTAGCCTTGGCTGGCCGGGCGGCTCATCTCGAGGCCGTTAGGCGTTGCCGAAGCCAGCCAGCGTGCCTGATCTCTCGTCGCGGCGTGGGTTCGAGTGCGAAGAGAGATAGGAGGCGAGTTGAGACGCGACACGTCGAGGCCTCCCGGGCGGTCCTTCCACGATCTCCCGCCTGCAAGCCGGGCCATACTCCTGGCCCTCCTTGTGGTCTTCGTCGTGGCGGGTAGCACCCGGACTTACGGCCGGAACTCCGGTTCTGCATGGGCATTCTGGGCCGGCGACATCCTCCTGAGGGTTGAGTTTCTTGCGAGCGGGGCCATAATTCTGGCCCTATCATTCTTTGACCCTGGCTTTCCGAGGGAGATGCGGTCCCTTAGGGGTAACCCAGTTCGACACATCCCCGGGGAGCGCCTAAAGTGGGCAATCATAGGTCTTGCCGCGGCAACAATCGGGGTTTTCCTTGTCATTAACGGTCTCCAGCATCTGCTTTCCGGCTGTGAACCCCCCGGCTGTTGACTCTTGCTTTCCTCAAAGAGCAATCACGCAAATCTCGCGGCAACGCCTAACAACTCGATGGAGCCGACCCGGCCAGCCGGGCGTTGAGCTTGGCGCGATACTAGCCTTGGCTGGCCGGGCGGCTCATCTCGAGGCCGTTAGGCCGCCTCACGCGAAACGTAGCTATGAGCCAAGTCGCCACCGTTCGCCCTCCCTATTCACGAAAGCGGCTTATCGCGAATGGCGTCCGTCTGGGCGGCACATTCGGAGCCGTCCTTTCCCTAGCCTACGCCGTCATTTCGCTCGTATTCCTTCAGCTCTATAACTCCCTTCTCTCGAACCACTTATCGGCCACAGAGAAATTGCTGTCAATCGTCGTCTATCCTGCATTTCTCGTTATCCCCGCTTTATGGCTCGTTGTTCTCCCCTGCACGATCCTAGGCGCGCTTACAGGGTTGATCGTAGCATTCGCGCTCTCCCTCTTGAGCGCGCCTCCATCCCGCTTCGCGTGTAGCATCACGTCACTCCTCGTCGCCTGTGCCATCACGGCGCTCTTGAACATCGTCATGTGGGATGATCTGGCTTCTCTCCAGCTTCACCTCGAGGTCTTCGGCATCCCAACCATCATCTATCTCATCGCGGCTCTTCACCTCGGACGTTCCCTCTGGAAAGCGAATTTTGCGGACAGGGTCGCCGACCTCACAACTCCGAATCCCCATCCGGCGGCCTAACAACTCGATGGAGCCGACCCGGCCAGCCGCAGGTTCCGTTTGGCGCGATACTAGCCTCGGCTGGCCGGGCGGCTCATCTCGAGGCCGTTCGGCAGCCACTTATTGTCCAACTCAATACCCCAGCCCATCTCAGTCACGCTCTGCGCAAGCCGCGCTTTCACTTGCATATCTCGCACCGTACACCAGAAGAAGATCCCGCTTCCGCGCCGTGGCCGATGTTGGATTCCTCTCCGGGCCAGGCCCCGCGGGGTTCCTTTCTCCTGCCAAGAACTTCCGAGGAGTCGCCGCGGCCCAAGTGGATGGGCTGCCGAACAACTCGATGGAGCCGACCCGGCCAGCCGGAGGTCGCGTTTGGCGCGATACTAGCCTTGGCTGGCCGGGCAGCTCATCTCGAGGCCGTTCGGCGCCTCGATGCGCTCAGTCCCTGGAGCGGGTGACAGATGGCTATCCCCAAAACACTACCCACAGACCTCCAAGACGAATACAGGCTTTGCCACGAGCGAGCCTCCACACTGGCAGACAATATCTGGCGGACTGCCACGCTACTTGGCGTCGGTTCAATAGCCGGGATCGCCGCTCTCGCCAATATCGACCGCCTAAGGGACCGCCTTGCGCCGTGGCTCATCGCCATCGTCGCCCTACTGGCCATCGGATTCCTGCTCGCTTGGAGACGAATGGCAGGGCGCTGGCTCAGCATCGAGTACGCACTCCTCCGACGGATGGAACACCTCGAACGAATCTCACGGTTCAGGGCAACGCTCTATACAGAAGGACTCGATGGCCGTGTCACGTTCTCGACCTCCGCAAGGGTCAGCACCACCGAGTCCCCCTTCCTTGAACGTGCCCTTCAAGAGGATCTCACCAAGATCGACAACCACCAGCGACAAGGAATCCGAGCAGCCGTCACCTTCATCACAGAGTTGAACATAGCGGCCTGGCTCGCCTTCACGCTCTTCTCCTTCTCTCCGCTCCTCTCCCACACTCTAGCAAGGCAGCCCTACCTCGCTATCATTTACGTCACCACCTTCCTATTTGCAGGATTCTTCCTTTGGCGTTTGATCCACATGACGCGCCAACTCTAACCAGAGTGGCACCAACCTCGGCGCCGAACAACTCGATGGAGCCGACCCGGCCAGCCGGGGGTTACATTTGGCGCGATACTGGGCTTGGCTGGCCGGGCGGCTCATCTCGAGGCCGTTAGGCGCCAATGCCTCCGCCCAGGCGGTCAAATGCTCGAGTGGAAGCAGATCCCCTTCAATCCTGACGATCGAACCGCCTTCATCAACGGCCTCCTTGCGCCGAAATGGGCCTCTCGCTACCCATTCTTGTTCGATGCTGCCGATCTGGACATGACCAGGAGCCAGCCCCGGTACCACTTCTATGAGTGGTTCGCTGCCGTTGAAATCTACGAGCACATTGGGTTTCACAGCCTCGCGGAGAAGTACCAGTTCAAGAAGCACAAACAGGATCACGCCATTTTCAAAGAACTGGTCGGCCTCTCCGCCTATCACCAGATCGCAGAGTCGGGCAATTCCGCGCGCCCCCAAGCGCCCGATCTCTTGGTCTACAAACCAGACCGAAGTGAGTGGTTCTTCTGCGAGGTCAAGGGTCCGGGTGACGACATTACCCCGACGCAAAGCCAGTTTTTCGCCATGATTGAGAGAGTCACGGGTTCGCCGGTCAGGATTGCCCGGCTCCGGCCGGACGCCGAAACGTCGAGGGCCGCACTCCAGGATGGCGCCTAACAACTCGATGGAGCCGACCCGGCCAGCCAGGTGTCGCGTTTGGCGCGATACTAACCTTGGCTGGCCGGGCGGCTCATCTCGAGGCCGTTAGGCAGCCCCAGAATGCGCTCCAGCTCCCGACCAACAAGGCTGTAGGAGATCCCACTACGATCTAGGCTCTCGGCGTCCAACAACTGGCTGGAGCCCACCTGGCCTGCGCTGTTCCGTTGCCAACGGCCGCCGATTGACTCTAGCTTGACTGTCGGCATATGCTATTTAGCAGCGAGGCCCTAAGAGCCGCCAGCTCTCACCGGCCCTGCTGGATACTGCCAAAGCTGCCCTCCCCGCGCAGGCCAGGCGGCGCATCTCGAGGCTGTTCGGCGTCATGAAACTCTATCTTTCGTCGTATCGTCTGGGGAACCGAGCGCTGGATCTGCGGCGAATGGTACGCGGCGGCAAGCGCGTCGGCGTCGTGCGGAGTGCGCTCGATTTTTCCTCCGATACGGACAGGCTGGAGCAAGGCCGAGCCCGCGAGTTTGAGGAGTTGCAGGACATCGGGCTGATTCCGGAGAGCCTGAATCTGAGAGAGTACTTTGGCGCGCCCGAGCGGCTTGAGAAGATAATCGACAGGCTCGATGCTTTGTGGGTGGTCGGAGGAAACGCCTTTGTTCTCCGTCGCGCCATGCGCGAAAGTGGCCTGGATGCAGTGTTGGCAAAGAAGTCCGACGACTCGGCATTCGTTTATGCGGGGTATAGCGCTGGCTCATGTGTTATGGGAACCACTCTACGCGGAATCGATCTGGTCAACGATCCAGCCGTTGTGCCGATTGGGTACTCTGATGCACCGGTGTGGGACGGGCTGAGCTTTGTCCCGTTCGCGATTGCGCCGCACTACAGATCCCCGCACCCAGAGTCGGCCCTAATGGAGAGCGTCATCGACTACTTCATCAGCAATAAGATTCCCTTCATCGCGTTGCGTGACGGAGAGGCATATGTTTCGGGCGAGGAGTGACGCCGAACAAGCGCATGCAGCGGACAGTTCAAAGTGTCACGCTCGGAAAGACCAGAACGGGGCTGCCTAACAACTCGATGGAGCCGACCCGGCCAGCCAGATGTCGGTTTCTGTGCGATACTGCCCCTGGCTGGCCGGGCGGCTCATCTCGAGGCCGTTCGGCAGCCACTCATTGTCCAGCTCAATGCTCCAGCCCATCTCAATCACGCCGTGCGCAAGCCGCGCTTTGACTTGCATATCTCGCACCGTACACCAGAAGAAAACACCGCTTCCGCGCTGTGGCCGAGGTTTGATTCCTCTCCGCGCCAGGCCCCGCGGGGCTCCTTTCTCCTGCCAAGAACTTCCAAGTAGTCGCCGCGGCCCAAGTGGATGGGCTGCCGAACAACTCGATGGAGCCGACCCGGCCAGCCGGGTGTCGCGTTCGGCGCGATACTAGCCTTGGCTGGCCGGGCGGCTCATCTCGAGGCCGTTAGGCAGCGCCAAGGGGCACGAAATGGACCCAGAGCAACGCAAGAAGCTATCCGACGCCTACTTCGGGATACTCTCTTCGTTTACACTCGGTTTCCTCAGAGTGTTCCGATCAAAGCTCACATTCGAAACTCTGTCTGTCGCCCTCACCCTACTCCATGACCCCGACACACAGCTGCCCGAGGCGGAACCGCCTACGGAGGCCCTTCGGCTCCTACTGCAGATTCCATACGCACACTACGACGCCTTCGCGTACGTAACCATCATTTCACACCTCGTCTACGCCACGACCCTATTGGACACATTCCTTTCCGACACTACGAAGTTCCTCCTTCTTCTGTACCCCGCCGCCGTTGGCAAGGATCACCAAGTACCATTCTCGACAATCCTCGAGGCGGAGGACAGAACCAAAATCATTGAGACAGCGGCCAGCAAACGCACACGCGAATTGGGGTACTTGTCATTCCCCGCGAGGGTTGGTTTCCTCAAGCGGGCCTTCGGGCTACCAATCCAGCTGAGCCCGGGCGCTGAGGCCGCACTTGAGCACTACCCCACAATCAGGAACATAATGATTCACGATCAAGGCATCTTCGCGCTTTCACTAGGCCCAGACGGCACACCACAACTTGAGCAGAAGACTTGTCCCCTCCACCCCACCCCCCTGGACGCCAACGAAGTCCAGCGCGCGGCCGATGCATACTGCAGGATTGTCATTGCCCTGTGCAAAGCCATTGTGTCCCAAGTGTTCAAGGAGGAAACCCTTCCTCAATACGAACGGGCCTTTGCCGCATTGCTTCCCGCACGTCTGGGACTTTCACAGACCGAGCCATAGGATTTTCACGGCGCTGCCTAACAACTCGATGGAGCCGACCCGGCCAGCCTGGGTTAGCCATTTCATGCGATACTAGCCTTGGCTGGCCGGGCGGCTCATCTCGAGGCCGTTAGGCATCGCCGAGAAGGTCCGCCCAAAGTGACCACGTCCGCGTACATAAGCAGTCATTTAGCCTAATGCTTGGAATGAAGAAGTACACCAAACGCTACATCGATGCCTGCCGGGCGCGGGTCGCCGCCGACCTACGCGCGTACCGAAAGCAGGTCGGCAACGCACCCTCCAAAGAGTTCGAGGTCCGCTTCTTCAACGATCAGGTCCTCCTTCTGGATCACATGTTCGTCCATCGTCTGCCCGGGATCGAGGGCAAGGACGGCAATCCTCTGAACGAAGTCCGCGTGCTATGCAACTCGATCCTCCTAAACAATGGCAAGTTGCAGGTCGACAAGCTACCAGGCTGGCCAAGCTCTGCAATCTCCTCCCTTACACTGCCCCCGGAAACGTCCGTCCTCAAGCTTAGGCCGGGTGACCAAGTCAAGTTGACCGAAGCGGACTTCGTGGGCCTCTCCAAGGCCTTCTTCGCAGAACTTGACAGGAAGTATCTGTGAACGCTCCGCGAAGTCAGATGTCTGCCTCAACCCAGCGCTCGCCTTACGGAAAAAGAAGCACCTTGGCGATGCCTAACAACTCGATGGAGCCGACCCGGCCAGCCAGAGGTTACGGAATGTGCGATACTAGCCTTGGCTGGCCGGGCGGCTCAGCTCGAGGCCGTTAGGCGGAGCGGCCCGGCAGGACAGCGTTCGCGCATGGGAGCACGCAATGTCGAAGGTTGTCGCAATCATGTCCATGTCGCTCGACGGCTTCGTTGCGGACCACAACGATGGCGTGGCCGAAGTGTTCGACTGGTACTTCAGCTCGGGGGGCGTCGAAATCTCCACCGGAGGGTCGGACCCCATGACCTTCAAGGTCTCCCAGGCGAGCGCCGAGCACCTGCGCGGTCTTATCTCCGGACTGGGCGCCATGCTCACCGGTCGGCGCACGTTCGAGAAGGCCGAGGGTTGGGGTGGAAACCACGCCTGGGGCCCCGCATTCGTGGTGACCCACCAAATCCCCGCCGGATGGCCGCGACCCAACTCGACTGTTCACTTCGTAACCGATGGCATCGAAAGCGCCGTGAACCAAGCCAAAACCGCAGCTGCCGGGAAGTCCGTTGGGGTCCACGGCGCCGACACCATCCAGCAATGCCTGAACGCTGAGCTCCTCGACGAAATCCACGTCGACCTCGTGGCGGTTCTTCTTGGCTCCGGAATTCCACTCTTCGACCGCCTCACCGGCACGCCGGTCGTCCTTGGCAATCCGACGGTGATCCCGGGCGTTGGCGTTACACACCTTCGGTACCCAGTACTCAAGGGGTAGTGCCATCCCCCGCCCTTTCTCGCCCGGTTAGCTTCGTCTCCGTGACACGTTCACGCGCGGGCTCCAACGACGTCTGCCCTAGAAGGGGTATGCAGCAACTGAAGCCGCCCAGCCACCTCCAGCAGAAACACCCGCTCCGCCTAACAACTCGATGGAGCCGACCCGGCCAGCTGCGGCGAATCGGGTTTGATGTAGTATCGAAGAGCTGGCCGGGCGGCTCATCTCAAGGCCGTTGGGCCGCCCCTCGCACTCGCAGTCGTGTGTCAACGGATTCTGGTCGAGTCGATCAAAAGGAGAAAAGGAGGATGCCTATCAATCAAACGCCTTATCTCTCCCAATCCAATACTGTCAACGGATTATGTGCCTCGCCGAGAGGCGCACACAAGCCACACAAGGAGGATACCAAATGAAACTGAATGTTATGTTCACCATCGCTGCGATTTCGTTGATCTTGATAGCCATCGGCACATTCCTGGCTACAGTATTACCTGCGCTCGGCACCACTAACGCCTTTGGGACTTTCGGGATGATGATAGGTGCTGTGTGCATGCTGTCGCTTGGCGTTATCGCCTGGTTGGTTCGGAACGCAGAGGCCTCGAAAACGCGTGACGCGCTCGTCCTGGGGTACACCTTGCTGTTTGCCCTGTGGGCCGTAGTAAGCCTAATTGGCCAATTTGGTCAGTTTAGCGACTTATCAGGCCACAAGTTTTCCTGGCTGATCGCATTGATCCAGGCCTTAATAGCCGTTGGCTTCTTCACGGCAGGGAAGTCTAGTATGTCGAAAAGCGCCAGCTAGGTTAGTTGCACTGCTCTAACGTCCGACATTCCACATGCTGATGAATGGCGGGCGTTGTAGCCTAAAGCGATGTGTTTCTTTCCAAATATCGGGCGGCCCAACAACTCGATGGAGCCGACCCGGCCAGCCCGGCGTTTGGCTTTTGCGCGAATACTAGCCCTGGCTGGCCGGGCGGCTCATCTCGAGGCCGTTAGGCAGCGGAAGCGAGAACCGCCCGCGCACCTACTGGGCGCAGAACTGCTGGAGGGCACAATGGCCCGCACCCTCACTCTCCTCCACACCTCCACTATGCTGTTGGTCGCTTTTGTCGCGTCCTGTTCAGTATCCCCACACCCAAGTGACACTCCGGTGCCCACAGGACAGCCCCAAGAGCCCCCAATCTTCGACGAAATGCCTCCTCGCCGTCTCACGGCGACCGCAATTCCTGAAGCCCCCACGTCCGCCCCGTTCAAGTGCCAGTACCCAGAGCTTTCCAACCCCGACTCCTCCCAGATAGCTCCCCTCGATCCTGGCATGTACGTTGCCTACTTCGTTGACCAGCCAGAATCCAGATACCTTGCCATCAAGTCCACCCAGGGCGTGACGGTGCGCCTCCTTCCTGTCCCTCCAAAGGCTCGCCTACCCGATCCCGAAGCCGAGACCGGCGTGTCTCCAAATGGCCGATTCTTCGTCTACTTTACGGGAGGCCCCACGTGGCTCCAGCCTGCTGACGAATTCGACCTTACCCTACACATCGCCACCACAGCAGGCGGCACCGTTGTATCGTCAACCCCCCTTTTCAACTCGCACACCCTCGACGACATTGACAACGCCGCAATCTCTTACGCAAATGATCCCTCTCCCGGGCAGGAGGCCGCATCAATCGAAGAGATCGCATCCGGCCTCATCGACGCACTCTTAGCCGGGATAACAACTGTCGCGTGGTCTCCTGACAGCAGATATCTCGCCTTCTCCGGCGCGATGGATGGCCCTTCGTCCGACGTCTACACCTATGACACGACGACCGGCACACTCCGTCGCCTCACGACCGGCCGCGAGGAGATCGTGAAGATCGTCTGGTCCCCCGATGGGGAATGGATAATGCACGGAAGCGCAACGTCGGCCGGCATGGGCTCATCCCTGACAAACCACGCGGTCCGCGCAGACGGCTCCGCTACCATGAGCTTTCCATTCGGAGGCCCGTTCGACCGCGGATGGCTGACAGACCGCCGTTTCCTCGTCAATGAGGGCGCAAACGGAATCGGCTCATACGATCTCGCCATCCTGGATCTGGATACCGGACGCAGGCTCTCAGTCTGGGCGGATCCATTCGGCGCCCTTGCGTTCGACGCTACTGGCTCCCGCTTCCTCCTTGGTAGTTTCGGCGACATCGAAGGGTCTCCACCCGCAGGCTTGTACATGCTTCAATCCAGTACCGGCGAGAGTTCCATGATCGCTGACTTCCCCTTGTTCGATGTTGCCTATTGGCCTTCAAGTCTTTATCCATTCGTCGCCGCAAGCGAAGAAGGTGGGCTGTTTGGAGTAACGTCGGCCGGGGAGCTTGTTCCGCTCCTAGAAGGACAATGGACGATCTTCCCTGCGCCAGATCTCAGCTCGCTTGCTCTCCGCGGACACGACGAAACCAACGGGCTATTTGTCTTCGACAGCCCAGAAGCGACTCCCCGGCCGCTGCACGACGGCTTCATACGCACCGTCAAGTGGTCCCCCGACTCATCTTCGATCTTGTTTTCATACGGGGAATTCACGCAAGCAGAGACGCTCGCCGCCGTCCCTGCCGTAGGAGGTGACACTCGGGTGTTCCAGGAGCTTCCCCGAGGGATGTGTTTCTTCCCTGAACCCGTCTGGATCACTGTGAAGTGATCTTCCCGCTGCCTAACAACTCGATGGAGCCGACCCGGCCAGCCTGAGGTTACGGTTGGCGCGATACTTGCGTTGGCTGGCCGGGCGGCTCATCTCGAGGCCGTTAGGCAGCGCACCTAGGAGGCCAAATGTCCGACGCCAACAATCCCTCCTACCTCGGTCTGAAATCCCCCAGCCTCCTTGCGGCCGCTGCAATCCCCGTCTCCTTCCTCATGGCAAATGCACTCGATGAGATCGTCAACCGACTTCACAAGTACGCTGGCGAAACCTTCGACTTCCCTCCCTTCATTCTCTTCTCCGCCATTGTCCCTTTATTGGTTGTGACCGGGATCCTCGGCCTAGCCTGGCTTCTCCTGTTCCGCCTACAGACATCCCAAGTTGTCGCCGTCGCCTACCTGTTAGCTGGCCTGTTTGTCGTCGTCGAGTACATTGCATTTCTGCTTCCTGGCCCTTCATGGCTCAGGACAACACCTCTTCGGGGATTCACGAACACCATTCTGACCTTCGGCTCCGGCTCCTCCATCTACTACCTTGCCTCATCCTGGATTGTCATTGCAGTCGCCGCCCTAAGGAGATCCGCAACCACACCAGGACCTCACTCCCAACCCTTCCATGGCGCTGCCTAACAACTCGATGGAGCCGACCCGGCCAGCCGGAGGTTACGTTTGGCGCGATACTAGCTTGGGCTGGCCGGGCGGCTCATCTCGACGCCGTTAGGCAGCCTTCGCGCGTTCCAGAGAGGAGCTCTCCCCTATGTTCACTATCCCCTCCAGGCCCTCGGTCTTGGCAAGCTGCCTTCTGGCTTCCACCGCTCTGGCAGCTTGCACTCTCACGGTCAGCATCGACAGCCGCGAGCCAGACCGCACCCTGAGTGTCTTCGCAGACCGTGGCTGGCAGGACACCGGGGTCTCCCTGGCGCAGGGAGAAGAAGTCACCCTCACCGTGACGAAAGGTCGATGGTTCGAAGATCCGCCCGGCGTCTGGCATAACGCCTCGGGCGGTCCCGACCCCTGGATCTGTGGCGACCCTGACTGTCACGAGCCTCTCCCCAATGACCCCAAGTACTCCCTCATCGGAAAGATCGGCGAACAGGGCCTCCCTTTCCTGGTCGGGGAATTCTCTAGATTCTTTGCAGATCGGCCGGGGCGCCTCTTGCTCCGACCGAACTACGGCGATGAAGACATCCCAATTCACAATCCCGAAGGCTCACTCGAAGTCTCACTCATGTACGGTCAGTAAATACGAAGGCTGCCTAACAACTCGATGGAGCCGACCCGGCCAGCCGGAGGTTACGTTTGGCGCGATACTAGCCTTGGCCGGCCGGGCGGCTCATCTCGAGGCCGTTAGGCGCTCACCGCCCGAACCAACACTGAAGGCATGCAGGTGACGCAAGATGCCAGACTCCATAGTCTCGATGATCCAAGGACTCCTTCAGGCTGCCCGCGAGAAGTACGGGGTCAATCCGGCGATATTCCTAACGATCTATCTCGCTTGTGTGCCGCTCTTCTACTACTCGCTGTTCCGCACTCTTCGCGCTCTCAGAAAGCATCTTGGCAAGGAAGTCATGCTCTGGAGCGCAATCTTTCTGTGTTCGGCCGTCGCACCATTCGTCTATGTACTCCTGTTTGGTCGCAATCTGCCCTGGTGGGCCTACGCCGTCATTGCGATTCTGATTGGACAAGGCGTCCTGGCGTTGGTGATGAAGCTTCGAAGGAATGCCACCGCCAGTGAGGAGATGGGCGAACCATGAGCGGATTCCTTACCCGGCCTCGCAATGAGCCTCGGCCGCGAGAGTCGCCGATGCAGCCGCAACGCGGGCCATTGTTTCCAACTTGATCCACAATCCCCCTCGATCGTCAATCGAGGATAGGGACAGATGCAGTTCGTGCAGCTCGGTGAGCGCCTAACAACTCGATGGAGCCGACCCGGCCAGCCGGGTGTTACGTTTGGCGCGATACTAGTCTTGGCTGGCCGGGCGGCTCATCTCGAGGCCGTTAGGCAGCCCATGATGCCGATGAGGCGGAGTATACTCATAGGTTGCTGATGAGCACAGGAGTCGGCTCTCGAACCTGTGCCATGTCTGAGTTGAAAACGGAGGTGCGCGATGCGAGATGAAGCTTCTACCTTTTTCCGCGTGGCTGGGTGGAGCGCCTACGTAAGCGCCGTAGTCTCCGCATTTGGCATTGTGTTTCTTCTTCTCTTGTATGTCGGCTTCTTTGGGGGTAAAGAAAGCCTTCTCATATTTGGTCCCCTTAATGATATCTGCAATATCGTCCAGTACACTCTCGCCCTGCCTATCGCAGTGGCCTTCCATCGGCTTCTGAGGGATCGGTCACCAGGGCTAAGTCTAGTTGCGATGCTCATAGCAGTTGTCGGGATTGTCGGGGTCGTTGTGTCCCAGTTCCTCCTGATCACAGACGTCATGTCCATCTCTGAGCAGCTTGCGTATGCTTCCGCCTCCCTGCTGATCGTAGGTGTCTGGATCGTCATTACCGGCTTTCTGGGCCGCCGCAGTGGCAGGCTGCAGATCAGCGTGGCGGTAATCATCCTGGGAGCTTTGTACATCGGCTACCCGCTGTGGGCCTATCGGGTGGGGCAACAACTCCTGTCAGGAAAGCGAACCACGATCGAGTGAACGGTCCGCGGGTGCACAATTGGCGCATGGATGGGGCTGCCCAACAACTCGATGCAGCCGACCCTGACCGCGGGCGAAAAGGGCGACTCGAATGCGCAATGATGTTGCCGTAGAGTGGGTGAGGGTGAGCCGAGTGCGGTCGGGCGGCTCAGCTCGAGGCCGTTAGGGCAGCCTGAATGGGCACCCCTCCTCCTTACGCCGCAGCCGCCTCGACTTGACGTACAATTCTCTCAA
>Ga0209431_10003171_pt1 | contig 13159 bp, 8 predicted proteins | sample RifCSP13_3_FD_184021 | JGI IMG/M metagenome (GOLD analysis project Ga0209431, IMG submission 184021) | Soil microbial communities from Rifle, Colorado - Rifle CSP2_sed 13_3 (SPAdes) (version 2) | ecosystem: Environmental > Terrestrial > Deep subsurface > Rock core/Sediment | place: Rifle...
CAATAGCTGTAACCGAGACCACCGATGGCAGATCGTAGCTAGCGGGATAGCCTGGCACAGCATTGTTATCTTGCGATTCGTTTCCCGCCGAGCTAACGAAAAGAATGCCCGAACTCACCAACCCCTGAATGGCATCAAACTCAGCCTGCGAATAATTGTCTCCGCCGTAGGAGTTGTTAGTTATCCGCACGTTCGCGCCTTGTGTGCCACCGGAGCTAACCCAACGATCGCGCATCTGCTTGGCATATGCGTACGCACGAATTGCATCTGCCGAGCTTCCACCTTCTGGCCCGAGAAACTTCAAAGACATCAGACCAACCTGCCAGTTTATTCCCACCACGCCGACACCATTGTTCCCGACTGCTCCGATAATTCCAGCCACATGCGTGCCATGTGCATCCACTTGCGAACCATCCGGGTTTGTCCCGGGTCCGTCATAAACACTCGCGTCGTTGTGGAAGAAGTCGTAACCATTCAGGTCGTCTACATAACCGTTTCCGTCATCGTCCAAACCGTTGCCCGCAACCTCGGCCGAGTTTCGCCATATGTTCGTCTTCAGATCTTGATGATTTACATCCATGCCTTCGTCAATAACCGCAACGACAATATTGCGACTTCCCGTTGTGGTGCCCCATGCCTGCTCGGCTTGGATGTCGACCTCGGGCGAACCTCCCTGCTGACCTGTGTTCTTGAGACCCCACAATTCAGGATAGAAAGGGTCATTTGGAACAACATCCTTGCGCCGGATGTAGTTTGGCTCGGCGTAGATCACATCGGGGCGAGCTTTCAATGCTTCGATCGCATTATCCGCATCATCGGGCGCGACGCGTGCGAGCCGCAAGCCTTCAACAATCTCAGGACCTTCGAAAGATGATAGTACCAGGGGAATCTGTCGTCCGGTGCTTGCCACCGATATTTGTACGCTCCGATCTTTCGGAGTTGCGGCCTCACTTCGAAACCGGATCAACAACTCACCAGGAACGCGTTCCAAAACCTTTTGCCGAGAAACCAAACCTGAGGAGAACTCCGTCAAGTCCGCCCGACCTAAAAATGGCAGCACGGCCGTAGCAGCAAGCAATGTCAGGACCAGTACAACAGTACGAAGGCGGAACAAAGAAACTATTTCGGTTCTTACAGTGTGTCGGGTCACCCTCTATCGATCCTCTACCAGTATTCAGGCGGGAATTGGTGTTTGTAAATTCAGCGAGATTCTTTAGGGTTTCCGTCTGAGCCAGTTTTATCTAGCGCAAGAATCCTTGGTCCAAAAACTAGATAGCGAGGTTGTTGGCTAGGAGTCATGTTTATACTACAAAGAATGAAATAGCGCCAATTTTGGCAGCGGTCGGTAGCTTAGGCTCTGCGATTGTCGTGTCATTGAAATTCTACGCCACTTGATCGCTGCGGTGGCTTTTTGCCTCGCGTTGAACGTAACTACACTGAGCGCACTACACTGCGCTGTTGACAGAAACCAGTTATCGCATGTAGCGTGATGCTTCCCCCAAATCACTACCAATTTGGAAGCAATGGCTGAATGCAAGTCTTTTGGCGCCCGCCAACTTGCTTTGCCCAAAATGAGGGCTGTGGGCTTCTGTTGGCCATTGTTTCGAGAGTGTAACGATGATCCATGATCAGACTGCAACACCGACTCAGGTGATGCCACCCGGAGGGTCGCGCCGTCCTATCCACGTGCCGGGCTATCGCCTCCTCCAGAAGCTAGGTGAGGGTGGCATGGGTGAGGTCTGGGAGGCTGAGCAGATCGAACCCATCCGCCGGCGAGTGGCTCTCAAGGTAGTTAAGTGGGGTATGGACACACGCGAGGTCATCGCCCGCTTCGAATCGGAGCGACAGGCCTTGGCACTTATGAACCATCCCTCGATCGCCCGCGTTTACGAGGCCGGCGCCACCGAGCAGGGTAGCCCCTACTTCGCGATGGAACTGATCTCGGCGCTCCCGGTCACGGCCTACTGTGACCGCCACAAGCTTGGGACCCCGGAGCGCCTTGGGCTATTTGTTCAGATCTGCGACGGGGTGCAGCATGCCCACCATAAAGGAGTAATACACCGAGATCTCAAACCCACTAACGTCCTGGTCACCGAACAAGACGGCAAACCCATACCAAAGATCATCGATTTTGGCGTGGCTAAGGCCACGGCCCAACCACTGACCGGGGCCACAGTCTTCACCAGACACGGTCAGTTGATTGGGACGCCGGAGTACATGAGTCCAGAGCAGGCGGAGATGACCGGGTTGGACATCGATACACGCTCCGACGTCTACTCGTTGGGAGTGATCCTTTACGAGCTCTTGACAGGCGTGCTGCCATTCGACCGGCAAGAGCTACGGCGGGGTGGCCTGAGCGAAATACAGCGTAAAATTCGAGAAGAGGATCCCCCAAAGCCCTCGACTCAGCTTTCGCGTCTTGACCCGGACACGTCAGCACAAGTGGCCTTGAGTCGGGCCAGCGACCGGAAGACCCTCATCCGGCACCTTAGGGGCGACCTCGATTGGATAGTCATGAAGGCGCTCGAAAAGGATCGAACGCGGCGCTACGAAACTGCCAATGCACTCGCTTTAGACATCGAACGTTACCTCACCAATCAGCCCGTGCGTGCACGTCCCCCATCAGCCCCTTACCGAGTACGTAAGTTCGTTCGGCGTCATACTCTCGGAGTGACGGCGGCGGCGCTGGTATTCCTCGCCCTGCTGGTGGGAATCGCTGCGACCACGATAGGGTTATTGAGGACGAGGAGAGCAGAAGCTGCTGCGCGGCGAGAGGCCGAAACGGCCACCCAAGTGTCCGATTTCCTGCTTGGTCTATTTCGCGTCTCGGACCCAGGAGAGGCTCGAGGCAACACTATTACTGCCCGAGAAATCCTTGACAAAGGCGCAGGGCGAATCGGCGATGAGCTACGGGGCCAGCCTGAGGTCCAAGCACGTCTGATGCATACTATGGGGAAGGTCTATGCGGAGTTGGGACTCTACCCCGAGGCGCTCCGATTGCTCGAAGAGGCTCGGGCTACTCGGGAGCGAGTACTCGGCCCGGATGCTCCAGAACTTGGCGAAAGCTTGACTACCTTGGGAGACCTGTATTCGAAACAGGGGCGTTACAACGAAGCCGAACCCTTGTTGCAGCGGTCTATCCAGGTGCGCGAAAAGGCGCTTGGACCAGATCATCTCGACGTGGCACAAAGCTTAAAGAGCCTTGCCAACGTCTATAGGGAGCAAGGAAAGTACGCCGACGCGGTGTCGCTACTGCAGCGGACATTGAATATCCGAGAGAAGGCACTCGGAAAAGACCATCCCGACGTGGCGTCGGTACTTAGCAACCTGGCCGCAGTCTACGCCGAACGGGGAAAGTACGACGAGGCAGGCACCCTCTTTCAAAGGGCGCTGGCCATCCGGCAAAAGACTCAGGGTACGGACCATCCCGACGTCGGTTCGGAGCTGAACAACATCGCAAACGTTTGCTACGAGCAGGGCAAATTCGCTGACGCTGAGCATCTATACGAGCAAGCACTCGCGGTTTATGAGAAGGTATATGGGCCCGAGCATTCCGCTGTCGCCAAGAGTCTGTACAATCTGGCCAACGTCTATCAGGAGCAAAACAAATTCGCAGAGGCCCTCAACATGTACGGGCGCGCGTTGGGTATTTGGGAGAAGGCGCTCGGTCCCAATCACCCGTACGTCGCAGCAAGTCTTACCGCAATGGGCTCAACGTTCCAAAAGTTGAAAAGACCTTCCGAAGCCGTGCCTCTGTTGCAAAGGGCACTGGCGATTCGAGAGAAAAGCCTGGCGCCAGACCATCCATTTATTGCCACGTCGGATCATAACCTAGGCGACCTTTATCGAGTGCTAGGAAGATACGCGGAGGCCGAAACGCTGTTGCGCCGCGCACTTACCATCCGAGAGAAGAGCCTGGAGCCGACCAGCCAGTACTTTGGCGCTAGTTACCACGCCCTTGCCAACCTCTATCGCGATCAGGGTAAATACGATTTGGCCGAACCATTGTACGAGCGAGCGCTGAAGCAGTGGGAAGCAGCAAGAGGCGCCGATAGTTCTGACTGGCATGAAGTGGTCCACGACTACACCGAAATGCTACGCCATCAAGGACGCGACGCCGAAGCCACGGCTTGGGAGAAGAAGGCGCGCTCGAAATAGCGATCTTCGGTCCTTTGTCTTTGCTAACTGCCGAGTTCTCCGCGTACCGGATTAGCGGATCATTAGTCCCAATTATCATCAACAGCTAAATCAGATGTGCGGGCTCGCAGCCTCGAATTGTTGTGCACAAGTTCGATGAGCACGGAAGTATCTTCTGTGGGTTCGGCAACTTAAGGGCCCTTAGATAACGGGTCATCTTCGCCGACTTATGGAAGTTAAGGGCATTAACCCAAAATTCATTGGAGACGCGTTTCGGCGACGTAAGAGCCACCGCGGCACAGCAGGCGGCACAGCCGCAACCCCGCTAGCACCCCACCCCTCGACCTGGCCGAAGTGCCACCTTTTCGCAAATAAATACAGTATTTACGTCCAATTCTTGAATTTGGCTCCGAATTAGCACTCTAGAAGAACTATCAAATCTTTTCGAGCCTTCGCTTACTGGCCGACCGCACGTGCCAGCTCGGTTCGTCGGCGATCGTAGCCGTGGTTAGACCTACACCGTCGAAACAAGAAGCGCGACGAGACGAGAGGAGAAGAGGTAAATATGTTTAGTCAAATTTCTCGGTATGTTCTTTGTGCACTGATCGGCATTTTGATCGGGATAGCAATTGGGGTTTACTTAGGTCGAAACGTTGGCAATTTCGGGAGGCGGACAGAGCCCATTGTTAGCAACATTTCGACGAACCCAATTGAACAGAAGCTCGAAACGCCCAACACAAATGAGAATCGACCTTTGTCGGCTGAAGAAGTGGCGCAGAGAGCAAAAACTCTCTATGAGGAAGGAACTACATCTTCAAAAGCTGGAAAGTATGCTGAGTCCGTAGAGCTTTATAAGCAGGCCATCGACTTAAAACCAGATTACGCTCAAGCACATCATGAGTTGGGATATGCGTCTTACCGGTTGCGTAAGTACAAAGAGTCTGTTGAATCCTCAGAGGCAGCAATAAAGCTGCGACCTGAACCTTCCACCTACAGTAATCTGGGATTGGCAATGAGCGCTCTTAAGCGCTGGGATGAAGCAGCGAAGGCCTTTCAAAAGGTGATAGACGCGAAACCGACCAATGCGCACGCCTACTACGGTTTAGGTGTAGCTTACAAGAATCTAGAGAACAACAAGTCGGCTATCGATGCTCTTAAAGAGGCCGTTCGCCTAAAACCAGACTATGCCGCTGCGCATTACGAGCTAGGCCTCGCTTTTCTAAGAGCTGAGGACCAGATCTCCGCCATGCATGAGTACGTAATCTTAGGTCAATTAAACGAACAGCTGGCGGCAAAGCTTTATACTAAGATGCCCGAAGCACCGTAACCGTTCCGGCATAACCATCCTGACGCTTCGCTAGTGGCATTGAGGCTTGGCGGCGTGAATCTTCTACGCCTCAATAGCCACTGTCCCTGGAGCCCATCGTGCTTCATGTTCCGCTTAATGCTCCTGAGCCGCCAAGACGCGTCCATATAGGCTGATCATTTCGTTGAAGGCCTGGTCTGTCGCCTGTGGATCGTATCGTGGGCCCTCATCGCGCATGAAGGCATGCTCTGCCTCATACAATCGCTCCGAAAATACAACGCCAGCCTCTCGCAGGCGTTCCGCTATCCTTAAGCGTCCATCTTCGGGAATATGCGGATCGAGCTTGCCCCACACAAGCAGCAGCTCGCCATGAATTTCGGCCGCTCTCTGCAGTGACCGGGCATCCGGATCCTTGCCTAATTTGCCATCATGAATGCCGGTGCCATAAAAGCAGACCGTAGCCCGCACATCCGGTTGCAACGAAGCGCGAAACGCCAGATGACCACCAATGCAAAAACCGGCAGCGCCTAGCTTACCGGGCGCTACGCTCGAATGCTGAGCCAGATAATTAAGTGCTGCACGACAATCGGAGTCGAAATCGTCTACTGGCGTCTTGGCCGCATCCTCCAACCCTCGTGTCCGACCCTGATCGTCAAAAGGAATAACTAAACCGGGCGGCTCGATGCGATGATAGATTTCCGGGGCCGCTACAACAAAACCATATCCGGCCAGACGCGCGCATGCTCGCAACATTGGCCCGGTCAATTGGAAAATATCTGAGTAACAAAGAATACCGGGATACTTGCCGGCAGCTTTCGGTGCAGCAATGAAGGTACGCATGGACCGGCGGTCAACGGGTAGATCAAGATAATTGGTGGTGACTATCATCGAGTACCTTTAATAGTAAACCGCTGTTCAGAGCGCAACAACTATTAAATTTCTTCAGCAGATAAGCTGCGGACTTCTTCAGCATCTGCTCGTTTCGGATCAAAGACCGCCGATCTTACAAAGGAGGCTGGGGTGCTCAACCAGCCCAGGATGTTGACCTTGAGCGTTAGGTAATGGACGACCAGGAGAGCCAGAGCGCCAAGCGTTGCAAGCGCGAGTGAGGTAATGAATCCCGCTTCACCCTGCCTGGTAGACGAGCAGTCTGCCCCAAGTGTACTAATTTGCTACCCGGTGCGGTGCTCGGAAGGAGTGAAAGCAAAAGCCGATCCAATGATGCGCTGGTGACTCCATGCTTCAAGGGCAGCTTGGTGTTGGGGCAGAAAGCATGAACTGGTAGAATCGAAGCCGAAACACTTTCGGCCTTTCGTCGTTTCCACCTTTCGAACTCTTTGCTCTTTCCGTCCTTCGACTAGCATGGCCAGCGTTGCCGCGGCACAGCTCACACTCGCTCCTCTTGGCGCCGGCGATCTTATCGACCGCGCAGTCAGACTTTACCGGCGTCATCTGTTTACACTCATCCGCATCGCGGCGCCTCCCGTTCTCATTACAGCTTTGGGCTCGATTTCCTGGACTATCTCTTCACGACATCTGTTTAGCACAACACAAACTTCAGCTCTCCCTTTCTATATCTTCTTACTCCTTGTCGCAGCCGGCCTGATTATGGGAGGTCACATCTTCAGCCTGCTGGTTATGGGAGGAGCGGCGCGCAATCTCGTTATGCATCTGTTGTGGAATGAACCAGTCTCAGCCCGCGCCACTTATGCTGCGGTGCGTAGCCGCTTCTGGGCACTGCTGGGCGCAATGATCATTGTCGTTTTGTGGGGCAGCCTCTCACTAATAGTCTCCTTCGGCGGTTGGTATATGTTGATTCTTGTGGCCATTATGGGTTCCGCGTTATTGGCGGCAATTGCTCCCATTTGGCTACCGATTATTACCGGAACGCTGGCTGTCTTGATGGCAACAGCACTCGCCGTGTGGCTATTCTTCTTCATGTTCGGCCGCGTTGCCTATGTTCCTCAGGCTCTGCTCGTGGAAGGCAAAGGTGTTTTTCAATCGGTCGGACGCAGCTTCGCCCTGGCGAGCGGAAACATTCGTCGCCTAATGGCGGTTTCACTGTTCACCTATTTCGCCACGTGGTCAGCTTTGATGATTCTGGTAATCCCGCTGGGGTGGTACGGTTACTTAAACGGAATCGACCCTTCACCGTGGAACGCAACCAATTGGCCAGCCTGGTATGCGATTGGCTACAGCGTGCTTGAACCGCTCAGCTCAATTCTGCTGGCTCCAATCTGGATGCTGGGACTTTCATTACTTTACGTAGACGAGCGGGTGCGGCACGAAGGTTATGATATTGAACTAATGGCTTCGCGACAGCTGGACGGGATGCCCCAACTGAACGTCTCGTCGCCTCTGGGTCCGGCAATCTCGCTTCCGGAACCCACTCTAGCGACCGTGCGCAGAAGCGTGCTCGGTTTGAGTTGAGCAGAAAACGGCCGCACTGCATTTCAAGCAGACTCTGCGACATAAGGAGCGCCCCACGATTCAAAGTTCGTCAATGCCTTCTGAGCAGCGGCATACGGAACGGAGTTCAAGCCGAGAACGGCTGATCGTGCTTGCTATGTTGCTTTTGGTGTTTTTTTCTGGCGTCAGAACCGTTCCCGCAATACCACTCACTGAATACCACTCGCGGATCCAGCAAGCCTTACTGGCTTTGGATACGCTCAACCAAATTGATGAAACTGAGAGCTTCTCAGATTACGAATCACGCCTGGCCGATACCAGCCGCCGCATACAGTTGACGGTGCCTGATCATCCCACGATTGAGGTGTACCAACTAAGTGTCAGTGCCGACAATTCCTGGCTGCATCAAGAACTAGAACGTCTTGAGAAGGCAACTGGTACCGATCGGCCGGAGCTTTTGGCCCGGTTGACAGAGCGACTCCGCGCGATAGAAGAGCGTCTTAGCGAAATGGAGAAATCCGCTGCCGGAACCACCTCAAATAAGGAAGCGGCAACCAGGAGGTTGGCCGCAATCCTGGCACGGCCTGAATATGCCGGCAGCGTGAAGGCAGAAACGGCATTTTCGCGTCTCTGGAATCGATTTTTGCAATGGCTTCAAAATCTATTGCCCCGGCCCAAGCCACTGTCGCCGGGCCGCTTCAATGTTTTCGGATTACTGGCGCAGATTCTCGTTATAGTGCTGGCCCTTGGCGTTGTGGCATACGTCGTCCGGATGTTCGCGATTCGCCTGCGGGGAAAGCGAGGCCGGAAAGAGCGGGGAAAGACAGGACCGCGTATTGTTTTGGGTGAACGACTCGAGCCAGAACAGTCAGCTCTGGATTTATTCTCCGAGGCGGAAGCTCTGGCCCGCCGTGGTGATCTCCGCGCGGCAATACGTAAGGGATATATTGCGCTGCTGGTTGAACTCGGTGAACGTAAGATCATAAGTCTCGCACAGCACAAGACTAATCTGGATTATCTTCGAGCAATGCGCGAGAAGCCTCCACTCGCTGAAAATGTGACGCGCCTGACAGACCGCTTTGAACGTCACTGGTACGGGTTAGTTGCGGCCACTGATAACGACTGGCAGGAATTTCACGCTGGATACAAAGAAACTCTGCTGCGGGCAAGGTGAAATTCCCTGGAGTAATAACCTTCACTAACTGCTGTTAGCGTACTCATGCGTAAGAAACTCGGTTACATCGTCACAATCTCTCTCGCGGTTGGAGGATTGATAGCTATCAATTCCGCCGCTTATGTGAGCGAACAGGAAGAGCCTGATAACGAGTGGGCCCCAAACAGATCAACCTACCATGCCGGGCCGACTGGAACCCGCGCCGTTTATGACTTTCTGAACGAGTCAGGTTACAAAGTAATGCGTTGGCGCGAGACTCCTACACGGTTGCTAAGTTCAACGGTAAAAGTGCAAACGTTTGTCATTGTCGGGAGAACCCGACTGGACATTACGGAGACAGAGGCCCTGAGCTTGTTGGAGTGGGTCGCCCGTGGCGGCCGCCTAGTGCTCGTGGAGCGACGGACGGAGCTGTCTTTGCTGCCACCTTCAGAACAGTGGACGGTGACTGCCGAGTACACCTCCTTTCCTGGCATGGACGTTGATCCCGCCAGTGTTGCGGATATGACGAAAGACGTTGAACCGCTGCGTCCAATCCAGCCATCACTCCTTACACAAGCCGTTGAACAGGTCATGCCTTCGCGATTTGCGGGAAGGATTAGCTTTGCTCCCAAACAGGAAGAAAAGAGAGAACACGTGTTACGGGAGGATGACGAATCTGAAGAAGAACCGCCTTCAGTAACCGCATCAGTCGAGATTGTAGAGGGGGAAGGAAAGAGCGTATCACCGGCTCCGGTGGTCCATCTGAGCCAGGCGGGTGGGATTGTGCTTTTGGATTATCCCCACGGAGCAGGCCGCATAATTGTGCTAAGTGATCCGTACATCTTCTCGAATGGTGGCATCGCTTTGAGAGACAATTTGCAACTCGCCACCAACATTTTAGCCAGCACTGAAGGTTTGATCGCGTTTGATGAGTATCACCAGGGACGTGGCACAACCCAAAATCCACTTTTTGCTTATTTCGCAGGCACCCCCGTGCTCGCAATTTGTGCTCAAATCGGTCTTTTCCTGCTGCTGGTCTTGTGGACGCAGAGTCGCCGCTTTGGGCGCCCGATACCAGTGCCGCAGATCGACCGGCGCTCGAGCCTGGAATTTGTGGCTTCGATGGCCGAGGTGCAGCAACGTGCACGCGCGCTAGATTTAGCGATTGAGAATGTTTATTCACGCACGCGACGAGTGCTGGCGCGCTATGCCGGAATTGAGTACAACAGCACGCGTGCGGAGATAGCCAAGGGTGTCGCCGCGCGCTCCTCACTGGACGCAGGCCGGCTGGAGCGGCTGATGCGCCAATGTGAAGAGGTAATAAACGGAAAACCGATCAGCGAGCGGTTGGCGGTTCATCTGGTGAAGAGTTTAAGGGAAGTGGAGAAAAGTTTGGGAATGCGCATGCGTTCGCGCGACGTCAAGCAAGCAGCGCAAAATATTTGAGACGAAAAACCATGCTTGAATACGTTTCCTCAACCGTTGAACATATTAAAGGCGAACTGCATAAGGTCATTGTCGGCCAGGACGAGCCCATAGACCAGATACTGGTGGCTCTTCTTGCCGAAGGCCATGCCCTAATCGAAGGCGTCCCGGGAACCGCAAAGACACTCACTGTAAAAACGCTATCTCACATCATCAACGCCAGTTTTGGGCGCATTCAGTTCACACCCGACCTGATGCCTTCCGACATAACCGGCACCAACGTTTTCAATCTGGCCACCTCGACCTTCACTATGCGGCAGGGTCCAATTTTCACCGACATACTTTTGGCCGACGAAATCAACCGCACGCCGCCAAAGACTCAAGCCGCATTGCTGGAAGCAATGGAAGAACGACAAGTGACGATCGACGGCGAAGTTCATCGGTTGTCACCTATCTTTACGGTGCTGGCAACGGAAAATCCGATTGAGTATGAGGGCACCTATCCGCTTCCAGAGGCGCAGTTGGATCGCTTCCTGGTAAAGATTCTGCTGGATTACCCGGGTGAGGAGCATGAAAGACAAGTAGTCTCAAACTGGAACGACGGATTCAACTCGCGACGCCTTAACCAGGTGGATCTTCACCCACTCGCTGATGCCGACGCGATATCGCGTTGTCGTCGTGAGGTCAGCAGCGCCCGAATGGAACCTGGCGTGCAACACTACGTCGTCGACATTGTGCGTCGCACACGCATTCACCCGTTTATTCATTATGGCGCTAGTCCGCGCGCTTCCGTAGCGCTGCTGTTGTGCTCCAAAGCTTTGGCTGCGATCCGTGGGCGCGACTTCTCTACTCCGGATGACGTGCGCGATGTAGCGCGGCCTGTGCTTCGGCACCGCCTAATCCTGCGGGCTGAGGCGGAACTTGAGGGAGCAACTCCTGACGCCGTGATTACAGATATTCTAAAGTCGGCTGAGGTGCCTAGGTAAGGATTTTCGGATTGCAGATTGAGGTGACTAAAGTCGATCCCCGTGCACTTTGTTTTCACTAGACTTTTCTATCTGCTGATCGCAATCGGCCTCATTCCTCTATCACTTTCATGGGGACGGCCGTGGCTGCGCTGGACCACACTCGCCTACGACGTGGGGCTGATTCTCCTCGCTATTGTCGACTCACGACGTAGCCGCTTGCCCCAAGATGTCCTCATTCAGCGAGAATTCGCCGGCCGTTTCGCTGTTGGGGCAGAAACGGAAGTGCGGGTCAACATTCAGAACAATACACGGCAAGCAATATCTCTCGCCGTCAAGGACGAGTATCCACCAGATATGAAACTCTGCGGCCTGCGTGAAGCCAGCCTGAAAGTCGCGGCCCAGAGCTCGGCGGCACTGGTTTATGGACTGCTGCCGCCCAGGCGCGGTCGATTTGAGTTCGGTCAGACGGCAGTTCGGTTCCTGTCGCGACTTAGCCTTGTCTGGTGTGAAACAAGGGTGGGAGAGCCCCAATCCATTAAGGTCTATCCAAATATGCGCCGCGCCCGCGAAGCTGAACTAAAAGCGCTTGGGAGCCACTCGCTGGTGGCGGCACACCGCAAGACTTCCTGGCGTGGCGAGGGTCGTGAATTTGAATCACTTCGCGATTATGTTCGGGGAGATGAGTTACGCCACATCTCCTGGACCGCAACCGCCCGCCGCGGCAAGCTGACTACGCGACAACACCAGATCGAGAGGGAGCAAACGATTTTGATTGCACTCGATGCCGGCAGGCTGATGACGGCGCGCATCGAGCAGGAAACCAAGCTGGATGCGGGCGTGCACGCTGCCCTTGCTCTACTTTCGGCTGCCGCTCGCGCTGGAGACAATGTTGGTTTGTTGGTGTTCTGTCGCAAGATAATGAGCTATTTGCCACCCTCGCGGGGGCGGGAACATGTGGATGCCGCGCTGGAGGCCCTGCATGCAATTGAGCCCGAAATGATCGAGCCTTCCTACGCGCGCGCTTTTGAATTCGTAGCAACGAACAGCAAGCGCCGCTCGCTGGTAGTGCTTTTGACAGATCTTGTGGATGAGGAGAGTTCGAAAGAATTGTTGACGTCGCTGCGCTTATTGCGGCCGCGGCACTTGCCACTAGTGGTCACAATTGCCAGTCGGGATCTGCGAGCGGTAGTCAACAACGCCCCGGCGACGGTGAGTGACCTGTTCACCCAATCAGTGGCCGAGGAAATTCTTTATCAGCGGGAGGCAGCACTGCGCCTGGTAGAGTCGCAGGGTGGTTTGGCGCTTGATGTCACGGCTGCGGCTCTCGCTCCCGCACTGCTGGAAAAGTATCTTCAGATCAAGGAGCGAGGTCTCTTATGAGACATGCCATTTACCATTTTACATTTGCTTCGGACTTATTGAAGGGAAACCTTGATCATCCGAAACACAGGATAGCTTTTGGCCAGTAACAGCGATGCAGCTGCGTAGTTAACCTGTACTCTTCAATCGCAAAACCCTCCACGCAGTCTCGCTGATTGAGTTTCCGTTTTGATCAATAGCCACGACGCGCCAGCGCAGGTTCCCATCCCCGGCCTTGTCCTTAAGCCAGGCGGGGGCCCGGTAACTTTTGGTCCCCTGGAGCACCAATGCCGAAAAGATCGCGTTTCCTTGCACAGCTGTTACTTCAAGTCGATAAAAGGCAGCTTGCTCAATCTCGGTCCAAATGAACACTAAAGGCTTGCCTGTCTCGCGCTCATCATT
>Ga0209431_10003175_pt1 | contig 13147 bp, 18 predicted proteins | sample RifCSP13_3_FD_184021 | JGI IMG/M metagenome (GOLD analysis project Ga0209431, IMG submission 184021) | Soil microbial communities from Rifle, Colorado - Rifle CSP2_sed 13_3 (SPAdes) (version 2) | ecosystem: Environmental > Terrestrial > Deep subsurface > Rock core/Sediment | place: Rifle...
CCCGCATGCGCCATTCTATTTGTTGTTGCTGTAATAGAATACATTATCTTGAGATGAGACCAAAAAGGGGACAGATGTTCATGCTCACTGTTTTTTATTCCTCTTGTCCACCTCAACAAAGGCATATGCGCTGTGGTTGTGGATGCTCTCCATGTTTTCACATCCCACCTGAAACCATGTGATGTTGCGATCCTTGCTAAGCCGGGACGCCACCTCCCTGACTATATCCTCAACAAACATAGGTTTTTCGTAGGCCTGCTCTGTCACAAACTTCTCATCCGGCCTTTTTAAAAGGGAATATACCTCGGAACTCCCCGAATCCTCAACTATCCTTATTATATCCTCCATCCAGATAAACTTCTTGAACCTGACGGACACGGAAACAATGCTCCTCTGGTTATGAGCCCCATGAAGACTTATCTCCTTTGAGCAGGGACATACGCTTGTAACAGGGACAACTATCCCTACATAGAAATCCTTTTCATCATCGCTGGCCGACCCTGAGAACCTGCATATGTAATCCATCAGGCTCTTTGCCTTCGACACCGGGGCCTCTTTTTCAATGAAATAGGGGTATTCTATCTCCATATGGGCAGACTTGGCATTCAGCTTCTTCCTGATCTCTGCAAGGATATCAAAGAAGTTCTTTATGCTTATCTCTCGCCGATATTCATTTAGCACCTCAACGAACCTGCTCATATGGGTCCCCTTGAAATGATGAGGGAGGTCCACATACATGTTTATGCTGGCTATAGTGTGCTGAGTGCCATTGACCTTGTCAAGGACCACTATAGGGTATTTGATGTCCTTTACCCCAACCTTGTCTATCTGGATATTCCTTGTATCAGGAAGGCTCTGGATATCCTTCATTGGAAGATGAAGAGGCGAAATGCTCTCTTTTTTTACACTCTTACTCTTCATAGTACGAGGCACAGGCATTCTCCGACTCCCAGACAGTGACCTTGCTTACCTTTACAGGATAATGGATTAACCCCTCAGAAAGGCGCTTAAACAGGTACCTTGCCATATTCTCCGAGGAGGGATTGATCTCTGTAAAGGGTTCAATCTCATTGAGATACTTATGATCAAGCTCATCTATTATACCCCTTGTCTTTTCCTTCAGTATCTTGAAGTCAAGTGCAAGGCCTATGGAATCTAAGCTATCGGCCTTTACAAATACGTCAACCCTCCAGTTATGTCCGTGCAACCTTTCACATGCGCCCTCATAATCCCTAAGATTGTGGGCTGATGCAAAAGATGTCTTTATCATCAATTCATACATGGTAAACTCCTTGTAACCACCCCGCACTTCGTGCTCCCCTCCTTAGGCAAGGAGGGGAATCAAAGGGGTGGTTGCTCCTATTCATTACCCATTATTTTAATATCAGCCTTTTTCTTCGCCTCACTCAGCCACTTATCATACCTGCCTGCTGACGCCCCTTCCTTTTGCTCCCTGACTTTATAAACAGCAATTGAAGAGGCGAACTTCCTGGACAGATCATTAAGATCCAGTTCATAACCCTCTAAAAACAGGTTAAACTCGCTCCTGGACGGGAATGTTTCTTCAAAGCGTACTATCTCCTTAGTCACATCATCCATGGTTATGGTCAGACCGAGCCTGCCGAGCTCATCAGAGACTATCTCTCTTTCTATTAAATAGTTAAGGACTTCAGCCTTATCAGCACTAACCCCAAACTGCCTTCTTATGGCCATCTCCTCTTTCAGGTCGCTCATGGTTATCACATTGTCATTGACAACGGCGACAATCCTTTCCACAACCTCTGCATCGACTACCACAGAAAGAGATGCGGCTAAAATAAGTATAAGAAGTGTACGTATGAGCATATTCAAGGATGCGTAAAATTAACACATTACCGTTTTCATTGTCAAATTCAATATCTCTGGCAAAATCCTTTTCACTTGCACCTAAAAACTCCAACCCTATTAACCACGGGGGACATGGGGACTGCAAAACCCAATCTTTTCAGAATAATAAAGCTCACTTAATTAGTGTACTGTTTTTTACAAAAGGCTTTTATCTAAAGGTTTTCCCCGCGTTCCCTGTGGTTCGATTGTAGGATTTAGGTTGCATTATTTATTGAATGGTTTAAAATTCCGCTATGTTCAATAAGAGAATACAGCTCCTTCTGACAGCCGCGTCGATCCTCTTCCTCTCCACTATAGGTAATGCTGAGGGAAGACAGGTACGCGTCATAAAGGTACAGGCCGCCATAAATCCTACCATAGCAGAATTCGTCACAAGTTCCATAAAAAAAGCGGCAGTGTCGGGAGATGAGGCAATCGTAATCGAGCTGGACACCCCCGGCGGGCTCGATACGTCCATGAGAGATATAATCAAAGAGCTTCTCTCCCCTCCCCTTCCTGTAATAGTTTACGTACATCCAGGAGGTGGAAGGGCGGCATCTGCCGGGGCAGTGATAACCATGGCGGCCAATATTGCAGCCATGACACCAGGAACCAACATAGGAGCCGCACACCCTGTGAATATGGGCGGTGGCGAGGTAAGCAAGGAGATGAACGAGAAGATTACTAATGATGCCGTCGCCTATATCAGGGGACTGGCGGAAAAGCGCGGAAGAAATGCAGAGTGGGCTGTAAAGGCCGTAAAGGAGAGCGCTTCTATCCCTGCTGAAGAGGCCCTGAAGATCAATGTAATCGATATTATTGCCGGAGACCTGGATGACCTCCTGAATCAGACAGACGGCAGGAAGGTCCTAACCGCCAAGGGAGAAACAATTCTTCATACAAAGGGTATAAAGATAGTAAGGGAAGAGATGGGATTTGGTCAAAGGATTCTTAATGTTATCAGCGACCCGAATGTTGCATACATCCTGATGATGCTTGGTCTTTTAGGCCTTTACTTTGAACTCTCAAATCCAGGTGCGATATTCCCCGGAGTTATAGGCGCCATATGCCTCATCCTTGCCTTCTATGCCTTCCAGACCATCCCTGTGAACTATGCCGGGGTTCTCCTGATTCTACTGTCTATCGTCCTATTCGTAGCTGAGGCAATGGTCACGAGTTATGGGGTACTTGCCATAGGAGGGATAGTTGCCATGTTCCTTGGTTCCATCATGCTCTTTGATTCCCCACTCCCATACCTTAGAGCATCTCTTCTGGTAATAATCCCTACCGTCCTTGCTACTGCCGCGCTCTTCATACTGGCAATAACTTATGCCATAAGGGCCCAGTTCAGGAAGACGGAAACCGGGGCAGAGGGAATGATAGGTCAGGTTGGCGAGGCCAGAAGCAGGATATCCCCAACAGGAAAGGTATTCGTGGCTGGGGAATACTGGGATGCAGAGAGCGAAGAGGTCATAGAGGAAGGGGAGAAGGTGAGGGTCATAGCCCTGAAGGGCTTGAAACTTAAGGTCGCCAAGGAGGCAAGATGAGGAAGGTCTGGTCAATAGCTCTATTATTATTGCTTTGGAGCGGCATTTCTTATGCTGACACGTACAAGTATATAGACGATAAGGGAACTCCCACCTTCACAGACGATATCAAGAGTATCCCCGAAAGATACAGGGAAAAAGCGGTACTTTTAAAAAACGATGATGAAAAGGTCACAATATTAACGCCTCCTCTGGCAGACAAAATAGATGAGACACTCCTCCCACAAAAGGAAGCGGCGGGATATACGGCAGACATATCTTCTGTTAATAATCAGACCCTTGAGCCTCAGAATCAGGGTTTTCCTTACCTGAATGTTGCAATAATCTCATCAATGTTCTTAGGCACCCTTATCTCAGCGGTCTTTGTAGACAACAGGATGTTTAAAAAGATCCTTAATATTGTCAGCCTCGCATCCATGCTCACCCTCCTCGTCTATATCTCGACCTTCTTTGTCTCCAGGCATATGCATACACTAAAAAAGGCCTCAACCGAGATGACGGATACATTGAAGAAGAAAGAGGCAGAAAAGGAGAAGGAGATTCAGGATGTGCTTGGAGGCGAACAGCCGGTAGAAGGGAACCGATAAATCTGCAAAACAAACATCATTGACTGTCAATACTGTTTTATCACCATATTGAGTGCGTAATAAATTATAATAAACTTTGAATAAAAAATTTGAAGACATATACAAAAAGCTGCATAAAGTCGTAAAAGGATAAAATTATACCTATTTCTACGTATACGTAGAAAAAACACTGTTAGCCCTCGGAGGCAATATGCCAACTAGGCCTGCTATTCCAACGGAACTAAAGAGAAGAATTCTCATGGAGACGGGATACAGGTGTGCGATCCCCACCTGTAGATTCCCCATAACTGAGAACGCTCATATCGTTTCCTGGGCAGAATCCCAGGAGCACAGCTATGAGAACCTCATCGCCCTGTGCCCAAACTGTCATACGCTGTTCGATTCGGGGAGGATTGATCGCGCCGCAATAGTAGCCTACAAGAAGAAGCTGATCTTTCTGAATGACGTTTACAGCCGCTTTGAACTTGATGTCCTCGACCATCTGAAAAGCCACAAGCGTGCACTCATTCCCGGAGAGTTATTGATCAAGAGGCTTATAGACGAAGGGATTGTGGCACACGAAGAAGAGATCATGATACAGGGGTTTGGGGATGGTGAGGATATACTCGGGATATTTTCGGTGGTTTTGACTGACAAGGGAAGGCGCTTGCTCGACGACTGGTCAAAAGTTGATGAAACCCTGACCTACGAATGTGTACCGGGCTAACAAGCGTTTTCAACGGATCGCAAGGACCATGCGTCCGCTGAAACGCAGCGTTGGAAGTTTGGTAGGTCGGGTAGAGCAACGCGAAACCCGACAGAATAGACACAATAGACTCAATTCCTATAATTGACGATCCTGTTGAGGAATCATGCAATACCGAAGATCGCTGGCAAAATGGGTCAAGCTTTGGACAGGCGGTATAAATTGACACCACCACAACGAATTGATATGCTGTGATTTAACTGATATTCCAAAGAATATGGAGGTGTGACCTCGGATATGACAAGTGCAACGCAAACTATTTTTGAGCAGGCCCTTCGCCTTAACCCGGTGGAACGAGCGGAACTAATCGACGAACTCTTTCACAGCTTTGATAAAAGCCATGATGAGAGAATTGATGCCCTCTGGGCCGCAGAATCAGAGGCGAGGATTGATGCATTCGACGCTGGACAGATTGAGTCCGATTCCGCTGAGGCCGTATTCGAGCGGATAAATAAACGATGAAAATCCGTGTTCTTTCCTGTGCTGAGAAAGAGTTCGCAGAGACCGTCGACTACTATAACGAACAGTGTCCCGGCCTTGGCTATGAATTCGCGGCAGAAGTTAAGAACACGTTTGAACGCATTAAATCCTTTCCTGAAGCATGGCCTCTTATATCCAGCCGCTCAAGACGCTGTATTACCAATAGATTTCCTTATGGAGTTTTGTACCAGGTCAGGCAGGAGTTTATCCTTGTTTCTGCAATAATGCACATAAAGCGTGATCCGAAAAAGTGGCAGGAACGAATAAAGAAAACCGTCAGCTAACAAACCGCTCCGAATACTTTAACTCCTGAATTGGCTGATCCGGCTTCGGATATGGTCCTCATAACGCCCCTTATCCCCGTCTTATCTTAAGAGGGGGGACTTTAAACCTCCCCTCTTAGAATAAGAGGGTTTATGCCCCGTGGGTAGATTGAGGGGAGTTAGTCAAATCAAATGTACCAACATTTTTGTCGTACACCCGTCGTAGTTTCCAAGTGCTGTTGGCAAGATAGCTCTAAGCATGTTAATATCACTGACATAAAATTCAAAGGAGGTTTATCATGGAAATGCTTACAATACCGTTTTTAGTAGTAATTGGTGTGGTCATCTTCATACTTGCCAACTCCATCAGGGTGCTGAACGAGTATGAGAGGGGGGTCATATTCAGGCTTGGGAGGGCCATAGGGGCCAAGGGGCCGGGGCTTATAATACTCATACCTGTTATAGACAAGATGGTGAAGGTGGACCTGAGGACAGTTACAATGGACGTGCCTCCACAGGAGGTCATCACAAGGGACAACGTGTCTGTAAAGGTAAATGCAGTGGTCTACTTCAGGGCGCTGGACCCTATGAAGGCGGTTCTTAGCGTTGAAAACTACCTATACGCCACATCCCAGCTTGCCCAGACAACCCTTAGAAGCGTATGCGGGCAAGGGGAGATGGACGACCTCCTGTCGGAAAGGGAGAAGATAAACAGGCAGCTTCAGGAGATACTTGACAGGCAGACAGACCCGTGGGGCGTTAAGGTAAGCACCGTGGAGATAAAAGGGATAGACCTTCCTGATGAGATGAAGAGGGCCATGGCGAAGCAGGCGGAGGCTGAGAGAGAGAAGAGGGCAAAGATAATCCACTCTGCAGGGGAGTACGAGGCAGCTGCGAATCTGGCAAAGGCAGCTGATATGATATCCATAAACCCTGTAACACTTCAGCTAAGGTACCTCCAGACCTTAACCGAGATAGCAGTGGAAAAGAACTCAACAATACTCTTCCCATTACCGATGGATCTGCTAAAACCGTTTTTAAACCTTGGGGAAAAGAAGTGAATGAGGGTCCCGGCTAAATCCCTTTTATCTTTCCTGATAATTACATTTATGCTGAGCACCTTTTCTGAGGCGTATCTACCTGAAAGAAGGAGAGACCAGTTCAAGGGGACTCCAGGGTACTATATAGCCCCGATCCCTTACCGCCTCACAGGTATCGGAGAGGGGCTCATCCTTCTTGGCGCTGCCCTGAACTTAATGGACACCAATACCGATGCCTACGGATTTGCTTTTACAGGAGACCTTGAAGGCTTCGGCGGCGGAGTGCTGGATATCCACCTGATCCCTGAGACGCTGATCCTTGATGCAACTACAGAACGGATAAACAGGGCAACCCTGACAAGCTATACAAAACGCGGGATGGACACGGACAAGAACGATTACACGCTAATAGAGCTTGGGGATATCGAGTTTAACCTGGCAAGGCTGACAGCCACCTTCTTTGACCGCAGGTTTGAGATCTACGGGATGGGGTACGAAGTCTCGTCAGCGCTTAAGAATATCCGTGAGCCGGACGGCGCGATCATAGTAGATGTCCAAGACCCCAAAAGAGAAACAGGGCAAAACACCTCGTTAGGGACCCGTCTTGACCTGACAGACGATTATCAGGACCCGCGAAAGGGCCTCCGTCTGGACATTAGTAGTGCGTGGTCTCCCCCCAAAAGCTCCAGCTCCCCCGATTATTACGTCATGGATTATAACGCCACTGCCTTTATCCCGATGGGGAAGAGAAGCACCTGGGCCTTCAACTACTTCCGCTCCGATGCCTATGTGATGAGAACCGGAGAGACAGGCAGGGTAAAGATTGACGAGGAACTGGGCTTGGATTGCGGGACTATTGTCGATCCGGTTGAGCTGAAAAAGTGCAATCAGTTTATTGATAATACGATTGCAGCAAACACCTACGGAACTGTCGGCTCTCTCGGCGGGACAAGCCGCCTCAGGTCTTATTCCCATGACCGATACAGCGGGGCGCACTCCCTTTTCTATGGAACGGAGTTCAGATGGAATATAACCGAAGAGTCCACGCCGTTTAACATCATCATAATGAAGGACGTCCGTACTGCCCTTCAACTGGCCTGTTTCTATGAAACAGGAAGCATAGTTGACAAACTCGAGGAACTTGGCAGCATCATGCGATCATCATACGGCGCAGGTTTCAGGATAGTTACTGCATCAGGGCTTGTATTCAGGGCCGATATTGCTAACGGAAGCGAGGGTGTTGAAACAACCATGATCATCGGTTATCCGTGGGAGATATTTTAGGGGCCGTTAAGGAATAACCTGTGCTTTTCTGGTTAAGCCTTTACGGCCCCTTATGCCGTTCCCGCCATTCTGATGTCCAGGTTAATTTTCAACGACGGCTTAGTTGTGCCGGCATTCCCTCGTGAACTCAATTACCTTATGGACTTGTTTCTGATTTTCGTGTAGCCTGAATCCTGTAATCAACCACGGGGAACACGGGGAAAACCTTTAGATAAGAGCCTTTTATAAAAAACAGCGCACTAATTAAGTGAGCTTTATTATTCTGAAAACATCGGGTTTTGTAGTCCTTTTGCAGTTCCCGTGTCCCCCGTGGTTAATACGATTGCAGTTTTTAGGTGTAATTAATGATAGACCTCCATATCCATACCAGCGCCAGCTCTGACGGTCAGCACACGCCGAGAGAGATATTCGAAATGGCACAAAAGATCGGTCTTGAGGCCATAGCTTTTGCAGACCACAACACCGTGACTGCCCTGGATGAAGGTTTTGAACTGTCTAAGGAGTTTGGGATAGAGTTCATCCCGGCCATAGAAATAAATACAATACATAATGAGCTCGACCTGCACCTCCTGGCCTATTACATTGACTACAGGGAACCTGAATTCAGGGCATGGCTTGATGAGATAAACCAGGAGAAGATTGAACAGGGGTTTAAGCGGTTTGAAAAGCTCAAGGAACTGGGTTTTGTATTAGATATTGAAGATGTCGATAAGATCTCAAAGGGGATGATACCTAGCGGAGCTACATTTCTGAAAGCCATCCTGAGCAGGAAAGAGAATAGCAACAATCCAAGGCTTAAACCTTATGTAGACGGGGGCAGGTCTGATTCCCCCTCTTTGAACTTCTACCTCGACTACCTCAGGGGCGGGAAACCTGCATATATCCCCCTGGCAGTATGTGACACGGTTACCAGCATTAAAAAGGTGAAGAGCTTCGGCGGAGTGCCTGTTCTGGCCCATCCATCCGATACGCCCCCTGGTGTGATAGAACTATTGATAAAGGAAGGGCTTGCAGGGCTTGAGGTATACTCCAGCCGTCATACAGATGAGGAGATCAGCTACTATCTGGAGGTGGCCAAAAGGCATCAAATCCTTTACACCGCCGGATCTGACTTCCACGGGAAACTTATAAAGCCAAATGTGGAACTGGCATGTATTGAAGGGAACGATTATAAAATCATTGAGTGGCTTAAGGAATATAAACGGGGGAAAGATAATGAACCACGGGGGACGCGGGGAAATCAAGGATTGTGATGAACGATTGATTGATACCGTGCTAACCGCTGCAACAACAGTTCATCAGCAGTTAGGCCCCGGTTTATTGGAATCAGTCTATGAATTGGCACTGATGGTTGAGTTGGCAGAAGCTGGCATACCCGCACAGAGGCAAGTTGAGATTCCTGTTCAATATCGTGGGCAAAATCTTGGGGTGGGATTCCGGGCAGATATTATTGTTGACAATAGCTTGCTTCTGGAACTTAAATCTGTCGATGAAGTCAATTCGATCCACGTTGCTCAGGTCATAACCTATCTTAAGCTACTTCGCTTTAAGAGGGGGTATCTCATCAATTTCAACAAGGGACTTTTAAAGGACGGTATTAAGCGTATCTCCATTTAGTCCCCGTGTTCCCCGTGGTTGATAGGATTGCAGCTTTTAGGTAGAAATTCTTTACAATCCGTTTTTTTTTAAGTATACTTTGCCCTCAAAATGAAAATGCAGGAGGTCTTGATGGCTACTATTATTGATGGAAAGGCTATTTCTCAAAAGATAAGATCAGAGGTAAAGGCAGCAACTGAAATACTCATAAGGGAAAAGGGCGTAACCCCGGGCCTGGCTGTTGTGCTTGTGGGCGACAACCCTGCATCTAAGGTATATGTCGGAAGCAAGGAGAAGGCCTGTGTAGAGATGGGGTTCTACTCTGAGAAACATGTCCTCCCTGTCACTGCAAGTCAGGATGAGCTTCTTAAACTTATTGACAAACTTAACAAGGACAAAAATATCCACGGCATCCTCGTGCAACTCCCTCTGCCTAAGCAGATAAACGAGGATTTAGTCCTTGAGGCCATAACCCCGGAAAAGGACGTGGACGGGTTCCACCCTTACAACGTGGGAAGGCTTGCAGTAGGAAAGCCCCTCTTCCAGCCATGCACGCCATACGGCATGATGAAGATGCTTGAATATTCCAATATCAGCGTTGAAGGTAAGCATGCAGTGATAATAGGACGCAGTAACATTGTCGGCAAGCCTATAGCCCTTATGCTTTTACAGAAAAGCGCCACAGTAACCATCTGTCATTCAAAGACAAAAGACCTGAAAGCGGAAGTGAAGAGGGCGGATATCGTTGTAGCAGCCATTGGTAAACCTGAATTTGTAACAGGGGATATGCTGAAAGAAGGTGCTGTAGTCCTCGACGTTGGAATCAACAGGCTTGAAAGCGGAAAGCTTGTAGGTGACGTGGATTTTGCATCCGCCGAGAAAGTTGCCTCAGCCATCACCCCTGTTCCCGGAGGCGTAGGTCCCATGACTATTGCAATGCTTATGTACAACACCCTGGAGTCTGCGAAGAGGGTCTGAAAAGAGTTCATGCCTGTGTCCTGTCTTCTCGCTGGCGGAAATGGCAGATGACAACGGGACTTTTGTCCGTCTGCTTGACGGATTTGTTAGACAGGCCTCAGGCTTGTTTCCATCGCAGGGATAGTTTTTTGTGTACAGCAGCGCAATCTCTCAGATACAAATTAATAAGAGTCTGGTAAGGGATGCCCATCTCCTCCGCAAGACCTTTGAAGTAACCGACTGTTCCCTCGTCTATGCGTAGAGTAACCTGTCGCTTGAGTCTACTGGCATAGGGGTTTTTTTGTGCGTTAGAAAAGTCGTATTCCTTTCTCATTTTTATCACCTTTTCCAATACTGTTTTTCCTCAAAGCGCTCAGCCTTTCGAGCAGATATAATTCTAATGATCTCATCATTTTTTCGATAACAATGACATACCACTAATATACGAAGTTTTGCGCTAAGACCAAGAAGAATAAATCGCGCCTCTTCGTCTGAATGATCCGGGTCGTGTATCAATAAAGCGTTCTCATCAACAAATACGGTCTGAGCCTCTTCAAACGATATGCCATGCTTCTTTTGATTTGACAGATTCTTTCCCTTGTCCCAGTCAAAAGCAATCGGCTTCATATTTACAATGTAATTATGTTGTAATGATTTGTCAAGTTGAACAAAGATAACGGAAAGATTTAACCTTGTAAAAAATAAACCAGTACGCCCTCGCCATTCTTTATTCCCCTCAGGTAACAGGTAACGGAGGGAACTCCCCCAAGGGGATAAAACAACTTTGAAGGGAATGCCTGCACCGCCAAAATCTTAGAAAAATGTGAACCCGTCTGCGATTTACTTATTGACAGCATGAATACTTGTAGCTACAATAGCTCTATATCAAGGAGGTCCATCATGCTTACCGTTGGCGTTAGAGAATTAAAAAACCGTTTGACCCACTATTTGCAGCTTACACACGATGGGGAACGGATCGTTGTCACAGATCACGGTACACCAATTGCGATTTTGCACGACCTGACAAAACTTGAAAGCGAAGCTCATCCTGAAGAATACCTTGCTAAAGCCGCGGCTGAAGGGATAATCCGCCTTCCTCAACCTGGCGCAAAGATAGATCTGAAAACGAAACCGGCCACCCATAAAGGCCGTTCTGCCGCTGAAACCCTTCTTGAGGACAGACGTTGATCTATTGGGACTACAGTGCTCTTATCAAAAAATACCTGAAGGAAGACGGATCAAATGCAGTCCTGCAACGTCTTTCAATAGATACTGTCCTTGCAACCAGCCAATTGACGTATGCTGAAGTCCATGCAACATTTGCCCGTAAGCTGAGAGAGAAGGAAATATCCTTAAAAACATATCAAGAGACCTGCTCTTTGTTTGAATCGGACTGGAAGGCAATGGTCATTGTCCGCCTGGAAGACAAGTTGCTTCCCATAATCAGCTCTCTCCTAGCCAGACACCCTCTGCGCGGGGCTGACAGCGTCCACCTGGCCTCCGCCCTTTACATCTCCGAATATTCACGCTACAACTCTCTACCATTTGCCTGTGCCGATAAAAAGCTGCTTCAAGCCGCTGTAAGCGAAGGTCTATCAGGGTGGGACCCACTTATAGAGTTGTAATATGATGGTTGTGGGGAAGTCTATTGCCTCAGCTAAGAGGGTTTAGACAATCTCTAAACAACTCTAAAAATAAAAAAATGAACCAGTCCTCGATTTACTCCTTTGCTTGAAACTCCCGGATATCTGGAATTGACTTGTTGGCGATGCGGGCTAATGCCTGTTTAGGGTTGTTAGATTCTTCACCGACAATGTTGATCTCGACACGTCTGTTTCGTTGCCTGCCTTCCGGGGTCTCATTCGGACCAACAGGATGTTCTTCTCCCAGACCCTTTGCCATGATAACAGCCGGGGGTATACCTCTCTTCTTCAGGTAACGTTTCACGCTTTCAGCCCTTCTCTTGGAAACCTCCAGATTGTTCCTCGCACTGCCGATGTTGTCGGAATACCCTTCGAGGTTGACTGATACAATTATTTCCTTGTCTCCGTTCACCTTTTTGAAGACCCCGTCAAGAAACTTTTCTCCGGAGGGGGAAATATCCCATCTGTTCCATCCGAAAAGGACTGCTTCCCGGATGACATGCCTCTCTGGTTCAGCTCTTGCCCTCACAGAAGAGGCTTCACTCTCCGGCTCTACAGCGAGAGGCAACATCCCGGCGCTGGGCGTTTCAATTCCAGCCAAGGATATATCTTTTGCGCTGGGAACCTGTGCCCCATCTGTGGCTCCCCTTTTATCGTCCAGCGGCTCAGACGGCACAGTATAACTAAACACAGTCTCCCCAACCGTGAATGCCCCCAGCCTCATGACCTCCCCTGTCTTATTCGGGACATTAACCGTTAGACCATAAGTTTTTTCACCCGCTGTTGCAATAAGGCCGTTCTCACCATCCTTCAACCCCGTGAGGTATAGCGTTCCGTCCCTTGCAACTGGCCACTCGCCGCTTCCGTCAACGCTTCTTACTGTTGTGCCGGCTGGTAAAGGCTTCCCGTCTGGCGTCCTGACCGTAATGACTGCGCTCCTGGACACCTTTACGCTAAAGGGGACAACCACCCCGCTCCTGTAATACGGCGCGGTGGTTTCAGCGGCATCTCCGGCAAGCTCGGCGTCAAACGGAAGCTCTTCTGCGTTCAGGGTGATGGTGTTGTTTTCGTACGGGCGCAGGTTGGGCACGAGGATGTATCCTTCGCTGTCCGTCTGCCCAACCTCCTGATTATCGGCG
>Ga0209431_10003176_pt1 | contig 13145 bp, 12 predicted proteins | sample RifCSP13_3_FD_184021 | JGI IMG/M metagenome (GOLD analysis project Ga0209431, IMG submission 184021) | Soil microbial communities from Rifle, Colorado - Rifle CSP2_sed 13_3 (SPAdes) (version 2) | ecosystem: Environmental > Terrestrial > Deep subsurface > Rock core/Sediment | place: Rifle...
TGTTCCAGACACCCTTAACAACAGTTTCGTTTCAGGTAACCAAGCTACATTTAACGTAGAGCCAGGAGAGACTGTGACCTGTACAATTACAAATGAAAAGTTAGGTAGTATCAAGATAATCAAAGACGCTACAATTAATGATGCACAGAACTTTGAATTCATAAGAAGCTTTGGCCCTAACTTCTTCTTAGATGATGATGCTGATGTGCAAGATGCACCACTACCTAATCAATACCAAATGATGGTGCTATTCCCCAACCTATCACCTGATGGTCCTAGAACAGTAACCGAAGTTCAACTACAAGGATGGACATTACTTTCAGTAGAATGTGAAGGTGGTTCTCAAATTACACCGGTGACAAATGGTATAACAATCGATTTACAGCCTGGTGAGAATGTAGAGTGTACATTTGTAAACGACAACCTTCTACCAACACGAACACAAGGATTCTGGAAGACTCACACCGCCTTTACCACCGCAGTCTTTAACGCAGAGTTTGATCCTGACGGAGCTGGCGGTTCTCCACCAGTTATGCAAATAGGTAGTAGCACCAAGTACATCGATAACCTAAACGAGCTATTTGGTTCATGGTATTCAAGTATACCAAAGAAGTCTGATAGTACAGCGAGAACATCATTAGATAAGGCTCGTATGCAACTAGTACATCAACTTGTCACTGCTAAGCTTAACTGTGCACAATTTGGTTGCCCGGCTAGCATTCAAGCAGTGATTACTGCAGCCGACATTGCATTTGATGGTACAAGCGTATCTGCCATCTTAAGTAGTGCAAGTGCACTAGATGCCTACAACAATAGCGGTGACGCCCTAGTGGTAGGTAATACAGGCAAGGCTACACCCAAATCCTCTGAAGCATTGGCAAAGGCTACAATCGGTGTTGTAACAAAGTGGGGCATCAAGTTCTGGGACGCATTACCAACCTCAGTTGCTCCATTCCTTTAGATTTACATCTGACGATGTTATCATAGCAATGAATTCAGTCATGAACGATGTCTTTACTGATCTGATTCCTTACTAGATGTTATTTCAATTTCCAGATTAGCCCTTCTTGGATTTCTTGGGTTATCCGAACTTTCCTGATGACACTGAACTTAGTTTTATATAAAAATTCTCAAAAACCATTTATTGCTAGTAGGCAGATAAAATATGATGAAAGCCATCCTCTATCTTTGCTTACCATTAATTGCACTGATATTCTTTTTTTCTCAGGATGTATACGCCGTAACCATAGATGCTGTTCCCCAGGGTTCAAATTTTGGTCAAAATGACACCATTAAGATAAGTCTGACCATAGATGGATTTATTGGCGGACGTGTGCACTGGTTTGCACACGGTCCTGACGGTCTTACTTTTGAAGGTACCATTGAAGAGTTTTCAGACAATAAAAAAACCCATGAAATATCAAGAGATGCATTTGGGAAATACGGTACATGGACAATTGATTATCTTTATGGTGATGCAAAAGAAACAGCTTTGTTTGTAGTAGATCCCCCAGTACCTTTTGATTCTGCAAGTGAGATAGTTATTTTATCTAAGAAAGGTGTCGAATCATACGAAAATGGTAACTATACAGAAGCAATCACATACTTTGACAAAATCCTGAAAATTGATCCCAATAATGTTGCTGTTTTGAACAACAAAGGAAACGCAATTGTAAAACAGGGAAACCCATATGCGGCGATTTCTTATTTTAACAAAGCTCTTAAAATTGATCCAAATAATCCACTTGTAAGAGATAATTTATTGAATGCCCAAGGCGCACTGCCTTATTATCGTGTTGATGGTTTTGTTGAAGCTCAAGTGCGAGACTCGGAAGGACGTCTTATCGCATTTTTCAAAAGCGATGATTTTAGAATTCTTAATTCTACCTCTACTAAAGAATTCTTTGATAGGTGGGGTATTGAAAAAGTGATAAATTACAAGGGAAAGGACATCGATGTAATCCAGTTTCATGCTGTAGAAACCATAGTATACGATACAGTGATTGGCCAGTACAGAATTGCAGATGATAATAACCCAAGAGTGGCTATGGTTTATCGATCCAGTTGGGGATATCCAGTTGAAAAAGACGATACAGTTACCACAATTTTTACTATGTTCCAACCTGTGGGTTGATTTTTTTTGAAAGAAGGGTTCCTACTCCTATTGCAAAGAAAACGATAAGCGGCATGAATCTATAAGGGAATATTCCAAAACCCGTAAAACCAGATAGTAAAGGTGCAGACAATGCACTTCCCATGACAAGTACTAGAATAGAATCTGCTATCCTTATTCCTTTACATGACTTTAAAAACAGTGCACATGTAAGTGGAAGAAGAAACACCAAAATCAATCCATCAGCTCTCAGCTGGTGTGCTAATGTGGTAAAACCTTTTGCAATATCTACTTTAATGAAAGTTCCTAGGTCGCTACCAGCGAGATTTACCCCAAGCAATATCAAAACTCCTATCAACACAATACTGATTACGTAAGGAATCATGATGAAGATCCTTTTCTTCACTTCTAATTTTTCATTGTATATGAAAAACAATGTAAGTGGAAGAAACTGAACAGAAAGTGCTTTGGAAAAGACAGATAAGAAGTACGCGATTGATGAAAGATATGGCTTTTTGTATATCAGATATAAAGAAAACAAGTAAAATAAGACCCAGAAATTTGGATACGTAGCAAGTGTATCATATCGATGAAAGGTAGCACTCTGAAGTAGGATTATCACGGCTACTAATCCTGCAAACCGTTTCTTTGAGATCTCTACAGTGAAAAAATAAGTCAAGAATAATAAAGAAATACTTGCAATAAATGGTATCACCTTAATATTTTGGAAGACCACCTCTGATGTCTTCAGAAGAGAATTTGTGACATGATATGTTGCAAGATGTCCTACTCCTTCTACCTCTCCAAATGGATATTCCTTCATGATTTTTTCTATCCGATTAAAGTCATCCCATTGGGTTCCTTCATAGATTCTAAGATCTTGTGCAGCATATGAAATGTATCCAATTAACAAAATTATGATAATGGTGGTAGACGCCCTGCGTGAGATTTCAAAGTTTAGAATAAAATTCGCTAATTTTTTTATTATGTTTGGTATTTTATTTTTGTAATATAAGACTCCAAAACCTAGAAGGAAAAAATTTGTTACAAGAAAAGGAACTGTCCACGCTCCAATCTCAAAGGGATCAATTTCAGTTTCTATCTCGCTTATACTTGAAAATATAAGAGCTGGGAAAAAGAGTGATACAAGATTAATACCAACTACTAGGAGCGTAATGGCAAATACGGCATATGATGTTTTTCTTATTTTTACTTCTTCCATTTTACTTTACACCCATAAATTGCCAGATATAAGATAATATTTAACGATTCAATCATTCTTCTAATGCCTTTTGTGCGATTCTAGTAATTCGTATAGATATCCAACTAGTTGTCTGCTTGTCTTTTCCATAGACAAGTGTTCAAGGAAAATTTTTCGTCCAGTCAATGCAATCTCCCTTCGTCTCTCCGCATTGTTTTTCAGATAAATTATACCTTCCGCTAATTTCTGTGGATCTTTACTTGGGACCAAAATACAGCTTTTTCCATTTTCTAGATGAATCTCATGAATTGCTTTTGAATCCATTGTAATGAGCGGCTTTTGTGAACATAAGATTTGATAGACTTTGTTTGTTACACCGTACGATGCTTTACTAGTGCCTCCAAATATGCCAAGGCAAACATCACTTTCATTAATGTTCTCAAGTAATACTTCAAATTCTACCCAGCCTAGAAATTCCACATTTTTTAGCTTATACTTTTCTGCAAGCTTTTCCATCTCGATTCTTGACTGACCCTTTCCTGCTAGCTTGAAAATAATGTCGTCTTTATCTGATAAAATTTTTGCAGCCTCAATTACTGTTTCAATTCCATGGTGAGGGATAAAAGTTCCAAATAAGAAGACAGTAAAAACATCTTGTGCTTCTTTAAATGGACAGGCTAGAAACTTTGATTCATCAGCACTAATGAATAACCGTCTAAATTTTTTCCTATCTGCATGAAATTGATCCACACAATAATCTATTTCCGCATCCGATTCTTTTATTATCATATCAGAAAACCTCCAGCTCAATTTTTCATATAAATAAATTAGTTTTGCCTTTATAGAATTTGGTTTTACTAATTTTCTATCATTTACAACGGTATCATAAACAGGCATATAACCATAATACACTATAGGTTTTCTTGAAAATATTTTTGCCAGAGGTAGTGTTAGTAACGCACGCCATAACGGAATTATTATGATATCATAATCTATCCCGCGAAGTTTGAAAAACAATTTAACATATGCACGAACAATGGAAATAATACTCTTATGAATATCTTCCTGACATTCAACAATCTCTATTCCCGCTAATTCTAGTTTCTTTTTTAAAATCTCATTCATTGGATCTGGTGCATACGAACCAAAAAGACAAACTTTCATCGGTTTTTCATCTTCTCGTTTCAACATAATCGTTAGCTTTTATGCCTCTTTCAACAGATGTACCATGGCTCATTTTTTTAAGTTTTGTAATTTCATGACCAGTTAAAGTCATTTAAATTGCGAATTAAGGAACACTAGATATTTCAATAGCTGGAAAGACTACAAACATGAATGAGCAACATTAAATTAAAAGCATTACGTCTTGTCTCTAAATTTTTAATGAAAACAACGGGAAATTTTTTGAAAAGAAAGCAGTTTTCTGGTCTTACATATAGGGTTGCAGATTTTCTTGTGAAAAATACACTTTCAGATGACAAAATATTTGAAATTCAAGGGTTCAAGATGAAAGGAGGAAAGACCACAAGACTTCCTATCCTAATGGGAGATGTAGAGCCATCTACAACTGAGTTGATAAAAAGGGAGGTAAAAAATGGAATGATTGCATTTGATTTAGGAGCAAACATTGGGTGGTTTACTCTGTGGCTATCAAAGTTGGTTGGCGAGGTAGGCCACGTCTTTTCTTTTGAACCTAATCCAGATGTATTTGAAGTATTAAAAGAGAACGTAAAACTTAACAAACTGAGTAATGTTTCAGTTTTTTGTTTAGCAGTATCAAACAAATCTGGTATTGCAAAGTACAGCCTGAATCCCAAACAAGAAGCGGCAAATAGATTGGAATCTAGTACAATGACAGAAAATACCATTGACGTGGAGACTATTACCTTGGATGAATTTTGTGAAAAACATAATTTGAAATTCGACTTTATTAAAATGGATATTGAAGGATCCGAACCAAAGGCTTTTGAGGGAATGAAAAAGTCCGTTTCATCAAATCCAAAGATCAAAATAGTGATGGAATTCCTTCCATCTGCTATTAATGACGTTGGTTCATCTCCTGAAGATTTTATAAATTCTTTAGAACAATCCGGTTTTATCATAAAGGAAATTGATGAGGATAAATTAGGTAAACTGAAGTCTATTAAGAAAGATGAATTACTTAAGATCAAAAACAAGAGACCTAATCTGTATTGTTACAGGACTTTAAAGAAACTTTGAAGCCAGTCTAATTTATTGCAAATGGTTGTAGTTAACGAAATTTCTTTTTGTTTTAATTATTCTCTCCATAAACTTTTTAATGCCCAAAAGGATCCGACCGCATTCGTAAGAGCAACTGAAAGAATCATTTTAGATAAAGAGTTGAAAAAAATTGTTGAAAACTCGAAAGTTACAGTAGCGGAATTTTCACCAATGACGATTGCGGAAAAATACTTGGATATATTTAAAAGACTTAAAATTCCTAACCGTCAACAAATTATATTGATTATTAGGATTCCAGTACTCTAATAATATCTAGAGAAGACTTCTTCCAACTATACAACTCAATAAATTCTTTATCGATTTTGGCATTTTTTCTAGAAATCGAATTTACAATCTCATTAGAAAAAGAGTCCCAATCATCACGTATTATTAGATTCTCATTTATTCCCTTTACAGTCAATCCCTCAGCGCCTATAGTTGTACTTATGACAATCTTTTCACAAGCTAGTGCTTCTAAGATCTTGAACCGTGTTCCACCTCCACTCAATATTGGGCAAATTACAATGTCTGCCAGATTAATGAATTCTTCAATTTTTTCAACAAGTCCAGTAAATATCATCTTTTCATGAATGAATTCAGACGGAGGATTGTCCCCAACGATTAGAAACTTTGCCTCTGGCATTTTCTTTAAAATCCTTGGAAGAATCTCATATCGAATTATCTTTACTGCTTCATAATTAGGAATATAGTCTAGCTTGCCGAAAAACAGTATCACGGGTTTTTCGCAAAGTGCTAATCTTTGTCTGGCTTCTATGGATTTTTGTTGGTTAGGATAGAATTTATCAGTATCAATTCCATTGGGAATAATCGTTATTGCATCTTTCCTTATATTCAATTTTGAAATTAGAAGATCCCTGTCTACTTCAGACACACAGAATATTCTGTAAGCAAACTTGCAACTTAACGTTTCATAAGTCTTTAAGAAAAATCTTGCAACCCTGCTGCCTCTTTTCATGCGGTCAAAACGCAGAAATTCAACGTTATGCTCATCTAAAATATAGGGCACATGGCCAAGGTAACTTAGAATTGCTGCGTGAAGACCAGACCACACATTTTCTGCTATGATGAAATCAGGTCTCTCTTTTTTTATTATTTTTAATCCTTTGATAACAACGAGGGGATTGAATATTTGAGAAAACTTTCCCAAGGATTTAACAAATGAGACTTGGACGTTTGGGTTTGAGGACAACTGTAAGAACTCCTTACTATTAGCATCGTGTTTTTCGAGTTGTTTGTAGTTATTACAAAGTAGGAAAATTTTGTATTTGTTTGCTAGGTGCTTTGCTAGATAGTAGTTTCTAGTCGCAGCCCCCCAGTATGGTGGGAAAATGTTGTAAGGAGATATGAGTAAAATCTTTTTCAATTTTTATATCACTTTTCTAATGATGCCAATTTTTATTCGCATTCTCTCCATACCCCTTTGCAAAACCTAGCTATTCCAAGAAAGATAATAGGTGACGAAATGATGAATATTCCTAGTCTTCTTGACTTTATAGCTCGTCGAGTTCTTGCACCAAATTTCACAAGAAAAACGAGTGGAATAAGCCATCTAGTTTTGGTCAGGATTGTATACACGGAGGGAACTGATTTAGAGGTTCTAACAACATATCTTCCATAGAGTTCCATTTTAGATAATAATTTTCTAATATCAGTTGTACCAAGATGACGTATTTGCAATTCAGGAATAAAATATGGAGTAATTCCGGCACGTTTGAGTGATTCTCCAAAGAAAACATCCTCTGAAAGACGCAAGTCTGGGAAGCCCCCTGCGATCCTAAAAGATTCTTTTGTACATGCCTGATTACATCCTGGAAGAAAGCTTGTTGGAGATCTATGTTTGTATTCATTAAATTCACTAAATTCTAGCAAGTACTCTGACCATGCAACTAGGCTTTCACTAGCTCCATTTTCTATGGGACCAGTAATCGCAAGTAGCGTTTCTAATTCATTTGCAATTGTCTCTAACCATCCTTCTTTGGCTTCACAATCTGAGTCAAGGTATGCAAGAAACTTGCCCCGTGCTCTCTCAGTAGCTAGGTTTCGTGCTCGACTAACAGTGCATGGGTCTGAAATTACGAGTGTATCGGCCCCCGCTTTTTTTGCGTATTCAATGGATCGGTCTTTCGATCCATCATCAACAACAATTATTTCAAACTTTTCTCTAGGATACGATTGTAATGTTAAAGAATGAATGCATCGTTCAATTGTGGCCTCTGAATTATGAGTCGGAATTATTACTGATACTATGGGTTGATTCATTTTAGATCTCAAAAATCCTTATTCAAGATAAGCTCCATAAACATTTAATGTAAACTAAGGTTATGCCTGAACCTAACCAAAATACTATGAATCATTGTCAATCTACTCATCCTTAGCAGAACCATGCAATTTATTTCTACTAAATGGAATGCATTTCTATATAGTTGATTCATAATTTGAAAGAACTTTGATATAACATAAGATAATGATTCTACATATGCCACACTTTCTGATCACCGATGTTAATACGAGTTATAATAAAGGGGATGCAGCGATAATAATCGGTCTACTAAAAACTTTAAGGAAGTTCTATCCCACATCAGAGATTTCCATACTAACACCAACGCCAGTAGAAGACAACAAATACTATTCTGAGTACGGCGCTAAAACCTATATTCAGTTATATAACTATATTGACAGAAAAATCCCTAAAATTGCATACAAACTGTTATTCCTACTAAAATTAGCTCTATATCTGACATGGATAAAACTTAGTTTCATTCCGATTAGTCAAAATGATAAGAACGTTCTTCATCTATATCAGCGTGCTGACTTGATAATATCATGTTCGGCAGGACGTCTGGGAGGAAGAAAATACTTGTCAATATACGATTCACTTATTCCAATATATTTTGCTAAAAAACTTGGAAAGAAAATCTATATTTGTTCCCAATCGATTGAACCCTTTACAAGTAACATATTAAAAGTCTTGACTAGGTTTGTTTTGAACCGCGTTAACCTAATAACAGTTAGGGAGCCAATCTCGTTCAAATTGTTAAAATCTATCAATATTAAGAAACCGGTCTATCTTACAGCCGATCTTGCTTTTTTAGCAGACAGCGAGCCTACAGAATCTGGTTACAAGTTGCTAAAGGACTGTAATGTTCCTCGGAATAACAAACTCAGAGTAGGAATTACAGTTGTGAATTGGACATTTCCTAATACGAAAAAATCAAAAACTAAACAGAGAGAGTATATCAACGCAATAACTTCATCCATTGAAACACTAATAGAAGAAATGAATGCTATTGTAATTTTTTTTCCACATGCAATTTCTATAAAAGAGGACGACCGTAAACTATCTCAGCAAATTAAAGCTGAAATCAAAAAGTCATTAACTTCTAATGTTTTTGTTTTGACAGAAAACTACTCTCCTCAACAAACGAAATCCATGATAGGCACATTAGACATGTTCATAGCCACACGATTACACTCAGGAGTATTTGCGCTCTCAATGAATATTCCAACACTGGTGATAGGATTTGAACAAAAGTCATGGGGCTTTATGGAGATGTTTGGCCTTCAGGATTATGTGTTGGATATTAATACCATTACTGCGGAACAAATAGTATCTTCATTTAATAAATTACTAAAAGTCCGTAACGAAGTAATTCAAAGAATTAAAGAAAAGCTTCCAACTGTTAAAAATAAAGCGGAACAGAATGGAGAACTTATAGAAAAATTATTGAATGAAAATGATACATAACATACATCAGGAACATCGAAAAGGTTGGAATACTAGAAACTTCTAGATATTTACTATAGAATGATTTTGGTTCCGGGGAAACAATTTCCAATTTAGGAAGATCAAATTCAAATATATGATGAAGGAATCTAATCATACTGAAATTGCTAGAGATAAGAATGGAAAAATGGCCAAACTTCTTCATTGTGGGGGCACCTAAAGCTGGAACTACATCACTATATGAATACCTGAAAAAAATTCCAGGAGTTTACATGGCGCCAGTTAAAGAACCTAATTATTTTTCCGTCAACACTATTCCAGAAAACTTTCCTAAAAGACCTATTCGAGACAAAAAGGAATATCTGAATCTCTTTGAAAAAGTGAAAGATGAAAAGATTGTTGGAGAAGCAAGTCCTCCATATCTGTCTGATCCTGATGTACCGAAACTAATACATGAAATTATACCTAGTGCAAGAATTCTTATTAGTCTTCGTGATCCCGTCGAGAGATTATTTTCACATTATTTAATGTTAGCACGATCTGGTTTGATGAAATCATCATTCCTTGAAGAATTAAAAAAGGAGTTAAGACGTAGAACAGACAATAGTATACCACACCTTAGATTCGAGATGGGATTATATTCAGAAAACGTCAAAAAATATTTAGATACTTTCGGATCAACGCAGGTTAAGATATTAATTTTTGAGGAGTGGGTCAGTGACCCAAAAGCCACCGTTGAAGAAATTTTACGATTTCTTGGTTTAAATCAGATAATCACTGATTTTGAAAGTGAGCCACATAATCCATATGTTGCTGTCCGAGGGCCACTTGCGCAACAAATACTTGCAAGCAAGACCGTAAGCAAAATTACGAAAAACATTATTCCACGAACAACTAGAGCAATTATAAGAGACACATTTTTTCTTAAAAAAAATCAACCAAAACCAAAAATGGATCAAGAAAGTAAAGAAATCCTAGTAAAGTTTTATCATGATGACGTACAGAAATTACAGACCATACTTGGGCGCAAATTGCCTTGGCCAAACTTTTAGGATGCTAAAAATAAGATCGTTTATTTAACAAGTAATAATTCTCATATTTGAAACTAATAATGCATTTTACAAGAAACTTAAAAGATATTTTATCATTAGGAGCATCTAATCTCATTTATTCTATAATTTATGGACTATTTTGGATATATCTAGCCACAATATTGTCAAAAGCCGAATATGGTGAGCTTGGATTCTTGAACTCCTTAGCGAACGTGGGCTCTGCAATTGCACTTCTTGGGCTAAGTGTTACAGTAGTGGTTTATGAACCAAAAAATGAAAATATTTTTCCATCCTCTTTCATACTAGTCTTAATTTCATCTTCCATAACAGGAGCTATTTCTTACGCCTTAATACAAAATGTTATGGTAAGCTTTCTCATAGTTGGAATAACCATCTTCAGTATTATGTTGAGTGGTCTAAATGGCAAACAACGATATCGCGATTATTCAATACACACGCTGTTTAGGGCACCTGCAACAGTAGGCTTAGCTATAGTTCTGTATAGTTTCTTTGGAATCAATGGAATCTTGTTAGGATACTTTGTTACTAGCTTATTCGTACTAAAGGATCTACCAAGCTTAATAAAAGATAAGAAAATCAGTTTTTCAATATTAAGACCAAAGATTGGATTCATGGTTAATTCATGGTCCAACAGATTATCACAAATTCTTTTCTGGTGGGGTGATAAGTTGTTAATAGGATCTTTGTTTGGATTTTCCATGTTAGCAAGTTATCAGTTTGCTGCACAATACTTGCTTTTATTAGAAACCTTTCCAAGATCCTTGGCTCAATATCTTATCCCGAAAGAATCTGTAGGTAAAAAGAATAAGAAATTAAAAATTTTTTCTCCCATAGTCGCCTCTCTTATAGCTCTAGTTTCCATTCTTGCTATTCCTTATGGCATTAACACCTTTTTACCCGAATACCATGATTCTATTCTACTAGGACAAATCCTGAGCATATCGATTATCCCACTTTCTATTTCGACGGTACAACAATCACAATTTCTTGGCAAAGAAAAAAGTAGTGTGGTCTTGATCGGAAGCATTCTTCAGACAGGACTATATTTTTTGTTAATTATCTGGTTAGGACAGTCTTTTGGCCTGATGGGAATCGCTATTGGATTCCTGGCGTCTACCACCGTGAGAGCCATTTTTAATTGTATTATTGCTTCGAATATAAGCAGGCAAAAATCTTAATTGATTATTTCATGGTAAGAGAATTGTACGTTTGTTGTTTCTAAATTTGATCCTATACCAAATCTTCGATTAACACTCTTATGAATGTCAAAAATTCCTAATGACCAAGCGTCTCAGAACTGTTTTTGAATTTGAATCAAAAGTAATCTCATTTTGACAATCATAAATCATTGGAACCAGAGAATTTTTGTAGATCTCGTTAATTCTAAATTTGGTTTTGGTGTGATGTTGAACTATACAAATACAACTGTACTCATTTATCGACTCGTTATCAAGGTCTGATAATATTTTGAAATCCAATTTCTCTATATGATTTTCAACCATATATCTATCCAATAATTCACTTCTAAAGTACGGATCATAAGACGCAATCCTAAACTTCTTTTGATGAAATTCGTCAAGAATTTTAAAGCCAGGAGAATCCCGCATGTCTTCTATATCTGCTTTATACGCCAATCCACAAACCACCGCTGATTTTTCAAGTTTTAATTCGCTCAAAGTTTTTTCTATCGAGTCACAAATGTATTTCGGAATTAGCGAGTTTACTATGAGCGCATTCTCTATGGTGTGATATTTCACCCCCATTTTCTTTGCTGACTCTAACAAAAACCTTGGATCTTTAGGGATGCAGTGACCCCCAGCACCAGCGCCAGGGTAAAAAGGCATGAACCCAAAGGGTTTGGTTGAGGCAGCATCTATTACTTCCTTTACATTTATTTGCAATTTATCACATAAAACTGCAAGTTCGTTTACAAGGGAAATGTTCACCAATCTGAATGCATTTTCAAAAGACTTTACAACTTCGGCTATTTTGGAGGAAGACACCCTGATTAGATTCGAATTGTTGACATGTTTGTATAGTTCTTGTGCAATTTGGAAGGTTGTATCATCAGACGCAAAAATAATCCTTGGTATATTTTCCAGCTTCCACTTCTGATTCAAAGGATCGATTCTTTCCGGGCAGAAGCAAAGGCCAAAGTTCTCTCCAACTTTATATCCTGTTGATTCTATTTTTTCTTTGATCTCATCAGTAGTTCCTACTTTTACACTACTTTCTAAAATTATTGCATCACCAGCCTTGGAACAATCAAGAAAGTTTTCTACAGCAGAGTAAACAAAGACATTAGAATCATTATTTTTGTCGGAGATTGGGGTAGGGACTGAGATAATTCCTATCCTTGGTTTGTCTGATTTGGTGGAATATTGTGATGGAATAAAGTTGCCGTTTTGTGCTGATTCTAAAAAGGCAGTTCTCAAACTTGGTTGGGAGCCTAAAAGGGAATTATTTTTTAGCTGTTCAATTTTTTTTTGATCCGTATCAATTCCAATAACTTTGAATCCTGAACTTGCCAATCTAATCGAAAGAGGAAAACCTACGTATCCTAAACCAAAGACCTCAATAAAACATTCCATAGATTTGACATTTTCAAGAGTTTTCTGTAACTCCATGACGTCATTTTCATATTTAGGCTGTTTTAACTTTAGCTACGTTCGTATATGATTTGACATGCAACAACCTATTAGCAACTCAATTTTAAAAATAATTGAAGTTTCAGATGTCGTTTGTTCTATGGTTAACTGGTCTTCCCTGTTC
>Ga0209431_10003178_pt1 | contig 13145 bp, 10 predicted proteins | sample RifCSP13_3_FD_184021 | JGI IMG/M metagenome (GOLD analysis project Ga0209431, IMG submission 184021) | Soil microbial communities from Rifle, Colorado - Rifle CSP2_sed 13_3 (SPAdes) (version 2) | ecosystem: Environmental > Terrestrial > Deep subsurface > Rock core/Sediment | place: Rifle...
GAAAATATTAAAAATATTTGAACCAATAATGTTTCCAACAGCTATATCATTTCCCAGTAACAATAAAAAAACCTGCGTTATCATTTAGTTTTACGTTTTAATTTCTATAATACTTCTCACCTATATTATATATCGGTTCAGCTTATCCTTCTGTTTTTAAGTGGGTTGATACATAATATTGCAAGGCAAAAATTAGTTTAGCTGCAAAAATATCATTAAATTTTGTAACCATATTCTCCCGCGAGCATGTCAAACAGTTAATCACCCAACTAAAATCTTTTCTGTAATGATAACCAATTATTTCAGAATTGCATTCCGGTTCATCTCCAAGCAGAAGATGTATACATTCATCAATGTAGCCGGACTATCCATCGGACTATCCACTTGTTTGTTTATTATGCTGTACATCATTGATGAGTACCGGTATGATACTTTTCATAAGGATGCCAACAGAATATACCGGATTAACCTTTTTGGGCGGTTATCAGGTCAGGAGTTTAACACGTGTTATACAGCAGCACCAATTGCCGCAGGGATGAAGGCTGAATTCCCCGAAATTGAGAAAGCCTGCCGGATTGCTGTTTGGAATGACATGTCGGTCCGCTATGACGATGTCACCTTTACAGAAAAGAAAATTCTGGTGGCCGATTCAAACTATTTTGATTTCTTCAGCTTTGTCTTGTTGCAAGGAGATCCCAAAACGGTCTTAAAGGAGCCGAACGGGATAGTCCTGACCGAATCGCTGGCGAACCGTTTGTTGGGATATACCGGAAAGGGGGATGACAGGCCTATAGGAAAAGCTGTGATTATCGGAACAGACAAGCGTGTATATAGAGTAACTGGTATAACTGAAGATCCGCCGCACTACTCTCACTTTCACTACAGCCTGATATTACCTATGGAATCATGGGATTACAGCCAAAGTCAGCTTTGGACGAGCAATAACCTGAATACGTATTTAAAATTGGATGCAAATGCCTCCTGGCAAAATGTACAGAGCAAATTTCCCGACCTGGTTATTAAATATGTGGGCCCGCAGGTTCAGGCGGCTATGGGTATCAGCATTGAGGATTTTTACAACCAGGGTGGATCCTACGGTTATACCCTGCAACCCATGCTGAAAATACACTTGTTCTCAAACCTCGATAAGGAACTGGAGCCAGGCGGCAATATCAGCACCATATACATACTGATCACCATTGTCATTTTTGTCCTGATCATAGCCTGTATTAATTTTATGAATCTGTCCACCGCCCGTTTTTCAGTACGTGCAAGGGAAGTTGGCGTGCGAAAAACCATGGGTGCTTCCAAAGGTCTTTTAATAGTGCAATTTTTAAGCGAATCATTTCTATTGACTTTTTTTTCATTTGTGTTCGCACTACTTATGATTACCTTGTTGCTGTCCGGGTTTAATACGCTTTCGGGCAAGGAACTTGCTTTTGACATGTTTCTGCGGGTTGATTTTTTGACTGTTATCCTATTGTTCCTCGTAATTGTGGGATTAATTTCCGGAAGCTATCCTGCCTTTTACCTTTCATCCTTTAAGCCTGTTGAGGTTCTGAAGGGAAGAATTAAGACAGGTAAAGGAAGCGGATGGATCCGGAGTGCCCTGGTTGTTTTTCAGTTCTTTATTTCAATTGTACTTATCATTTCCACCCTGCTGATTTTCAAACAACTGAAGCACCTGGAGAAAAAGAACCTGGGTTTTGACAAGGAAAACGTGCTGGTGATCAAGAATGCAGACGCATTGGGTTTAAAAAAGAGATCTTTTAAGGAGGAGTTGAAAATGACTTCAGATATTGTCAGCGCCAGCATCGTTACCCTGACACCGCCGGATGTGGATTATTCAGATGTTTTCAGACCTGTAGGGGAAAAGGAACAGGATTTTGGGTTTAATTATTGCTTTGCTGATGAAGATCTTCAGAAAACCCTGGGATTGAAGATGGTATCGGGACGGTATTTTTCCAGCGAATTTCCTTCCGATTCAGGTGCGATCATTATCAATGAAGCTGCGGTTAAACTAATTGGTTGGACTGATGCCATCGGAGAAAAAATCGGAACACACTGGGGTAATATAAATGATCCGCGAACAGTCATTGGTATTGTTAAAGATTTCAATTTCCAGACGTTGAAAAAGGATATTACATCACTGGCTATTTTTCCGGGATCGGAAGGGAATTTGCTTTTAGTTAAGCTTGCTCCGGGTGATATCTTCAAGACTATTAAGCGGATTGAATCCATGTGGAAGGCATTTGCAACTGAAGTCCCTTTTGAATACTCATTTATTGACGAGGATTTCAATTCGAAATTCAGGAAGGAACAGCAGCTGGCCAAGGTTTTCCTGCTGTTTACCATTCTTGCTATATTTATTGCCTGTCTGGGACTGGTAGGTCTGTCTGCATTTTCAGCGGAACAACGCCGGAAGGAAATGGGTATCAGAAAAGTAATGGGGGCTTCACTGGCAGTTATCATCAGAACCCTGTCCAAGGAATTTTTCGGACTCGTTGTAATTGCTTTTATACTGGCCATTCCGGTTACTTATTTTATCATTTCCTGGTGGTTGAAAAGTTTCGCCTACAGAACCAGTATTGATACAATGAGTTTTATATACGGTGGTATTACGGCCTTTTTGGTGACCATATTTTCAGTGGCATATCAGTCACTTAAAGTGGCTTCAAATAACCCTGTGGAGTCGCTGAAATATGAGTAGGGATCAAAGGAATTTTAAATTGTATCAATAGTTGAGATTTTACAAAACGGACAAAAAAGGAGTTGCATTCACCTAAAAACTATTTGGAACAATTTTTTTCGCTGTCATTCCGTTGAAAAAAAATCCGGTGACGTTGTATTCACCTGCCAGGTTCCTTAATTAACCTTACTGCAACGTTATTTGCAGGTTCTGCCCCGTCAACGATCTGGAGAATCGTGGGAATTCTGTCTCCTTTTTCATACCCGGGAAAGCCGGAAACAGAAAGCCCACCGGTATGACTTAACAAATTGGTAAGTGTGATGATCTTTCCTTTGCATACAGTGTCATTGGGAAATTTCCACGATACCAGGTAATTGTTAATATCAGTGTTCAGATCCAGCTTTTTATCCTGTACCAGTTTAAGAATGCCAACACTGTTCAAAGATTTACTGATGGAAGCAGCCTGGAAAGGCGTATTTTCAGTTACGGGCCGCTGCTCCGACACATTAGCAAATCCATAGCCTTTAGCCCATTCAATCTGGTAATTATGTATGACCGCAATGCTCAGGCCGTTGATGTTGTAGTTCCTCATCCGTTCAACCAGCGACCAGGTATCCCCGTTACCTGTCAGCACCCAGCCGGCCAGGTTGTTTTCAACAAGCCGGATTCTTTCTTCCGTTTCAGGGGAATAAGATGACGACTGAGCGTTTAGATACGAGCCAATGGAAGTGAAAAAAATGCAAAAGAAAAGAAAATTGGTTCTCATAAGGGTTGTTTTAAGAATAGTAATTTAAGAAAAAATCTTTAATTCAATCCTGGTTTTACCATTAAGGTGCGTAATAAAGTAGCTTGTGATCATTGAATACCTTGGTGGATATGAATTCTTGCTTATTATTACAAATAACCGACAATCATTATATGTAATAATAAACAATTAAGGAATTAGCTTTCTGCGATCAGGTAGCAGGAAAAAAAGTAAGATTTCATTTATCATTAATACACTTAATTTGTTTAGTTTCTAAAATGCAGGGCCAAGGATTATTCTAAAAATAACCGCAAATAAATCATACCGGGAGGAGGTCTTATGATAAAGCATATAATATTTGCAATTACGATGGTTGTAATTGTTCCGGGAATAGCTGCTCAAAGTGAAAATACCGTACTACGTGAAGAGATCAGAAAACTTGATCTGGCTCATGCTGCCGCAATTTTTAATGGAGATGCGGCAGCATTGGATAGCCTGATGGATGATGACATTACCGTTAACCATCCAACAAACAGGATTGTGAAGGAAAAGAAAGAGTTACTTGATCTCATCCGGCAAGGTGTCATTCGTTACACTTCCTTTGAGCGTTATCCCGAAATATTCTTATTCTTTAAAGACATGGTCGTGGTCATGGGCAATGAGATTGTTGTTCCTGCCCAGGCAGCGCCAAACGCGGGAAAAACATTGCAACGCCGCTATACAAATGTTTGGATGAAGCGGGATGGTAAATGGCGTTTGACTGTGCGGCATGCAAATAATATATGCCCAACTATGCCTGAAAAGTCATGAGCCGATTGCAATTTATTATAAGTTATTGCCTTCGTTTTGGGGTAAAGGATATGCAACTGAAACATCCTAAACCTTGATAAGATCTGGATTTGAAAATTTTCATTTACACTAAGTTGAGGCTGGTGTTGCCATTGAAAAAATAAGATCAATTAAAGTTCTTGAAAAGTCTGGCAGAGAACTTGTACAATGTGCATACGATCAGGACCCCGCAGGTCAGCTTACTTCAATATCGTTACATTTCCTATATAGCTTCCCCCGTCGTCATAACTGATCTCGAACTGGTAGAGGCCCATGGGCAGAGCCTGCCCTGATAGGGTTGTCCCACTCCAGGTAACGGTTTCGTTGCCGGTAAATCTTACGGAATACACCAAAGCGGCGTTTTTAGAAAAGATATTGAGTGTACCGCTGCGGTCCGGATCAACGGGTACGGTCCATATTTCTCCTCGTAACGGAGCAAAAACTGCCTGGTATGCGTTTGTGCAATCAACTGAACGAATAAGTGCAGTGCCAATGCGGCTTATGCATTTGTTGGCATCCCTGGCATACAGGGCATAACTGGTCGGATACAAGCCGGAAAAAAGTAATGTGTCATGGAAGTTGACCTTATCTATGGAGAAGGTATACGGAGCCTGGCCGCCAGTCAATGATTCCCGGTCGATAGCAATCCTGCCCGTTGGTTTGTTGTTGCAGCTTTCGGATTCCCGGAAACTGCCTTCTATTTTTATTTTACGGCAATCCGGTTTACCAATTGCTTCTGCTTCTTCGGAAGCCGGTTTTTTTTCAGAAAAGAGCTCCGGAACCTGCTTTTCTGTTTTGGGCTCCTTGTTTTCAACAGGTACTTCCCTTTGGATCTGTTCCTTTGCAAAGACAGTATCAGCCTGAAATGTAATATCCGGAATTTTATCGTCCCCGGGGTCCTGATCAGCTGAAGGTGCTCCCGAAGTTATTACAGCGGCAATTTCAGGGGTATTATCGGTCAACGGACTCTTCTTATCCTGAACAGCAACGGAATCTTCACGGACAGATACCGATGGTTCATTTTTATCATTTTCAGTTTTCCCGGTGTCCGGCAAAACCCACAACAGGATCACCCCGATGATCAGTCCGCCAATACCGAAACCGGTAAAACGCCTGATTTTTTTAGAGATTCTCGTTTTTTCCAGGTGAATCGACTTCAGCTTGCTTTTTATGTTCAGGTATGCCCCGTCGGTGATGATATCATGCAAATGCCTGTGAAGTTCAACTTCACGGGCAAAATCAGGATCTTCTTCCAGTTTTTTCCGGAAGCTTACCCTTTCATCTGCCGGCAGATCGCCGTTCAGAAAGCGCTCAATCCATTCGTTTATTTCAATTTCCTGCTTCATAGTTTCTGCAAGGTGTTTTTTAATCCCGGTCTTTCTTCGATATAAGAGATCAGTTTCTGCATGCACTTGTATTTTCGTGTTTTAACTGCATTTTCAGTGCTGAATCCCATCTTTTCACAGATCTCCGAGTTTTTCATCCTGTAAAAGATCGAATACCTTAACAACTCTTCACACCGTTCTCCAAGTTTTGTCAGCACTTCTGAAACTGCTTCCTCTCTTTCCCTGGTAATGATATGATCCAGGATACTCACGCCGGTATCAGATAAATCGACATATTCGTGCTGTATGACCTCCCGGCTTTTTTTACGTAACCTGTTAATCCAAAGATTCTTGCTGACCGTGAACACAAAGGCGCCAATATCGAATTTCGGGTCAAATTTATCCTCCTTCACATACCTGTAAAAAACCATGATGCTGTCCTGAAAAATATCAAAAGCTGCATCCTGGTCCCCTGAATTATGCTTTATGTACCTGTTCACCTTCGGAAAATGCACATTATAGATGTATTTCAAAACGTCCCTGTCTTGACCGGACTTTAAAGCCTGTAATATTTGTTCATCAGAATACTTCATGAATCATGAAGGGCGTTTGCAGTATCTACAAATTGGAGAATAAAAGGTAACCTCTTTTTGAAAAATACTTACTTTTAATCTTTCTTGGGTAAGTTAGTAATTTGTACATGTGTTTGCCAAAAATAATCAATACATGTATTGAAATCCGGTACAGGATTGTTGTTTTGACCAGATACATCCTGGCAGGCATTATTCTGTCTTTCCTTTTATTTACCTGTCACGCCCAGACAACCATTAAAAACTACCCTGTACAGTCGAGCCAGTTCATGTATGCCTATTCGCTCATCAATCCTGCCAGCATAGGTGTTAAGTCCAATTATGAGATTCTGATGGGATATCAGCGACCCGTGTCCGGTTTCACTGGCATATCAACCTATCACTGCAATCTTAGCTTTGTCCCCTACAAAATCAAGGCATCGGCAAAAAGCAAAAACATGGCCGGTCTCAGGTTTTTTAATGATAACGAAGGAGCTTATATCAACAGGATGCGGTTTTATGGTACGTATGCCTTTCATACGCATATCAACAGCCGACTCAATTTTGCAGGCGGAATTGAATTCGGCGGAATGAATTTTTCGGTGAAAGCCACGCCTACAACCGAAGGGGCCTCTGTATTCAAAGCAGATGCCAATACCGGCATTTGGTTATACAATGAAAAATTTCATGTTGGTTTTTCAGTAAATCAGCTTTTCAACAGCGTTTTTCAGCCTATCGACGAAAGAACAGTGCTTCCAACACATCTCAATCTCACGGGTTCGTACGCAATTGTAAAAAGCGATATTGCGGAATTGAGACCTCATCTGCTTATCACTTATCCCCTTTATTCGAAAGCCGGTGTTCAGGCGGGGCTTCATGGACTATTCCTGGAAAAAATCATTGCTGCAGTAAGTTGGAATCATAAGACAAGCATATCGGCTATGCTGGGGGTGAATGATCTGTCAATTTACAAAAGCAATATGAATATAATTCTGTCTTATGTTACCAATACCGGGAAGGCAGCTCTCGGGATCAACAGGATGGAGATTTCAATTTTATATTCTTTTCAATGAGCAAGGGGTTACTTTTTTTTATCAGAAGTGAAGTTCAGGTGTAATCAATAAACTAACTTCATATGAAAAAGGCAAATTTGAAATTCCTGTTATTCTTGTCAGTCCTATCACTTGCCATAGCTTGTGAGAAAGAAAACCTGACAGAAAGTGAAAACCCGCAGCCCGAAGATTCATTTCTTAAATCACTGGAAGGAGATACCGCGATATCAGATATCCCGGATGTGGTGGTGGATGACACCATACTCCTGAACCAGGCGCTGGTGTCGCAATGTCATGAAAACTTGCTGACATACACGTATGACCGGTCCGGCAGGCTGGATTACATCAGCTATATCCGAAAGTGTGCAATTACTCCTGTATCCGATGACAATCTTGTGCCCAGGTATGCATACATGCGCGACAAGTTCGTTTATGGAAATTCAGGCCGGCCTGCTGAACTGCGCAGATACACCCTGACGGAAAAGCCGCAAACGACAAGGCTGAACCTGGTAAAATACTTTAAATACAATTCCATCGGGCAGCTGGAGCAGATCATTACGAGGAGACCGGATATATCTTACAAATGGGATAAGTTTGAGTACCTTTTTTATGATCTGTCCGGGAACATGATCCGGAAACTCGTCAGGGAACCCGGTCAACCGGCACATTACTTCAGCTTTTCCTACGATAAGTCGAACAGACTGGTGAGAATAACCGGTTATTCCAATGAGCTCAACCGTTTGCGGTTCGTCTGTGACCTGTTTTATGACAGCTTTGATAACATTGAACGCAAGGAGTTTTATTACCCGATGATGCCCACAACCACAAGTGCGAATGATGTCATAAGGAAATGGGTAGTATTTTACAAGTATGATAATTACAACAATCCGTTCAAAGATCTCAAACTCCCGGTCGCATCCCTGTTCGAGTGGATGGACCTGGTATCTCCGAATAATATCAGGGCGATCTTATTTGATAACGGTTCAATCGACAGAATGGTATATTATAAATACCGCTACAACAACACGGAATACCCTGTGCTTCGCTACAGAATAAGCCCTATGGCAATTGATGAATAAGTAGTAAGGAATATTTAGTAATTTTGAATGGTATAAAACCTGTAATGGTATCCTTTCTCAGGCATATTATCCCGGCTTTTTGCCTTATCGGTCTGATTGATCTGTCAGCCCAGGATGTTCCCTGGCTTACCCCTTCCGTTTCCCTGAATGCAGTGCCACTTGCTATCAATTGCATTCCCCAGGCGGATGGTCAGTCCCTTCGTGAAGGTGATTACATTGGGATATTTAATGAGCAAAACAGATGTTATGGACTTGCCCGGTGGAAGGATACCATTTATTTTAATATAACAGTTTATGGATACGATGGTACAACAGATGGATTTAACACCGGGGAGAAACTTACATTGAAAATCTGGCTCCGGGATGAGGATTGTATCCTGGAAAAAATCTCCCGGGTTGATTCCGATGATCCGCTGGTTTTCTCCAATGCGGTAACCAACCGGATCAATGTGCTTAATTTTGAACGGCTCTCAGTTTCTTATCCTGTGGAAGACCATTGCATGAATGAGGGGATCCTGTTACCCGAGATGAATTATTCGGCAGATGATCTGCAATTTACTTCAATATCAGCCATTAACCTGAATCTTACCTCGGGAGTCATTGATCCTTTGGGTAGTTCACCCGGCACTTACACAATACAACTGAATTCAGGAACATGCCTGACCAGTAATAAGCTGAATCTGACATTGAAAGATTTTCCGCGCCTGTCAAGTCCTTTGCCGGATACGGTATTGTGCGGGGATGAACCTTTGGCGTTAGCTATAACCGGTCAATTCAGCACAGTTCAGTGGTCAACCGGGGCAACCACACCACAGGTGAACCTTACAGAACCTGCAACCGTTTGGTACCGCGTTACAAACAATCAGGGATGTGGCAATGCCGACACTTTTGACATCCGGCAGATTGCCATTAAAAAACTTGAATATATTGTGGACAAAGCGGATTGTTACCGGAAGGGAAGGATCACGATAGGAGAAAGTTATATTGAAAACGGAAGGACACCTTACAGCTTTATATTGAGTAGCCAGTTGGAAAATCGTGAACAAGATGAACTGAGTGACGTTCCGGAGGGAGTGTACACCATGAAAGTGATTAATGCCAACGGTTGCATTCTCCGGCACTCACAAAAAATAGTCGTTGAAAAGGATTGTCTGAATGATGTTCCCGTATTTACACCCAATGATGACGGACAGGATGACAGATACTTTATCAGTCTTGAAGGCAGGATAAAAATCTTCGACAGGAATGGCGCGTTGAAACGCAGACTTACTGCACCCTGCTATTTTGACGGTAATGATGAATCAGGTAGCCCGCTTCCCATGGGCGTTTACATGGTAATATCTGAAAAGGGAGAGAAAGTGGAATTAACCATTATCAGGTAGTTCAACCCATTGGTATAAAACCAAATAGTATAAAGGTGGTCTGGACACAGACCACCTTTTGTGATATCAGTACCGGTTTTCTACTTTGGAAATAGTGGATTATTGAAAAAATCAGGCCAACTCAAAGCGATCCAGGTTCATTACTTTGTTCCATGCCGCAACAAAATCCTTAACAAATTTTTCCTGGGCATCTGTGCTTCCGTACACTTCGGCAAGGGCTCTAAGTTCTGAGTTTGAACCAAAGATAAGATCTACCCGGGTTCCTGTCCATTTTAGTTCGCCTGTTTTGCGATCGCGTCCATCAAATGTCTCTTTGGTCTCAGATGCTGGCATCCATGCCGTACGCATGTCGAGCAGGTTTACAAAGAAGTCGTTGGTAAGAATTTCCGGACGTTTCGTGAAAACGCCGTGTTCAGAATTGTCAAAGTTTGTTTTCAAAACCCGCATACCGCCCACAAGTACTGTCATTTCAGGAGCAGTAAGCGTTAGCAGTTGGGCTTTGTCAACCAACAATTCCTCAGTTAGTATGGTGTATTTGGTTTTTAAATAGTTGCGGAACCCATCTGCTGCCGGTTCCAGCACTGCAATAGAATCTACGTCGGTTTGCTCTTGCGATGCATCCATGCGCCCCGGGGTGAAAGGAACTTTTACAACATAACCTGCATCTTTTGCAGCTTTTTCGACACCTGCACAGCCTGCCAATACAATCATGTCTGCAAGAGAAACCTTTTTACCGGTGGATTGCGTGCTGTTGAATTCTTGTTGAATGCCTTCCAGCATTTCAATTACTTTCGTTAGCTGAGGAGGATTGTTGACAACCCAGTCCTTTTGTGGAGCAAGACGAATGCGGGCACCATTGGCGCCACCACGTTTATCGGATCCGCGGAAAGTAGAGGCAGAAGCCCATGCGGTTGATACCAACTTAGATACAGATAGTCCGGAATTTAATACCCTGGCTTTTAACGCTGCAATATCTTTCTCATCAACCAATGCATGATCCACGGCTGGTATCGGATCTTGCCAGATCAGTTCTTCTGCAGGCACTTCAGCACCCAAATAGCGGGCACGTGGTCCCATATCCCGGTGGGTAAGCTTAAACCAGGCACGGGCAAAGGCATCTGCAAATTCAAGAGGATGTTCATAGAAACGTCTTGAAATCTTTTCATATACGGGATCGAGACGCAAAGAAAGATCCGTAGTAAGCATCGTTGGTGCATGCTTTTTAGATGCATCGTGGGCATCAGGAACTACACCACCGGCATTTTTTGCCACCCATTGGTGCGCCCCGGCCGGGCTTTTTGTTAGTTCCCATTCGCATTTAAACAGGTTTTCGAAGAAATAATAACTCCACTTGGCCGGAGTCTGTGTCCATGTAACTTCCAGTCCGCTTGTGATTGTGTCGCCTCCTTTTCCGGAGCCAAACCTGCTTTTCCAACCCAGGCCCTGCTCTTCAATGCCGGCAGCTTCCGGTTCAGGACCAACAAGTCCTGCATCACCGGCTCCGTGGGTTTTGCCAAAGGTATGCCCACCGGCAATAAGTGCAACGGTTTCTTCATCATCCATGGCCATACGGGCAAAGGTTTCACGGATATCACGGGCGGCTGCAATAGGATCAGGATTTCCATCAGGTCCTTCAGGATTGACATAGATCAAACCCATCTGCACAGCGGCAAGTGGATTTTCCAGCTTACGGGAATGCATATCTCCGTCTGCATCATCTTCGGAAACAATTACGCCACCTTCTTTTTGTACACCTTCGGATCCATGTGCATAGCGGATATCACCACCCAGCCACTTGGTTTCACCCCCCCAGTAAACATCTTCTTCGGGCTCCCAAACATCCTCACGCCCACCCGCAAATCCAAAGGTTTTAAATCCCATTGATTCCAGGGCTACATTACCCGCAAGGATCATAAGGTCTGCCCAGGATATTTTTCGACCATACTTTTGCTTGACCGGCCAAAGCAGCCTTCGTGCCTTGTCGAGGTTGACATTATCGGGCCAGCTGTTAAGGGGGGCAAATCGTTGCTGTCCGCCTCCGGCACCTCCGCGACCGTCTCCAGTGCGGTATGTGCCGGCGCTGTGCCATGCCATACGGATGAACAACGGTCCGTAATGGCCGAAATCTGCAGGCCACCAATCCTGTGAGTTGGTCATCAGCTTGTGCAGGTCGTTTTTTATAGCCTTCAAATCCAGACTCTTAAATTCTTCAGCATAGTTAAAATCTTCACCCATTGGGTTAGATTTAGATGAGTGTTGTCGCAGTATGTTCAATTTTAACTGATTAGGCCACCAATCGCGGTTTTTTGTACCGCCGGTGCCAACACTGTGCTTTTGGGTTGCTCCGGTAACAGGACATTTGCTGCCGTTGTCTGAGTTATTTTCCATTTTGAATATATATTAGTTTATAAATGCGCATTTAAAATAGTTGTTTACAAATACAAGTAACGAACAGCTTATCAATGATTGCTCAGACTATCGTAATGAAATCGGGCTTCTGTTACATTACTAAGGTTCACCGGATTATTTTTCAGGTTTTGTGTATTTACCAATGATTTGCAGTTTAATATCTTCAATCTTAAAATCGGGTATTTTCTTTTTTTCAAAATGCTTTTCAAGCAGTTCATTTAATTCATTGTCATGGTAATCATCAATCCTGTCTGAATCTGAACAATAGATATGATGATGGTTTTCCATAACAGCATCGTATCGCATAATATCTTTTTCTGTTTTTACTTTTTTAATCAATCCGTTTTCGACCAGAGCATCAAGGACTTTATAAACCGTTGCTACAGAAATATTGGGGTGATTTTTTCTTATGTATTCAACTATATTCTCCGCTATGGGATGATTGTTAAGTTTTATGATCGCGTCTAAAATAGCAATCCGCTGGGGCGTAACTCTCAGTCCCCTCTCAATTAGCTTGTAACTAATCTCATCGGCTTTCATAGATACCCAATATTAAACAATAATCATTATCTTATAATAATGGATAAAGTTAATTCATTTTTGATCAAAAGTCAAGGATGTGAACAATAATTTTTGCTGGGCGCTTATCAGGTTTCTCTGGTTACCCCTAAATGAATAGTCGAGAGAATATAAAGTCAATCTAACTTTCTTAAACGCAATTTTCCAATAACTTCAATAGGTAATGTACACTCCGTCAATGGATTCATAAATTTTATTCTACTTTGCGTATTTTTTACGCTAACTTTGACCAATCTATCAATTTACTTCTTATATTTGTTTACACGTCCAATTTGCCTCACTAATTATTCCATTTTGAAAAAAAGGTTTTTAAATAGTGATGTAAACCTTGTCCGGCGTCTCAAAGAAAATGACAAGCCGGCGTTTGAACTGATTTTCAATAAATTCAGTAAAAAGCTTTATTATTTCACGTTAGGTTATGTGCATTCACAGGCTGAATCTGAAGAAATCATACAGGATGTGTTTGTCTCGTTATGGGAAAACCGTGA
>Ga0209431_10003182_pt1 | contig 13133 bp, 9 predicted proteins | sample RifCSP13_3_FD_184021 | JGI IMG/M metagenome (GOLD analysis project Ga0209431, IMG submission 184021) | Soil microbial communities from Rifle, Colorado - Rifle CSP2_sed 13_3 (SPAdes) (version 2) | ecosystem: Environmental > Terrestrial > Deep subsurface > Rock core/Sediment | place: Rifle...
CGTCCAGAGAGCCAGCCTGAGTGGCATCGACAACGACACCCGGCGCATCGATCGCGCCCGGCTGGGACCCGTAGGGGGGATAGACGCTGGCACGCGCGGGACCTATTACTTCGACGCGTTCGAGTCACGGCGGCAGACCTATATCGGGCCATAGTCCAGGTGGTGGGGGTAGGGTGCCTTTTATTATTTCTAATCGGGAAAGCCAAATGACATTACCCACCTTTTTAGGCATTGGAGTACCGCGGGGCGGCACCACCTGGCTGCATACGTTACTGGCCAGCCATCCAGAGGTGTACATGCCCACCCGCCGTAAAGAAATTCGCTTTTTCGAACGGTATTATGAACGTGGTCTCAGCTGGTACGAGACATTTTTCTGTCCGCCAGAGCAGGTGGATAGATATCGAGCTATCGGAGAGATCTCAACGCAATATTATGATTGCGAGGAGTGTCCAGAGCGAATTTTCACTACACTGCCCGAGAGCAAGTTGATCATTATGTTGAGGCATCCGGTTGATCGGGCATACTCGCATTATGGTTTTGTTGTTCAGAGAAGGAACTATCGAGGCTCGTTTGAGGATTTTCTATCTACCCGCAGCAAGGCGCTTGAAAAAGGATTTTATAGTCGATATCTAAAGCACTACTTGCGTTATTTTGATCGCACCCAAATCTTAGCGCTGTTATTTGAAGATGTTTTCATAGATATCTTCAAAACTAAGAAAACCATCGCGGAATTTCTAAACCTTGATGTGGAGAAATTTCCTTCAGCTGCCATTAACGGAAAAGTTAACGCAAGCAGCGTGCCGACACACCAATTCCTTTATGGTTTTATTGTAAAGACTGGACGCCGCCTCCGTAAGCGGAACTTAGAACCGGTTGTTGATTTGCTGAAGCGGCGCGGAATCGACCGAATCTTATCGAAGGGAACCGCGATGCCGCCACTTAGTGAAGAAGTGAAGGAACAGCTTAGCCGGTTATATGAGGATGAATTTGATCAATTGGAACAGTGTCTGCAAATCGATTTGAGTTGCTGGAAGAAACAGAATGTGTCAGCACTCGATAAAGTTAAACTCGAAGCAAAGATGGGATAGTATGTTTATATGGAGAATCATCAGAAATGACAGCTAATGGGGCAAATAAATTGGCGATCTTTTTACCTTCCTTGAGCGGGGGCGGCGCCGAACATGCAATGCTCAATCTGGCTCATGGTATTGCCAGCTGCGGCTATGCTGTAGACCTGGTGTTAGCCCAGGCGAAGGGGCCATATCTGAACCATGTCAACGGGACAATCCGGCTCGTGGATCTAAAGGCTTCACGGATGTTGTCAAGCCTGCCTGGTCTAACCCGCTACTTGCGGCGTGAACGACCTAGCGCATTGCTCTCAACGCTAGATTATGCCAATGTTGTCGCCCTCTGGGCCCGCCGCCTGGCTGGAACCCCCGGCCGTGTCGCGGTCAACGAACAAAACACGATTTCACGTTCCGCACCCAATTCTGCCAGACGGCGTCAAAGAATGGTTCTGCCCCTGGTCAAGCGCTTCTACCCCTGGGCCGATTATATTATCGGTAACTCCCAAGGTGTGGCTGATGACCTGGTTAAGGTGACAGGGCTGCCTCGCAAGCGAATTCACATCCTTTACAACCCTGTCATGACGCCAGAGGCGCGTGAGAAGGCGCGCGCGCCGTTGAATCACCCCTGGTTTGAAGCTGGTCAACCACCAGTCCTGTTGGCAGTCGGCCGCTTGACAAGGCAGAAGGACTTTCCCGTGCTCTTGCAAGCTTTTGCTCAAGTAAGACAGACCTGGCCAGCCCGGCTGATAATCTTGGGCGAAGGCCCGGACCGTTCGTCGCTGGAGGCGCTGGTGAACCAGCTTGGCGTGGAGCATGATGTGAGCCTACCAGGTTTCGTTACAAATCCCTATGCCTATATGTCGCGAGCCTCGCTCTTTGTCCTTTCGTCCCGCTGGGAAGGACTTCCCACTGTCTTAATCGAAGCGTTGTATTGCGGCTCTCCGGTAGTTTCGACGGACTGTCCAAGCGGACCGCGAGAGATACTGAGAGATGGCCAATACGGTCAATTGGTGCCGGTCGGTGAAGCAGATGCTCTAGCCCGGGCCATTGAACGGACCCTTGCAGGTAAAACGCCAAAGCCGCCCTCTGAAAGTTGGAAACCCTATGAGCTGGAGACTGTGGTGAGCCAATACACCGGTTTACTTTTGGGGAATTAGCCATATGTCCAGGTCAAATCACCCGCTACGCATTTTACACCTCATACTGGCGTTAAAACCGACCAACGGCCAATATAACGAGCATTGTTTGCCAATGCTTAATCAGCGCGAAATCACGATCTGTACCTATTTTAAATCTGAAATAACGCCCCCATCCGGGATAACCCTGTATGACGGTGATAATTCTTTGCAAGGTTTCTATCGTGTGTTGCGGGCTGCCCTTGAAGAGAGAGAGTATGATGTTATTCATGTCCATACTCCCCATGCTGGGGTCTTACTGTTGATAACGCTACTACTCACTGGGCTGTTCAGAAAACTTATCCCGTCAACCGTGCATACAGTCCAAAATTCGTACCAAAACTTTAAATTACGGAATAAACTGTTATTTATCCCGAGCTTTGCTTTTTTTCGCCGGCTGGTTTTTTGTAGTAATGCGAGTTATGAGAGTTTCCCCGTTTTTTTGAAGTGGTTAGGCGGTGACCGAATGCACATCGTTCAAAACGCGGTAGATCTCGATCGCATTGACCGGATAACGAAAGTTAAACAAGGTTCTCATTCTGATCAGTTCACCACCGCAACAGTGGGAATAATCAATATAAAGAACCCATTGACTGTTTTGGAAGCCTTTCGACAAGGTCATGATCAAGCCAGCCAACTGGTGTTCCTGGGTGAAGGTATCTTAAGACCCATGATCGCTGAGCAGGTCAAAAAGTCAGGTTTGCAAAACAAAGTAAAAATGACAGGCATGATTGAAAGAGACAGCGTATTCGAATATTTTATGCAAGCGGATTTGTTTATTTCTGCCTCACGAGGGGAGGGGCTACCTGTTGCTGTCCTCGAAGCGATGGCTTGTCGTCGCCCGGTAGTACTATCCGATATTCCGCCGCACCGTGAGATCGCTGAAGGTACAGACTTTATTCCACTGATCAACCCGGATGATATCGTCGGATTCGCCCGGGAAATCAAGAAGTTTAGAGAAATGTCAGTCTCAGAGAGAGCAGAAATTGGGCAGAAGTGCAGAGCGCTTGTTGAGAAGCGATTTAGCCTGCCAGTTATGCATGCAGGTTACGCGGAAGTCTATGCTCAAATTACGGGCGACCGCGCCCCCTTAATCTTAGAGACGATCAGATGATCATTGAATTCATTTCATATATATAAGAGTAGCAGCATATGACCTTACCCAACTTTATGATTATTGGCGTGGCCAAAGCGGGGACGACCTCCCTCTACCACTACCTGGATCAACATCCTCAGGTCTTTATGTGCCCGGATAAGGGGACCAACTTTTTTGGATACGAAGATGCGCGTGCGTGGAAGTGGACTGATGAAGGTGCTCCTCCCTTGCTTCAGCACTTTCAGGTGAAAACCATCGAGGCGTATGAAGCGTGCTTTGCGGGAGCCTCGGATGAAATTGCTATCGGAGAGATTTCCCCCCAGTATTTCCGTTGTCCTACCGCAGCACAGCGAATCCACGATTCCATTCCGGATGTGATGCTAGTGGTGAGCTTGCGGAACCCGGCTGACCGTGCGTTTTCTGGCTTTCTGATGCGTACCCGCAGAGGCGAGGTGGTGAAGGGCTTCAATGAAGAATTGACGCATGAATCGAGTCATGTGAAGGAAAGCTTTTACTATCGCCGGCTGAAAAGATATTTTGATATTTTCCCAAAACATCAGATCAAGGTTTATATTTTTGAGGAATTCAAGAAAGATCCAGCCAGGATTCTTCTGGATTTGTTTGATTTCCTGGGCGTGGGCGCGAATTTCATGCCAGATACTTCCATCAAGCACAATCCTGCGGCGATTCCGAAGAACAGGTTGTTAAATCGCTTGTTTTACGATCCGACCTTGATCCGCGTAACCAAGGCGATGCTTCCTGAGAGGGTCCAGGTATTAGCGAAAGGAATTCAACAGCAGAACCTTAAGCCTGCCCCAAAGTTACCCGCAGGCCTGCGGGCTGAATTGCTGAACCTTTACCGTGAAGACATCTTCAAGCTGGAGTCGCTGCTCGACCGCGACATGTCGATCTGGCTCAATGGAGCCTAACAGTTGATCGTCGAATTCATTGGCAGCACCGGGGCGGGGAAAACCACACTGATAGAAGAAGTTCGGCACAGCTTAGCAAAAAAAGTGGCGGTGGCGACCCCTTTTGACCTTGTTGCGGAACGGTTGGGTGTACGAGGTGTCACAAACCTATCAGCTCAACATTTAATCCAAGAACTTGTTGGTCTCCCATTTTTTCTTCGGGCGTTGAATCAGCATAAAGAATTTGTTGTTTTTACCTTGAGAATGTTGGCGCGCCAGGCGAATTTCACATTTTTCACGATCAACAATCTAAGGAGCCTTGAGCGGAAGATCGCTGCTTATGAGATGATCAGACGAATGAACCATGAACGGATCATATTGGTTGATGAAGGGACGGTTCTCACAGCCCACAATGTGTTTGTTTACACCAGTGCGATTTATACGCCTGAAGAAATTGCCAGGTTTGCAAGCCTGGTTCCATTGCCGGATACAATTGTCTATATCAAGGCGCCCGTGGATGTCTTGGTTCAACGGTCGCTTCAACGAACTGATCCTCCCAGAGAAATAAAATCGAAAAATCGAACGCAGATAGAGAAATATATCGTTCGTGCAGCCTCAATGTTTGATCAGCTTGTCAAAGCCGAGAACATTCAATGCCGTCTAATAATTGTAGAATACCATGATTTCATCAAGCAGGGGTATGACACAGTTGTAGATCGGATAACGGATTTTGTTTTGGACAAGAAAAATTCTAAAAATTAATGCAGCACACAAGATTCTGCAGATTCGTTAAGGATCATTTTGACTAAAATTCAAAGACTCATTGAAGAATTAAATAAAAACGGCTTAAGGTATTGTCACTGGAAAAGCAACCGAGCACTTGCAAAGTCTCTCTCGGGCCAAACGGATATTGATTTGCTTATTCATCGAGAAGATGCCAGCTTTGTCAGAACTATCTTAAATCAACTGTGTTTCCGACCCGCGGTGAGCAAAGACGGTGAGTCTTTCCCATCGATGGAACATTATTATGCGCTCGACGAAGAAAGCGGTGTTCTGATCCATGTCCATGCCTATTTTCGGGTGATCACCGGTGAGAGTCTGTCCAAAAATTACCGGTTCCCTGTCGAAGAAATGTTATTACAGAATACGAGGCAAGCGGAGTCTGTTCGGGTACCAACCAAAGGCGCAGAACTAATCGTTTTTACGTTGCGGATAATGTTGAAACATACCTCCCTGGTAGAACTTGTCCTGCTTGCCAGATATTGGAAACAGGTGAAGCAGGAGATCAAGTGGCTATTGGAAAACGATTCTCTAAACGAGGCATTAAGTTTGATCAGGTGTTGGTTACCTTCGCTTGACGCCGATCTATTTTCTGAATGTGTCGCTGCGTTAGAAGCTCCAGCGCCCCTTGTTCGCCGGATGTTCTTAGCACGCCAACTCCGTTCCCAGCTTAGAATTTATGCCAGGCATTCGGCGATTCGAGCCTGGCTGGTCGGGGTGGAGAAGTTTACGGCAATGTTGTTTCGAAGCCGGGCGCGATCACAAAAGGGGATGATCCCCTTGTCTGGTGGCGCGGTGCTTGCTTTTGTTGGCCCAGAAGCAACCGGTAAATCCACGCTCCTGGCTGAAATGAGACGCTGGCTCGGCGAGCACTTTGCTGTTGAACAAATCCATGCAGGTAAACCTAAATCCACTCTCCTTACTGTTGTCCCTAATTATCTAGTGCCAACCTTACGCGTTGCGCTTCCGGCCTTTAGATCAAGCCAGGTAGAAGCTCAATCTGTCTTTGATGAGAAATTGGAAAAACCACGCGCAGTTTTCCCGCTAATCTTCGCCGTTCGTTCTGTCCTTCTTGCCCACGATCGCCGGGCTTTACTTACCCGGGCATTTGGTCGGGCTGCTAATGGGACGATTGTGTTATGTGATCGTTATCCATTATTGTCCGCTGGAACACCAGATGGCCCTCAACTATTAAAATTACTCGATAGTCCAGATCAATATCCAATTAAACGCCTGTTAGCCCGGATCGAGCAACGGCTATACCGGGAAATACCACCACCCGATCTGGTTATTGCGCTGAGTGTTCCCCTGGATGTCGCCATTTTGAGAAACAGGACCCGCGGCAAAACGGAACCAGAGGATTATGTCCGTATGCGGCATGCCAAAAGCTCCAACCTGGAATTTGAGAAGACATCCGTGTATAAGATAAATACAAACCAACCCTTTGAAAACACAGTTCTTGAGGTCAAAAAAGCTATTTGGAATATATTATAGGTAGGACTTACGCAGTTGGAATGAGGATGGGGGGGTGTTTGGGTGGGCAACGCCCGCCCAAACACCCCCCCAATTCCCACATCTGCGTAACTCCTAATAGGTTAAAGCTCTCGTTCTGCCATAATCAGTCCTGCGTACATTAAACCGCTTGCGATAATACAGCTGGGTGCAGCTTCGACTTGTCTTATAGGGGTGGCTTGGCGGATTAGATCGAAGCGCTGGCGGGCGGCGATGATCCCACGTTGAAAAGTTCCTAACCGAAATCTATCGATAGATTATTGATAAGCCAATAGGAGGAAAAAATGGCCGTTATTAGTGAGGCAATTCAGAGTGCCTATTATCAGGATGCGTCACTCGTGACCTCCCGAAACATCCGCGTGTTGCTAATCATCACGGGGTTGGCCACAGGTGGTGCCACCAACGTTGTCTTAGACATCGCAAACCATTTCAATAACCGTCCCGACTTTGATGTGCAGCTCATAACCGGTCCGGTTCCCCCAGGTAGAAATGATGTGACGTATTTAGCATACGAACGAGGCATACCTACCCAACTCATACCGAGTTTGGTTAATCGTATAAACCCAATCGCAAATCTGAAGGCTATTGCAGACATTCGGCGGATTATGGTTCAGGGAAAATATGATATCGTTCATACTCATTCCTCAGTAGCCGGGGTGGTTGGAAGGCTTGCAGCACTCACCGCAGGTATTCCGGTGATCATCCATCACGTTCATGGTTGGGGATTAAACGATAGTATGCCAGGATGGACTCGCAAGTTATATCTAACCTTGGAGCGGTTTTGTGCCAAATTTACTGACCGCATAATCGCTGTGTCAGAACCAGATATTCAGAAAGGGCTGATCCAAGCGATCGGTGATAAAGATAAGTTTTCCTTGATCTACAATGGCATTGACCTGGAAAAATTTCGACAAGTTATCGATGATCAACAGGTGCGCTCGGAATTAGGTTTAGATCCTGACTCTAAACTTGTGGGTATGATTGGTCGTTTGGATGAACAGAAGAATCCGTTAGATTTCATTAGAGCCGCCGCGATAGTAGCCAAGAACTACTCAAAGGTGCAGTTTCTAATTATTGGGGATGGTTCATTGCGTCCTGACTGTGAGAGATTAATCAATGAGCTTAACCTGAAAGATCAGTTTATCCTACTCGGATTCAGAAATGACGTTGCCAGAATCTTGCCTATCCTAACGATGACAGCAATGAGTTCGCTTTGGGAAGGTTTGCCCCTTGCGTTTATTGAGGCGATGAGTGCTGGTAAGCCAATTGTTGCAAACGATATAGATGGAGCGAGCGACGTTGTTGTAAATGGTGAAACCGGCTTTCTCGTCACTCCCCACCAACCCCAGGAAATGGCGGAACGTATTCTGACTTTACTTAGTAACGAAACGCTCCGGAATAAGATGGAGCGCGTTGCTCGGCAACGCTCGGATGAGTATTCGTTGGATAGGATGGTTGGGAAAGTTGAAACCCTATATAAAGAAATACATTCCGCTTCCCAGCAGAGTGCGGCTCCGCTAAGGCGCTTCCTCCGTTGGATCGCGGGTAGGGGCTTTGAGATTACTCCGGTTGGTTTCGATACACCGAAACTCAATCTTTTAGGTCGAATCGCTCAGCGGTATAGCCGTTTCCAGGCGCCCTTCTCGGAGCGCCGGCTCTTACTAGGTCTAGGGGATGTAGCTAGCATTTTCATTGCTCAAGTCTTGATCATTCTGTTGTGGAACAAGAGTATATATTTAGGGCTGAACGCGACTTTTGATCAGATTGCAACCTCCTGGTTTCTGTTTCCATCCAAACTAGCCATCTGGTTCTCTTTAGCCTGGTTGAATGATCTCTACCACATCCCATCTTCATACGACAAATCTGTTGCACTGTACCGCATTGCTAAAACGACTATTCTGTCCATGTTAATTTATGCGGGAATGTTTTTCCTCTTTTCTGATTTTCATCCGCGTGCCGACCAGTTTCTATTAGCCCTTACGCTGGTGCCTCTGGTCACGTCCTGGCGCTGGTTTTATGCTGTTGTTTTTAAACGGACTGCGTTCCGGCAGCGGGTATTGCTAGTCGGTAACAGTTCTCGCGTCCGGGCAACTATGCGCGACATTCAGAAATGTGAGTGGGTGAACTACGATTTTGTGGGCTATGTCCACGAGACCGAACCAAAAACCAAATCTGTCAAGCTGCAATACCTGGGTCAGCCACGCCAGCTTCTATCCGTGATTGAAAGGCATAGGATCAACGAAATAGTGGTAACAAGCAACGGCAGATTGAAGAACAAGCTATTTGACCGCCTGGTTGAATGTCAGGCAATAGGTATACGGGTGAATTGGGTGCCAGAATTTTACGAACGTCTATACCAAATGGTGCCCATGGAACAAGTCAATCCAAGTTGGGCGCTCTTCATGATGCAGAACCGGCCCGCCTTCAACCGACTCGAACTGGCCCTCAAGCGGTTATTAGATCTGATACTGACGCTGATCGCCCTGCCGGTTTTACTTTTACTACTTCTACCGATTGCCCTGGCTATCAAGCTTGAGTCGAAAGGTCCGGTAATTTATCGTCAAGTACGGTGCGGCCGTGCTGGGGGTTTATACTCGATTTATAAGTTTCGCACAATGGTTACAGATGCGGAAAATGACGGCAAAGCCCGTTGGGCGTCGGATGACGATCCGCGAATTACTCGAGTGGGTCATTTCTTGCGTAAATGCCGGTTGGATGAATTGCCACAACTGTTCAATGTATTGCGCGGTGATATGAGCATGGTTGGTCCAAGGCCGGAACGTCCCGAATTCGTGGAACAGCTGGAAGAGGAAGTCCGATTTTATCGCATGCGCTTTTTGGTCAAGCCAGGCATCACTGGCTGGGCCCAGATCAATTATGAATATGGAAACACGGTTGATCATGCGCGGGTTAAGCTGCAATACGACTTATATTATGTGCGTTACTGGTCAATCTGGCGGGACCTGTATATATTGTTCCGGACGGTTGGGGTTATGCTTCAGCTAAAAGGAATCTGAGAATTGCGCCCTCAGACTGGCAAAGTAGATTGATTAGGTTATAATTATTGAATTAGCGTGATCGGCTCGGCTTTAGGGCTTGTCCACTGCATAAGATGATATCGACAATGCCCACCGGTGGGAGATAAAATGAACGATTTTATTGAATTGCGACGTGTAATAGCCATTGCCTTCAAAAGGTGGTGGTTGATATTCCTGATGACTGCACTCGCTGCGGCGATGGGTTATACAATCAGTCGAATGCAAACGCCAGTTTATCAGGCGACGGCGACCATGTTAATCGGTCAAATATTCCAATCGACCAGCCCAGATAGAGCAGATATCCAAACGAGTGAAGCATTGGCACAAACCTATGCTGATATCGCTCATCGTCAACTGGTATTGCAAGAGGTAGTTGAGACGCTCGGTTTAAACGTAACTTGGCAAAGTTTAAGAAAGCGAGTACAAGTTGAGTCCATAACCGGCACGCAATTGTTACAGGTAAGGGTGGAAGCGGATTCGCCAGAGGTGGCCCGAAGAATCGCGGATGAAGTTGCCAACCAATTGATATTGTTGAGGTCAGCTAATGGGGAAGGTGGAGAGACTGATAGCGGTCAAAGTTTTATCCACCAGCAGGTCCTAGATTTGGAAGAAAGGATAAACAGCGGAAAAGAAAGAGTTAAAGTTATTGATTCGGATATTGCCGACCTGCAGGAACGAATCCAGAGTTTTCAGGGAACAGATAATTCAGCTCTGGAGGAGGAATTGGCTCAACTACAAAACGAAAAAAATACCCTAGAAGGATTAATGACTGAGTGGGGAAAAACTTATGTGGAGTTGTTAGCTTTTATCGAACCAAGTCGGATGTCGAATTCTTTATCTGTCGTTGAGTCAGCACAGGCCAGTAACCGCGCAATTCGACCGCGTGTTCTCTTGAATACGGTTCTGGGTGGTGGCTTAGGCATGATTTTGGCGTTGAGCCTAATATTCCTTTTAGAATATCTTGATGATACCTTTAAATTATTTGATGATTTATATCAGTCTGAGGAATTGAATATCCTGGGTGTTATTGGGATAATTAAAGGTAATAATAATTCAGAGAAATTAATAACGCATCTAGAATCCTTTTCTCCGGTGATCGAATCGTATCGTAAGGTGCGCAGTAAGATCCGCTTATCATTTATCGAACGTTCGATGAAATCCATTATGGTGACCAGTCCGATGCCAGGTGAGGGTAAAAGCCTCACCGTTGCGAATCTAGGAATTGCTTTAGCTCAAGCCAGCATTAAAACGATCATCGTAGATGCAGATCTAAGGAATCCCGTGCTTCACCAAGTCTTTAATGTGGAAAATGAAACTGGCCTTGCGGATTTACTCAATTCCAAGGAAACCAGGTTTAATAAATATTTGAAAAATACTTCGGTTACTGGTCTGAAATTATTGACTAGTGGGACCTTGCTTCAAGATCCACCAGAGCGATTTGGGTCAGAGCGTATGCAACAGATATTAAAAGGTCTAGAGAAAATTGCTGATGTGATCATCTTTGACAGCCCACCCGCGTTGCTAGTCGCCGATGCAATGGTTTTATCCACTCAGATAGATGGAGTTGTTTTAGTGATCCAATCTGGAAAATCGAAGTGGAGCGCTGTCAGACGAACCCTTTTTGACTTTCAAAAATCGAATGCTAATTTGCTCGGAAGTATTATCAATCAGGTCCCGAAAACCACTACCTTCGCCGTTTACGAAAAATATAAGTATCCGCGCGAGTCAGCCGGTTTGGTCGACAGCCTTTCATCAGTAATTTCCAATGGGCATAAGCCTGCGCGCGAGTCAGCCGGTGTGGTTGACAGCCTTTCATCAGCCATTTTCAAACGACGTAAGCCGGCGCGAGAGACATCGGATTTGGTCGAAAGCCCCTCATCAGTCATTTTCAATGGACATAAGCCGGCGCGAGAGACGTCGGATTTGGTTGAAAGCCCCTCACCAGCCGTTCCTGAAAGACCTGAGCCGGCGCAAGAGTTGACGGATTTGGTTGAAAACCCTTCTTCAGCCGTTTCCAAAGGGCGTAAGCCGGCGCGAGAGACGTCGGATTTAGTTGAAAGCCCCTCACCAGCCGTTCCTGAAAGACCTGAGCCGGCGCAAGAGTTGACGGATTTGGTTGAAAACCCCTCATCAGCCGTTCCCGAAAGACGTAAGCCGGCGCAAGAGTCGACGGATTTGGTTGAAGACCCCTCATCAGCCGTTCCCGAAAGACGGGAGCCGGTGCAAGAGTCGATAGATTTGGTTGAAAGCCCTTCTTCAGCCGTTTCCAAAGGGCGTAAGCCTGCGCGCGAGTCAGCCGGTGTGGTTGACAGCTCCTCACCAGCCATTTCCAAAAGACGTAAGCCGGCGCGAGGGACATCGGATTTGGTTGAAAGCTTCTCACCAGCCGTTCCTGAAAGACCCGAGCCGGCGCAAGAGTCGATAGATTTGGTTGAAAGCCCTTCTTCAGCCGTTTCCAAAGGGCGTAAGCCGGCGCAAGAGTCGATAGATTTGGTTGAAAGCCCTTCTTCAGCCGTTTCCAAAAGACGTAAGCCGGCGCGAGAGACGTCGGATGGGGTTGAGGGCCCCTCATCAGCCGTTTCCAAAAGACGTAAGCCTGCACGAGGAACGTCGGATGGGGTTGAGGGCCCCTCATCAGCCGTTTCCAAAAGACGTAAGCCTGCACGAGGAACGTCGGATGGGGTTGGAGGTCCCTCATCAGCCGTTTCCAAAAGACGAAAGCCCGTGCGAGAGTCGTCAGGTTCGGTTGATAGCCTTTTATCAGCAGAAAAAGACCTGGAATTAGCCAGTGTGGAAAACGAGGAGCAGGAACAGGCCGGATCGAATTAGTGGAAGTAGACATCCCACAATTGCAAGCGACCTCAGGCTGCTGCCAGTCGGGTAATTAAATTACCCCTACTCATAGGGGTTCGCCACCAAAATCATCTTATCAGGGCTGTCCGGATAGAAAGGGCAGCCCTTTTCGTTTTTAAATAAGGAGAGAATTCTTCTGTGATGTCACCTGAGGCGATAAAACTATCAATATGACTGTGGATGGTTACATCGTTAATAGTGCAGAAATTGAATGGCGATATTTTTCTAGTTTTTCCTGATGCAGCTTCGCTCTCTCTAAGTTTGGCCCATACTTGCGGGTCACCCCGGCAAACTTTTTGCTCGCTTCTGTAATATTATTATAGGTTCCGATGGCAACGCCAGCCAGCAGCGCAGCGCCAAGTGTCCCGGGTTCAGGCTGGGAAATCACTTCGATGGGGACCCCCATCATGTCACACTTAAGCTGGGTCCACCAGACCGATCTCGACCCGCCTCCCATTGCTTTGACGGTTTCGATCTTAACCCCTTGTTCCCGAAGCAGGGAGAGGGTGTTGACATGATCGTAGGAAATACTATCCATAAAACCCCGAACGATATCAATTTGGGATGTCGCTAGGGTCAGACCGAAGAGAGCCCCGCGCAATTTCCGTCCTCCCTCCCGATATATGGGTCCCACAGCAGGGGCGCGTGCCTTTCGCCAGGCGATTGAGGCGGTTCAATCCGGCAGCCCTTTTGAGTTAGCGGCT
>Ga0209431_10003183_pt1 | contig 13131 bp, 10 predicted proteins | sample RifCSP13_3_FD_184021 | JGI IMG/M metagenome (GOLD analysis project Ga0209431, IMG submission 184021) | Soil microbial communities from Rifle, Colorado - Rifle CSP2_sed 13_3 (SPAdes) (version 2) | ecosystem: Environmental > Terrestrial > Deep subsurface > Rock core/Sediment | place: Rifle...
GGCTGCAGACCCACAAGTTTCAATCCTCTTCATCGAGGCATCGGTCTTCTGACTTCCGAGCGTCAATAAAGGGGGTATCCAAATCTCTAGTTTCAATCCTCTTCATCGAGGCATCGGTCTTCTGACCACGCCGACGGCGACCGATGTACCTTGGGGGCTTGTAGTTTCAATCCTCTTCATCGAGGCATCGGTCTTCTGACCCGGTCGCGGCAGTCGGTCACAGCCAGTGGTGACTTGTTTCAATCCTCTTCATCGAGGCATCGGTCTTCTGACAAGGAAGTGCTGGCGATTGTAATCATCGGTCTTAAGTTTCAATCCTCTTCATCGAGGCATCGGTCTTCTGACTATGGCGCACGTCTCAGGTTCCAGCACAAAGGTCGTAGTTTCAATCCTCTTCATCGAGGCATCGGTCTTCTGACTAGTTGCAATTGCACTAGCAGCACTAGAGCTGATCTAAAGTTTCAATCCTCTTCATCGAGGCATCGGTCTTCTGACGTCATCGCAGGCAACAGCACGGGTACCGCACAGACTCGTTTCAATCCTCTTCATCGAGGCATCGGTCTTCTGACGACACATACCAGTCCCGAGAGAAATCGAGGGAACTCCTTGTTTCAATCCTCTTCATCGAGGCATCGGTCTTCTGACCTCCAAAATCTGTAACTGAAGAAGGTTACGAAATAAGTTTCAATCCTCTTCATCGAGGCATCGGTCTTCTGACCCGCCTGTACGGGGACCCCGTCTCTTGACGGAAACAAGTTTCAATCCTCTTCATCGAGGCATCGGTCTTCTGACCTTGCGGCACCGGCCCAACAGAGGCCCCCCCGCCTCGTTTCAATCCTCTTCATCGAGGCATCGGTCTTCTGACCACGTGGGCAATGTCGCTTCCATAGCGCCACGCGATGTTTCAATCCTCTTCATCGAGGCATCGGTCTTCTGACAACGGCCGCCGAAATCTCCCACAACCCTGCTTGAGGTTTCAATCCTCTTCATCGAGGCATCGGTCTTCTGACTTGAGTCGCACGTCTTATGGGACGTAGACTTCTAGTTTCAATCCTCTTCATCGAGGCATCGGTCTTCTGACTCGCCCGCCACGCAGCCGTCGCAGCTCACGTTGAGGTTTCAATCCTCTTCATCGAGGCATCGGTCTTCTGACAAAGGGGCACTGGTATCACCTCAACGTGAGCTGCGACGTTTCAATCCTCTTCATCGAGGCATCGGTCTTCTGACATGTTAGGACGAATTGTTCGCCTTCTTGCTGTCTTGTTTCAATCCTCTTCATCGAGGCATCGGTCTTCTGACATTACAGATGGTCCGTCAGGACAACTGAATCCGAAAAGTTTCAATCCTCTTCATCGAGGCATCGGTCTTCTGACCTGACGGCAGAAGTGTTCACCGAATTGGGTGACCACGTTTCAATCCTCTTCATCGAGGCATCGGTCTTCTGACCCTCTGCGAAGAGCAGCGCGCAATGTTGCAGGCACAGGTTTCAATCCTCTTCATCGAGGCATCGGTCTTCTGACGCGTACAACCGCGATCTGTCCCGCAAGGGATAGAGAAGTTTCAATCCTCTTCATCGAGGCATCGGTCTTCTGACCAAGTACGCAGTGTCCTGGCAGGACCCCGCCCTCGCGTTTCAATCCTCTTCATCGAGGCATCGGTCTTCTGACCCGACTATCCATCATTAGGATTAGGTCGGCTTTGAGTTTCAATCCTCTTCATCGAGGCATCGGTCTTCTGACTATACCTGGGCTGGGCCGGGGCGACCTCCACGGACATGTTTCAATCCTCTTCATCGAGGCATCGGTCTTCTGACGGAGGCGGGTGTGGCATGAAAGCCACCGCCTCTCTAGTTTCAATCCTCTTCATCGAGGCATCGGTCTTCTGACCTGGTCTGGATTGCGGGTGAATGGGCTCCTGGCTGGTTTCAATCCTCTTCATCGAGGCATCGGTCTTCTGACGCGTCCAGTAGAGGTGCAGAACTAACGTACTCCGTCGTTTCAATCCTCTTCATCGAGGCATCGGTCTTCTGACTAGCCACGTGCCACAAGTATGTGGCTACCTCTCAAGTTTCAATCCTCTTCATCGAGGCATCGGTCTTCTGACTCGGTTGGGCTTATATTGCTATTTCTCAGTGTCCTGGTTTCAATCCTCTTCATCGAGGCATCGGTCTTCTGACCTCAACACCAGCGGTGACGTCTGCCGTTGGCCTGTTGTTTCAATCCTCTTCATCGAGGCATCGGTCTTCTGACTTGACCGATGAGGACCCAAGTGAACTAGGTCAGCCAGTTTCAATCCTCTTCATCGAGGCATCGGTCTTCTGACTCGTCGCAGGCCTCCTCGTTGGAGGGGCCGCGCTCATGTTTCAATCCTCTTCATCGAGGCATCGGTCTTCTGACGAGTCCAGTGGACATACACGGAAAACGTCAATAGCAAGTTTCAATCCTCTTCATCGAGGCATCGGTCTTCTGACTTCTTCCGCGACGGGGAAACGTCCCCGAGCGTGGAAGTTTCAATCCTCTTCATCGAGGCATCGGTCTTCTGACCCGGCACGGCAAGCTGCACCGGCGGCATCATCACGAGTTTCAATCCTCTTCATCGAGGCATCGGTCTTCTGACCAGAAAGTGTGGCTTGCCGGCAACAATACCGGTGATGTTTCAATCCTCTTCATCGAGGCATCGGTCTTCTGACCACGGCCCAGGGCAACCTGAGCACCGATCTGAGCTGGTTTCAATCCTCTTCATCGAGGCATCGGTCTTCTGACGTGCTCACCAAGGAAGTCTACGTCGCCGTCGTCTTGTTTCAATCCTCTTCATCGAGGCATCGGTCTTCTGACTATTGCTGATCGCATCGGTAGCCGCTACGGTTCTAGGTTTCAATCCTCTTCATCGAGGCATCGGTCTTCTGACCCCCGGGATCGTGTTATCAGTCGTTGCCGGCTTTATGTTTCAATCCTCTTCATCGAGGCATCGGTCTTCTGACCCCATCTCGTCCGACCCCCCCCAACATGATCGGCCTCGTTTCAATCCTCTTCATCGAGGCATCGGTCTTCTGACCAGTTGCGGCAGCAGATGGCCACTCAGCAGGCGACTCGTTTCAATCCTCTTCATCGAGGCATCGGTCTTCTGACCCAGTCTGAGCCCCGAGGTTCTGACGGAAAAGTGGACGTTTCAATCCTCTTCATCGAGGCATCGGTCTTCTGACCTTCAATCCCAACGGATCTGAGTACTGGGCCGGCGAAGTTTCAATCCTCTTCATCGAGGCATCGGTCTTCTGACTAGACCGGCGGCACTGGACGAGCCAGGCGCGAAATCGAAGTTTCAATCCTCTTCATCGAGGCATCGGTCTTCTGACGAGTCAGACCAGAACATGGACTCGATGTGCGCGTTTGAAGTTTCAATCCTCTTCATCGAGGCATCGGTCTTCTGACTTTGCAGATGCAATAGATGTCCGTGACGGCCTGTCTCGTTTCAATCCTCTTCATCGAGGCATCGGTCTTCTGACGCCTGACTCGGGCTCTGGTGGCTGGCCACCGGCTGGTTTCAATCCTCTTCATCGAGGCATCGGTCTTCTGACTCCCCAACTGGAAGTTCGACTTCGGCTTGGATCTGGTTTCAATCCTCTTCATCGAGGCATCGGTCTTCTGACCTAGCGGGTGGAGATGCGGATGCATCTTTGCCTGATGAGTTTCAATCCTCTTCATCGAGGCATCGGTCTTCTGACTTCATTGTCCGTACCCCACGAGTTTAAAATTATAGTTTCAATCCTCTTCATCGAGGCATCGGTCTTCTGACCTTCCCGAAAGGGAAAATTCAGCCCGGAGGTGACAAGTTTCAATCCTCTTCATCGAGGCATCGGTCTTCTGACCAGAACCCGCCGGCCCAGGCGACCAGCCAGGTTACCCAGGTTTCAATCCTCTTCATCGAGGCATCGGTCTTCTGACTCAAGGATGGCCTTGAGGGGCGAAAATAGGCAGCGAGTTTCAATCCTCTTCATCGAGGCATCGGTCTTCTGACTTGAGGGTTCGACTCCCTCTAGGGCCGTCATTTCCTGTTTCAATCCTCTTCATCGAGGCATCGGTCTTCTGACCCACACTTCACATCGCATCTCTTCTTCACATTTTTTGTTTCAATCCTCTTCATCGAGGCATCGGTCTTCTGACAAGGAGGTGGTCATGAGTGTGTCGGTTCAGATTTTTGTTTCAATCCTCTTCATCGAGGCATCGGTCTTCTGACCCGCGCCTATCGGCATGCCGTTGCATCAGGATAGACTTGAGTTTCAATCCTCTTCATCGAGGCATCGGTCTTCTGACTTTGAGGGGAAAATGCTTGGTCCTATTCCACCCTTCGGTGTTTCAATCCTCTTCATCGAGGCATCGGTCTTCTGACAAAATTCATTACTGAATTTTCAGGGTAAACCCTGAAGTTTCAATCCTCTTCATCGAGGCATCGGTCTTCTGACCTTCCTATGGAGGAGGCATTCAGGAATTAGCGGTGGGGTTTCAATCCTCTTCATCGAGGCATCGGTCTTCTGACCTTGACCTCGCCGCCGACCGTCGCCGCAGCGTCTTGTTTCAATCCTCTTCATCGAGGCATCGGTCTTCTGACTCGTTGGCGGCCTTGCCGCAGCGACACTGGGTTTTCTCGTTTCAATCCTCTTCATCGAGGCATCGGTCTTCTGACAAGCCAGTGCGCTGCTAGCTCAAGCCGAAGAGGCTCGTTTCAATCCTCTTCATCGAGGCATCGGTCTTCTGACATCGGGCGTGCCCGCGGGGTACGTTGGCCTGCTCGAGTTTCAATCCTCTTCATCGAGGCATCGGTCTTCTGACCGGCTCGCGTTTCTCGAGATGGCTGTGAGCTTTTTCATGTTTCAATCCTCTTCATCGAGGCATCGGTCTTCTGACCCAGACCTTCGCGAACCACTGCTTCACACCGATATGTTTCAATCCTCTTCATCGAGGCATCGGTCTTCTGACGTCTTCGGGGTGCTCGCTTTCATTAGCAGCACCGCAAGTTTCAATCCTCTTCATCGAGGCATCGGTCTTCTGACTCATCTCCCGTAACGACTATCAAGCGTGTCCGCAGAGTTTCAATCCTCTTCATCGAGGCATCGGTCTTCTGACACGACGCTAGACCCGGATCTGGGAAATAACGTCCGCACGTTTCAATCCTCTTCATCGAGGCATCGGTCTTCTGACTCGAGTGGTCCCGTTTACACTCCGCCAGTGACCTACACGTTTCAATCCTCTTCATCGAGGCATCGGTCTTCTGACTTTCCCGCCCGACGATTGTCGGGCCAGGAATTCGAAGTTTCAATCCTCTTCATCGAGGCATCGGTCTTCTGACTTGTACGGCTTGTCTCCGGCCACCAGTCACTGAGCAGTTTCAATCCTCTTCATCGAGGCATCGGTCTTCTGACTCCAGCACGTGCTGGACTACTGGAAGAACCAGTGAGGTTTCAATCCTCTTCATCGAGGCATCGGTCTTCTGACTCGGGACTCTCCCGGCCATATTCCGATAGGAGGATAGAAAGTTTCAATCCTCTTCATCGAGGCATCGGTCTTCTGACTGGTCGCCCAGCCTCCCTCGGCCGGAGTGCAAACCGAGTTTCAATCCTCTTCATCGAGGCATCGGTCTTCTGACCTTTGAGCACGCCGCTCTCGTCGACCTCGCCCATTACGTTTCAATCCTCTTCATCGAGGCATCGGTCTTCTGACAAGAAGATTGCAGTCCGACAGTATCGGACACCCCAGTTTCAATCCTCTTCATCGAGGCATCGGTCTTCTGACCCTCGGGACGAATTTTTCCCAGGATAGCGGCCTGGTGTTTCAATCCTCTTCATCGAGGCATCGGTCTTCTGACCTCTTGAGCGGAACGGCGTTCGCGCAGGGGGGCGTTTCGTTTCAATCCTCTTCATCGAGGCATCGGTCTTCTGACCACGTGTCCTGGTCGGCAATCGCTTCTATCAGCCGAGTTTCAATCCTCTTCATCGAGGCATCGGTCTTCTGACTTGCGCAAGTCGGTCAAAGCGGGAGATCGTGCTGGTTTCAATCCTCTTCATCGAGGCATCGGTCTTCTGACTCGTCATCGGAGGACCCCTGCTTGTTACGGGCGCCACGTTTCAATCCTCTTCATCGAGGCATCGGTCTTCTGACTCGGGCGGATGGAACCCTTGCCCGGCCGACGCGGAGTTTCAATCCTCTTCATCGAGGCATCGGTCTTCTGACCTTGAGCTACAAGTGCGCGGCTGCGGGTACCTACAGGTTTCAATCCTCTTCATCGAGGCATCGGTCTTCTGACTTGGCTATTAGCTGAGAGAGAAGTGGTCAATCTTCTCGTTTCAATCCTCTTCATCGAGGCATCGGTCTTCTGACGATGCCTCAAGGAAACGTCCTGGAGTTGGACATCCAAGTTTCAATCCTCTTCATCGAGGCATCGGTCTTCTGACAAGAGCCGAGAAAGAGACGGGTATCGACGGTTCTAGTTTCAATCCTCTTCATCGAGGCATCGGTCTTCTGACAAGGAGCGAGCGGATCCAGAAGCTGATTGGTATGCTAGTTTCAATCCTCTTCATCGAGGCATCGGTCTTCTGACGAGGCCACGTCGACGCCTATGGTTACGGCTTTACCGAGTTTCAATCCTCTTCATCGAGGCATCGGTCTTCTGACTTGCGGCCGAGTGGCGCGATGCACCGGGTCCCGCAAGTTTCAATCCTCTTCATCGAGGCATCGGTCTTCTGACACCGGACCTATTAGTTTGGAGTCCGGAATGTATAAGGTGTTTCAATCCTCTTCATCGAGGCATCGGTCTTCTGACTTGACTGGTGGGGAGGAAGCATCTTCTCCCTACCAAGTTTCAATCCTCTTCATCGAGGCATCGGTCTTCTGACTAGAAGAGGTAGAAACCGGAACGTGGTTTGTCATCTTGTTTCAATCCTCTTCATCGAGGCATCGGTCTTCTGACCTTTTAGCGCAGGCAACACCGATGTTTAGAGCAAAAGTTTCAATCCTCTTCATCGAGGCATCGGTCTTCTGACCTTGAACACCGGGGACAGACACACGAAGTTAATTTAGTTTCAATCCTCTTCATCGAGGCATCGGTCTTCTGACGAGTCGTAAAAACATTGGAGTGGGCTATCATCGCGTTTCAATCCTCTTCATCGAGGCATCGGTCTTCTGACACACGACGACTCAATACGGGCAGTGGTCCGAGTGGAAGTTTCAATCCTCTTCATCGAGGCATCGGTCTTCTGACTATCAATTTGGCAGGGATGCAAATCCCCGCTGAAGGTTTCAATCCTCTTCATCGAGGCATCGGTCTTCTGACTAAGCCCAAAGAGGGACCCCTCGAGGACGGACAGGTTTCAATCCTCTTCATCGAGGCATCGGTCTTCTGACTCCGTGCCCCGCAAGCCCGCCTCCGTCGACCCCGACGCGTTTCAATCCTCTTCATCGAGGCATCGGTCTTCTGACCCTGTCAGCAGAGATTTCGCTGACGATGGACTGCGTGGTTTCAATCCTCTTCATCGAGGCATCGGTCTTCTGACAAAGAGGACGGGCAGGGTGCTATGGCACGCCTGCACTAGTTTCAATCCTCTTCATCGAGGCATCGGTCTTCTGACGACGCAGCCAGCGAGCATGTCTTTCATCCCGGCGTGTTTCAATCCTCTTCATCGAGGCATCGGTCTTCTGACCAGCGTCGCACTCATATGTGCTCTCGGTAAGAGCTGAGTGTTTCAATCCTCTTCATCGAGGCATCGGTCTTCTGACTCGTGCAGCGCGTTCAGTGAGAGACAGCGCTTTCAAGTTTCAATCCTCTTCATCGAGGCATCGGTCTTCTGACCAGATGTGTGTTGACGTCGGCGCGGAGCGGCTTCACGAGTTTCAATCCTCTTCATCGAGGCATCGGTCTTCTGACCTGGAGAGCTACCAAGCTCACGGAGTTCCACGGAAATAGTTTCAATCCTCTTCATCGAGGCATCGGTCTTCTGACTCGTGTCAGAAAGACCGGAGGAATAGTTCACTCATGGTTTCAATCCTCTTCATCGAGGCATCGGTCTTCTGACCTGGGGCCTTTAAGCATAAGGTCTTCAAAGGAGTGCCGGTTTCAATCCTCTTCATCGAGGCATCGGTCTTCTGACTTTCAACCAGTCTGATCTTTGGCTCCCCGCCAGAGAAAGTTTCAATCCTCTTCATCGAGGCATCGGTCTTCTGACCTGTGCGCAAGCACCGTTACGCTGCCTGAGAGGCTAGTTTCAATCCTCTTCATCGAGGCATCGGTCTTCTGACAATGGACGCAGTAAGGATAGTCGGTGGATGCCGGCAAGTTTCAATCCTCTTCATCGAGGCATCGGTCTTCTGACCTCGAGCATCGTTACGGACACGCAGGTTACAAACGAGTTTCAATCCTCTTCATCGAGGCATCGGTCTTCTGACTATGATCTGGTTGTTATGATAGACTTGCCCCATACACGTTTCAATCCTCTTCATCGAGGCATCGGTCTTCTGACCCGGTCTACTGCTTTTGAGGCACTCATCGTATCTAGTTTCAATCCTCTTCATCGAGGCATCGGTCTTCTGACCAGAGGGGACAAGCGTCCTCTGTGGGGCGGCAATTAGTTTCAATCCTCTTCATCGAGGCATCGGTCTTCTGACCTGTCAAGAGTTACAGTCGTAAGACTGTAGCAGAAGTGTTTCAATCCTCTTCATCGAGGCATCGGTCTTCTGACCCGAGGATTTCTGGGCGCTAGTATAGGCTCGGAAAAGTTTCAATCCTCTTCATCGAGGCATCGGTCTTCTGACACGAAGGATTGCGCGGCATGGGCGAAGGGCAGAGCTCGTTTCAATCCTCTTCATCGAGGCATCGGTCTTCTGACTCCGGAGAAAGTGCGGGACATGTGATGGATCTGGAAAGTTTCAATCCTCTTCATCGAGGCATCGGTCTTCTGACGAGGGCCGGGCGAAGGCAGTCCTAGAGGCCAGGTGGTTTCAATCCTCTTCATCGAGGCATCGGTCTTCTGACCTCGGTGAAGGAGATTGCCATGAGAGGCAATGTGTAGTTTCAATCCTCTTCATCGAGGCATCGGTCTTCTGACCCGACGCCAAGGCGTCCGAACGGATCCAGCGAGTCTAGTTTCAATCCTCTTCATCGAGGCATCGGTCTTCTGACAAGATGTTGAGAATGCCTAAGGAGGTCAACCTTGGGGGTTTCAATCCTCTTCATCGAGGCATCGGTCTTCTGACCGGGAAGATATTTGCCCCTTTCTGCTTCCCAGTTAAGGTTTCAATCCTCTTCATCGAGGCATCGGTCTTCTGACGCGAACAAATCGTTTCAACTCCGTTTCAAATTTTCTCGTTTCAATCCTCTTCATCGAGGCATCGGTCTTCTGACTATTCGTGGCTTTGTTCGCCACAATTGGAGCCGGCATGTTTCAATCCTCTTCATCGAGGCATCGGTCTTCTGACGAAACGGCACAGATCACGCTGTAAACACGGACAAGTTTCAATCCTCTTCATCGAGGCATCGGTCTTCTGACCAAGTCCGCCATCCGGCGGCACCATCTCGTGGTACATCGTTTCAATCCTCTTCATCGAGGCATCGGTCTTCTGACTATTGGGTATGCCATCGAGCGCTTCCTCGCAGAGGAGTTTCAATCCTCTTCATCGAGGCATCGGTCTTCTGACGAGCGCGAAGAGAAGCACAACGGCGATCGCCGGTAGGTTTCAATCCTCTTCATCGAGGCATCGGTCTTCTGACCAGCCACCATGCCCAAGGCTTCCTCCTCCTTATGTCGTGTTTCAATCCTCTTCATCGAGGCATCGGTCTTCTGACCAATCGGCCGAAAGGCCGAGGAGGGATAAGATGAAAGTTTCAATCCTCTTCATCGAGGCATCGGTCTTCTGACAAGGAACCCTTAGCGTTTCCCTGTCCACCGCGCTTGGGTTTCAATCCTCTTCATCGAGGCATCGGTCTTCTGACACAATCCAGCAAGCTCTGCCGGATGACCAGATTCTTGTTTCAATCCTCTTCATCGAGGCATCGGTCTTCTGACAGTGCCAAAATTTCCTCTGCTCTGCGCGCCTGTGCTCGTCTCACCTCCCGTCTGCTGTCATGTGTACCAACCCCGCGAACGCAGCCGATCTAAACGACCAAAACCGATCAAGTTTGCATAAAAATGATCGATTTGATCCGGCCGTCCCTCTTCGGAACTCGTCCCAACGCTTTCTTCCGCGCCTCAGCTCGATTTGCGAACGCCAGGCGCATGCATGTGCCCTCTGGCACATTTCCATCCCTCCCGCTACACTCACATTATCGGCCAAATGCCCACGAAAGTCAACTGGATTTTGGGGCCATCACGCGATGCACTGGCTCGATCATATCCGGCTGGCGGCCGCGATACCGATCCGGCACTTCGCCTAAACGCCAGCCTTCATCCGTCGTTTCACCGTAGAAATACTTGAGCCGCGTGCGCGCATCGACGACGAACTCGCCCGGAAGACCCTCTGCGCCGGCTACACCCAGCGCGCAGTGACCGGAGTAATACAACAGCGCTACTTCGAAACCCAATCGCTTGAGCGCCGCCGCAGCCAGGATCACGTCGTCTTCGCAGTCGCCCGCCTCGTCCATCAGCGTTTCGATCGGGTAACGCGGCCACTCGGCCGCCGGCGCGCTTTCTCCGTCCGGCACGTACCGTATGCACGCCTGGGTGAAGTTCAGGACATTGCCGGCCTGGTCCAGGCTCGACCACTCGCGGCCCAGATGCAGCCGGTAGAACCCGGCCGCCAGCGAGTCCAGCTCCGGCATGTCGGTCGCCGCGTAATGCGCCCAGTTACCCGCAGGCCGGCGTGGTTCGGCGCGCACCGCCTGATAGCGCTCGCTGCTCAAAGCCACTTCCAGTGTCATTTCCACCGATTGACCGTCGCGTGCTGCAAACGTCCAGCGAAAGTTCTTGATCACGTCTCCACTGACGCCTGACCGCGTAGCTGGCACTATGTCGGGTAAGATCGTCACCGGCCGCGCAGGAGGGATGTGCGCTAGCGGCGCGACGTGGCGTTCCCAATAGCCCGCTGCAAACAATCCCCATGCGCCTAACCCGATCACGACGGCCGGCCAGCGCGGCGCCCACTCGGGCCACGGCGCTAGCAGCGCCGCCGGCAATGCGGCCAGTGCCAAAATGGCGAGCAGTGTCCGCACGTTTTCCTCAATCGTGTGTGCCCGTGTCCGTGAAATCCGTGCCATCCGTGGTTACTCTGTCGCTCGTGGCTCATCGGCTTGAGAGTAAGCCGCTGTCTGCAGCCGCTGCCAGGCGCCCAGGGCTTTGAGTTCGAGCGCGTGCGCAGTCGGCACGAAAGCCAGCCGGCCGCGCTCATCGGTGAAGAAGACCTCATCCTGCGGGCCGGCCGCGCCCGCCGATGCGGGATCGCCTTCATGTCCACTGGGCAGGCCAACAAAATTCACCGCGATCGACGAAATCGGTCCAGACGCCCAGCGCTCCGCTGCTACCGGTCGGCGTATGGCAACCCCGATCCTGCCTCGTTCCTGCCGATCCGAGGGCCACGCCGGACGCAGCCGGTCGCGCAGGTGATTGGTCAGTGTCGGCAGCGAGTCCATGCTGTTCGGCTGCGCGGCCCAACTGTCCAGGTCCAGCGTTGCCCGCCACTCGCTCAATTGCGATTCAACAAACTGCCGCAGCGCGGCTGCCAATGCCGATGCGGCCTCGACGCGCCGGGGCTCCCGATCCGGCACGTTCAGGAAGCGCTCTGCCAGTCCGCGACAGGCGGTATCGTCGAGCTGCGGGAAAAGCGACGGCCACGCCGCTGGCGCGATGAGACTCCGTTCTGTGAGCAGCGGCGCGGGTTGGGCTGCGCGATTCAGATCGCCTTCGATGAGGTTCAGCGTTTCCAGCAGCGTATCGCGCCGCGACTCAATCGCCTGCGCCTGCGCGCGCAGCATTGTTCGCAGGTCGGCCAGCACCCGCTCGCATTCCGCCCTGAGCGCGCGCTCCGCCAGCGCGGCATATTTCCTATGAATGTCCGCGATCACCCGGTCAAGCGCTCGATGAATGGCGGATTCACTCCGAAGCAGTTGAAGCCACCCGCCGGATAGTGCTAGCAGCCAGCACAAGCCACCCAGGACGACCAGATCGAGCAGTTGCGACGCGACGCCCAGCCGGCGCAAGAGCACACTGCCTGCGTCGAGCGCCTGGGGGGTGACCAGGTAAGCAGCCCACGCGAACGACAGCAGCGTCATCCCGATCAGGCTGGCGCGCACCCATAGCGCCCGGCGGTTGAGCCGATGCTGCAACGCGGCTTCGAGTTGCCTGTGGCTCGCTTCGAGATCGAGCAGCGCAGCCGGATCGGAAGGCGCTGAACGCACATGCGAAAGAAGAGCGGTGAGCCAATGTTCCGGGCCGCGTGAAGGCTCGGGTAGATCGAGTTGTCGCCGTAAGTCCTCCAGCGCGATTTCGGCTTCGGCGGCGAGCAGCCGGCCGATGCGTGTGCCGCCCATCTCGTGCTGCACAAGCTCGTCGATCTTCCGTGAAATCCAGGCATCGGCCTCTTCGAGCACCGCCTCGGAGCTGAGCGCCATCTGCGCGGATAGCCCATCCGGTCGATTCCAGCGCTGCCAGAGGAGAGTATCCCAGTTGAGCAAATGGTCGATCAGTCGGTCGTCGGGTATCTCGCCCAACTGTGGCGGCTCGATCGGGAAGGACAGCGGCTGCGCGTTCTGATCGCGTGCGATCCGGCTGCGCAGGCCGGTAGGTGTCAGCGCGCACTCGGCCAGCCAACGCGCGCGCAACGAACGAGCGCTCGGCAAATCGGTTGCCGTGTCTTTGCCCAGGAGGTGATCGGCCAGCAAGCGCCGGGCGAGCGCATCCCGTGCCCGTTCGGCGATGGCCGACACGGGCAAGGCAAGGCTTCCGGCGGCGAAGGTGCTGATCCACGCGCTCGCCGGCCGGCCGCGAAAGGCGCGGCCGATGTTGGCGAGTGAAGTGCGCTGATAGGCCGGCGCGCCGCGCAGACCTGCGCGCAGCAGCGCGATGAACTCGGCGACCATGTGGGCCTGCAGCGTAGTGATGGAGTTAGAGTTAGAGTCAGTGTTGAGCGGCTTCAGGGGGCGGCCAGCGCTATCGAT
>Ga0209431_10003185_pt1 | contig 13127 bp, 13 predicted proteins | sample RifCSP13_3_FD_184021 | JGI IMG/M metagenome (GOLD analysis project Ga0209431, IMG submission 184021) | Soil microbial communities from Rifle, Colorado - Rifle CSP2_sed 13_3 (SPAdes) (version 2) | ecosystem: Environmental > Terrestrial > Deep subsurface > Rock core/Sediment | place: Rifle...
CGTCCCAGGGCGGGCGGGTGGGACAAAAGAGGCTGATACCCTTACCACCCCATGCTCAGCCGCTGCGCCAGCGTCGCCGGCAGCCCCGCCGCCACCACCTTCGCCTGCACCGCCGCGATGTCGTACTCCACCCGGTAGCCCGTGACCGCGTTCGCATCGCTATCGTAGATCGCGTAAGCGGCGCGCGGGTCGCCGTCACGCGGCTGGCCCACGCTCCCAGGGTTTAGGATGAACCGCCCCCCCGAGAGCCGCAGCGGCGCCTCTTCGTTCAGCGAGCCGTAGGACAGCGCCCCGCCTCCTTCTGGCAGCCCGAACCACAGCGGCAGGTGGCTGTGTCCCACCAGCCCGTGCGGCGTGCGCAGCAGCGCCAGGCAGTCCTGTGCCTGCTCAGGCGACAGCAGGTACTCCCAGATCGGGTCTCGCGGGCTGCCATGCGCCAGCGTGAAGATGCCGTTCTCCACCGTCAGCGGCAGGTCCGCCAGGAACGCTCGCTCCCCCGCGCCGAGGTGCTCGCCGTTCCACCGGCACGCCTCCGCCGCCGCGCGGTTGAACTCCGTCAGCGCCACCTTGCCCACCGCGCCCCAATCGTGGTTCCCCGCGATGCAGCGCGCCTCCAGCTCCCGCACCCGCCGCAGGCACGCCGCCGGGTCGGGCCCGTACCCCACGATGTCCCCCAGACACCACCACGCATCGACCGGCCCGCGCCGCTCCACGTCCCACAGCACAGCCTCCAGCGCCTCCAGGTTGCTGTGAATGTCCGCAATCAGCGCGATGCGCATGGGGCTAGGGCGCCGGCGCAGAACGCCGGAATTCTTGAGTCATACTAGCGCAAACAGTTCCCTCAGTCGGTGGGACGACAAGGCCAGCGAGCAACACGCCAACCAAACCCACGAAGAGCGTCTGGCCAAGCAGGAGTTCAAGCGTCTCACCATATGCAGTAAAGGACACTGCAACCACTAATAATATCCATAGGACTGTGGGGCTCGCTAGAGTGAAGTCCATTAGCGCAAACCAAAGCCGAGAGCGCCAGCCTTGCCATCGGTCTAAGGAGACCAGGAACGGGAGCGCAGGCACCAGCAGCAGCACCACGCTGTAGGCGTGAGTGTCATAGCCAACTAGCAAGGTGCCCGCCATGAGCGCCAGGAAATGCGCAGGTGAGAGGTCAATTGCGTCCTTCGGCCTCCTACGCAACGACCATACCATAAGTCCAGCCGTGAGCGCAGTCAGCGCGAAGATCGCGCCCCATGATGACAAGCGGCCCATGTCCAGCCACGTCGTCATAGCGCGCAAATTCACCATCCCAGCCACCCCGACGGGCGCGTTCAGAGCAGCCACAAACTGGCTCATCATTCTAATGTAGTTCTCAACGCCTTCCACTCCCCCAGCAAGCAACACCGTAAGGCCCAGCCACAGCGCGCTAGATCCCGTGAACCAGCCGAGCACCTGCCACCGCCGGTACCAAACAAGCCAAAGGAGAATAAGCGGCAGAAACTGCGGCTTCACCATCTGCATGGACAGCCACACACCGGCCGAGCGATCGGCGTCTCGCCGCGTCGCCAGCCAGAACTCCGTTAAAGCAAGGAATTGCCATCCATGCATCTGTCCCTGAAGCAGGCCAAAGACGAACGGGAAGAAGCCGAAGCCCACAACCCAAAACGCCCGGGCAGGCGCGTGGCTGTTCCTTGCGAGCCGCCAAAGCGCAAGACCGTACAAAAGCAAGGTAAGGGCGGTCCAAAGGTAGTACCCAATCCTAGCGGGGAACAGGAGCAGCGGGAAAAACGGGAGAAGGAAGAAGAGCCAGTATGCCAGAATGCCCTTGAAGGCGCACGTAGGGCCACTCTCCTGGGACACGGAATCTCGAGCTTCGGTCAACTGAGGAACGTCGTAGACCGCGCTACCCCTGCCTGCTAGGACTAGCTGGCTACCAGCATACAACGTGACGAAATCCTCGCCGGACAGCGTGCAGCCAAAACGGTCGGGCGAGCCGACCTGGCCCCGAAACAGCCCAAGCCCCAGCAGCATCCCCGTCAACAGCAGCGCTACGCCCGCCGTCCGCGCCCTCCCCGGCCTGCCCGCTACTAGCGCTGCCAGCATTATCTAGATGCCGCTGATTGTTGATAACAAATCCCGGGCCACACACGCACCCACCGGCCGCTGCCCCACATCCCGCAGCACCGCCTCCAGCGCCTCCAGGTTCCTGTGAATGTCTGCGATGAGGGCGATGCGCATAGCTAGATTAAGAAAGGACCTTGGAAGATTCGGATAGCCTTGACGGGTATTCCTTCCCCAATCCGAGCCGCCTGCGCCCCAATGCCATGACGTTCAAGATGCATAGGATAGCCACTGTACCCAAGCTCGGTATAGGATACGCCGCACCAATGCCCGTAAGAACGCCTGCTTGGAACAATAGGCTGGGACCAAACGCGAAGAGGTCTACCAGGCCGACTACAAGGCCGCGGCTCGACCGAATCGCCTGCGCTCCCACGAAAACCATAGGTGGCACCAGCAGAACAAGGCTGTGCAGATGGCTGCTGTAGCCGATCAATAGGGCGACGGCCGTTACGCTCACCATTCCTACGTCGAAAGTCTCCGGGCTCATCCGCCTCCACTGGATGTCGCGCCATGGAAGCAGTGCCAGCACTGCGCTACTCAAGCTCAGCCCGAAGATCACCGCGAGCATTGTCCCCGGTCCTAACCAGGCAAAAAACACGGTGGTTAGCGCGCGCCAATTGATCATGAGACGTGGTGCGCTGGCGATAGCCGCCGCGCCTCCGACGTCACCGATAAGCTCAAGCCAGCCCCTTCCTCCATTGACGCCAACAAGTGCAAACGAGAGTCCGATCACAACCAGAGCTGACAGGCTGAAGCTTACCAGCAGTGCTTTCCGCCTTTGCCAGGCTAATAACACGAGGAGCAGCGGCAAGAATTGCGGTTTTAGCAGCAGCAAGGCTAACCATATGCCCGCCCTTCGCTCAAGCCCGTTCCTCAAAGCCAGATACCCCTCCGTCGCGATCAAGAGCAGGAGTCCAGTCACTTGGCCGAGCGCAAGCCCCCACACGATTGGGAAGAAGCCCAGCCCCCACAGCCACAGCATGTGACGCGACACTGAAGCCGCTCGGGCAAGCCGGTGTAAGGCAAAGGCCACGAGCGCTAGGTTGATCGCTGTCCAGACCCAAAAAGCGGTCAGTGGCGGAAGAAAGGTGAGCGGCAGTAAAGGCACGACAAACAAAGCCAAGTATTCCATAGGTGTCGTTGGACACTGCCGGTTCAGGCCCATTGACCCAAGGATTTCCTGCTTCGCGAGCCCCTGAGCCTCCAGGTCATAGAACTCGCCGCTTCCTAGTAAGTGAGCGCTCGACAAGAAAGCAACGAAATCAACGCCCAGCTCACAACCAAATCGGCTCGTGACCCTGGCCGTAGCTTCGGATTCGACGACCGAGAGGCCCATGAGCAACACCGACAACGCAAGGCCCATGGCCCAACGAAACCCTACGTGGCGGCCTACCAGCGCTACGCACATTTGGCTAGCTGTTCAAGCCCTACCAAAGAACGTGCAGCCAAAAACTTGTGCAGCGCCGCTTCTATCAACAGCTTGTTAACGGCTCGCAAGCTGAAGTGCCTCAGATGGTGTGCTCTCGTGACCCTTGGCGGTGGGATGGGCCAACACGCCAAGAAGAATGATGCCAACTAGTGCCAGTATCCACACCTGACTGGGCGGCACAAGCAGGCCGAACCCCATTGTGGCAGCCAACAACAAGTCAACAAGCACCAAGAGGGATGGCCAGAGCAGCGTGCCATCCAGCAAGAGCGACCAGGTTCGGGCGTCTTTATTAGGCATCTCTCGCAGCTCTGCTAGCAAGCAAAGTGCGGGTGCTAGCAACAAAACGAGACTGTAGGCATGAGTGTAGTATCCCACCAACAGGCTCGCGGCGATCAACATCAGGAACGGCTGGGGAGCAAGATCGTGCCAACGCTCCGGCTTCCTGTGCCAATCCCAGATAACCAGCATGACGGTCATGAGGCTAAGCGCAATAGTAATCCTAGTCATGAACACTGGACCCCAAGCGCTAAACCAGACCAGGGTCAGCGCCCGCCAGTTGCTCATGGCAGGCACGTTCATCAATGCATCGATCGCAACAAATTGGCTCATATGCAGACCAATGTAGGCGGCCACGCCTTCTGCGCCCCCCGCTAGAACTACCGAAAGCCCTAGCCAAGCTAGAGTGGCGCCAATGAACCAAGCGAGCGTTCGCCAGCGCCGCTGCCAGCCCAAGTAAAGGAGCAGAAGCGGTAGGTTGTATGGCTTCACAATCTGAAGCGATAGCCACAACCCGGAACTCTTGTCTTCCCCACGTCGGAATGCGAGCCAGAACTCAGTTAACGCGATGAATTGCCAGCCGTGAAGCTGCCCTTGCGCCAGCCCAGAAACGACGGGGAAGACGCCGAGGCCGATCAGCCAGAACGGCCAAGGGGATACGCCGCTAGCCCGGGCCAGGCGCCAGAGGGCAAAGAAGAAGAAAGCGAGGCTCAACGCAGTCCATAAGTAATAGGCCAGCCAAGGGTTAAAGAGAGTGAGCGGCAAGACGGGCAGGAGGAAGCCGGGCCAGTAGGCAGCGGGCCAGGGGGCACAGGTTGAGCCCCACGCTTGTTGAAAGCTTGAACTGGCCTCGTCTCGACGAGCAGATTCGAAGACTGCGGCACCGTCTCCAGAAAGAATTAGCTTACTACTGATGTAAAGCGCAACGAAATCCTGACCAAAGAAAGCGCGTCCTATTCTTTCCGGACTTCTAAGCTGAGCCCCGAAAATCCCAACACCAAACAGCGCCAACAGCCCAAGCAACCCAATCGCCGCCGCCCGTTTCAGGCCCGGCTGGTTATTGACGAGCGCTACAAGCAAACTAGGCCTCGATTGCGGATATCTTCGCCATCAGTTTGCCGCAGTGTCCGCAAAACGACGAGCGTTGGTAGAGACAAGCTCATCGTTCACTCGCTGTGGTAGAGAGACAAAAACGTCCGCTAGCAAGACGACGGTTAGAAGCAGAAGCAATGCTTGGTTCGCCGCGATCCACAATGCGGGGCTAGCACTAAGCAGCGCAATAGCCATCAAGGAAGGACCCAACAACACGATGTCCATGAGCACCGACCAGAACCGTGTGCGCCAGCCATGTGCTCTCCCAAGCTCGCCGAGCAACGGCAGGCTCGGCACGAGCAGCAAAGACACGCTGTACAGGTGGGTGTAGTAGCCAACAAGGAGTACCGCCACGGTGAGTGTCAGGAACGCTTGGGGCTCGAGGGCGGCTGCGGATTGAGGCCGCAGGCGCCATGACCAAACGATGAGCCCAACGGTTACCCCAGAACATATCGCCGTAGTGACGCCTACCAAATCCGTCCCACCGGCGCCGAACCAGACCAAGGCCAGCGCACGCCAGTTGATCATCTGCGATACACTCTGGGAGGCGGCATTCACTGGCACGAAAGTGTCCCAATACAGCCGCACATACGCGGCGACTCCTTCGAAGCCGCCCGCGAGCAAGACCGACACGATCAGCCACGCAGCGCTAGCGGCCATGAACCATCTGAGGGCTTGCCCGGCGCGCTGCCACGCAAGGTAAAGCAACATGAGCGGTACGTAGTGCGGTTTCACCACTTGGATAGAGAGCCATAGTCCGGCGGCGCGATCGGCACGCCGTCTCCACGCCAGCCAGAACTCGCTCAACGCAAGGACCTGCCATGGATGCAGCTGTCCCGAGAGGAGACCAATCGTCACAGGGAAAAAGCCTACGGCGACGAACCAGAACCCCCAAGGACGAAGGCCATCCGCCCTCGACAAGCGCCAGCACGCAAAAAGGATCAACCCGATGCTGAGCGCCACCCACAGGTAGTACGCAGTCCTCGGCGCAAACAAGGTCAAAGGTAAGACCGGTAATAGGAAGCCCGGCCAGTACGCTGCCGGCAATGGCCCGCACTTCGATCCGGCTTCCTCCTTTAGAGCAGCCTCAGTCTCAAGCCTCCGCGTTGGCTCGAAGATAGCAGCTCCCTCTCCTTGGAGGACTAGCCTCGCACTCGAATAGAGGGCGAAGAAGTCCTCACCGGAGTAGACGCAGCCAAAGCGATCAGGCGTGGCAAGCTGAGCCCCAAACAACCCAACGCCGAAGATCGCGGAAACGGACAGCAGCACCAGCGCTGCAGCCTTTCGCAGCCCTGGCTCGCTGTTGACGAGCGCTACTAGCACGCCAGGCTCCCTAGCTGGCGCATTCCACCCATGCATCCCCCAAGAACAGCGCCGGCATCAGCAGCACGGTCGTATGCACAAGGCTGTGGTGTGCGCTCAACAGCGTCGCCGCCACCACGACCAGCATTCAGAGTCCATGCGCCGGTTGCGCCTCAGACCGAGTCCGGAGCCACCAACGCACCGGCGTGCCTGCCTTCGCGAGCCCAACCTGTCGACGCCGCTGCTGCCCAAGCTACCGCTACAACAAGCCCTGTTATCATCACCTGACTGGCGACGAACCAGCCGAGCACGGCGTTGCGCGAGGCCAGAACCTGCGCCATGAAAACCAGCGAAGGGATCACCATGACCAGGTCCAGAACCCAAGCACCAAGCGGAGGGACGCTGGCAGCTTTGTTACTGTAGGAGGCGGCCAAGGCCATCGCTGGCGCGAAAACAAGCACTGTGCTGTCAATGGACGTATCATAGCCGACCAGCAGCGCTGTCGAACCCAGGCCAAAGAGGGTAAGCGGAAGGCGGTCCCGCGCTGTCAGATCCCCGCGGCCCCAAGCCCAGGACGCAAGGGTGACTCCAATTGTCAGGAGACTCAGCAGTACGGTGGCGACAGCCATGCCCAAGTTGCTTTCTATCGGGAGCCAGTTCAACGCAAACGCACGCCAGCTCACCATGAGCCAAGCTCCAATCTCATCGGCGTTCACACGAGCGACACTTGCCAGGTAGCCAACGTAACGGCGGAATCCCTCCCATCCAATCATGCTGACTGATCCGACGAAGAGGACGAAGCTCGCTAGCAGAAATGCACCCAAAGCCCGCCAGAGCCTCTGCCACACGAGAAACAGGAAGAAAACCGGTAGGAACTGATATTTCACCAGCAGTAGAGCAAGCCATATACCTGCCCGCGTGTCTCTTCTCTGGCCCAAAGCGATTTGGAATTCGGTCAGCGCCAACATCAGCAATCCATGGACTTGCCCGTAATTCATCCCTAGAAGAATCGGGAACGAGCCTAGGCTAAACAGCCATAGTACCCAGACCGGTTGCTCCGAGAATCGTGCCAATCGCCAAAAGGTCAAGGCGAAGATCGCCACGCTCACAACGTTTGCCGTGAGAAAACCGGCAAGAGGCGACAGCAAGGAAAATACGGTGTATGGCACCAGGAAGACGGGGAGATAGGCTACAGGCGTATCAGTGCCTAGACAGTTCGATAGGGGCTGTCCGAATAGCTCCTGCTGGACGTCTTTCAGATTCTCCAAGTCATAAAGTTGGTGACCCCGGCCAGCCAGAATCATCCGACCGCTTGCGTGAAACAGTAGATAGTCGCCTCCAAACTGCAAACCGCATCCAATGCCATTCGGATGACGAAACTCGGCCGCAAGGAAGACAATCGAAAACACTGTAAGCGCGAGCAGCATACCAGCGCCCACAAAGGCCCGGACTCCCCGCTGTCCAGCCAAGATCGCGATCAACATCTAATAGCTGTACAAGATGGCTAAGCCGCCACCGATGAAATCTGTCCGGCCGCCTCTCCCGGTCACCGCGCTAGAAGAGACGGGATGGTGTGGTCATGCCGGTACCATGATTTCAGATCTACCGCTCTGCTCTCTCATTGAGTCAACCGCCATCCAAAGTGTAACCGCAGCCATACCCACAATCATCACCTGGCTCGCGCCATCCAGCTTAGCCACAGGTCGCGGCGAGCCAAAATGTTCGTCATAGAAACCAGCGAAGGAATCACCAGAATTACATCCAGTACCAATGCATGAGGTCCGTGCGGGCTCATTGCACGCTCCCCGGCAATGCAGCTGTCGCAAGTCCCGGTGCGAGCGCCGTGAATTGCTGCTTGGCGCGGCCCTACATGGTACCGGCCCATCGCGGGGGCTCGTGTAGGGCCGCGCCACAGAAGAAGCGCCAGCGCGCCACCCACGAGAGCCCTGGCCTGCCGACAACAGGCGCTACCAGCACAGCGAACTACAGCTCAAAGCGCCAGCTCTTCAATCGCCGCGCAAACGCGCTCTTGCTCTTCAGTCGTGAGCGTGTTATAGAACGGCAAGCGCACCAGCCGGTCGCTCACGTCCTCCGTCACCGGGCAATCGCCGCCCTTGTATCCCCATTGCCGGCCCATCGGCGAGAGGTGCAAGGGGAGATAGTGGAACACGCTCAGGATCCCCTGCTCTAACAGGTGCGCGATAAGCCTGGTGCGCGCCGACAAACTGGGCATGATCAGGTAAAACATATGGTACGGCTGCTCGCAATGCTCGGGCACGAACGGCAGGCGTACGCAGTTTGCCTCAGCCCACGCCTTCAGCCGTTCTTGGTAGTGCTCCCAGACACGTCGTCGTGCCGCCTGGATCTGCTCCCGGGCTTCAAGTTGCGCGTACAAGAAGGCAGCGAGAATGTCCGACGGCAGATAGCTCGACCCAAGGTCCACCCAGGTGTACTTATCTACCTCGCCACGGAAGAAGCGCGCGCGGTCCGTTCCCTTCTCGCGGATGACCTCGGCCCGCTCGATGTGCTGCGGGTCGTTGATGAGCAGCGCCCCACCCTCGCCCGAGGTGAAGTTCTTGGTCTCGTGGAAGCTCTGCGTCCCGAAAGCCCCGAACGTCCCCAGGTACTTTCCCTTGTATTTGCCGAAGAGGCCGTGCGCATTATCCTCGACCACCGCCAGCCCGCGCCGCGCCGCTATCTCCATAATCGTGTCCATCTCGCAGGCCACACCGGCGTAGTGAACGGGCACGATCGCCTTCGTGCGCGTCGTGATGAGCGATTCGATCTGCCTCTCGTCGATATTAAGCGTATCGAGCCGGATGTCGGCGAACACCGGGCGAGCGCCGCGCAGCACGAACGCGTTGATGGTCGAGACGAAGGTGAACGATGGCACGATGACTTCGTCGCCTGGTTGGATATCCAGCAGCAGCGCCGCCATCTCGAGGGCATGCGTGCACGAAGTGGTCAGGAGCACCTTTGGTACCGCTAGGGCCTCTTCGAGCAGGGCGTGGCACTTCCTGGAATAGACGCCATCGCCTGACGCGTGGCCCATCCGGATCACGTCGGCTACATACTCGAGCTCCCTGCCAGCAAACGACGGCCGGTTGAAAGGAATCTGGATCTCGCCGTAAGTCATGACGCGTCAAACCACTTGTGGAACGTGTAGTGAGCATGGCTTGGCTCGAATCCGAGTCGGGTCCAGACCTTCTGCGAAGCGACGTTGGTTATCTGGGTTGATACCGTCAGACGTGCAGCGTCCTTTGAAGAGCACCATCTCATAGCACCGACTCCTAACGACTGAGACACAGCACGCCTCTGGACGACAGGTGCAACGCCAAAGAGCAGTATTTCGCCCTCTCGTCGACCGTCCAGCCGAAGCGTGGTGAAGCCAGCGACGACCCCGTCCAAAACGGCCACAAGCACTTCGTCCGCGACTTCCCGGGAAACGCACGAGCGGTATGCCCAGTCCGTATAGGCCTCGTCGCATTTGGCGGGGTCCAGCCGGGGGTCGGCGTGGTAGTGGCCAAAATATCCCTTGAACGACTCGGCAGCCACGCTCTTGACCGCTTCTTCCTCGCCCGGTCGTACGGGGCGTACAAGGGCCGCTCCCGCATCAGTTGGAACCAGCCCCTTTGTGAGGTCGCGCGCATAATAGACGAGCGTGTCCATCAAGGCGAACCCATGTCGTTCCATCGCCTGGGCCGCCGTCAGCTCCGAGGCGAGACAGCGCGCGATCAGCAACACCACTCGATTGTCACGGCAGTAGTGCAGGACCGCAGGCAGCGTCTCAAGAGTCACAGCCGAAGCGCGGGCAGTGCGAATGCCGAAGCGTTCTTCATCAATCGCCGATAGCGCAACTGGCACCGCCTTAACGCGCATGAACTGAAGACTCAGGCGGAGCAACTGCCGGCCCTTCATCAACGGACTCAGCGTACGCCCTTACAGCATACGGAGGCCGCTCCATGGAGCGGAAATGCATGCGCGCGAGGTACTCGCCCATGATCCCAAGCGCGAAGAGTTGCGCCCCGGAGAAGATGGCAATGATCGAGGCCAAGAACGCGAACCCGGCCACCGTGCCGCCCTCCAACAGATAGCGGCCTACCACGAAAGCCAGCACACCGAGCCCAAACAACGTGAAGGCAAAACCAATCGCGCTCGCCAACTGCAGAGGCCAGACGCTGAAGCCCGTCATCATGTTGAGCGAGTGAGTCAGCAGCTTGCGAAATGTGTAGTTGGACGCTCCGGCTCTTCGCTCATCGTGCCGCACGGGGATTGCTGTAAAGCGCGCCGTTCCCCAGGCGAGCAACACATCGATCGAGACAAACGAGCTCCGATAAGTGCTGAAGGCGTCCCGCACCACCGTGCGAAAAGCGCGGAACGCGCTGACATTGCGAGCGGTCTCGGCGCCCATCGTGCTCTGCAACGCCATCTTCGTTATCCGTGACGCCATATCCCGCCAGAAGCCATGGCGCTCTCTTTCGGGCGTGCCGTAGACCACATCGTACCCGTCCGACAACCTCGCCATCAGCTTTGGAATTTCCTCCGGCGGGTTTTGCAGGTCGTCGTCCATCGTCACGATGACATCGTGCCGTGCAGCGCGGATGCCGCAGAGCAGGGCGTTGTGCTGCCCGTAGTTGCGCATGAGGTTGACGCCTTGCACCCAAGTATGCGTCTTAGCCAGTGAACAGACGACCTCCCAGCTTCGGTCTCGGCTCCCATCGTTGACTAGCAGTACCTCGAATGGCATAAGCGTCTCACGCAGCACTGTGCCAAGTCGCTCAATCAGCTCTGGTAGAATATCGGCGCTGTTGTAAACGGGCACAACGACGGACATGCTCGGGAAAAGACCGTCGTAAGGCGTTAGGGTCATGGTACTTTATCGAGCAGACTATAAGACAAGGTCGCTAGAGTTGGAAGCGTTTATGTCCCATCCACGCTGCATCCTTCACGATTCTCTTACAACTGAACCTATCCATTAGACGACCTGCTGAGCCCTTTTTCTCCCCCCTCGCACCACCCCTATCATACCCCACGCGCATCCTGGCTAGCCTCCTCCCTTCCCTCTGCGCCCGGAGTCTACCCTGAGCCTGCCGAACGGCGCCTCTGCGGTTCACGTCCTGTCCTCGCCATCCTGCCATCTCCCCCTATCCCACACGCTCCCTCTCCTGCTGCCCTGCTAGGACGGCAGTCAGCATCTAACAACCATCACGGCCTGGGTCCACCGTTGCCGCCATTCGAGTAGGACTTTCATGACACTGTAGCGCTTTGAAGTGTCGGGGACATCTCTTTGATTGATCCAATCGCAATCCAGACTAGAGCTGCAACCATCCCGAGTATCATCACCTGGTTTGCCGTCACCCAGCTTAACCAGGGGTCCCTGTACACCAAAAGATTGGCCATAAACGCGAGCGACGGAACCAGCAAAATAAGGTCCAGCACCCACGGGCCAGCGAGGCGGGTGTTCGCGCCTTGCTTGGTCAGATCACTGGCCACCTGGAGCCCCGGCGGCAGCACCAGCACCGCGCTGTGGAGGCCCGTATCATACCCCACCAGCAGCGCCGCCGAGGCCAGACCCAACAGCACGAGAGGCAGGCGCTCTTGACTTGTCTGCTGCCAAGAACGGAGAAGCCAAGGCACCAGACCAGCAATTGTCAGGAGACTCAACAACGCGGTGACCATCGCCATGTTGGTGTCGCTGTTTACAGCCAGCCAGTTCAAGACAAAGCCTCGCCAGTTCACCATCAGCCCTACTCCGATTCCGGAGGCGTTCATGGGCGCTACATCGTTTACGAGGTAACCAACATATTTTTGGAAGCCCCACCACCCAACTATGCTCACCGAGCCGACAAAGAATGAGCAACTGGCGACGAGGAAACTCCCTAAAGCTCGCCAGCGTCGTTGCCAGAGCAGAAACAGTACAAAGAGCGGAAGGAACTGGGGCTTCACAACTAATAGCGCAAGCCACAGACCGGCCCTCTTGTCATGCTGCCGACGCAAGGCGATGTAGAACTCAGTCATGGCCAGGAAGAGCCAGCCGTGTACCTGACCATAGTTGATACCCAGAAGAATCGCGAATGAGCCGAGGCCAAATAGCCACAACACCCAAGCCGGTTTATCGACCACCCGTGCCAGCCGCCAAAAAGCCAACGCAAATATACCAACGGTGACAGCAGTTGATACGAGGAAACCGGAAAAAGGGGACAGTAAGGAAAGTATCGTGTACGGCAGTAAGAAAACCGGTAGGTAGGCTACGGGAACATCTGCGCCCAAGCAATTCGATAGGGGCGCTTTGAAAAGCTCTAGCTGAATTTCTTTCAGTGCTTTTAGATCGTAAAGCTCCCGAGCATGACCCGACAAGATCATCCGTCCGCTGCTGTGGAAAAGCAGATAATCTCCTCCAAACTGTAGGCCACATCCGATGCCATCGGGGTGTCGGAACATCGCCGTAAGGAAGACGAGGGAAAATACGGCCAGAGCGACGAGCATTCCTAGGCCTACGAACGCTCGGACTCCCCGCTGCCCTGCTAGGACGGCAGTCAGCATCAAACCGTGCTGTTGCCAGACGCTACTGGCTCTGTGAGTACTTGCAATTCCTTATCAAGCCAAACTATGGTCTGCGCAGCGACATCACAAGTTCACATCCGAAGATGTATGATACCGACTCGACGCGAAACCCCAACCCCTGCACCAGCTCGGTCAACGACTGCTGCGTGTAGTGCGTGGTATGCTCAGCGGCGTAGCCTCCGGGCACGGTCCGCTCATACACCCGCTCGATGATCCGCCACAAGCGTCGGCCATAGTCGGGCGTTCCCAGCACCAGCAGTCCCCCCGGCTTGAGCACCCGGCGCATTTCAAGGAACGGCTCAGGGCCCTCCGGGATGTGCTCGATGACCTCGGAGCAGACCACCGAGTCGAA
>Ga0209431_10003193_pt1 | contig 13111 bp, 10 predicted proteins | sample RifCSP13_3_FD_184021 | JGI IMG/M metagenome (GOLD analysis project Ga0209431, IMG submission 184021) | Soil microbial communities from Rifle, Colorado - Rifle CSP2_sed 13_3 (SPAdes) (version 2) | ecosystem: Environmental > Terrestrial > Deep subsurface > Rock core/Sediment | place: Rifle...
CCTACAAATTTTGGGCGAAATCTGTTCGAATTTTTTCGAACGCACACCGCCCCGTATAGAGTAAAATTAAAACTTTCTTTTAAGTGGATCTTCTACTTCAAATTTGATTCGATCGCTCGTAGTATTTACTTATTCTTTCCCTTTGTGTGATACTGTCAAGGTGATAAATAGAATCAATTTACTCGTTAGAAAAGTGAAGGTAGGATCTCTCACTTTTTACGGGGTAATTACAGAAATTATTTATTTATTATTTTTTCTTGTCGAACCTTTAAAAGGACTTTTAGGTGACAACTTCCGTGAGGTGACGAGCGACCGCATATTCGTAATCTTATTTGTGGTTTTTCTTACTTTGACCTTTATTTATATTAAGGTAACCCGAGTCATCGATTTTCAGAAAGTAAAATTCAAGCATATCGTTCTTTTTTCACTCCTTTTTAACCTTACACTTTTGCCAATCCGACCAGTTATGTCTTCTGATTTGTATACATATATTTCTCGTTCAAGAGTTTACTCGGAATATCATGCCAACCCTTATACAGTTCCTTATAATTCTTTTTCCGAAGACGTTCTTTATCAACAGCTTGTTACACGCTGGTCGACATATACAGCAATATACGGACCTTTATTTATTTTTTTCGGGAGCCTTATAACTTTGATTGCCCAAAATAATCTTTTTTTAAATATTTACATTTTCAAATTATTTTTTGTAATTATGAATATTGCTAACATTTTCTTAATAAAAAAGATTACAAATGACAAAAAAGCTGTACTTCTTTATTCCTGGAATCCACTCATTACTTTAGAGTTTGCACTGAACGCCCATAACGATGTTCTTATGATCTCCTTTTTTCTAGTGGGTGTACTGTTTTTGTTTTCAAAAAAGAGAAATATATTTACGTACACATCTTCCTGGTTATTCTTTTTCACTTCAGTTCTAGTTAAACTTTTTACAGTTATTTTTATTCCCTTTATTTTTATCCACATAATAAGAAAACTTCCGAACAAAAGTAAGTTTATATTTTTGATTATTGCCTTTTTCGGTAGCGTAGTCTTACTTATTATGCCGTTCATACCGTTTTGGGATGGGTGGAGGATATTTTCTCGTTTATTCGAAGTAGTACAAATGGAGGGTTATGTGACAACGGTAGGGATTCTAACACTCTTTTTTTTCCTTGCAATGCTGCGAGTGCCGAACCCTAGCGTTTTAAGCAAAGTTATTAGTAAGTCATTTTTTTATATTTCCTATACAATAATTGTAGTAAAGTCGGTTTTTGACAGAAATATAGTTCAAGAAAATAGATTGCTTTGGTATCTTGCTATCTCTGCCTCGCTTTTTTATATATTTTTTATTTCAAGATTTTTTCCATGGTACTTTACAACTTTGATTACTATCTATGTTATATACGTTGGGATAACCAAAAATAATTCACTGATCGCTCTCATTCATGGAATGACACTTTATGCCCTTTCAACCTACATTATTCTTAGATAGAAGCTATTTCAAAACCTCCCAAGTCAAGACTTGGTCGGGTTTGAAAAGCCCTTCGGGAGCTTATGGCATCCCAGTTCAAAAAGGGTTTTGAAATGGGCTGTAGGATTCATTCATTGTGAAAAGAAAAAATTTCAATCTTGATTTTGTTGGAATAGGTGCTGAAAAGGCCGGAACTACCTGGCTGGCTGAGTGTTTAAATGATCACCCTGAAATTTATGTACCAAATCAAAAGGAGATTTTTTTCTTTAACGAATACGACCCTCATTATCTTAAAGTGAAAAATTATCGATACTCCAAGGGACTTTCGTGGTACAAACACCAGTTTGACGGTTCGGGCAATGTGCTGAAAGGAGAATTTAGTCCGACCTATCTTTATGACGAAAAGGCGGCAAAACGAATTGCCAAAGATTTTCCAGACACAAAAATAATCGTTATTTTTAGAGAACCTGTAAGTAGGGCTTTTTCTCAGTTCATACACGATAAACGTATTGGACTTATTAAAGATGTAAGTTTTGAAGAAGCGATTTCACAGCAGGATAACTACATCAAAAAGGGTTATTATTTCACCCACCTGAAAAGATATTACAAACTATTCAAACCTGAAAATATTTTGACTTTGATATACGAAGATATAAAGAAAAATCCCCTCGCGATAGTTAGAAAAACTTATAAATTCTTAGGAGTAAAAAAGATTAACTTCAGACCAAAACATCTTTATATGAGATCAAATACTGCAGGAGAAGCTCGGTTACCCTTATTTAACTATTTTATGATGCAGACAGACTACTTTCTTAGAAAGAAAAGATTGGACTTTTTGCTAAAAGCGTTTGATACGTTGGGAGTGAGAAGATTCGCTATGTATATAAGAGATCTAAATACACTTAAACTTAAGAAATATCCTGAAGTGGGTGGGGATGTAAAACAACAATTGCGGAAAAAATACGTAAGCGATATTCATAAATTGGAGAAATTGCTAAAAAGGAATTTAAGTTTTTGGTACAAATAATGGTTATTGCTATTCAAAAATATGACCAAAAGAAATTTAGAACTGAGGAAAGAATCTTCTTTTAACCCTTTTCGATTCTTTACAAATCCTGTTTTTTGGTTAAGTTTGATTGTCTTACAAGTAGTGATAATTCTTTTTAGTAGGTTTTTTTCTGAGTCAGCCTCTTTTCTTTTAGTTGGAAGCGATTACATCCACTACTTGGCTGCTGCACGCTTAGTAAGGGATGGAATGGGTGATCTTATTTATAATATCGAGGTAAATTATGAGGCACAGAGAATGGTTTTGGGACCAAACTCACCGATAAGTATTTTAACTTTTAGAAGCCTTCCTTTTGTTAGCTTAATTTTTCTACCTTTTACTTTTTTTCCAGCCATAACGTCTTTTCGAATATTTGGGTTAATAAACATTTTGCTAATTTTTTTGATTATTTATCTTTTTATTAAATACATATCCAAAAAGAATGTACAGACACTTTATTTGCTGGTGATCAGTTTTACGTTCGTCCCCATCCTTGAAACTTTGAAAAACGGACAGGTTTCCATTATTTTGACTGCAATTTTATTTGGAATATACATAACCTTCAGGAAAAAGAAGTATTTGCTAGCGGGACTGTTAGTAAGTCTAATGCTTTTGAAAACTCAATTTATAATCTTTTTTCCCTACCTTTTTATTTTATGTAGCCAAAGGAAAAAATTTCTGTTAGGTTTTGTGACGGGGTTAGTTGGATTATTTTTGTTAAGTTCTGCGGTTTCCGGATTTAATTTCTGGCTTAGTTACCCAAAACATCTTTTAGAAACAGAAGGACCAGAGTATGGAAGTCGCACGAATGAGCTTTTTACGTTTTATGCGCTATTTCAAAACTTAGGGGTTTGGCAGAAATTAAGTGCATTATTAACAGGAGCTTTTTATATATTTACACTCATACTTTTTAATAAAAAACAGAAAGAAGTTGGTTTTAATAACTCATTTATTTCTTTCGTCCTCTTATCAATTCCTTTGTCAATCCATGTTCTTTTACACGATTTAACGTTCCTTTTATTGCCACTTTTTGTTATTTCTAGTTCGCTGTCTCAAAGCCTCGCCAGGAAGAGAATCTTGTTGAAAACTTTCTTTATCCTAGCAGTACTTTTCGTATTACCGATATTATCTTTAAAAGTGTCTCCCAATTATCTTTTACTTATAATTTTTGGATTGGGTTTGTATTTTCTTTACAATAAATTACCCAAAATAAATTCTGTCTAACCAAAATATGGTAAGAATCTCACAAACCAGTAGACTATTACTTTGCTTTGTTATTTTATTTGCAGCCTTTTGGTTAAAAGGAAATCTTTTTCTTGATCCTGATTTTGGCTGGAGATTAAAAACCGGCGAATTAGTTTTGACTCAAGGAATACCAGAGACAGACCCTTTTACATACACAATGCCCAGTTTTCCCTGGGTTGATCATGCATGGAGCCAGTCTTTGCTCATGTACATAGCGCATTCTCTGTCTGGGTACGCGGGACTTGCTTTAGTCTACTCACTTTTTGCAGTTTTAGCTTTATGGATTACAAACAAAAGATTAAAACTTGATACCGTAAAAAAGTTGACCACTCCCAAGTATTTTATCGTTTTTCCATTTTTTCTTTTTGTCTCAATTTTATTTACTTTTTTTGGCGTTCGTGCACAGGTTCTTAGTTGGTTAATGCACGGAGTTCTTCTTTTTATTCTTTTCGAGCCTGAAAGGTTTAAACGACTGCGTAACTTTTTGCCATTATTCTTTCTTTTCTGGGTGAATCTTCATGGAAGTTTTGCATCTGGTTTAGCAACGTTTTTTCTGTTCGTGATTGTAAAAGCAATTCGAGAAAGGAAAATTGATAGAGGTGGCTTAATAATTTTCTTTTCGTCGATACTGATTACCTTAATTAATCCTTATGGAGCAGGTGTTTGGAGAGAAGTGTGGTCTTCGATATCTGATTCTTCACTCCGCTGGACAATCGTTGAGTGGATGCCTGCACTCATCATGCTTGATGTCGCGATGGTTGTCTTGATGGGAATTTCTTTGGCTCTAACTTTAAGATATAGAAAAAAAATAACTCTGGAAGAAAAAGTACTTTATTTTGTGTTTTTACTTCAAGCAATGGCTTCAAGAAGACACCTTCCTTTGTGGGCGCTTGTCGCATATCCAATTACAGTTAGGGGTGTCTATTTCGTATGGCTTGAGGCAAAAAAGTATAAAGGTGGGGTGGAGCGGTTTCGTAAAATGAATTCTATTGCTTGGGTGTTTTGTTTAATTGTTTTTTTTACTCAATCTGGTTTGGCACTCCACGAAGCCTATTTATTGGGATTCGGAGATTTTTATCCGAAAAAGGCTGTTACTTTCCTAACAAGAAATATTCCGGAAGGCGAGATTTTTTCAGAGTACGGTTGGGGAGGATATCTAGTCTGGAAACTTCCAGAAAAAAAAGTATTTATTGACGGAAGGATGCCTAGTTGGCGATGGAAACCCGGTGACGAAGCAGAGTTGGCGTCAGCATTTGATACCTACACTGGTATACAAAAAGGAGAAATAGATTACAAAGAAGTTTTTAAAAAGTACGAAGTGTCAACGGTTTTATGGAGTAAGGCGAAAAAAGAAACCCCGATTGATAAACTATTTAGTGATTTGGAAGACTACCTTGTCGTTTTTGGATTGGAGAAGGATGACTATGATTTTTTGACCGACCTGGAAAGTAACGGATGGAAAAAGAACTACGAAGATAACGTAGCAGTTATTTACGAAAATCCCGATTTCTCTAAAAAAAGTGAGTAGCCCGTGAATTTTCAGAAAGTTTGGTTTGTACCTTTGAGATATAATCAGGTGAGATGACAGACGAGGTTGATGAAATAAAAGCGAAAATCGATATTGTATCTATTATCGGGGAGCACGTAGAACTCAAAAAAGCTGGAAGAAATTTTAAAGGACTCTGCCCATTTCATTCAGAAAAAACCCCATCTTTTGTAGTTTCTCCAGAAATGCAAATTTTTAAGTGTTTTGGCTGCGGAACCAGTGGTGATGTTTATACATTTCTACAGCAATACGAGGGGATGGACTTTTACGAAAGCTTGCAATTTCTTGCCCAAAAAGCAGGCATAAAGTTAAAGACTAGAGTTGGTGAGAAAAGCGACAAAGAAAAGGAATACTCAATAAATCAACTTGCTGCAAAGTTTTATCACTGGGTTTTATTAAATCACCCCAAGGGTAAAGATGCACTTAACTACATAAAAACCGAAAGAGGTTTGACTTTAGAAACTATTCAAGCTTTTCAAATTGGATATTCTCCTGATGCTCCTTTTGCTTTCAAGAAGTTTTTGGTTGAAAAGAAAAAAATACCAGTGCGGGATCTTGAGCGAGTGGGACTGGTGTATACAAGAGACGGTAGAACCTTTGATCGTTTTCGGGGAAGAATTATTTTTCCTTTATTTGATCATAAAGGAAATATTGTAGGCTTTGCGGGAAGAATAATTCCGGGAAAGGCTCCAGTTACGCTTGCAAAATATATTAATACTCCGGAAACTGATATTTATCATAAGTCAAAAATACTTTTTGGACTTAATCTCACCAAAGGTGAAATTAAAAAAGAAAAGTGCGCGATTGTAGTTGAGGGCGAACTTGACGCAATTTCTTCTTGGCAGGTGGGAATAAAAAATATTGTTGCTGTTAAAGGATCTTCTTTGACGGAGGAGCAAGTGAGACTTTTAGCTCGTTTTACAGATACATTAATTTTAGCAATGGATGCTGATTTTGCAGGGGACGCTGCAGCGCGCAGAGGAATAGAAATGGCTGAAGCGAGCGGACTTGAAGTTCGTGTTGCAAGAATGCATGATTTCAAAGACCCGGACGAAGCAGCCAGAAAGGATCCGGGTGCCTTAAGAAATTCTTTTGCAAATGCCCAAGGAGTATGGGATTTTATCATTGACTCGGTGGTGGAGCGTTATAAAGGTGTCCCGGGTCAAAGTAAAGCCAAAATAAGTCGGGAGCTTGTACCAGTAATATCTGCAATACAAGATAAGATAGTTCAAGCCCACTACATAAATATTGTTGCAAAACGACTTGAGGTTCCGATTGAAGCTGTTAAAGAGCAGATTGGGAAGACGTTTGTAGGAAAGGGACCTAAACTTATTACAGAATCTTTTGTTAAACCAAAGGTAAAAGAAAGATATGAACTTTTAGAAGAAAGGTTATTAGCGGTGGCTTTTCACTATGACCCATCTGTTCTCTTGACTCGGAAAGTTCAAAAACTTTTTATAAATCCACTTGTAAAAAGGATCATAACAGAATTTAAAACTTACTCTGAAAATCATAAAACCTTTGACCTTAAACTTTTTGTATCAAACTTACCTAAAGAACTAGTTGATGCTTTTATAGATATTGCACTTAAAGATACTGGGTTTGAAGAGGCAGCTCCCGAGCGTCTACAAAATGAACTGGATCTAATTATACGAGAGATTAAGATGCTTTCTGCAAAAAAGAACCTTAATGAGATTGGGTCATTTATTAAAAAGTATGAAATTTCAGGTGAAAAAGAGAAACTCAAAAAAGCTCAGCAAGAGTTTGGCGAGTTAACCAAAAGACTTTCTGAACTTGAGGAAGAAAATTTTAAGGGTATAATTCTTAATAAGTAATCCGATTAGGAGTTTTATGGCAAAAAAAGACGTTATAGGACTAATCAAAAAAGGAAGAGATCAGGGGTTTTTAACCCAGGATGATATTTTAGATGTCTTCCCTAATGCAGAGGAATATCTTTCGGAATTGGATGAGCTTTACGATAAGTTACTTGCTGAAGGGATTGACGTATTTGAGTCTGTTGAAGCGGAAGAACTTGAAAGCGACGAGAAGGCTAAAGAGAAATTAGATAGAGAGATCGAGATCTTATCAAAGCTGGGGGGCGCTGAATCGACAGATCCGGTTAGACAGTACTTAAGGGAAATCGGGAAAGTACCGCTTCTGATAGCTGAGGAAGAGGTCGAGCTTGCAAAACGATTTGAGAAAAAAGATAAGGCAGGTAAAGATAAGCTTATTCAATCAAATTTAAGATTGGTTGTGTCTATTGCAAAAAAATACATTGGGCGAGGATTGTCATTACTCGATCTTATACAAGAAGGAAATCAGGGTCTTATTCGAGCAGTTGAAAAATACGATTGGAGAAAAGGTTTCAAATTTTCTACATATGCTACCTGGTGGATAAGACAGGCAATAACTCGAGCTATTGCTGACCAAGCACGTACGATCCGAATTCCGGTACACATGGTTGAGACGATTAATAAGCTTTACAGAATAAGTCGACGTTTGATGCAGGAACTTGGGCGTGAGCCAACGGCCGAAGAAATCGCAGAACAAGCAGAAATCGATGCAGATCGTGTTCGCGAGATTTTTAAAATTGCACAAGAGGTGACTTCTTTGGAAGCTCCGGTTGGAGAAGACCAAGAAAGTTTTTTGGGAGATTTCATTCCCGATGAAAGCCAACTCTCGCCAGTAGACGCTGCCTCAAAACAACTTTTGAAAGATCACTTGGATGAAGTCTTAGCAACACTTTCCGATAGGGAAGCAAAGGTTTTGAAGCTTCGATTTGGTCTTGAAGGAAATAAACAAATGACTTTGGAGGAAGTCGGAAAAGTATTCGGAGTAACAAGAGAGCGCATTCGACAAATTGAAGCAAAAGCACTTCGTAAACTGAAACATCCCAGTAGAAGAAAGAAGTTGCAGGATTACCTTGAGTGAAGCAAACAAGCTAAGTTTTACTTAGCGCAGTCCCGCTCAGCGGGAAAACTTCAGGACTACCTCGAGTAACACCGAATATATTAACAAAGTATAATCGTGTGTAGAGTGAGTAAGAATGCTCAAAATAGATTATTTTTCTTTGACTTTCACCTCTTAAATTTGGTTTTTGTAATCGTTCTTATCGCAAGTATTTTCAGTTTTTGTTTTTTTCTAATGAACCCGACACTTATTGCTGGGTCAGATTTTGTCAGTTACCGAACGGGAGCAGAAATTTTGTTAGGGGAAGACAGAAAAAATCTTTACGATATTTCCACACAAGCAAAGTACCAAAAAGAGGAATTGGATTTACTTGGAAGAAAAGTTTTGCCTTTTAGAAACCCTTCGCCCATAGCTCTTTTATTCATGCCTTTTGCCTTTCTTCCAGAAATTTGGGCTTATAGACTATTTGCAATCGCTAATTTGGCGATCCTAGTTTTCGCAGTGCAACTTTTTGGGAAAAGTATTTTTAGAAAACCAAATCAATATATATACTGGGTTGCCCTTACTTTTTGGCCTGTAATTTCGACTATTATCACCGGCCAAATTTCGATACTCCTCCTTGTACTTTTTGCTTATATGTATATTTTCCTAGAAACAAATAAACCCTTTCAACTTGGAATAGTGTCTTCTTTGCTTTTATTAAAACCTCAGTATGTAATTTTTCTTCCTTTTTTATTTCTTCTAACAAACTTAAAAGGAAAATATTTAAAAGGATTATTCTTGGGGGGCTTAATGCTGCTCTTATTAACAGTTCTAATAAGTGGTGTGGAGTTTTTATGGAGGTATCCTAAGTTTCTGATGGCAACAGAGAGCCCGACATACGGAAGCCATATAAAAAGCTATGTTGGATTTAGCTCATTTTTACAAAATATAGGAACAAACTTTAATCTGCCAAGTTATCTCCCATTTATATTAAATGCTATGGCATATTTTTTTATGCTTTTTATTTTTGCTCGCTATGTACGAAAGAAAAATCTTGGCCTACTTTATTCAAGTGCAATTATCTTTACTCTAATATTCTCTATTCACACTTGGATACACGATTTGGTCTTGCTCCTAATTCCTATGTTTGTAATTTTACAAAAAATGACCGAGAAATCTGTAAAAGGAAAAAAGATTTTGTTTGCGTTGTTTTTAATCTTATTTTTATTGTTTCTGATTCTTGACAGTAACTTAAAGGACACCGCGCCATTTATTCTTTTTGCCGTTGGGGTTATTTTCTTGCGTTTAAATGTTGCAAAAGTGGTTGAATCAAGATAACTTTATTTGTTAGACTAGTAGTAAGTTATAGAAAGGGGGTGAGTTTGATGGTTTTATCAAAATTAGCTCAAGAAGTAAGCGATGCGTTAGTCGCGACAGTAAAAGGAACAGATGATGTACTCTCGGCACTTCGAGGAGCTGTTAAAAATCAGGTTACAGGGGCTTTGAAGGATGTTACCGATATGGCAACCGCAGGACTTGATGCAGTTTCTGATGTTGTTCACGGAAGTGTTTCAGCAGCAAGCCAAGTGGGTGCTTCTTTAACAGACGCCGTTAAGGATACTGTAAGCTCAGCTGTTCAAGGAGTTTCTGAAGTCGGAGGAGACGTATTGGCAGCAGCGAGCAAAGCTGCTCATGGAGCTGTGGCCGGTGCGGCTGACGTTGGGGGAGATGTAGCCCAAGTTGCAGTCTCAGCCGTTGAAGGAGCGGTGGAAGCGGCAGGATCGGTCGGTGCAAGTACAGTTGATGCGGCTCGAGAAGCAGCAGTGGGTGCTGTAAAGGCGGCAGATGAAGTAAGTGATGAAGTGGGTAAGTCAGTACGAGAAGCACTAATGGCAGCAGCGTCGTTACCACGAGACGTAATAGAAAAAGTTGTAAAAGGAAGTTAAGAAAACGTCAAACACCAAGATTTTCAACTTTGAATACAAAGTTAGTGTATTTATTAATGGTTGAAGTTTTTTGTTGATTTTTTTGGCACAACTGGATTAAGTGTCAGCAGATAGTTTAATTTTAAGCCAACACAAACCACTCCTTTTGAAAATAATCTAAAGGATTTCTAATCAAAACGAAGTACTAAACCTTCGTTAATTTCTTTGGAAATCACCAGGGGCTCTTTCGACCTTTGGTCTTGCTTCGTTTACAACCAATTTTCTTCCCTCAAGATCTTGACCATTAAACATTTCTATTGCCTTTTGAGCATCTTCTTCTTTTTCAAATTCTACAAACCCAAAACCTTTTGATCTACCAGATTCACCTTCTGTTATAACAACACAATCAGTAACTGCGCCTGCTTTGGAGAAATGATCTCTCAACAGGTCAGTAGTGACTGTGTAAGGAAGATTACCGACGTATAGCTTTTTATTCACAACCTATCACCCCCCTTCGCCCGCCGAAGCCAAATGCGAAGGCGGGTTCTATATTATTAAGTTTATCTTCTTCTCTCATTACCCTAACGTTTATGGGCTTCGGGGATAAACCCCTTGTCCTTAACGTGGAGACTTCTTTGAAGACCTGTCCGAAGACTAACCAAAAGCCTTGCGTGAGAGCCTGCTTGTACAAAAGTTGTCCAAGCTAAGCCAAGTCAAAAGAAAATCCCAAACACCTGAATTGTAACATTTTTAAGAATTTAAAACAAACCTATCTTCACGTCCTCGTCCATCAGCTAACTTTTTCTTATTTATCAACGATAACTTATCATAAAACGAGATTTTTCTTCTAGTCAATAGCTTAAGGACATTTACGATTAAGTTTGGGGTGGAGTACACTGAAATATGTTAACAATATCGTTTGCGAAAATTTCGAAACGCTTTAAGTACATCGCATTTATTCTTCTTTTTATTCTTTCATTTTTTGTGGGAGCCGTAGCTAGTTACATTTTCTTGCACTTTCAGAAAGTATTTGTAGCAAATAAACCAGCTGTCGAGGTAAACGATTTTATAGATTCTGACTTGTCCAAATCTTTTACAGTCTTGGTTTTGGGGTACGGAGGAGCAGGGCATGACGGTGGAAATCTTTCAGATGTTATCTTGGTTGCCCACATAAATCCTGAAACAAAAAAAGTAACTTTTATAAGCGTGCCGCGGGACCTTTGGGTGGAACTGCCTATGCGGTCTGACTTGAGGGAGTCGCGCAAAGTAAATGCAGCTTATGCAATTGGGTCTGATGACAAAAATTATCCCTTAAAGGAACCTCAGTACAAAGGTGAAGCTGGAGGGGGGACAATGGCGAAAGAAGTTGTTTCTAAGGTTATTGGTATGCCAATCACGTATTTTATTGCAGTTGATTTTGAAGGTTTTAAAAATATAGTTGATACACTTGGTGGGGTTGAGGTAAACGTGCCGGTTACTTTTGATGATTATTTCTATCCAATAAAAGGGCGAGAAAACGATACTTGTGGGAAAAGCTCTTCTGAAATTGTCAAGCTTCACGAACTCTATTCTGATACTGAACTTCATCATCAATTTGAATGCCGCTACGAGCATATTCACTATGATCAAGGAAGTACCAAAATGAATGGAGATGAAGCCTTGAAGTTTGTGCGCTCGCGGGCATCAGCCCAGCACGGAGGAGATTTTGCAAGGTCTCTTCGTCAACAGGCAGTACTTACGGGTATAAAGGAAAAATTTATCTCTGGAGAATCTCTAGAAAAAATTGACGAAACTTTCGGGCAATTGAGTAAAATGATACGTACCGATCTTGACCTTACGACTATTAAACAACTTTTAGAGATATATGGAAGTCCGGAAGACTATTCATTTTCATATATTGGTTTAAATGATCAGAATGTTTTTGTCGCAACAAAAAGCTTAGATAGCCAGTTTATATTAATTCCTAAAGAAGGAGAAAACGTTTGGACGGAAGTTCACAAATACATTTTAGAAGAGATAAACAAATCTCCCAGCTAGTTGGTCAAGTAACCTCACTCGATCTGATTTCACTTTCGCATGAAATCCAAGACTAAGGCAGTACCAACCAAAACTAAACCTAGCCACAGATTTCCGAGGGATGGTAGAACTGAGACCAGCACTAACCCCAATCCCAAACCAAGGAGGCTATGAGTCATTACGTGCGGGGTAAAACATTCTTTCATTTTCGCATTCATTTATAATCACCCCCTCATACATTTAAGATAGGATTTTTGTAAAGGAAAAGCAATAATTGCATAACTAAGGATATTTGTTTTTTGATCTTCAATTATCTATTATTTGCAAATGGGAGAAGAAAGAAAGCATAGTTTGGCGAGTAGAAGGACTTTTTTGAGGTCAGCAGCTGTCTTAAGCGGTGCTCTTTTCTTTGGACCTCCCCTTCTTCATTTAGATAACACTTTTCGCGCAGCTCGTGCACTTGGCGGGGGAAGCATAGATTGTTTACCAAAAACCGAGGTAGAGAGTACCGAATATCCCTTTGACGCTTTAGCAATTCCAGGGTCAGGAACTCTAACAACGGAGGATGGGATTCTTATGCCTAATCTCTATGGTCAAATGAGATTAGAAGCTGCAGCGTTAGCATATTCAAAAAAACTTGCCCCGACAATAATTCTTTTGGACGGCGGAGCTGAAATTGGAGGAGAAGTTTCAGTAAGTGAAAAATATTTAAACGCCGCCTATAAAAATTTAACTGGAGACGAATTGCCAGAAGGGGTCGTTAAAAAGAAAGAAGATACCATAAATACTGCAACAAACATGGAGGGGTTGTCTGATGAAGTCAAGGAAAGTAACTTACAGAAAATCTTGGTAATTACAAACACTTTTCATCAAAATAGAGCAATTTTATTTGCATGCGCTTATGGAGTTAATGCCTTTCCAATGTCAGCAGAAGACCTTCTTCTTGCAGAGGGATCCGCTCGTGAGGGAGA
>Ga0209431_10003195_pt1 | contig 13108 bp, 28 predicted proteins | sample RifCSP13_3_FD_184021 | JGI IMG/M metagenome (GOLD analysis project Ga0209431, IMG submission 184021) | Soil microbial communities from Rifle, Colorado - Rifle CSP2_sed 13_3 (SPAdes) (version 2) | ecosystem: Environmental > Terrestrial > Deep subsurface > Rock core/Sediment | place: Rifle...
GCTTGCGCTTGGGTTCATTCTGTGTGTGTTCATCGTATTTGCTACCGTGGTTCTGCGCGGTGGGTCAGCAATCATTGACAACGTGGAGAAACAAATCAATGACAACCAACGGAAGCACTAAATGGGTCGTGCCTGACGAGGCCGAAGTCATCTACATCCAAGACGGCAAAGACACCTGCTGTGTCTTGGAGATAAGCGGCGCGAACTATCTTGGATATTCCCAATGTGGGAGACGAGACAGATATAATCCAGAACTGGGAAAGTCCATCGCCTTTGGACGCGCTGCCATGAAGTACAACCTAAGAATGGCTCGAAAACAATCCAAGAGGGAACACAGTTTTCACTTCAAGAGAGGATGACACAATGGATGGAAACGAGGTAATGGTCGTGGTTGTCGCGGTGTTCGCATCACTGCTATCCTGACATGGGAAACATCAGAATCACCTTTGAGTACAGCACCATACGCATCAAGTGGTTTGCCTTGGTGGACGGCAGTGACGCATTTGGAATAGGAAATTCCAAAGAGGAATCCTTGGCCGACTTGGTGATGACACACAAAGACCTGTTCAGTATCATCGAGTTCAGGGTTGTCTTGCTATCCAAAGAGGGAGACAGGGTGATTGCATGAGTAGCGCGATATATCTCAAGTTTGATACCCCAATCCAGTTGACAGACTGGATGTCGTTTTGCGCCACATCGGGAATCGAACACAACCCAAGGGTAGTAGGCCAAAACGTGTTCTACAAGTACGGCGATACATCCTATAGAGACGATGTGGAAATACATTTTGGAAATCCTATTCCCGATGCGCCGAGACTGCAAAGCGGGTCACTAGACCTTGCCAGGGTATCTCCTGAGCCAGAAGCCAAGGAAATAAGAGTTTCTACTTACTGGATGGGAAACTTGGATGGCGTGGCCGATGTTGCCAAGAGAATACTTTCCATATGGCCCACTCATAACATTGAGTGTGCTCCTGAACTAGAAAGCCTTATGTAAACTCCCAGGCGGGAGTCATACATGCCTACTCGCTACATACCAACAGGACGTGTACACAATCGAGCCAAGTACGGCGCGGTATGTCCTGTGTGCCAGCGACCTATCCACGAGTGCTGTGATAACCCGTGTCTCACGGTCGATCAGGCCGATGCAGACTATAAAGAGATGCACGACTACTACTCGTGGGTTCGCAAGCACAGGCCAAAAGAAAGCACCGAGGCGATGGGGTTGTGAGCAAGCCTCACGTCATACTGATATTCGGAAATCCCGACAGTGGCAAAAGTTGGCTTGCCAATAGGATGTCAAAGTCATTGGGACATGATGTACTTCATGTTGACGATGCCTATGTATATTTCGTCAAGGAGTATTACCCAAAGGCGTACTTTGATAATCTCAATATGGTCGTGTCACAGCACTATAAGACCATCCTAAAGGCAACCAACAAGGGTGTTGACAAGTCTTGGGCCAACTATCTGACCAGCCTTGTTGAGGACAGGTTAGACGAGACACGATTCCATATCGTAGAAGGATACCTGTTGTTGCCTATCTTGAAGTCCATACGATACCGGTTGTCCAGAGTGGCACAAGTGACCGTTATTTATGCCCAAGATAGGGTTTATTACACCGAGACCGACATGCCGTATGGTTGACAACGGAACTGTGATCAAGTGATTGTCAGGTATTCTGAATACATACATTCCGAAAAGTGGGGAGAAAGAAGGCTTGCCAAAATTGAGCAGGCCCACTTTCGGTGTGAGAAATGTGGTGAAAAGCACAACTTGTCGGTTCACCACAAGACGTATGACAGACTGGGAAACGAGCGAACAGACGACTTGATAGTTTTGTGTTCATCATGCCACTGGGTAGCAGATGAATACCGCAAAGGAAATACAAAATTGATGGACAAGTTTTATGAAGAGTTACACCCAAAGTCCATCAGACAACAGAGACTAGAAACTAAAAGACCCAGACAGACATCAAAGAAGTGGAATAAGAATCATCACAATAAAAAATCCTAGTCCATGAACCAAAAGCCAGCCCAACGTCTTACTAGGAAGACAGTGGCATTTACCCGAAAACCCAGACGCTAACCGCGAGGGATGCTACCGGGAGAGGCCGGAAGTTCTGGGGTTAAAACACGTTCCGAATCCCAAGTGGTGTGCAGGTACGTCGAACGCTAGGAATAGCGGAGTCCGATATAGGAACCGGGGGACTTCATAGACGTGCTTTTATAGGCAGCCCAACTGCTTGTGAGTCTTTGTACAAGCGTGCAGTTGGGCTTGCTCGCCTCGATAACATTGACACCCAGAATGCAGCAACCCCTATACCACCCGAACTACTACACTCTCGGTAATAATATACACCTTCTTATGGTGTACTTCATAACACAAACTATCACTTTCTATGCCGTGTAAGTAGTGTACCCGCCATCGTCAAGAGAGCAACGGGCAGGAACACCCTAATGAACAACAGGGCGACGAGTGTTTCCATCATGGCCTCCTGTTGGTTAGGGTAACACAGTGAAAGGAAACGTCGCAATAGGGTGAACGTAGTACACTTTTCCCGTTTACAGCAAGGCGACGGTTGATATACGATGGGTGTCATCTAGGAGATGTCATGGCTAAGAAACGCACAGGCGAAGGCTCTTACCAGATAAATGCCACCATTGAGCGCGACGGCAAGCGCGGAGAGACAACCTACCACGAAACGATATTCTACACAGAAGATGCCAAAGATGACCAAGATGCCGTGGGTCAGTGGAAGAAAACACTGAACCCCGCCGTCCGGATCGTTAGGTACACCGTCATCTTCTTGGGGTTGTATCTACTTGGTGTCCTGCTGCAAGCGATAGGATATGGGGGTTGACATGAATGTGAAAACTATCGTGGCGAGAACCGTACCGCCCGTAGACCCTTGGTGGGTGTCCATCACGGTTGTCTCACGGGATGGGACTACATCTTTGGTTGACGACATCGTGTCCCTATTGAAGAGAGATGGGTACACATCCGTTGAGGTAGTAAACACCACTGGTGATGAGTAGACATTATGTATACTCCCAAACGGGAGTGTGACTACCGTACTATTGCAAATAGTTAGAAACAGTATTAGTCTTATGATAAGCGCATGGGGGTGCGTCTATGATGTAACACGGGGGGAAAGATGTACACCGAAGAAGTATCTCACAACGAGGAGGTGACGGAAGAAGCACTGAAAGAGGGGGTGTTTCTTCGTGTCATCACTCCAAAGAAAGTCGAAGGCAGGCTAAGGCGGTCAATAAGGGTTTCATTCAGGGTCTTCTTTGTTGTGGTAGTGGCCCTCATTTTGGTCACGTCTTGTGACGTGTCTCAGCCGCCTGTCATTGTAGTGCCGACACAGACCGTGGACTACTCGCAGCCGGTGTACCAAATCACGATAAGCAGGATAGACCTGTTGGCATCTCCGAGAATCATATATGCTAGGGAACGGAACTGGAGCGAGGACAGGTCGGTTCTGTACTACGTGGACATGACGGGCCAGCAGACTTGGTACAATCGAACAGTATCCGAGACGATAGAGATACTGCAAATCATACCGTAAACTCATGGACTTTTGGGAGGGTTGACACAATGACAATACTGGTCGCCATTATTGGCTTGGTGATGTATTTGTCTGACAGACGGAGTATGGATTGGATTCATTTCGGATTTTACTTTATACCTGCCGTTATTATTGACGCCATCATATTACTGTTAATTTTTTGTGTCTGATACGATAGAGATACTTCAAATTATCCCATGAACACGAAATGGATTCTCTGGCTCATCGTGTCCGTCCTGATGGTTGGGTGTGGATACTCAACCGGCGTGGTCGTTGACAAGCAAGAGCGTAACGACTTACCGCGTAGAGAGTCATACACAACTGTAGAAATACGATGCAATACTGATGAAGACTTTGAGCTTGAGTGCGGGCCAGTCATCGTGACTAAGCATCGTACTTATTACGATAGGGCAGGATATGTACTTATTGTGGAACACGAAAACGGATACAGTTCCACCATAGAAGTCACCATAGACCAGTACAGGGAATACAGGGTGGGTGACACTTACCCGAAGGAGAACAACCCATGAGAGATGCCTTCAAGAGAGACCCCATCGGGTTCGTTCTACCGTCAGGATGTCTCGTGTTTGGTGTCACTGGGATAACTCTGTTTCTGTCATGGGGAAGCATCCCACTCTTGGCAAGCGGACTATTATCAATGGCCGTGTTTCTGGCATTCAGAAAGAGTATCTAGTGGGTGACGCCGAGCGTGTACGAAACCATTACCGCGCCTTGACACTCAACGGCTTTGAAGTCCGTCAAGGAAACGATGCCGTGTCTGAGGACGAGTTTGTTCAAGCCTATTTGGACGGTCAGACAGTGGACTTGTGGCGTGATGGAAGGCAGGTGTCCGATAGGTCTCACATAGGGTATTCAGGAGGGGGTTGGTGATGGGGCACTTTTCCAATGGGCTAGAGGGAATGATGTTTGAAGAGCAGTTCTGCATGAGATGTGTTCACATGGGAATGGGAACGATAGACGAGAGGGGATATATTGAAGACTATTGCCCCGTGTGGTCACTTCATCAGTTTTGGAATCGAGATCAGGATAAAGACCCTGTAAAGAAGGCAGCTCTTGACCACTTTATAGTTCCAGACGACTCAGGCGAGAGCGACATTGGTCAGAAATGCGTCATGTTCATCGTTGACACCAAACAAACCCCGTGATACCATTGTCTCGGTTGCGTGACTCCCTCCTTTCCGTGTGTGGCGTCCCCCGTAGCGAGTTGGCCTACGGGGGACGCGGTGGTTTATGGTACTGTTTTCCTATTGTGTTTGGGATGTGTACTCAAGTATCATTTGGTGGTATGAAATGATACTTTCAAGGCAAAAAGGATAAGACCATGAGAGGAAGAACACAGGTGTTCGTGGCGTCGGTTGTTACGGTGGCAGTTCTCATTCTAGTAGTGTTCGCATCAAGGGGGTTCTAACATGCAAAGCGCAGCTAATGTCAACTTTGTAGGGTCTCTGGCGCGCGACCCAGAAACGAAATACCTGTCGTCTGGTACTGCTATCACGACGTTCTCTGTCCCGGTTAATACGGGATATGGAGACCGTCAAAAGACGACGTGGTACAACGTTGCGGTGTTCGGGAAACGTGGCGAACAGTGTGCCGAAAACCTCAAGAAAGGTAGCGTCGTCTTCGTGTCGGGCGAGCAGGTGTTGGACACTTGGGACAAGCCAGACGGCACTAAGGGGTTCTCCCTCAAGGTGACGGCGGAAAGTGTTAAGTTTCTGGATAAGTTCGGCAAGGGGGCGGGGCGCACAGACAGCGAGTCACAACTGGTCAAGGAAGAGAACGAGGACGAGATTCCTTTTTGAGGATAAACCTATCCCAAGGCCGCGAAAGCAATACCAAGGGCATCCGACACGTGTTCGGATGCCTTTTCGTTTAGTGTTAGTTCGGCAGCGGCCTTCATAATGCGCTTACGGTCTTCGCGCTTAGTTTTAGGGTCTGTGACCCCGCTAAGGGCCACCATCGCATCATAGGGTTTGACTACCAGATAGTCTGCACCGACATCACGGGCGGCGGCATGTATGTGTTCCCGTATGCTATGCAGGACATCGTAGGTGTGGACTTGGTATCTCCACTGTTTAGTCTTTGAGTCATAGTATTTCGCCAAATACACGTCTTCTACCACTACGGTTACATCGTGGCCTTGCGCCTTGAGCGTCCCCGCCATGTCCTTAACCCAAGCGCGAACATCATCAAAGTGTGGCTTGTCTGGGTCAAACTCACCGAATGAGTCAACATCGTTGCCAATAAGAACCACCCACCCTATTTTGCTAGTAGACTGGTCAAGAGCCAGTATCGCTTTTGTCACTGCGCCTGTCCCTCACCCTTTGAAACCACCGTTCCAGTTCCTCGGAGTCCCGCTTGTTCTGTCCTGTTATCTCACCAATGATGTTGTATAGCAAGAAGTCCCGAACTGCCTTCCCATACGACTTGGCCTTGTACCACAATAGGAGTCGCAGGGGAACGAAATGGATCAGGTTCTCCAGATCGCCACCAGTGTACATCACCAGACGTTGCTCGATCCAGTCGGCTGGTGTCCCTTCGCTCGGCCACCCCTTTTCGGGTTCGTATATCTCAAGGATTGCGTGTGTCCATGTCATTGGCAACTCCCAAACAGGAGTTGACGTAAGTATACCCTACATGATGGGGGATGCAATAGTACACCTTTCCTATTGTGGGAATAGGAAAAAGTGTGGCAAAATGTATGTGATGGCACATATCCCATTTGGACTCACCAACACTCTGAAAGTCAGATGTCCTGCCTGTCGTGAGACATTCATTATGGATGTCAGGATATACGACCAGTTGAAGGGGATAGGCTGTCCGAATTGCAAAGTCGTGTGCCACAAAGACCACTACGAGTGGTGGGTCACGCTGTACGGTCGTGGCGACTTCGACATTGAAAGTCTCAAGACTTTACTCATAGGAGAAAAACATGTCTGACGAATTGGACATAATTGATCGACTCAGGAACGAAGTGGATATGTGCAATAACGATGGAGTATACGACATCGCAATCCTTTGTAACGACGCCATAGAAGAGATAGACCGGTTGAGTAAGACGGTCAAGACCCTGACAAACGAGGCCAACGACCCAGGGGACTCCCGATTGGACTGGGACGACCTAAACAAATTCATTGATGACACATACAAGGACAACGATTTCATCGTCCAATACGGTGGCGGGGGTCTTTACAGATACAAGGGACTTGTCACCCAACTTCTACGAGAGCGGTCGGGCGCATACGAGATCGCGGGGTCTCTCATTGAACACGTCATCATATCGTTGCGCGCCTTGCACATGATCGCCAAGGCGTCTTATGGATTGACGCATCGCCAGCGCAATGCTCGCCTTGATGTCTTGTGTGATACCATTGAAGAAACTATCGCGCAAATGGTGAACGACCGAGAAAACTATCACTCATTTGGGTACACGCCATTCTCGCGCAAGGACTGGGACACTAGGCGTCTGGCATCCGAGAACCTAGCCTTGAGGCGACAACTGGACGAACTATTGGGAAAGAACCAGAAGAAGAAAGACCTAGACGACATCCCATTCTAGGAGGACATAACCATGCGTGAACTATCTAAGAACGACTGGAGAGTGCTTGCACGTTTGCTAGAGATGGCACGTGATGAGTTCCACGAACATGGAAGTAATGACTTAACCCTTGAAGAAACACCAGAAAACATCGCCCTAGTCAGAGAACTGTTGGACTCTCAAGGGATGAACTATGAATCAGTTGGTATTGACAATGGCAAAGTGTGGACTGGTGACGATGAACTCATGGGATTTTTCGCCAATATCGCAAGGGAGAACGCAAAATGACTGTAAAGATGTCTGACTTTTTGATTGACGGTAGAGACTACGTGTATAGCCTATCTAAACTGGTTGGCAAGAAGATTTCCGATGTGACTGGCTACATATCAGACCCGTATGGCTCGAATCCCGCATTTGGTATTACCGGAATCGTATTCGACGACGGGTCAGAGGTCGGCGTTGAAGGGGAACACGATTGGGCCTATGTGACCACTTATCTAAAATGGCCTCAACCCAACTTGGATGATGAAACCATTGAGAGACTTTATGAGGAAAGTAACCCGTCTTAGTCCCACGGCATCTTGGCCCCTATAGGCAACCTTCGTCCCACCCACCCCATTTCCGCCAGCATAGCAGCAGGGTCAGCCTCGCGCTTGTACCCGTACCGATCTACCTCAGCAATACAGTCCGACATGGCCCGCATACCGTCTACTATCTGGTCGGGAGTAACCCTACCCTCGGTGCGCCCCTTACGGGGGACTTCATAAACAATGCGACCGGCAGGTGTCTTGCGCTCGATAGTCCCCACCAATTCGTTCTCAAACTCCGAGTCATACCCCAACATGAGACGTGGCTGTTCCTCGTATCCCATGATGGTGGCCTGCATCATGCGACGGGATATTTCGGTCAGGTAGTATTTCCTCACCTGATACACCAGTTTCTTTTGCTGGCGCTTTTGCTGTATGTCTGGCCTGTCTCGTATGTCCTCGTGGATAAACTCACCTGTCTCGATGTCCATTTCCACTGTACCACCAGCATTGGTGAGCTTGATGCGGTTATCAAAGATGTGCTTGTTCTCGTCTGACATCATTAACTGGTAAGCGGGCTGGCTGTCTGTAGACAACATGGCGAGTCGGTTGTCTATCGTCACTTGCACTAAGTATTTCAGAACGTCTATTTGCAAGTCAATGGCTGTCTGATATAGCGATACCCTCGCATACGTGTACCATATGGGGTCATTGGCCACCTGAATGGCTATCAGAAACGTGGTCGGGTCGGGCGAATACCCATAGTCCCACCCTATCACAGCGCGAACCGGCCTGACTTGCGGTATTTTCAAAGTCATAGGCAAGTTACCTTGCCTCAAGGCTAGTTTGATGTCCTGCCCAGATAGCCTGATGGCGAAGTACGGATGTCCTTCGCGGAACCATGCGATGCTACCAGGCGGGAATGAACTGGCGGCTTCGTCACCCCACTGTCCCAATATCTGTGTGATGTACTGGGGGGATGTTCTGCCACCGAAGTCCTTGATGAGTTGTGCTCTGTGGCGTGCGGCCTTCTCGCCCAGAAACAGTGGGTTGGCGTCCAGCACCGACATTTTGTGCTTGGAATACCCACTACCCGCCTTTGTCACGTCCAAAGCATAAAATGGCGATGTGCGGACATCATTGGGAACACCCGCATAGACGACTTGACCGCCTGGGTGAAGAGCCGCAAGGCGCGACCGATGTGGAACCCAAGACTCGAACGCCTGCTCGTCACCATATATCTTCTTGGGGTGGATGCCTACCATGTTGACATCCGTTCCAGTCGTGCCAGACAGCCTGCCGTAAATAGTCAACTGAGTTCGCGTGACCAGTTCTGGCTTATCGCCACTGCGGGAGTTCATTATCAGAGCCTTGAATGCGGGGTTGTTGTATGCTATGGAATATAATTTGCTTATGACGGGATCAAGTTGACCCTCGGTAGGGGTCGTGAACAATATCTCGTCCATCTGGTCTTGATGCTTGGGGCGCATGTGGGTAGAAATGTCCCGTAACATGCGCCCTATAAGGCCAACGGTCTTTAGGACGAACCTAGATGTGGCAAACAGAATACGCTGAGACACGTCCAGAAACATCAGTTTTTGGGGGACGGTAGGCTCTTTAGAAATGTCGCCTTTTTGGAAGAACTTAGAGAACAAGAGTTGGTCGTTGAGGATGATTCCAACGGCCAACTGAGCGTCATCGCTCTCTATGTGAGACTTGACCTTGATAGTCACTGTTCGTCCTCTTTGTCCTCGTCGCTCAAGTCCGCTTGTATAGCATCCACCGCTGACATTCGGTATTCCCGCCAGTTAGTGTGGTCTATGGTGAACAGTTTCCCACATGAATCCCGTTGACACCGAAATGTGGCTGACCAGTCTGTGTCCTCTTCAAACAGGTGATACAACAGGATGCCGGTGCGGATGTCTACTTGTGCCGTTGATTTGCGACATTCAAGACACACGATGGAAACGGTGTGCTGGTACAAGAATTTCTTGGCCTCATCTGCCATTTTGGGTAGATACAGTTCCAGTTCGGTTTGCTCGCCACTCATTCGGGTCTTACGGTCTATCCCCAATGCGGTGGCTTGCAACCGACCCTCGGCCATGAACACCTTAACGGAGTCCGCCAGAGCCTTGACTTCGGCAGGTGTCAATGGAATGTCGCCAGTGGCGTGTGAGGCAAGTTGCTGGTTGATGGCTTCGGCGGCTATTTCGAGGGATGCCAGATTTCGGATGTTTTGCTTGTCTACGGTCGTCAACGTGGTCAGGTCAAAGTCGTCCGAGTAGGCCGATATTCGGTTTGCTATTTGTTGCTCGACCGACTGTTTTACCGCATCAGAGGCCACTTGGACGGTTTTTCTGGGTCTACCCCTGCCACGTTTACCTTCTGTATCGTCTGTTCCGTTTCCCATGCTGACTCCCGTATAGGAATTGACATAAAGGATACACGGAAACGGTGTGTGGGTCAACGTGTGACTACGGTACTATTGCCTCACCCCAATTCCTGTTGTATTATGTCTGTCACGATGGGACGAACACTGACGACCGTAGCGGTGGTGTTCTTGGTGTTGTTGAACGCCGTGGCGGGGAACTGGGTATTGGCCTTGTTCCTCATCGTGGCATTTTACCTAGTGGTCAAACAATGAGGATACTAGCCATCACCGTCCATACCGACGAGGGAGACCATTACGTACCGTGGGGCGAGTTGCACCACGTTGAGACATGGCTGGATGCCGTGCAGACGGGCAGGTTTTTACAAGTGACATTCAAGATGGACAACTGGGAAACCATGAAGAACGGGGACGACAAGAAACATCATGGCGAACGGTAACGGAGACGGTGAGGGTCGTCCTGGGTTCGGTGGCTTCGGCTTCGGGCAAGCGGGCTATCGGGAGGTACGAAAGGGCGGCATCTTTGAGGACATCCAGAAGCCCGTCTTGCAGTCTCTTGGCATCTGGGGAACGCTCACCCTCGCCAACATCTTCGTGTTCATCGTGTTGCAACGGTTTATCACCAATGAGGCGGACTGGTCTCTGTTTATCGGTATCTTGACTATCGGCATTATCGGGTTGGTGTTGTGGAAGTCGGGCGCATTACGGGACTCTTACGAGTATATGCCTCGCTTTGGCGATCCTAACCGAGCGCAACTCGCAGCTGATATAGTCATCAAAGTAGCCATCGCCATCGGCCTGTTCATCGCGCTGGACTTCTACATCACCGTCATCGTGCCACAAGCGACGTTCACATTGCAATACGATGGGTGGTCTACTATCTTGGTGTGTGCCCTGCTTGGAGGAACTTTCGCCGTTCGGTCTTTGGTGTACTACTTCGTGCGGGAGTTGACGGACAGTCTTCGCAACTCGTCTCACCAGTATGCCATTGAGGTCTTGAAGCAACAGTGGGAGCGCGAGAGGTATTATCTCGAACGAGAACCCCAAGTCATTGAACAGTTGCCGGAACCCACTGAAACAGTTCAACTGCTCCCCCGCCCCGGCATCCGACCTGACATGGATAAGGCGTCTCGGATGCGACTGGCCGCTATTGACTTCTTTGAGGGGTTGGTGACTGGTGACATCGACATGGACGAACGCGGATGGGCGACCGGCGAGACACTCTCACGTTCTGGTATTCCGTTGGGCACGACATTGGCGAAACGGATACGTGATGAGTTGCTGATACCGGCTGGCTACTTGGAGTGGATCAACCCAACTAACCATCGCAGTGGAGTTCGTTTCCGTGAAGGGTTTACCCCGGAAGAACTACTTGAAATGATCCAGAAGTCCGAAAAGGATGCCAAGAGTTCAATCAGGGTGGTGGGATAACCCCAATCTCCTTACCATATGACTTAACAATGGTTTGCGAGACGGATTTGTGGTTTAGGATATTTAGACAAGGGATTTTGTCATGTCATACGGTGAACGAGTCACACATCGTGAAAGACTCAAAAAGTTGATCAGGCATGTAAAGTGGCTCAATACCAACTTGGGATTCATTGATTCGGCTAGTGCGATGGGCCGCTCGACGGCATGGGTGTCGTTCGCTGGTCGTGGAAAGTGGGATAAGATAAAGCCAACGTCGGTTGATTGCTCTGTGGCCGAAAGTCTGTACACTCTTTATAGAACGAGAAACATAAGAGATACAGATGCCATCAAGCACTTCAAGAGTGCCGCGCGCTTATCGGCACAGGCTGTACAAGAAGTACGCAAGGGAGTCGCCAAACTTGAACAGGGAAGACAGATGTTGCGAAGGGCCAACCATGACAAACGACGATAGCAAGACTCTATATCGGCAACGACAAGAAGAAGCCACCAAGAACGCGGCGAGCATGTTGCTGTCGTTTGTGTATGCCTTGACGGGAAAGTATGACCTCAAAGAGTGCCAGAGATGGCTCCAGTTGGCATTGAAGGAAAAGAAGGCCAAATGAGAGAGTGGCTGTACGGTCTACACATCGAGTTGGACGATGCGCTGGACGGGAAGCACGCATATCGAATCCCTATCGTCCTCGCTCGCCAGCGCAAGTGTTTCCTGACGATGGATGCCTTGAGGATGACCCCCGATGAGTCATTTCAGAAATGGATGTCCGAGCAGAATGGCAACTACGTTGAGCCACAAGTGGTTTGCTCAGACGGCAAGGTGCGCTCGGCGTCTTGGGCGCGCAAATACGAACGGTTCGTCTTGGACACGCTCGGTCGATGGATACATCAGTGGGAACGAGAGGATCGGGGCATTGGGCGCATACCCGATATGGCGATATGACCCCACTCTACTCTTTGATACGATGCAAACAGTGTTTATCAGGGTGGGCCGTAGCGGGTGGCCCCAACAAGGCGTACTATTTTCCTATTGATGCTCTGGACGACTGCCAGTACACTGTGTCTGCTAATGTACTTCTGTGTCCCGCGTGCGGCGGGGATGTGGCGGTACTGGCGGAAAATGCCATGAAGTCCCGTAGCGGGAGATGGGTTCGAGTCCCATTTGGGAGTTTACAATAACGAGAAAGGGGTGGCGGAGATGGATGGTGGTGGACATCGAAATGCGGCGGGGTTCACCATAAAACGGCCAGATGATATAATTCCCGCATCTCAATAGGAGGAAAGAAAGTGAGCAAACGTTTGGTGTCGTTGTTCGTCGTGTTGGTGGTGATGGTCGCCTTGGCGGGTTCGGCGGCGGCCAGCAACGGGTTTGACCAGGCTCCGCGCATAGCCGTCATTAGTGCGTTCGGCGCAGAACTGGAAGCGTTCAAGGCACAGGCCGTCATCAACAAAACGGTAGTCCTAAACGGTCGCACGGTGTACATCGGGACGTTGGCGGGACACAAGGTTGTCCTTACGCTGTCGGGTGTCAGCATGGTCAATGCAGCCATGACGACACAGGCGGTTCTGGATCACTTTAATGTCACTGCCATCGTGTTCACCGGAATTGCGGGCGGTGTGAATCCCGACTTGGACATCGGG
>Ga0209431_10003199_pt1 | contig 13101 bp, 21 predicted proteins | sample RifCSP13_3_FD_184021 | JGI IMG/M metagenome (GOLD analysis project Ga0209431, IMG submission 184021) | Soil microbial communities from Rifle, Colorado - Rifle CSP2_sed 13_3 (SPAdes) (version 2) | ecosystem: Environmental > Terrestrial > Deep subsurface > Rock core/Sediment | place: Rifle...
CTAAAGCTAGACGGCAGCGACAAGGTAATAAACCGTGCGTACTCGCTTTCGTCGCCCCCGGAAGAAAAGCGATACTTTGAACTGTACATCAAGTGGGCTATGGAGCCGGTTCCCGGCAAGTTTACCACCGCGCTGTTCAACATGAAGGTCGGCGACACGCTGTACTGGCGCAAGCCAGCCGGCGCCTTTACAATTGAGGACAAAAAGGCCGATGGCACGCCCGACGACAGGGCGCTAGTCCTCGTTGCGTCAGGCACGGGCCTTGCGCCGTTTGTGAGCTACGCGCTGCACCTGAAAGCTGCAGGCTCGAAAAGGAAGGTCGTCGTCCTGCACGGGGCAAGGAGCATCAGGGAGCTGGGCTATCGGGAGCTTTTCGAGGGCATGGCAAAGGAGAATTCCAATTTTGTCTACCTACCGACCGTGAGCAGACCACGCGACCCGGCGTCGCAGGGCTGGACCGGCCACACGGGCAGGGTCGAGACGCTACTGGTGCCAAACGGCGGCATGTCGGAGCTGGAACGGGCGGTCGGGCACAGGTTGGCGCCGGAAAACGCGTTTTTCCACATATGCGGCTACCAGGGCACGATTGACAGCGTCATTGCCATCCTGCAGCCGCTAGGGTTTGTGAGCAACAGGAGCAGGCGCCAGGACGGCTCGTTTGACATCAAGATAGAAACGTACGGCTAGAAAGCCTCATTACACTCTTTACACAAGGAAACGCAGTTGTACGCGGCAAGGACCACGCCTTATCAGGGGTCGCTCATGGTGGATATATGCGACCTTGCGCTCATCGGTAGCAAGCTGGAGCAGGATGGGCTTGTCATCAACCTTGAAAGAGAGTATTTCCAGCAGGAGGTCATCGAGAGCGACCACGCAGGCGACCTTCTCAAAAAGTGCGTTATAGCAAACCTAGTGGGGAACAGCATAGTGGCCCAGGCCCTTGAGATGGGCATGGCAAATGAGGCCTCGGTGAAGCGCGTATCGGGCGTGCCATTTTTGATGATCTTCAAGTTCCAGCAAATGTGATGTCTACGGGAGAGCGGCCAGACGACGAGAAAGTTAAGCAAGTGACTGTGATGTATAAGAAGGGCAAGCTGGTGTACGCCGACCTCTCCGAATACATCATATTCGAGCCAGAAAGGTGAGCTGATGCTCTTTGACTTTAACTCGGCCGTTGACAGAAGGCCCCCAATTCAAAACAGTTTTTAATCCGCGACGTTCAGAACGTGAACAGGTTCTTTGCCAAGCGGGGCATCGGCCTGCTTGACACGGACCGGCTCATAGAGATATCGACATGACCTTTTCACACACGGTCAAGATCCCTCAGGAGAGGATAGGAGCCCTGATAGGCAAGAGCGGCAAGGTAAAGCAGGACATAGAGAAAAAGTGTGGCGTCGCAATAGAGGTGGACAGCGAGTCCGGCGACGCGATGGTAAAGGGCGACAGGCCGGTGGAGCAGATGGAGATTTTCAAGGCCGTTGAAATCGTGTCGGCAATAGCGCGTGGATTTTCGCCCGAGCGCGCAATGCGCCTGCTCAGCGAGGAAGAAATCTACCAACAGCTGGATCTCCGGGACTACGCCGGCAAGTCGCCAAGCGCCCTTGCCCGGATAAGGGGCAGGATAATAGGCGAGGGCGGAAAAGCGCGCCGGACAATAGAGGAGCTGAGTGGCGCCTACATCTCCGTGTACGGCCACACCGTTGCGCTCATCGGGACGTACCATGAACTTCGCCTGGCGACAGACGCCATCGACCTGCTTGCAAGGGGGAGCATGCACAAGACCGTCTACAGCATGCTGCAGGAGGCGCGCAGGCGCGACAAGGAAGACAAGATGCGCCTGTGGGAAGACAACAAAGAACTCTAGACTTTCTGGATCTTTATCGTGAGCACGCCGTTGCGATACTTGTAGTCGGATATGCCCATTTCGGTTGTCAGGTCCAGCTGGACATCTTTAGAAAAGTTCTGGCCGCCCTTTATGCGGAGTATGCCGGCCGCAAGCCTCACATTTATCTTGTCCTCGGGGCCTGGGACTTCTGCGACGAACACCATCTCGTCGTTGCTCTTGATGAGGTCGTACACCCAGTCTTTTTGTTCCACTTCTCGTGGCACCGTCTTTTGATCCTCGGACCTTGATATCTTGCGCAGCTCCCAAACCCAGTACACGACGAGGCCCGCCGCTATTGTAATCAGGATAAAGCTTGCGCCATCTTGGCCGCCCCGGGATGCCAAGACGTACATGCCGCCTACCAACATCATGGCTAAAAGAGGGATCACGAAATTGACCGAACGGCTGGAATAAGTCTTCTTGTACCTAGCTATTCCAGTCCACCCCTGTAGACATCCACAATTTAATTACCAAAAAGAGATTATAAAACCTTATAGAATCAAAAGTCCGTTCCCGTCTTTTCGCCCCACCTTTTGAAAAGCTCGTGCTGTATCCCAAACTGGTCGAGCACCTTGCCCACTACGTGGTCTATCAGGTCCTCCATCGTCTTGGGGCGGTGGTAAAAGCCCGGCATCGCAGGCATGATGACGACGTTTGGCAGGCCTGCAAGCTTGCTCATGTTTTCCAGATGTATCCTTGAGAGTGGCGCCTCCCTTGGCACCACGACCACTTTTCTTGATTCCTTGATGCAGACGCCGGCGGCCCTTGCCACCAGGGTGTCGTCAAGCCCGTTTGCTATGCCGGCAAGAGTCTTCATGCTGCACGGAATGACTGCCATGCCGTCTGTACGGAACGAGCCGGATGAAACAGGCGCGGCCATGTTGGCATCGTCGTACACCTTGGTCGCAAGCGACCTGACGTAATCGCCATCTTTGTCCGTCTCTATCCTGATGGTCTTTTCGCCCCACTCGCTAAGGACGAGGTGCGTCTCGACGCCCAGCCTTTTGAGCACCTCAAGCGCCCTTATGCCGTATATCACGCCCGACGCCCCGGTGATTGCAATTACGAGCCGCACAAGGGAATGTCGCGCCGTTTGTTATTTAATGTCACCGCCTGCCAGCTAGGCATATATGTCAAATCCAGTCGCTGCAAGGGCGTGCTGACTGTCTTTGGCACTATGGCCCTTGACACCACCCGGACGCCGTTTCGGACAGAGGAGCGCATTGTTGGCGGGGCCGCCACATTTGGCTCGCTTGCCGCAAGCGCGTTTACAAAGACGGCTATGGTGGCGGCGATCGGCGAGGACATGCCGGGCGACAACATCCTAGCGCTCCAGAAAAAAGGTGTCGACACCAAAGGGATAGTGACAGTCAAGGGGGGCAGGTGCTTCCACTACGACTCTTCCTTTGACTATAACCTGTCGAGCAGGACGACGCTGAAGACGGAGCTCAACGTCATTGCCGATTTCGATCCCGTCATCCCTGAACAGTACGCAAAATCCGAGTACGTCTACCTTGCCAACAACGATCCCGTCCAGAACATCAAGATCCTAAAGCTCTTTGACAATCCGAAGCTCGTAGTATGCGACACGATAGAATACTGGATCCAGACCGCGCCCAAAAAGGTCATTGAGATGATAGGCAAGACAGACGGCGTGGTGATAAACGACAGCGAGGCAAGATTCCTTTGCAACGAGGCCAACCTTGCCAAGTGCGCCAAAAAGATACTGTCACTTGGGCCGAAGTTTACAATAATAAAAAAGGGTGAGCACGGTGCCGTGCTCTTTGACAAGGAGGGGCAAGTATTCCCCGCGGCCGCGTTCTTTCTGGATGAAATCATGGACCCGACGGGCGCAGGCGACTCGTTTGCAGGGGGATTCCTGGGCCACGTCGCGCGCAAGGGCCGCTCTGACTTTCGCACGATGAAAGAAGCAGTCATCTACGGCAACGTCATGGGATCGTTTGCCGTGGAGGACTTCGGCATCAATCGCCTGCTTGCATTGACCCAAAATGACGTCGAGGGGCGCTACGAAAAATACCGCAACCTTGTGCAGTTCTAACAAAAATAAATACCACTCTGTGTATCTTGAGGCATGGGCAAGACCGAGAAGAAGATTCTGGGCAAGAACGCTCAAGTCATTATTGAAACGCTGAAAAAGGCGTACTCTGACGAAATGCGGATCTTCCACTACTTTTGGTACGTCGGCATAAACATGGAAGGAATCGGGCTCGTGACCTATGTTCCGGCATTGAAGACGCAGGCAACCGGCGAGCTGATGCACGCCGAGCTTTTGGCCAACCGGATCTCTGAACTCGGAGGCAAGGCCCCGAGCAACCCGTCAGAGTGGGAGAATCTGAGCACTATTGGACCTCTTGATCCGGTAAAGCATCTGACGCTCCGCTTGGCCCTAGAGCGTGCCACTAAATTCGAGGGCAAGGCTGTAGAAAATTACAACGCGCTTGCGAAAAAGGCGCTGGAGCTTGGCGATTACGTGACATACAACCTTGCCACGACGATACTTACCGACGAGGTCAAGGACGAGCAGCATACCGAAGATATCCTGATGTCGCTGGAAGTCAATTAATGGCAGTCAACCTTGCAAATGTCGAGGCGGCTATAGTCGAGGAGCTGAAGATAAGCCCCGAGGAGGCCCGGGCGTTTGTCGCTATAGTAAAGGGCGGCAAGATGGACGCGGCCCGGATTGCAAAAGCAACTAGCCTTGATGAGCAGCGCGCCCACGGGATAGCGGCGTCGCTTGTCGGCCGGGGCATGGCGATAGAGATCACAAAGACCGAGTTCGAGTCGCTCCACCCCCGGTTTGCGATAACAAACCGCTACAGGCGCCGGTGTGTCGAGGACGGCATACCGTTCAAGAAGAACCTCAGGGTGGACAACATTGGAATCGTGCTTGAAAAGCCCTATGAGGATGCAAGGACTAAATAGCCGCGGAGCCGCTGAAAAAGCATGGCTACTTCTGACCCGACCGGTGGAGACAAGGTCGTGTATTTTGGGGTTATCAACATAAACGAGGGCGGCAGGACGCTCGGCTCTGTTGACGTGTGGCGTAGCCTGCTCACAAAAGAGATGTTTTGCGAGGAAAAGCGCCTCGGGATACTTGAGATAGTAGACTATATCGGCATGCCCAAGAAAAATCCAGAGGAAGAGTGGGCAGTCGCAGTCAACCGCGCAAAAAAGGGGCACCTGCGCTGGCGACTTGTCAAGCTGATGAAAGAGGGCAGGTTCAAGTTCGAGGACGCCGACGACAAGCCGGTCGAAGTGGATGTTAAGAACCATACCATCAAAGATCGGGAGTGGTGGAGCTTTCTTGTCAAGGAAAACGTCAACCGCAACATGGAAGTGGACGGCAAATGATGCACTCTGACGACATCCCGGTGACCGTGTTTGTAAGGAGCACGTCCGGGAGCGAGGTTGCAAGCAAGCTGACCGGATATTTCGTCCTCAAGGGACAGGAATTCAGGTTCAGGGCAATCGCGTTTGGGCGCATAGGCGGGCACAACGCAAGCGTCACAATATCAAAAAACACTCTTGCAAAGGTGGCCAAGATGGGCTTTGACCCGGACGCGCTTATCATGACCATACAGCGCAAGATAGTTGAAGGCGACGTGACGCTCCCGGAAGGGATAAGGCCGCCGTCAGAGTAGTGCCCCTTCAAGCGCGCTGCCGCAGGTGCATTTTGTGCGTTCCAGCGGGACGGCCGGTATCAGCTCTGCCACCATCTTTTTGGTCTTTTCCACGTTCTTGTGCAGCGTTTCAATGACCTCTCTGGAGCTCACTGGTATGTCTGCCCATACGTCATAGTCGGTGACAGTAGCTATTGAGAGGTAGCAGATTTCTCCCTCGCGGGCAAGCGTGCACTCGGGCACGAGTGTCATGCCTATAATGTCTGCCTTCATCACGTCGCGGAAAAATTTCGACTCTGCCCTTGTTGAAAAACGCGGGCCTTCAATGCAGACGTACGTCGCGTTGCCTTGGAATTCAAAGCCGAGCTTTTTGATTGCCCCTGTAGCGATGTCACGCAGCTCCGGACAGAACGGGTCTGCCATTGACACATGAGCAACCTGCCCGCCGTCATAGAACGTGTAATCACGGCCCTTGGTAAAGTCTATGAATTGGTCCGGGAGCGCGATGTGGCCGGGTTTGTAGCCCTCCTTCAGGCTACCGACGGCGGAAGGCGCTATTATGCGCCTGACGCCAAGCTCTTTGAGAGCCCAGATGTTTGCCCGGGCGTTTATCATGTGAGGCGGCACTCTGTGGCCCTTGCCGTGCCTCGGCAGGAACGCGACTTTTCTGCCGGCATACTCGCCTACCGTTATCAGGTCAGAGGGTTCGCCGTAGGGTGTGTGGATCTTGATCTCTTTTTTGTCCGAAAAGAGCCCCGAGTCGTAGACGCCCGTGCCACCGATTATGCCAATGTCTGCCTTTTCCATCAGTCGTACACCACCAGCGACTCGACTTTATAGCCCATTTCGCGCAGCCTGTCTGCGCCTTTCAACCCGGCAAGCTCTATCACAAACGCAAAGCCGGCGACCTTGCCACCAAGCTCCTCTACCAGCTGCGCCGCCGCGACAGCCGTTCCGCCCGTAGCTATCAGATCGTCTGCAATCAGTATGTTGTTTCCCCTTTTCACGGCGCCGTTCTGTATCTCCATAGTCGCGCTTCCGTACTCGATGTCGTACGATTTCTTTATCGTGTTGCCGGGGAGCTTGCCCGCCTTTCTTATCATGACTACACCCTTGCTTGTCTTCATGGCAAGTGCCGTAGCGACGATAAAGCCTCTCGATTCGATGCCGGCGACAGAGTCGAATTTCGACCTTGGAAACGTCTTTGAGAACGCGCCGGCCACATACTTCAAAGCGCCAGCGTTTCTGAAAACCGGGTTGATGTCGCGGAACAGTATGCCCGGCTTGGGGAAGTCCGGGTGCTTGGTTATTATCCTGTCAAGGTTCAACTTGGCAGCCACGCAAAGTAGGCGCTTTGTGGCTCTAAAAAAGATTGCGAAGTCAGCCGTGGCTTACCGGCTCCTTTATACGGTCGTCATGCGAAACATCGCCGTGGTAACAGAGCGGCAGGCGGAGTTCCGCGCAAAGGTGGCCGGCATAAAGGACTTTGACGAGGCGTTCGGGATGGTAAAGTCTGCAGTCTTTGAGAAGTTCAAAATGCACAGGGCGGGGCTGAGCCTCATATTGCAGGTTATGCCCACCAACCTTGGAGCCTATCATATCCTTGGCTCCAACGTGATAGTGATGAACAGCTACGTGCTTGCAGCCATCAGGCAGTTGTCAGGCTGTGACAAGGAGTACAACGCCTACCTTTTCATGGTGCTTGCCCACGAGTACCTGCACAGCTTGGGCCTCGTCGACGAAAATACCGTCAGGCAGATGACCTACGAAATGTGCAAGGAGATCCTGGGCGAAGACCACGGCTCTACGAAGATGGCCAAGGAAGACCCGTCGTCGCTGTTCCCGCAGCTGCGCTCGATGGTGCAGACACAGTTCGGGCGAGAATTCCATGTAATCAAGGATTTCGACAAGGCAGGCCAGTCGTACATACAGTGACTAGGTGCCCGTACTTGCCTCGCGCTTCTTTTTCTTAGACTTGCCGTAGTAGACCATCAGCCCCATGCAGATAAAGCCGATGAATTCGGGGATGATGAAGAGCCAAAACCTCTTTTCCGGAGGCGCGTAATAATCAGCAAGTGAAGCCACCGGGCCGCCAACGAGCCCTCCAAACAGCCCTGCCATGATGGCGGCGGTTATGACCTTCTCTCGGTCCACGTGCAGCCACACGCCGCGCCCGTTTTAAGATTTCCAGATCTGGCACTTAGTCTGTACTAAATTTCCAGCGAAAAACCGCCGAAATACCCAACTTTTTACTATAATAGTGGTGCTGAACGTATAAATAAGAACATGCCGAAGTACGTCATCATGCCAATAAAGAGCGGGGCCGAGTACATCGAGAGCCTCAGGGGTAGGAAGCTCAAGGTATATCTTTTCGGACAGCAGGTAAAGGAGCCGGTGGATCACCCGATGATCCGGCCATCCATCAACGCGGTGGCGGCGACCTACGACCTAGCAAACGAGGAGCCAGAGATGGGGTCAGCAAAATCATCGCTTTCCGGCCTTTCCGTCAACCGCTTTCTACACATAGCCGAGAGCGCCGCGGACCTGGTCAACCAGAACAGGATGCAGCGCCGGCTCGGGCAATTAACAGGCACGTGCTTCCAGCGCTGCGTGGGCATGGACGCGCTCAATTCACTGTATTCGACGACTTTTGAAATCGACCAGAAGCACAAGACAGCGTACCACGGCCGGCTCAAAGAGTTCATCAAAAAGATGCAACACGAAAACTATGTCATTGGCGGCGCAATGACTGACGTCAAGGGCGACCGCAGCCTGTCGCCGTCGCAGCAGCCAGACCCTGACATGTTCGTGCACATTATCAAAAGAGATGCAAAGGGAGTCTACATAACGGGCGCAAAGGCGCACCAGACCGGCTGCATCAATTCCCACTGGATAATGGTCATGCCGACTATGAGGCTAAAGGCCGAGGACAAGAGCTACGCGATTGTCGGCGCTGTGCCGGTGGACACGTCTGGAATCACCTACATCTATGGCAGACAGTCGTGCGACACCCGGAGCATGGACGACGGCGACATGGACGCAGGCAACAGCAAGTTCTCTGGCCAGGAGGCCATGATAATCTTTGACAATGTGTTCATTCCAAATGAGCTGATATTTATGGACGGCGAGTACGAGTTCGCGGCCATGTTAGTCGAGCGCTTTACGTGCTATCACCGCCGCTCGTACGTGTGCAAGACTGGCCTTGGCGACGTGCTCATTGGCGCGGCGGCTGCCATTGCCGACTACAACGGCGTCACGAGCGCCTCGCACATTAAGGACAAGCTGGTCGAGATGACGCACCTCAACGAGACGATATTTGCTGCAGGCATCGCCTCGTCGTATCAGGCGCACCAAACGGCTTCGGGCAACTGGCAGAATGACGACATGCTGGCAAACGTGTGCAAACACAACGTCACACGATTCCCGTACGAAATAGGGCGCCTTGCGCAGGACATTGCCGGCGGGCTCATGGTCACCATGCCGTCTGAGCGCGATTTCAGGAGCCCGGAGACGGGGCCGCTGCTTGAAAAGTACCTGAAGGGAAGAAAGGGCGTTTCCACCGAAAACAGGATGAGGATACTCCGCCTGATAGAGAACATGACGCTTGGCAGGAACGCCGTGGGATACCTCACAGAGTCAATGCATGGCGCCGGCTCGCCCCAGGCGCAGCGCATCCAGATTGCGAGGCAGATGCAGCTGGAGTACAAGAAGAGGCTTGCCAAGAACCTTGCCAACATCGACGAAGGCGAGGCGGCGGAATTGGCGACAGAGAACTCGGAATACTTTGACAAGATATTCGGGGCAAAAACCAAGTAACTTCCTTTCCTCTGCTTACTTTTTGTAAGCATCTTTAAATAGCTCGATTCCCATTTACGGTCATGCCTCGACCAGTGCATTTCGACATTACGGCGGACAGCCCTGAAAGGGCGATAAAGTTCTATCAGGTCGTGTTTGGGTGGAAGTTTCAGAAGTGGGACGGCCCCATGGACTATTGGATGGCAACCACTGGCGATGAGAAGGAGCCGGGAATAAACGGCGGCATCTCAAAGAGGGGGCCCCAGGGCATGTCCAACATGAACACAATTGGCGTGCCGTCTCTCGAAGACTTTGCAGGAAAGGTCCAGAATAGCGGCGGCAAGGTGCTTCAGAAGATGCCAATACCCGGCGTCGGCTTTTTTGCAACATGCCAGGACACCGAGGGCAACATGTTCGGCATAATCCAGGAAGACAAGAACGCCAAGTGAGCGCCCCGGCAGGTGCAATTCGGGCGCCTGCCGAAAAGGATTATTTATCAGTTTAACGTAAAAATAGCATCTTAGAGGTTGTTGCTGATTGAAACTTGACGAAGCACAGATTGAAGACCTTACCGGCAAGGTTTTCAGGACCATTATCTCAAACGGCAAGGACGGCATACTGCAGTCCGAGCTGTGGAAGGAGCTCGACCTGACGAGCAGGGACGGCTCGCGGGTCGCTATCAGGCTGGAGCGTAGATCCCTTATAAGGAGGGAAAAGATGCTGGAAAACGGCCGGTGGACCTACAAACTTTTTGCGACAAAGCTTCCGATAGACACGGCAAGCGTCGAGAACGCACCGTGCCTCACGTGCCCCGTGGAGCACATGTGCTCCCTTGACGGCTCGTACAGCCCGATCACGTGCACCTTAATAGAAACCTGGCTCCTTTCGTCGCTTGACGTGGCAAATCATAAAAAACAGGACGCAGAAGAACCGAAATGAGGCTTGCAGACGCCAAGCGGGACCACTACCGCAAGCTGGCCCGAGACCAGGGTTTTCGGAGCAGGGCCGCGTACAAGCTCAAGCAGATAAACGATTCTTACCACATTCTCAAGAAGGGCCACAGGGTGGCCGACATAGGCTGCGCCCCCGGCGGCTGGCTGCAGGTTGCAGTCAGTGAGGTTGGAAGTTCAGGCAAAGTGGCCGGCATGGACCTCAAGGCGGTAGAGTCGGTTGCAGGGGCCGCCATCCTGCAGGGGAGCATTGACGACCCGGCGGCCGTCAACGGCCTCATCGAGGCGCTTGGCGGGCGCGCAGACGTCATTCTATCGGACCTTGCGCCAAACATCAGCGGCATGTGGGAGGTGGACCACGCAAGGCAGATCGACCTCACGAGGAGCGCCCTTGCGCTTGCGAGGCAGGTTTTGGGCGGTGGCGGAAGCGCGGTTTTCAAGGTGTTCGAGGGTGAGTTCCTGAACGAGCTGAAAGACGAAATGAGAAAAAGCTTTGCCAAGGTGCTCGTCAGCAAGCCCCAGGCAAGCCGGCAGGAAAGCAGCGAGATGTACCTGGTCTGCCTCAACTTTCGCCCCGCGTGAGGGCAGCATTTTGAAATACACGGTTTCCCCTCGGCTTTGGTTGATTAAATTAATTAAGCTGTACAGGCACCTGTAAAACGCGGCGACATGCCACATCAGCCCTTTGACTATGAGCGGAACCACAAGATGGAAGTTCCAAAGGGTCCAGAAGCAGCCCAGAGCCGACTTCTTGTACTTTGCATCGACAGGGACGACGACATCGGCTCAAAGGGGGGCATAGAGACGCCCGTCGTAGGCCGCGACCAGTGCATCAACGCCGGCACCCGGCTTGCCATTGAAGACCCCGAGGACGCCGACGCAAACGCTATCTTTGCTGCCGTGAAGCACTATGAAGAGCTTGTAAGCAAGGGCTACGCTGTCGAGGTCGCGATAGTGGCAGGCAAGTTCAACCGCGGGATTGAAGCTGACGAAAAAATCAGCCGCGAGGTCAAGGCAATACTTGAAAAATACGACGCCACAGGTGCAGTCATAGTGTCAGACGGCGAGGACGACGAGACCGTGCTCCCTGTCATACAGTCAAGGCTGCCTGTCGTGTCGGTGCAGCGCATAATAATCAGGCACAGCAGGAGCGTGGAGTACTCGTACGCCATCTTTGGCCGCTACGTTAAGGCCATGATGTACGACCCGCAATATTCAAAGTTCATCCTGGGCGTGCCCGGGGCATTGCTTTTGGCAGGAGGCCTTGCGGTCGCGTTTGAGCAGACCAAGTGGCTGACAGTCATGATACTTGCTATTCTGGGCGGCGCGTTTGTAGTCAGGGCGTTTGACATAGACAAAGCGGTGAGCTCTGTCAGCAAGATGGGGCCGACCGACTTTATCAAGCTGTTCTCTGTGATAGGAGGCGTCCTCATCATACTTGCAGCCATCGCGACCGGCATCTCGAGCATACCACCGAACATTCCGGTGCAAGAGATGTCTGCACTTGAGATACTCAGCAACAAGGACGTGGTAGGGAGCTTTGCCAAAGGCACGATAACACTCATGTGGATAGGAATAGCCACCGTGCTTGGCGGCGTATTTTTGGGCAATTGGCTCAAGGGCAGCTCACGTGAAGTGTCCGACATCCTGCGCCTCGTCGTGCTGGGGCTGCTGTACATACCAATGGTCCAGTTCGCCTCGATACTGACGGAAGGGACCAGCCCGTTCACGCTCATCTCGTCGCTCCTGATAGGGCTTGCAGTGTCGCTGGTGGCCGCCGCGTTCTTCTACCAGCGCTACAAGCACAGGCATGCACGCGATTCCGTGAAACACTAAATAACGCGCCATTTTCAAAAAGAGCGATGCCCGAGCACGGCGAGCACGACGCGCAGGTGCACAAATGGTTCTGCGGCTACTGGATGACCCCGCACGAGTGGGAGGACGTTCATGACTATGCGCCCCTTGCAACCGAGCAAGAGGCCGGGGACGATTTTCAAGGATAAAATATACAAACAAGCCCGACGACACCATTACGTGGTTGACGAGCGGTCAGCTGGGGCGGTCCTCTTTAACGCAGGCGGCCACGAGCCGGATTACCTGCTCTTGCACTACACGGCAGGTCACTGGGATTTCCCCAAGGGCAACATAGAGGCCGGCGAGACCGAGAGGCAGACCGCAATCAGAGAAATACGAGAAGAGACAGGCATAACGGATGTCACGTTCATCGAGGGGTTCAGGCAGGTCGTGTCCTACAGGTACAGAAAGGGGAGGCGCGTCGTGAGCAAGGAAGTTGCACTTTTCCTAGCACAGACAAAAACAAATGCCGTGGTCATATCGCACGAGCACATCGGTTATGCTTGGAGGAAATACGACGATGCCATGAAGCAGCTCACGTTTAAAAACGCAAAGAACCTGCTGGCCGCGGCGAAGGCATTCATGCAGAAAATGCCCGCATGACTGCGTCTTTCATCTCGCGGGCCTGCTTGGCAGGATCCTTTGCCTCGATTATAGCCCTGCCGACTATCAAGTAGTCCGAGCCGTTCTTAGCGGCGGCAACTGCATCCGCGCCCTGCGCACCAACGCCGGGCGAGTACACGTCGATAGGTACTCCGAGCTCTTTCTTTTTCATGCTTATCTCTCTCAAGATCTCGGTCTGGGTGGCGCCGATGATGACGCCGTCCGCCTGCGCGGTGATGGCCCTTCCAAAGAATATCCTGTACATCATGTCCTCGCTTGTCTCAAGGCCGTACCCTTCGGAAGCGTCGGGGTGGCTCATGTAGACGAGCGCAATCACACCCATATTCTTTTTGTGGGCCATCTGCACAAGCGA
>Ga0209431_10003200_pt1 | contig 13100 bp, 17 predicted proteins | sample RifCSP13_3_FD_184021 | JGI IMG/M metagenome (GOLD analysis project Ga0209431, IMG submission 184021) | Soil microbial communities from Rifle, Colorado - Rifle CSP2_sed 13_3 (SPAdes) (version 2) | ecosystem: Environmental > Terrestrial > Deep subsurface > Rock core/Sediment | place: Rifle...
AAAAAGCATTTATGTAAACTAATGATTTTGACTGTATGAACAAATACTTAGTTATGACAATAATTGCTGTAGTCATAGCTACGATTTTTTCGGTACCTTTGCTAACAGATCAATTTGTTAATGCAAAAACGCTAAAAAAGATTCAATTTACACAAACCCTAACTTCAATGCAGGATCCAGGCCAAGGACATGAAAGTCATCAACTTGCAATAATCTTATCTCCTAACAAAGGAGCCATTTATGATGGTTCTATAACGTATACTGCAAGTGAGCCAGTACAAATTGTTGTTTTACATGAAATTGACAAAGAGGACGCAAAAGGACAACCAACATGGACAGTAGACGGTGATACTGTTTTTGGACTTACACTTGTAGATCCTGGTACCAACGCAGGTTCGTATGAATTTACAGGTGCTGCATTAGCTTTACATACAAAAAATACAAACAAATTCACAACCACAGTAAGTGTAGATGGATGGATACGAGGACAAACACCTGAATTAATGGAAAAGAAAGAAGAAACTATTTTTGAACCCGCTTTGAAATTATCACGATCAAATGTTCCAGCAGAAATTCCATTACACAAAGCATTCTTTGATGGAAAATCTGTTTACTATATAATTACAGATACAAATGATAAAACACATGCCAAGGCAATCTCCGAAAAACAGAAATGGAAAGTTGAAATCGCTCCTCTTCTAAGTAAGACTCCAAAAGAATCCTTGAGTGATGTTTACATGTTTCTTAATGGAATCGAAGGAAATGGAACGCGTGGATTCCAAAATGAGATCTTCTCTAGTACGCCAGCACAAACAGAACAGTATAGCGCAATACGTTCAGTAACACACGTTACTTGGAAAGACGATCAGGAACCTGAAGTTCTAGACTCTGTTAAAAAAATTCTTGACGCACAAAAAGAAGCTAAAATAGAACTTGAAAAAACTAACGCAATAATTAACATGCCACAGATTGTATGGCCTGACGGTCAAATGTCTGTTAGGACAGACAAGACTCTTACTGATGACACACCATATGTTGGTGGGCAAATTCTTGAGACAAACCTCGAAAATATGACTGTAACCTTTGTAGCACATAGAGGATGGGGACCTAATGGTAGAACAATATACTATATTGTAACAGACGCAACCCCTTCTGGACCTGCTAGTGTGATGGGAGTGACAAATGCACCAACACTTGCAAAAACAGTGACTAGTCCAGCAGCAGTAGATCTATACCAATTTACAAATGGAATCAAAGGTTCAGGACCTCTGGGTTTCCAACCAGGAATCGCATCCGCAGCATTGGGTGATGATTCATACAGCCCACTATGGAGAATATCTCTAGTAACATGGAATGAATCTGTCAAAGCATCAGTTCTTGAAACAATAAAAGACATCAACGCAAAGAAATCAACAGGAGATGTAACAGCAGAACTAGCAAGACCAATGGACAGTGATCATATTGTAAACTGTCCCTTTATAGATCCATTCCAATAGAATGAATCTTTGAAAACGGATAAATTGTATTAAAGGACGATTTATGATATATTGGTTGGAAAATTATACATCGTAGGTGTTGGTCCTGGTCATCATGATCATATGACATTTCGTGCAAAACAAGTAATTGAAGAAAGTGACACAATTGTAGGATACGAAACCTATGTAGATTTGGTTGCCGATCTTATCGAAGGTAAAGATGTCTACAGATATGCAATGACTCAAGAAGTAGAAAGAGCACGTCAATGCATTGAGCTTGCTGAATCTGGAAGAACAGTTTCTCTTGTTTCAAGTGGAGACCCTGGAATTTATGGAATGGCAGGACTGATCTATGAGATTCTTGCAGAATCTGGATGGGATAGAAATAATGGATTGTATGTTGAATTAATTCCCGGAGTATCTTCGCTTAATTCATGTGCTGCCTTAGTTGGTTCCCCACTAATGACAGATTTCGCTGTAGTAAGTATGAGTGATTTACTTGTCCCTTGGGAAATAATAGTAAAAAGAGTAGAAGCCGCAGCACAAGGAGATTTTGTCATAGTGATATACAACCCTTCAAGCAAAAAGAGAATTCACCAACTGCAAGATGCTAGAAAAATTTTGTTAAAACACAGATCTCCTACTACACCAGTAGCTATAGTAAAAGGAGCATACAGAGAATCTCAAACAATAGTTCTAACTGATCTAGAAAATTTAGAAAATCATTCTGACAAACTTGGTATGATAAGTACAGTGATTATTGGAAATTCATCTACATACATGTACAAAAATATGATGATTAATCCACGTGGTTATGCATCAAAATACAATATTGTAGAACCTCAAGCAAAAAATTAAAATGAAATCAATCCAAGTGGGTCTTACATTACCGCAAGGGTGGCTTGATGAATTTCCTGATAATAACGCATACGATCAATTTCTATTTTCTAAATCAGTTGCACTAAGGGCAGAGCAACTTGGTTATGATGCTGGCTACGTATACGATCATTTCATCCCGTATTATGGTGATAAGCGTACACTTCCTTTTTTTGAAGCATATACACTTCTTTCAGCGATCACATCAATTACAACAAAACTAAGAGTTGGTCAAGTTGTTACTTGTAATTCATACCGTTCACCATCACTCTTGGCAAAAATGTCTTCTACATTGGATGCGATAAGTAATGGAAGACTAGAATTTGGTATTGGTGCGGGTTGGTTTGAACATGAATACAATTCATATGGTTATCAATTTGATAGTGCATCAACAAGAATTGAACAACTTGATGAATCATTAATCATTATAAAAAAAATGTGGCAGAAAGAAAAGGCAAGTTTCAAAGGAAAACATTATTCTATTAAAAATGCTATATGTAGTCCAAAGCCCATCCAAGAACCACATCCTCCAATAATGGTTGGAGGTGCTGGTCAAAAACTAATCGCGGTCGCCGCAAAACACGCAACTCGATATAATCACCCATTTGGTACTCCAGAAATTCTACTATCAAAAATTGAAATGCTAAAAACCCAATGTAAAAAAACCAAGCGAAATTTTGATGAGATCGAAAACTCTGTCCTATTACGAGTTCTTGTTGGAAAAGATAAAGATGATTTAAAACAAATTGTTGCTCAATTAAAAAAGAAAAATGAATCCATTTCAGAATTTATTATGCGTTCAAAGGATAGCATTGCACTTGGTACTCCTAATGAAGTGATAGAACACTTACAAAAATATGTAAACATTGGTATCAGTTATTTTATTGTGAATTTTATAGGACTCTCAAATTCACTTGAAATGCTTTCACTATTCTCAAAAAAAGTTAGACCAAGACTTTAAACACTTTTTTTAATAGTTTCTAGAAGTTCCTCTTTTAGATTTATTCTCTCTCTTAATGGCGAAATTATATTGATTAGGTATCTTTCTACCATGCTCTTGAGGTCAGTTGGATGAAGCTTTTTTTGTGAAAAATCTAATTCCAACTGTGCATAACTTGTGTATGTTATATTCCCACCAAACTTTGTAGGTCTTTCAATTAAAATCTCCTTAAACTCATGAAGAATTATGTGTCTTGAAATTGCTAGTAGGGGATTATTTTCTACTATTCCTTCTGGGCACCATGACTTCTTTATTTTTGATCGTATTTCATCATCAGAATCATGGATAAATATCCCAGAAGATGGCTTTGACTTGCTCATCTTACTTGATATCTTGCCATCTTCTCCAGAAGCAGGTTCTGGTTCTGCAAGACCGGGAAGAAGACGGTGATGTATAGCTACAGGCACTTTCCATTTCATTTTTGGGAAAATCTCTCTTACTAACATGTGGATCTTTCTTTGGTCCATTCCAGAATGAACAATGTCCAGATCCATAGCATGAATATCTACTGCTTGCATAGGAGCATAAAGCATCTGAGCCAAGTCAAGTTTGTCTTTCTCTGTTCTACCCATGATTGTTAGTGTTCTCATAGCACGAGAAAGTGACACGTGCTTTGCAAATTGAATTAATTCAGTCCAATATTCTTTTCTTGAATCATAGAGCTTGGAACCTTGAAGTATCTCTATACCTGGACATAAAAGACGAAAGGCATCCGCATAATACTCTGAAACTTTTTTTATTGTTTCTAGATTGCCACCAAGCTTATCGTTGATAAATGTATGCCAATCTGCCAAAAAAACAGAACATTTTACACCAGCTTTGATAAAATCATTTATCTTAAAACCAGTCAATATGAGACTGCCAAGATGCAAAAAACCAGAAATTTCTAAACCTATGTAATGTTTTGGATGCGAATTAGTGTTGAAAAGATTTACCAGTTCCTCGCTTGTTACAACTTCTTCAGTAGGATCTCTTGTTATAAACGCAATTTTTTCTGTAACATCCAATTCGAATCAGATTTTCCTTTGTAAACCTATAAAGTTACGCATTAAGTTCGTGTTCTTGTTTTCTAGGTCTTGTACTAAGATAGAGAGCATGAGAACTTATGATAAGTGCAGCAAGAAACATCTTTGTTGCAAATATTAAATTCCATGGTCTTGCTGGATCAGGATATGCAATTTTTAAAGAATCAATATCTGGAACTTTTCCATCTATTATCCCTGCAGTTATTTGTGCATTAAGAATTAGAAAATTATACATAACTTCATAAAGACAAATAGCCGAAAATCCCGCAAGCATTAGCTGCAACAGTGACATTCTCCATGAGGGTATTCGTACAGTTTTTTTCCATCCAATCCTTGTTACACAGTACCACCCTATTATGGAAGAAAACCATAACCAGGTTGTTAACTTGGCAAAATGCTTGTAAGGGAATTCAGTTTTTACTAAGACTTCGCCCATGACATAAGTTCCTTTTTCTGACCATTCTTGATACATTGCATAAATACCAAATGCAGTAATTGAAGACATAATTATCGCACAGGCATAGAAAACATAAAGAAATATTCTATATCCAGAATCATGCTCGTGTAAGAGTACTTTCATTCACTTTGACTCATTTACTCTAAAATATAAAAATTGGTTTTTATAAAATGGAAGAGGTTTATTACAGTATATACAAAAATAATCCTAGTAATTGAAAATCCTAATAAATGCACCCATTATAGGCAAAGAAGAAATCAACGAAGTACAATCTGTGCTTAGAGAAAAATCTCTTACATCTGCTTCTCATTCAGGTGGTAAGCGTGTACAAGAATTTGAACAGTTATTATCATCATTTGTCAGATCCAAATTTGCAATTGCGGTAAATTCTGGAACAGCTGCATTACAAGCTGCACTTTATGCACTAGAAATTAAAAAAGGAGACGAAGTACTTCTACCATCGTTTACTTTTGTTGCAACCGCAAACGCTATAGTATCAGTTGGAGCAAAACCAGTCTTTGTTGATATTGTAAAAGAAAATTATACCATGGATCCCAATGATCTTAACAAGAAAATTACCAAAAAATCCAAGGCAATAATGCCAGTTCATCTTTATGGTAATGTGGCCTATATTGATGAAATTATGGAAATTGGTAACAAACATGGCTTAGAAATTATTGAAGACGCAGCTCAATCCCTTGGTTCGGAATACAAGGGAAGACACACAGGAACCTTTTCCAAACTTGGTTGCTTTAGTATGTACGCTGCAAAGATAATTACATCTGGCGAAGGAGGGGCCATTGTAACAAATGATAAGGAATTGTTTGAGAAACTCAAGCAGATAAGAAACCATGGAATGTTGCATGGATATGATACCAGAATTCTAGGTCTAAATATGCGACTTCCAGAAATCAACGCGGCAATAGCAAAAATCCAGATGAAAAGATTAAGTCAATTTCTAAGCCAAAGAAGGGCCAACGCAAAAATTCTTACCGAGATTTTATCAGATCTGAACATTACTATTCCTCATGAAAGAAAAGGTGAGAGAGTTAATTGGTATCTATACACAATAGCTAGCAAAAATAGAGGCAATTTGATGAAAAAGCTAAACTCTGAGGGAATAGGAGCCACGATTTATTATTCACAGCCTGTACATAAAATACCTTTTTATAAAAACAAACTAAAGCTTCAAGTTACAGAATGGGCAGCTTCAAATGTTCTAAGCTTACCAGTGCATCCACTTGTAAGCAAACAAAATCTGCACCAAATTGCAAAGATCATACATCAGGTAATAAAAGAATGAATATCGTAGAAAATATTGTAGGAGAAATATGCAAAATCGTCCTTCCAATTAACGAAGAAATATTTCTTGGGAATCAAAAATCCTCAATTGCAATATGTACGCTTTCTAGCATGAAATTACTAAATGAGATTTCAAATTCCTCGCTAATGTCAGAAATTGCTCTAGTGGGCAGATTACTTTCAGAAAATAAAGGAATAGATTCGCTAATCAGATATGTAATATCGAGAAAAAATATCAAAACAATTTTGATTTGTGGTAAAGACACAACAGGTCACAGATCTGGTCACTCTCTTCTTAAGCTCTATGAGAATGGAATAGATTATAATGGCAAAATAATTGACTCATTTAGTCCTGGTCCAGTACTGACTATAACAAAATCTGAAATTCAAATTTTTCAAAAACAAATTATAATTGTAAATGAAATAGGCAAAACAGACATCTTAGAAATTAAACATTTGGTTAATTCTCTACTTAAAACTTAATAGCCATTTTTTTGCCTTTCTTGATTTATCTTGTTTTTCTTTTGATATTCTTTTAGAATCTCTTCTGGGGTCATATTCAATTCAAGTGAAGCTTGAACAACAAAATGCCAAATGTCAATAAGCTCCTCACGAGCTGCGGCTTCATCAAATGTAACAGGAGTCTTCCACCACTTCCAATTTGTGATGCGCTGAAGCTCGATAGCTTCATGAATAATGGCTGTACATAAAGCAGAAATTTTCCCCTCAACATCTTTTGGATATCTATCTAACCTCATCATTTTTTCAAGGTTTTTTTGCATCTTGAAAATTGATTCAAGTTTGTCTTTTTCCATGAATTTGTTTTTTATCTGACATCTATAATCTTTCTTAGAAACGGATCATTTTCTTGTACTGACTAAACCTTTTTTGGATTTGGGGCTTTCTTAGCTTGGATAATCGATCTATACCATATTCTTCCACAGCAAATGATCCCATTATGTTTCCATATACTACAGCTTCTCTGAGGGTTGAAATTTTTGTACTATTCTTACTAGCCATATACCCAATCATTCCACCAGCAAATGAATCACCAGCTCCTGTAGGATCCACTATGTTTTCCATAGAAAAGGCAGGAGAAGGGAAAACAACATCTTCATAAAAAAGAAGTGAACCATGCTCGCCTTTTTTTATAATTACATACTCTGCACCCCATTCCATTATTTTTTTTGCACATTTTATTAAATTCTGAGTTTTTGTTAACAATTTTGCCTCTTCATCATTTATTACTACAGAGTTGACTAAACCCATCATTTTAATGACATCATCTCTTTTTGTAGAAATCCAGAAATCAATTGTATCACACATAGAAAATTTGATCCCATCGAATTCTTTTATGATCTTTATATTTTGTACAGGATCATTATTTGCTAGATATACAAATTCTGATTTTTTATATTCGTCTGGAACCGTTGGATTGAAATCACCTAAAACATTGAGCTCAGTTTTATTTGTGGTTCTATGACTAAGTGTTTCATCATAACTACCATCATATCTGAACGTTTTTCCATTAGCACGCTCAAGCCCACATAAATCAAGAAACTTGTTTAGGATATTGTGATATTTTTTTGGAAAGTCCTGTCCTATTACTGCTATTAGACCTGGTTTTACAAAAAAACTCGCTGATATAGCTGCAAAAGTGGCTGCCCCCCCAAGAACATCTTTTAGAACTCTTGTAGGTGTTCTTATAGTATCTAGTGCAACAGATCCAAAAACAATAAGCATTATTTTGCTGGTCTTATTGACCGTGTATAAATTCTCTGGCTTCCTCTTGTGTTGGATAATATGTAAATGGAATCTTAAGTGTAGTAAATAATAGATTGTAGGCTATTGATCCATCAAGTCTTAATGATGGTGAATTTTCTTTCTGTTCATATTTGTCAAGAATTTTATTATCTGCAAGAAATGGTGTTTCTACTATACTTTTACCGTTCGCAGGTATGATAGTTGGTTCTAATATTCCAGCCCCAAGATTTTCTTCTTCAGCTGATATGATAAAGTCAGTTCTTCCTACATTCAAAATCATAAATGATGAATTTTCAAATTCAAGATTTATAGTATAAAGAGTCCCGTCATCTGTTCTTTCTATAATCTTACTACTTTTCATAGAAACATGAAGTTGGGTTGCAGCAGCATATTGTAAGTAACCGAATATGGCAAGAACTGCTATTATTGATATTATGATTATTGATATTTTGGATCTACGTTTCATAATATTCTTGATTTCTAATCGCTTTTTAGGATTCATAGGAAAAAAACCATATTTTTATGTGTAAAAGTTTTGATCTATTTTCTAAGTAGCTTAGAGCTAGTAGGATAAATGAAAATATACAAAGGAGTATTATAAAATGGCCAGAATCAGACTAAAATTAGGCGCAAACGAGATTGAAGTAGACTCTAAGGACTTTTACGTAGACAATCAAAGCGTAGATGAAGTTATTAGCAATCTATCAAGATATGTAGCAGAAGAGACTCAAGTACAAAATACAGATACCACTGTTAATTATCTGAGCTCCCTTGAAGATGTCGAAATTCATGAACCAGAATTTACTGCACCTATATCAATTGATTCGAGCCAGATTAGGAGCAAAATACACATACTTGCAAGGGATTCATTTTTCGAACAACCAAGAACAGTTTCTGAGGTTGTTGCTCAACTTTATGAATATGGTTGGGCTGTAAGACCTCTAGATGTATCCAAAGTTCTTGTTCACATGGCCTCAAACAGAGAACTCCAAAAAGACTCGCAAGAAAAACGTAATTATTATAGCAATAAACTAGTACAACTCAGGTAGATTTGTAATTACAAATCTTACAGGATTCAAGCATATCACCTTCTAAATGATCAAAATGTATGTTGCACTTTTTACATGTATGATGCATATCAAAATACCCATTACTTTCTGCTTTGCCAGTCTGATTTGTTATTAGATCAGTACTTCCACACTTTATACAATGACACCCACATTGCATAAACATTTATCAAAATAATACCACTAATAACCTAGTGGAAATTGAATTTATTTCTGAATTGTAGCATGAGAACTATGGAGATTCCTATTACAAGTGGAACAAATAAAGGAAATTCTGGTACCACCGTGGTGCCTATAATGTTTATTGTACCTGATGTATCTGGCCTAAATCCAAGCCAAGTATGTGTTCCATTATTATAAAACTCAGAATTTAAAGTCTGGTTACTATTGAGATACACATCATAAGGTTCCCATAGCAATTCTAATGGAATTATTACCGTAACTAATGAATTATTTTTTGGAATGTTAAATGTAATTCTTTTTCCTAGTTGATTAAACTCGAACACATCAATATCTGTTAAAGTTTTAATCCCTACTTCAAATTTCTTATCTTCCCATACCACTTTTTTTGAAATTATTGGTTCATCTGGAACATATTCTAATGTCATTGCGCCACCATGTTGTCGTATACCTTTTTCTCCAATGTAAATAGGTCTATCATTAATCCATATCATATCAACATTCTTAGGAAAGTAAAAATTTGTTGCTTCAATACCAACCCATCTCCATGTCCACATTCCGTCTTTCAAAACTATGACATCACTAAGATCATATCTTATGAAGATCATATCACGGTTTGATGGAGGTAACACTACAGCTATGGGATCTTTCTCTAAAGTCAGATGTTGTACGTCATTTCCATCCCTATCTACTACGGAAAAATTTAACATTTTACCTACTACTGTTTCAACTTGTTGTGTGGTTTTTACACTTCCTTCTACCTCATGTGTTACATGAGCTATTCCGTTTTCATCAATTATAATTTTAATAATTTGTTGAGGTTTTTCACCAAAAGTTATTTGACCAAAAGCTTCTGACATGGAAAAAAACAATCCAACAATTACTAAAGTTACAAGTATTTTTTTCAAGTTCGTCGCCTAATCAGATATTATCACATGATGCATTTTTGCTTCTTGATTTGGACAGTCATTTTTATCTCTAGGCACATTTACTATTTTGTCTGCCACATCCATTCCTTCTATGACTTGACCAAAAACTGTATACTGTCTATCAAGAAAAGTACTATCAGTAGTAACTATGAAAAACTGCGAGCCTGCACTGTCTGGATCCGTTGCACGGGCCATTGAGACTATTCCACGAAGATGTGACTTGGAATTAAATTCTGCTTTTATAGTATATCCTGGACCACCTGTTCCCCACTTGCTTTTGTCAGATTTTTTTGTATTAGGATCTCCGCCCTGAATCATAAACCCTGGAATTACTCGGTGGAATAATATTCCATCATAAAATGAAGTCTTTGCAAGATTTACAAAACTTCGTACTGTCTCTGGGGCTAGGTTTGGTAAAAGTTCAAAGGCTATTTTTCCAAAATTTGTTTCTATTATGGCTTTTGGCATTTTCTCAAACTAGTTACTTTTATCATAAGAGTCTTACTATCCTAAGATCTATTCTAGAGCAAAATTACCTTTTAGATTAATACACTCATACTGAAACTATAGAAATTCTATTAAACTATACAATAATCACAAATATTCAGGCAAAAAAATCCAAAAGCCAGTTATTAAATACGTGTAATTAGGCACAGAAAAAACCACATTATGTTTTTGCATTTTCAACAAAAATGTTTTAAAATGTTTTTGCAAGGACATTTAAATCGAATTATGGATAAGACAATTTTTAATTATTAAATATATAATGATTCAACATTACAGTAACAGTCTTATATAGAAGATCTGAAAAATACAAATCGTGAATCGCTCTACTCAAAGCACAAATATTAAAGAGGCAATCAACGCGTTACTTGACAAGGGACTTACAGACAAACAAGATATCTATACTAAAGTAGTAGAAGATCTTGGTGTTCCCAGACCCACTGTAAGAAGAGTTGCGCGAGATTTACGAAATGAACTTTTACAAAAAATTCAGATTTTGCAGTCTGAGGTCCCAGGACCTGGATATTTTGGCAATAAAGATGCTGAAAGCGTTACTGCCTAGCAAAATCTCTTCTTTTTATCTATCATTCCAAATCTAGTATTTTCCATTACTATTATAAGCAAGAAAATTTGTGAGGTGAAATATGGGACATGTTCCTACGGCTACGGTTGGTGCCCTTGCAGCAGTTCTTACAGGCCTATACTTCGTCCTTCCTGATGGAGTGCACTTTACCATGTTGGTGTTTATAGTAGCTGCATGGTTTCTAACCGCAATATGCTGGCTTGCACAAAAAAGTGCAGATTATATGCATAAATATGACTCACACAACGAAATAAAAAAAAAGCTAACTGAGAATCAGGCTATCCAAACGAGTCAGATAAGTGCAGAAGTTCTAGAGCAAACTAAGATTCAATTCTCTACTGATCTTGAAGAGCTAAAAAATAGAGTAAAAATAAAAGATAATGAAATAGAAAAACTAAAGATAGAAATTACTAATCTCAAAACTCTGGTAGAAATAGAATCTCTCAGAACAGAGCTTGCACATCTAAAAATACTAGCTGCTCAAGAAAATTCAAAAAATAGAAAGAAAAAATAACACTACTTACAGTGCCCACATTGATGAGTTTCATGATTCTGTTTACAACCGGGGCAACTTATAGCTCCTCCAAAATGACAATTACAGCGACATCCATCATTTAGCTTTTCTTCTGACATAAACCAACGAATTAATCATCAGTCAACTTAATATGTAACTTTGGTTGTGGAATTTTGTGAAATTCTTAATTGGTTTTGGATTGGCAGCTTTAGTAGCATTACTTGGAATGTTTCCAAATTCTACTTCATCTGTATCAGAAGAATTTCCTTCTATCCCAATGCTCGTATTAGAAGATAGGTCAATTGTTTTACAACAAAAAATCATATCAATGCATATTCCAGAAGATAATACTCTTCCATGGGGCTATGTTGAAGGTAAGGTAATTAATCCTGCAGAGGGATACCCTGTAATAATCCAGATATACAAAAATGGTGAGCCGGTACACTTTGCACAAACTGATGTTAGAGAAGATGGTTCTTACGAATACAAATTTCGTGCTAGAAATGTAAATGGTGATCAAGTGATTAATATCTTCCAAGGCGACTATACTGTCAAAATCTTTAAAACAATCTATACTGCACCTAGCGCAAAGATAGTCTAGGAAGCAAGTTTTAGGGTTTCATCTACTAGTTCTCGCAGTCTAGCTGTAGCGTTTTCATCAACTATCTTACCATTATTTATCTGATTTGTAGTCATGTGTACTGCTCTTGGATTTGTTATCACTCTAAAATAAGACATCAATCCTGTAATTGCATTCTGTACATTTGTGAAACCGATACTCCCTGAGGCCATAATTGCTATACCAACAGTTTTTCCACCAGTCTCTTTGTAATTGATATATTCAAAGAGATTCTTCAAAGATGAACTAAAAAATGAATTGTAAATAGGAGAACCGACAAACCAAACATCAGCCTCAGTAACATCTCTTGCAGTCTGGGTTGTAATCTGACTATAACTTTCTCCAGGTCCTAAAAAACAATCAATTCTATCTCTGGACAGATCAATAAATTTTGTATCAGCATTTTTTGCTTTAACATAATTATACAAATATTCCATCATGATCTGTGTATTGGCACCTTTTCTTGGGCTAGCAGAAATTACGACAACTTTCATAATGACTCAGTCACCTGATATTATATTTAAATAAAATAACCAAAGAACCTCTGATCGAATAACATAATGTAAAGCGGGCTCGGAGGGCTTCGATCCCTCGACCTGTAACTTAGGAGGCTACCGCGCTATCCATGTTGCGCGTCAATTAGACACTGCGCCACGAGCCCAGCAAAAATCAACCACGTAACAATTTAAGCGTAATCTAAATTTGAAACTATCATCTCATGAATTTGATACCAACTGGGGTCATCAACTCTGTCCCATTTCTCATAAAACACAACATCTTTCAAATCAAGCCTTGGTAACCAACC
>Ga0209431_10003207_pt1 | contig 13078 bp, 7 predicted proteins | sample RifCSP13_3_FD_184021 | JGI IMG/M metagenome (GOLD analysis project Ga0209431, IMG submission 184021) | Soil microbial communities from Rifle, Colorado - Rifle CSP2_sed 13_3 (SPAdes) (version 2) | ecosystem: Environmental > Terrestrial > Deep subsurface > Rock core/Sediment | place: Rifle...
GCCGGTAAGCCACCACCTGATGTGGCCGCATGTGCAGCTGGTCATGGTCGCCGACGCGCACGCGGCCGGCGGAAGGCGAGTCGACGCCTGCCAAGATGTTCAGGAGGGTGCTCTTGCCGCTGCCGCTCGCGCCGATGATGGCGATGAACTCCCCGCGTTGCACCGTGAGGTCCAACCCACGCAGGGCTACGACCTCCAATTCGGCCGTCTTGTAGATCTTGATCACGTCCTCGCAGAGGACGAACGGCTCCTCCGGGACCAGGACCCGACCGGCCGCAGAGTCGATTTTCATTCGCCAATCCGTATGAGTCGCGTGATCGAGAGTCGAAAGAAGAAGCGAGACGTTATGGCGGAAGCTATGACGAAGGCTGCGAGAAGAATACCACAAATGCCGATAAGCTCGGCCCATCCGATAGTCAGCACAAAGGGTGGGAGAACCTGTTCGCCCAGCTCCGTGAGTTGCAGGAACGGCAAGATGATGCTTCCCATGACGGCCCCAATGATGCTGCCGACGGCGATCCCTACTAGGACAACCAGCGCCAGCTCGAACGAGACCAGACGGTTAATCTGTCGGGCGGAGAATCCCATCGTGCGCAGAACCGCGAACTCGAGCTGGCGCCGTTGGGCGAACATGTATGCGTAGACCATGAAGCCCAGAACGCCGATACCAGCGACCGCAAGAAAGGCAAGGCTCAATACGCCCTGCCAGCCGGCCGAAGCGAGCGGGTCCGCAGTTGCGCGCCGCATCAATTCTCCTTCGTCGTAGATCACTGTGTTGAACGTGCCGAGCGCTCTAAGCTCCGTAAGGAGCCCTTCGCGCGCCGGGCCTCTGGCCTTCGTCGATATCCAGACCTCATTCGGGTAGAGGCCGTACCCGGGCAGATAGTTGACAACACGGCTTACCTCGGCGAGGTCGACAATGATAAAGCCCGAACCGCCCGGCGAGAGGGTGGGGAAATACTCGATGTCACCCACTATCTTGACTGAAACAGTGCGACCACCGACGCTTAGACTCACCGTCGGCTGTCCCTCGGCCGATAGGTTGGCTGCTTTGCGAAAGGCGCTGCTGGCGATCGCTGGTATTGGCACCTGTTGGCGGGGCACCTGCAGCGCGGGCAAGCCGGCACCCGCGCGCCAAGTCCACTTTCCAGAGTAACTGCCTTGGACAGCATTGGCACTGTCGGCAACGAAACTGTCGCTCGGTGCGACTTGCGTGTTGGGGGACGCCGTGATACCTCGATCGAGCAGCTCCCACCTGGAGAGGGACTCGAAATCTTCAACCTTAGTGACGGCGCCCGAGGCATTAACCGTTTCGATGGCGTCAAACCGCAAGCTACCGGCCGGTACAGTGGATCCAGCTACCTCCCGTCCAGCAGCTATGTTGAATCCGATGAATGTGAACGGGGGCGAACCGGCGGGGAGATCGACAGTATATTGGCGCCACTCTGGGGAGGCGATCGCGCCCGAGAGGACGTCCAGTCCCTCCCTCTTTGCTATTTCCAGGTCCCAATAGGTGCCAGCGCTGTCATGCACTCGCAGGTACAGCAGGCAACCGCGGCATGGCTCAACGGCTTGTACCCGCAGCCGCAATCTGACAGCGCTCGGAAGCAGGGTCCTGCCTTCCAGCACGGGCTCAGGCTTCAAAAGCCCCATCAGCTCCTCTAAGCGCTGCTTTGAGAAATCGCTCCGGAAGAAAGCGATACCAGCAGCGGCCTGTCGAGGAAGGGCTAGCACCTGCGGCACTACACCTTCGGCGGCCGCCCTCCGCCCAACGAGTCGAGCGCTATTGCGATGCAGGGGCATCGCCTCTTCGACGCCGGCGATGGCCTTGAAGGGTGGAAGAAAGGCGCCGGGGCCTTGCTCGAAGTTAGCAATGCGCGCCACGCGGACGTCAGCGCCGGTGGTATAGGCCGTTCGTTCCCGTAGGCTCCGCCCAAGCGTGCCGGAAAAGAGCGCGACGAAGAAGCCCACGGCCGTTATCAGGGTAATAAGGAGGATGAGCCGCGTGTAGGGAAGCGAGTTCCGTCCCAGAAACAGTAGACCGAGATATGACGTGGCAGACAGATCGCCCGAGAACAACCGCGAAGCGAAAGTGAGCAACAAAGGGAAGAGACGCAGGAAGGCGATGGCCGTAGCCACCACCAGCAACGTCGGACTCAGCAATTGCACGGGGTCGAAGCTGAGCTCGCTGAATATACCCGTACGGCTTAACAAGCCTTGCCGGCTTACTTGCCAGTAGAGCAGACCCCCAAGCAAAAGAAAGAGCAAGTCGAGATTGTAGCGCTGCCACCAAGCTTGCGGAGCGGGGCGCGCAAGGCTGGCTCGCTGAGCCGCGAGGCTTCGCCGTGCTAGCTGGAATGTAGGAGCAAGAAGCGCGAAGAAGGCGAGGACCGCTGCAAGCGCGGCCAGCCAAAAAACGTCAGGGGTGAGCCTGACAGGCAAAAGCCCGCCACCGCTGAGAGACTGAAAGGTGGCGGTCTTGCCAAGGAGCGCTGTAAAGCTTTGAGCCAGAAAAGGCCCCACGATGAACGCTACCCCGCAAAGGAGTACTCCTTCCATCGCGTTGAGGGTGAGGATCTGCCGTATACTCGCGCCGCGGTCTTGAAGAAGGGCAACATCTGCGGCACGACGTTCCACGAGCATGTTCCCTACCATGGTCAGGTAATACAGGATGACTCCCACCACCTGGAGCAAGACCAGATAGACCGGAACCCGCGTTAACAAAAGCTTCGTGTGGTACTTGCTCAGCTCTTCCCTTAGGACCGTCAAGAGTTGCCTACCTGGGGCAGCGGACTCGGTATTTACTCTCAGGGTTTCTAAGTCGTTTTCAAACCGCCGGGTGTCCAGTGAGAGCAACTTCTTCGGCTCAATGAAGAAGCGCCACGAGAATTGGTGTGCGTCATGAGCGGGGAAGAGAGCGGCGACGCCGCCCAGGATAGTTTCAGATGGCACAAAGAAGGAGACCGTCTGCCAGGTAACGGGGGGCTCAGGGTCGCGCGGACCAGGCGTATCAAGCAGGAAGGGATTTTCGTTGAGCCAAAACTCCTCGTTCAGATCGAGCGGCTCAACGACGCCGGCGACACGTAACACCAACTCGTCCGTGCTATCACGCCATGAAGGGAGAGCCGCGAGTTCACTGCCGACACGCAGTCCCTCCTGTTGAGCGGTTGCTGGATCTATGAGTACTTCGACGCTGCTTCCGGCTCGCCCGTCAGCTGGTAGGAATGGCTTTGGAAAGGCGCCTTCGATCAGCCGAACGTGCTTTTGCAGGTCCGTGAGTGACAGGAGGTATCCGCGGTCGCGTGATTCCGTGTGCCAGACCTCACGCTGGGCCAATCTAAGGGCGGGAAGCCGCTCGTTCTCGTCTCGCACGCGCGCTTCGGTGTCGTTTAGGAGTTTCGTCAGGTCCTCAACCCTCCGACGCAACGCGGGCTCTTGAGACGCCAGGGCCTCCAGTCTGGCCCTCTCCAACCGCTGGTTAGGTTCGACAGCAGCCGAAGTGGCTCTTCTGGCTTCTTCGCTGAGGATGTTGACCGCTTCTTGGGTCGCGGCTTCGGCCTTCAAGGCGTCTTCATAGGCTTGCTGGCGCCGTGCATTGCCGGGTGTAAGCGCCCGCTCCGCCAGCAGCCGGGACCGGGTCGCCTGCTCGGCAGCTAGCAGTGCACTGTCAAGCCGGGCTTCGGCATCGAAGGCCGCCTGGCTCGCCTGCTTGCTTTCGATGGTTGCCTTTTCTAAGCCAGCAGTTGCGTCAGGCGATTGCGTCCCCACCGCTGCATCCGTGGGCGCCTGGAGTTCACGGCGAATCTGTGACGCTCGTTCTGACTCCTCGGCGATGGTCCGCAACGCTTGTTCCTGTGCCTCCAATGCTTTGATGAGCTGATCGGCCTCATCTGGATCAACTGTATAGAAGGCAGCGGTCCGGAGCAGGCGAGCTTCTGACTCCAGGACCGGACCCAGCCGGAGCCGGGCCTCGTTGGTGATGGCTTTGTCCATCCGGGCATAAGTATCCGGTTGCCCTGGCTCGTTGAAGACTTGTACCTGCACATCGAGCAGCTCCGGCGTACGCTGCTGAAGCTGATGGGCCAAGCCGAGCAGGCTGAGCGCATCTGCATAAAGGGGAGCGCTTGCCAGGAGGGCAACGGCAACGACCACACCAGCCAACACGCTGGAGAGAAGGCGCCAGTTCGCCAGGCTTCGTCTGAGTACCAACTCCCAGGCTGACAGCAAGAGTTTCACTACCCGGCAGATTCCTCGTACCGGGTACAGATGTACACGCTCTCTCCCACGCGGATCAGCAGATCATCGCCTGCCGTCAGCAGGGCTTCAACCCGCGGGTCGGCGATAGAGTAATAAACATACCTGCCGCGTCTCTCCCTGTTCACCAGACCACATTCCCATAAACAGGTGAGATGCCCAGAAGCATTAGGTTGCGAAAGACCTGTAGCCTGAATCACTTCTGAAACGCACCGAGGTCCCTCACGCAGGAACTCCAATACGCGCAAACGCGAAAGGTCTGCCAAGCCCCGAAAGAGCTTTGCCTTCACGCTATGCGCCGCTGAGGCTTGAACAGACACTGGCGGAATCCTCCAAGTAGTTTGCTTCGTATCGGTTGGCGGTTATATAATTCCCCGGCGATAAGATATGCGTTCTTGATAGGCAATGTCAAGGTCAGAGCCAGAACGATTAAGGAGAGGATTAATGGCACAAGCTGTGATCGGGCCGGAGGAGCGCACCGCGTTATTCCGCTGGAGTCGCTGGCTTCAAGTAGCGGATATCGTCTACAACCTCTTCGAGATGGGGGCGGCCATTCTATTTGGGTTGGCTGCGGGAAGCATTGCCCTCATCGGTTTTGGGCTTGACAGTGGCATTGAGGTCTCGGCAGCTGCCATCATTCTCTGGCGACTCCGTGTTGAAGGTCAGGATGAAGCGGAGAGTCGAACTGAGCGGCGGGCGGAGCTCATCGTCGGGCTTACGCTGATGGCTCTGGCGGTCTTTATCGTCGTGCAAGCTGGGCGAAGCCTTCTCGCGCAACAGGCCGCCGATCCGAGTCTTCCGGGCATCGTGCTCTCTGTTCTGTCCCTCCTTTTTATGCCTCTGTTCTTTATCTTTAAGCGCCGCGTCGCAGATCGACTCGGAAGCCGCGCACTAGCTGCGGGTGCCACTGAGCAGATTGTGTGTAGCTACCTCGCCTTCGCACTGCTCTTGGGCCTGGGCGCAAATACGCTCTTTGGCTGGTGGTGGGCCGATCCTACGGCTGCACTCGCCATGGTGCCCCTTGTGGTCCGCGAGGGGTGGGAAGCCATAAGAGGCGAGGACGGAGATGGGCCCAACGCCGAGGCTATGGCTGGGGTATGAAGGTCCCCTACTGGCGAGGGCCCCCATTCTGTTCGGCAACTGATCTCACTCACCGATGCGGATGACGCGCGTGATGGCGACGCGCGAGAAGAAGCGTGTCGTGGCGCTCGCGGCTGATGTCGGCGACGACGAGGTCGGCGGGTCGAGCGACCTCGCGGCGCAAAATGGCGCCGATAAGCCCCTCGCCCATGAAGCCGCCACCGATGAAGGCGGTACGTATGATATCCTCCTTGTCCCGCAGCCTTGGCGCAAGTTTACTACTGCGAGACAGGAAGGCGGAACTCAGTCGCGCTACTGGCTGTAGTCGTAGACCAGCTTGCAAAACTCGGGGTCGTTGCGGATGGGGTCGAAGTCTGAATGTGACCGTGCGTTTTCTTTATAGCTTTCGTTCAGCGCCACTGCTCGGGTCAGATGCTCCACAGCCTCCGGCACCTGGCCTTTGAGAGAGAACGCACACGCGAGGTTGTACGAAGCCTCGGGGCTGTCCGGCTTGATCGCCAGCGCTTTCTCGTAGCACTCGATGGCCCGGTCGTGCTCACCCTTGTGCTTGTAGGCGTTGCCCATGTTGTTCCAAGACTCGAGCCTCTCTGGCTTGATCGCCAGCGCCTTCTCGTAGCACTCTATGGCCCGGTCGTGCTCACCCTTCGCACTGTACGCGTTGCCCATGTTGTTCCACGACTCGTCCTTGTCCGGCTTGATCGCCAGTGCCTTCTCGTAGCACTCTATGGCCCGGTCGTGCTCACCCCTGTGCCTGTAGGCGACGCCCATGTTGTTCCAGGCCTCGTCCTTGTCCGGCTTGATCGCCAGTGCCTTCTCGTAGCACTCGATGGCCCGGTCGTGCTCACCCTTGTCGCTGCAGGCGTTGCCCATGTTGTACCAGGCCTCGTCATTGTCCGGCTTGATCGTCAGCGCCTTCTCGTAGCACTCGATGGCCCGGTCGTGCTCACCCTTGGCACTGTACGCGTTGCCCATGTTGTTCCAGGACTCGTGGTTCTCGGGCTTGATCGCCAGCGCCTTCTCGTAGCACTCGATGGCCCGGTTGTGGTCACCCTTGTGCCTGTAGGCGTTGCCCATGTTGTTCCAGGACTCGTGGCTGTCTGGCTTGATCGCCAGCGCCTTCTCGTAGCACTCGATGGCCCGGTCGTGCTCACCCCTGGCACTGTAGGCGACGCCCATGTTGTTCCAGGACCCGTGGCTGTCCGGCTTGATCGCCAGCGCCTTCTCGTAGCACTCGATGGCCCGGTCGTGCTCACCCTTGGCCCTGTAGGCATTGCCCATGTTGTACCAGGCCTCGTGAAATCGCGGGTCTAGCTCCACAGACCTCATGTAGTTTGCGATCGCACCGTCCAAGTCGCCCGAACGCTGGAGCGCTAAAGCGAAGCGGGCAAAATCCAACGCTGACTGCGGTTGTGGGGCAACCTGCTCCTGGACCTCTACAAATTCCTTCCAGGACAATACAGGATAGACGGCCACTTCGGTGTTACCGCGATCAAATCCCTTCGCCTGCGGATACACGCGATCCCCAAACTCTATTTCAAGGCCGGCTCGCTCTGCCGCCTCCTTGATGTCCAGCTTCACAAGGATGTAGGTCTTCTCAGCATACTGCTCGGCCAAACTCTCGATACGCTTCGCTTGGCTTATGAATATGCCCTCCGGCGTCACTTCGCCGGTCCAGACATCCTGGTCAAAAACTACATCACCGCAACCTATACCCACCCTGAGATCCACCTTTGTGCCATAAGGGTTCTGAGCAAAGGCCGCCAAATCCTTGCCAAAATCAGAGTTCATCCAGCCTTGCTTCAAGCGCACAGCCAGCCGCATGGCGTGCCGTTCGTCTTCATTGGGCCCACCGCCAACCAGGAAAACGTGGCACTCATCCCCTACGCCACCGTAATGTAGTCGACCCGCACTCAGCTTTTCCGCCCGTTCGTAAGCCTGTATTACCTCACAGGCCATTCTGTGGAACGCGCGAACCATTTCACTGTACTTCTCTGGGGTTTGGGTGCTCGCAAACTCAGTGGATCCCAGGATGTCCGCAAACAGGATGACTGCTCGCTTCTTCTGGGGACCCGATCCTACAGTCTGCGAAGTCTGCGTCATCTCACTCACCAATGCGGATGACGCGCGTGATGGCAAGGCGCGAGAAGAAGCGCGTCGTGGCCCCGGAGGCGACGAGGAAGGCCAGCACTAGGATGCCGTAGATGCGGAGCACCTCGCCCCAACCCACCGCCAGCACGAAGGGCGGCAGCACCTGCTCGCCCAGCTCGGTGAGCTGCATGAAGGGGAGCATAACCCGCCCCAGCACGCCGCCGATCAGGCTTCCGGCCGTCACACCGAGGACAACGATGACCAGCAGCTCGAAGGAGACAAGGAGTCCGGTCTGCCGCGCCGAGAAGCCCATCGTGCGCAGGACGGCGAACTCGAGCTGCCGTCGCTGCGCAAAGAGGTACGCATAGATCATGAACCCGAGCGCCCCAACCCCTGCCGCGGCCAGGAAAGCAAGGTTCAAGACGCCCCGCCACCCCGCCGACGTGAGCGGGTCGGTGGTCGCTCGGCTGAGCAACTCGATCTCATCGTAGACCTTGGTGCTGGCGGTCCCGGTCGCGAGCAGACGCTCGCGCAGATCGTCCCGCGCTGCGCCGCGGCTCCTGCTCGCAATCCAGGCCTCATTGGGATAGAGCGCCAGGTCCCCCGTAGGAGCCGCGTTGGCTGCCCGGCTCAGCTGGCCGAGGTCCGTCACCAGGAAGCCGAACCCGGCGGGGTCCAGCGTGGGGAAATACTCGACTGCCGCCACCACTTGCACCTGCACCGCACTTCCGCTGACGCTGAGCGACAGCAGCGGTCGTCCCTTGGGCGACAGGTTGGCCGCTTTGAGGAAGGAGTTGCTGGCGATGGCCGGGATGGGCACCGTCCGACGCGGCAACTGCAGGCCAGGCGTGCCCCCTCCGGCGCGCCATTGCAGCCTACCGGAGAATCGGCCCTGCAGGACGTTCTGGGGGTCGGCGCTGAAGCTATCCACCTGGGCCTGCGCGCCTGCCTGCCCGGCGGGGAGCCCAGTCCCTCGCGGCCGCACCTCCCAGATCGTGCCGGAGTCGAAGTCCTCCGCCATCGCGACCGCGCCCGCGGCGTTCAGGGCCTCGACGGCATCGAGGCGCACCCCGCCCACAGGTAGGCCGCCACTGGGGGCCGTCGAGCGCAGCCAGAAGCCCAGCAGCCGGAACGGTGGCGCCCCGGCGGGCAGGTCCATCGTAAACTGCTGCCAGTCGGGCGAGGACATCGCCTCGATCAGCACGTCGCCTTCCTGCCGAGCCACGTGAACGTTCCAGTAGGTGTCATCGGCGTCACCGAGACGCAGATAGAGCTGGCAAACGGCGCACATAGGGAACGGCTGCACCCAGAGGCGCACCTGACGTGCATCGTTCGGCAACGGCCGGCCCTCGGGAGCGCTCTGCTGGCCCTGCAGCAACGGCATGAGGTCCGAGAGGCGCTGGTCGGCAAAATCGCCCCGAAACCATGCCATGCCTGCGAACGCCTCCGTGTCGACTCCCAGAAGCGTAGGCGCGGCGCTGGCGGCAGCGGTCCGTCCGGCGACGCGAGCCGTGCCGCGGTAGACGGGCATCGCTCGGTCAACCCCGTCCATTCCCGAATACGTGGCAAGGAACGCCCCTCGCCCACGCTCGAAGTTGGCCACGTTCGCCACGCGAATGTCGCTGCCGGTGACGTACGCGATACGCTCACGGATGCTGCGGCCGAGCGTCCCGCCAAAGAGCGCCACAAAGAAACCGACCGCCGTGACCAGCGTGAGCAGCAGAATCAAACGCGTGTACGGGAGAGGATTCCGTCCCACATACAGCAGGCCCAGGTAGGCCGTGACCGGCAGGTCGCGGGCGAGCCAGCGCGAAAAGAGCGCCAGCATCAGCGGAAAGAGACGGAGGAAAGCGATGGCGGTGGCGACCATGAGGAAGGTCGGCGTAAGCAGTTGGAGAGGATCGAAGGACAGCTCGCCGAACAGGGTGCGACCAAGCAGCGCCCCTTGGCGGCTCACCTGCCAGTAGAAGAGTCCGCCCAGCACGAGCGCGGCCAGGTCGAGGTTGAAGCGCTGCCACCAGGGCAGGCGCGCGGGCCGCGCGAGGCTGCCGCGCTGCGCCACCAGGCTCTGGCGGGAGACCTGGATCGTCGGCGCCAGGAGGGCGAGGAAGGAGAGCCCCGAGGCCAACGCTGCCAGTAAGAACACGTCCGGCGAAAGCTCGACCGGCAGCAGCCCGCCGCCGCTGAGCGCTCGGAAGGCCGCTGTCTTGCCCAGCACCGCGGTCATCGCCTGCGCAAGCAGAGGGCCGATGACGAACGCCGCGCCGCAGAGCAGGAGCGCCTCCATTGCATGAAGCACCAGCACCTGACCCATGCTCGCGCCGCGCTCCTGCAGCAGGGCGACGTCGGCGGCACGGCGCTCCACCAGCATGTTCGTGACCATCGTTAGGTAGTAGAGGATGATGCCGACCACCTGGAGCAGGACCAGGTACACCGGTATCCTTGTCAGCAGCAGCTTCGTCCGGTAGTCCTCGAGGACCTTGTCCAGGACCGTCAGCACCTGGCTGCCGGGCACCCCCGTCAAGACACCGCGCTGGAACGCACCGAGGTCGTCCTGGAGAACAGTCGCGTCCTGCGAGGGCACCCTGTCTGCATCGACGTAGAACCGCCAGGCCAGCGTGCTGGCTTCATGCGCGGGGAACAAGCCGCCGAGCCCGTCCAGGAAGCTCTCCTCGGAAACGAAGAAGGAGGCCGTGTGCCAGCCCTGCTCCGGATCGCCAAGGCGGAACGGGTCCTCCAGGAGCCAGTACTCTTCCTTCGGGTCGTTTGGCTCGATGATGCCCGCGACGCGCAGGAGCAGTTGATCCCTGGTCTCCTCCCATGCGGGCAGGACGACGACCTGGCTTCCCACTTCAAGGCCCAGCTGATCCGCCGTGGCGGCGCCGACCAGCACCTCGGCCACGACCGCCGCCTCCTCGTCTTCCGGTACCGCGAGGAGCGCCGGATAGGCGCCGGCCACCAGCCGAACGTGGTCTTCCAGCCCAGAAAGCGCTTGCATGTAGGCCCTGTCCCGCGACTCGTTCTGCCAGAGCTCGCGCGTCGCCTGGCGCAGTGCCGCCAGGTGCTGAGTCTCCTCCTTCACCCGCTGCTCGACTTCGGCCACCCTCGCGGCGGCCTCTTGCGCCGTGCGGCTCAACGCCGGGTCTTGCGAGCGCAGGGCGTCCTGCTTCGCCCGGTCCAGGCGGATGTTGGCTACTCGCTCCACCAGGCCGGTTTGGGTCACGTCACGCCTCGCCTTGGTCACCGCCTCCAGGGCCGCGGTCTCCGCAGCTTGCGCCCTCTCATACGCCAGCTGGCGGCGCTGATCGCCCGGCACCAGGGCACGCTCGGCGAGAAGGACCGCCCGTTGGGCCTGCTCCGCGGCCATCTGAGCGCTGTCGAGGCGCGCTCTCGCCTCGAAGGCCGCCGTGCGCGCACGGTCCGTCTCCTTGGTTGTCTGGTCCAACGCCGCAGTCGCTTCGGCCGATTGGCTCGCGACGGCCGCGTCCGTGGCCACCTTCGAGTCGAGACGCGTCTGCGAGACCGCCTCGGTTGCATCGAAGAGCGCCGCCCCGGCCTCTTCCTGCGTGGTCAACGATTGGACAAGCCGGTCGGTCTCCTCCAGCGTGGCGAGATAGAAGACGCTGCTACGGAGGTAGCGGCTCCGACCTCTCAAGATGCCGTCGAGCTGCTGCGTCGCCTCGCCCGATACCCGGTCGTCCACCGCGGCATACGCCTCGCGTTGAGCCGGCTCATTGAAAACCAACACCTGAACATCGAGGAGCTCGGGCGGACGCTGCCGGAGCTGATGAGCGAGCCCAAGCGAGCTCAGCGCTTGCGCGTACAGCGGCGCGCTGGCCAGCAGCGTGACCGCCATAACGACGCCGATCAGCACGGTGGAAAGCAGGCGCCAGTTGGCGAGGCTCCGCCGCACGACGAGCTGCCACGCCGAGACGAAGAGGCCGATCATGGCTGGTGGTCTGTCCGCGAACCGCTGCTGCGCCTACCCGTCGCCGAGCTCGACCAGCACGCTCATGCCGCTGCGGGCGCCCCGCGCGCCCTGCGGCAGCGATATCGTGACGGGAAACACGACCACGCCCGACTGGGTGCGTCCGATCATGCCGACATGCGTGACAACACCGGATACCTCAGCCTCGGGGAGCGCGGCGATCGTGACCTTCACACGCTGGCCGGGCGCCACGTTGACCACGTCCGCCTCCTCAACAAGGGCGACGACCTGCACGGTCGTCGTATCCACCAACGTGATGGTCGTCGTACCGGTACGGGCCGCCTCTCCGGGCACACCGACCACCTCCTCCACGGTCCCCGTAAAGGGCGCGGCGATCACGGCGTTGCGGACGCTCTCGCGGGCCCGCGCCAGATCGGGATCGCCGAGGGTCTGGAAGCGCTCCAGCTGCTCCCGCGCGCGTCGCAGCGCGTCCTCAGCCCTCGCGAGGTTGTTCTCGGCCGTGGCGAGGGCGGTGGCGGCATTCTGCTGCGCCGTGTCCATGTTTTCCAGGGCGGTCATCAGCTCACTCAGTCGGCGCGAAAGGTCCTCATCGCTCACCTTGCCCTCCCTGTGCTCAAGGAAGGCATCGTCGTAGCGCTTCTGGGCCGTATCCAAACGCGCCTGGAGGTCGCGCAGGTTCCGCGCCACCGCCGCGCTGTCCTTGGTCGCCGCCAGGGTCCGAGAGGCGTTATCAACGTCGGTCTGGGCATTCCGCACCGCAGCCCGGGCGTCGGCCAGGCGGCCCTCGCTCGTCGCCTCGGCCATGTGGAGCGCGGCCTCCAGGTCACCGGCGCCCTGGAGGCGCGCCAGCACCTGGCCCTCAGCCACTCGTTCGCCGGGGCGGACGCTCAGTTCGCCGAGCACGCCGGCGGCACCAAAGGAGAGCCGCGCCTGTCGCGGCAGCAAGACGCTGCCGGAGGCCACGGTGCTCGCAGTGGCGCTGGCAAGGGACGCCGCACGGGCCCTGGGCACGACCGACAGCAAGGCGAGCGCGCTGAGAGCAACAAGGGCGAGGCTCAGGGGAACGAGGTTCTTCATACTACACCGCCGTTCTTCGCGAGAATGGGGAAGCCGATGCCAGCTTACTCTTGCGCGCTCGCTAGCGCGAGAGCGGTGCTGAAGTCAGTATCGAGCGGGGCCTCTCGAGCGGCGCGCGGGAACGCCCAGCCGCCGTAGGACCCTAGTCCGTCCTGGCTCTCACGCCGCGCCCCACCCCCTCCCCCTCCGGCTCCTCCAGCAACCGCACGCGCAGCCAGCGTCCCGAGAAGAAATACGGGATGTAGAACAGGGGGCGGGCCGCCATTGCCAGGACCACGGCCCAGGCTATCCCGTACTGACCAAGACCGGCGACGTTCGGCAGCATGAACGCCAGTGGCTGCTGGATGCCCCAGATGGACACCAGCGTCACAATCATCGGCACGATGGTATCGCCGGCGGTCTGGAACGATTGCATCGCCACCTGGCCGATGCCCATGGCCACGTACCCAACCACCTGGATGCGCAGCCATATCTGCGCGACGGCAAGGAGCTCCGCGTCGCTGCTGAAGATGGTGAGCACGGCAGCCGGGAAGGCAAACAGCACGGCGCCCAGGATGGCCTTGACCACGGTGACATAGCCCGCAGCCCACAGCACCGTCTGCTTCGCCC
>Ga0209431_10003210_pt1 | contig 13077 bp, 8 predicted proteins | sample RifCSP13_3_FD_184021 | JGI IMG/M metagenome (GOLD analysis project Ga0209431, IMG submission 184021) | Soil microbial communities from Rifle, Colorado - Rifle CSP2_sed 13_3 (SPAdes) (version 2) | ecosystem: Environmental > Terrestrial > Deep subsurface > Rock core/Sediment | place: Rifle...
GAGGGCCTTCTCGCGGCGCGAGAGTGCACCATCTTCCTGACATGCCTGATACCAGGCCATAAACTTCTCGAAAAGATCCGGACGGTGTTTGCCCATCTCCGAAAAGCGATTGAGATCATCTTCTTCGTAATACGACATTTGTGGAAATACTCATGATCGAGGCAAGGTTATGTAGTTTGCCAGAGAGTCTTGCGCTACGTCATCGGCCTTCTCTGGAGTGCGTATGTCCTCAAACCAGCGTTTGAGTTTGAAGGGTGAGATACCTGCATAATAACCGGCGCGCAAGGCATACATTCTGAGTGTTGTGCGCCAGACACCATATGTCATCCACCTACGGGCAGATATGATCACCGGTGTTGGAAGCACCACGAAACGTCCCTCGCGCTTAATACGTGTTACCAGTTCAACATCCTCAAATAAGGGCCACGGCGCAAAGCCGCCAATCGCTTCATAAACAGAGCGACGCATGAATATGGCTTGATCCCCCGTGGCAGTGCGAGTCAATAGGGTACGACGATTGATTCCCCAGGCGATAATGCGAAGTGAACGCACTTGCTCGAGAAAGCGCACCAGAAAGCAACCAGCTACAACCTTATCATTGGCCAACGCCTGTTCAATTAGTTCCGGGCCGTCCGGCGGCAAGACACAGTCACAATGAAGGAATAGAAGAACATTGCCTGTCGCACTGCGAGCGCCGGCGTTCATTTGATTGCCACGTCCCGCTTCGGCGTCAATTACGCGCACGTGTTTTTGTTGGCGAAGATATTCCCGCGAGCCATCTGTACTGCCACCGTCAACTACGATGACTTCGTGTACCTCAAGTTGGGCTAACGCTGCCAGCATCGTTGACAAGTGAGCTCGCTCGTTAAGCACCGGAATAATTACCGAAAGTCTCATTAGCTCATGACACAAAAAGCGTGTGGCGTATCACTAAGCCCCGAGGCGAGAGTGTGCGAAAAAGGTGATACACCAAGGCAACGCGCTAGTACTGTCCTCGATTGTACATTGGCTTGGGTTTCACCCCATAGGAGTCTGTCGGAAACAGAACTTTTCTCTGCGCGACCTCAGCGTACTTTGCGGCTCAGCGTTGAATCCCCTCGCAAAAGACCAACCACAGATACGCGAAGACCGCAAAGAACGCGCAGAGAAGGCAGAATTTTATTTTTTCCCTCGTAGGGGGAGATGTGAACTCAATTACGGTTGCTCACACGAACGTGGAAATGCTAGCTCGCCCTGATGGTCCTTACAACACGGATCTGGCCCGGACCGGCTTTCCAGATCAGTGCGGCGGCCGTAAGCATCACCGCTCCGGCGACCAAAAAATTCAACCGGTAGGCGTGTGTCAGATCGAAGAAGAAGCCTCCAATCCACGCGCCAACAGCTCCCCCAAAATATCCGCTCAGCATGATAAATCCCAGGATAGAACCAAAGTTTTTGCCTTGAAATAGATCCGCGACCGAGGCCATTAGAGCCGGAAAAAACACCCCATAGCCAATGCCGAACAAGATTGCAAACCCATAGATGATGAGAGTGTTTATAACGACGCCACCAATGTTCAGCAAAACAATGCAGCCGATAAACGTCAGGATGCCCAGTGTGACAGTCTTCTCTCTGCCGAGCCGATCGGACAGAATTCCGCCTATTATCGACCCAATGACGTTAATGAGGCCTTGCAAGCCCATCACCGATGCAGCCAACATTGGACTGTAGCCCCGATCAAGCAGGTAGGCTGCCAGGTGAACTGAGACAAGAAACAACCCCATCGCTACCATCGCCATTACGAGTGTTAAAGCCCAGAAACGGGAAGTGCGCACGGCTTTGCCGAGGGTCCAAGCGGTTTCTGCCCAATGCTTATTCAGGATTACCTCCTCTGAGGTCGCGGGATTGGATTTGCTTATGCTCCCATCTGTCATTCGGAGATCTTTCTTATTCGGTCGCGTCTCGCCTGCGGAAGATAGACCCCGATCCGAAGGTTGACGGTAAAGGAAGAGCAAAATAAGCAGCGTGGGCAGGATCAGAATTAGCGCGCCAAACACAACGTAGGTGTTGCGCCAGCCGACCCGCTCGATTAGTGTCTGCAAAACTGGTAACAGAAAAAGTTGGCCAGCGCCCGGCCCAGCAACAACGATGCTTATGGCGATACCTCGGTGGCGCACAAACCAATTCGATGCGACCGTGGTCATGGGCGTGATGTGGAGCGTCGAACATCCGATCGCCGCAATTACCCCGAAGCTTGCATAGAACTGCCACATCGCCGAGCTCTGACTCAACCAGAGCAGCGCAGACCCTGTAACGAGGGCGCCAAGCGGCATCACGAGTCTTGGTCCAAACCTGTCAATGAGTGCACCCGCAAACGGTGCGGCCAGCCCACTCAAGATTAGATGGAGAGACATCGCAATCGCTGTGCTACCCCTGCTTCTATTGAAGTCCTGCAGTATCGGCACGAAGAAGATAGGGAAGGAAGCTGCGACCAGCGAGGTCAGGGTCAAGACGACGAAGCACACCGCAACAATGACCCAGCCATAATAGAAGAACTTTGGCGCCACGGCACGGTTGCTGCGCTCATCGGCTGACTCAACCTGACTCGCTTGTTGTCTCATTTCTCAGCCGCCATTGCGGAAGCGTCAGCAAGCAAGCTTCGCAATGCTTCTTTCGTTAGTAATTGACCCTCGATCACCACCGCAGCGATTTTTTGAGTATTGCTTATATCTTGCAGAGGATTCGCCTCGAGCAGTACCAAATTGGCGATCTTTCCGCGGTCGATACTTCCGAACGAATCGAGCAGCCCAAGGAATTTGGCCGGATTCCGTGTTGCGGCTTGCAGAGCTTCCATGGGCGTTAATCCCGCGCGGACCAGCAGGAGAAGTTCATCATGCAAACTAAAACCAGGAAAGACATAAGGAGCGGCAGAATCTGTTCCGGTCATAATTAGAACACCGGCCCGATGCATCCTGTTTACCAGCTTGAGTTGATTCTCGAATAGTCTCAATTTCTTAGCGTCATACTCCGCACCGAGACTTTGCAGGAATCTGGTTCTTTGAGCTTTCCACGAACCCTTCCTTTCGAGAGGCATGTACTTGAGCCGGATGTCACTGTCGAAGTGGCTATCATCCTCAGTCTCAATTGTGCGCCATGCTGCGAGTGTCGGCACTTGACCAGTTCCGTTTTCAACAAATCGTGCGAAAAGGGCAGTCGCCTTCTTCTCGTCGTACGTGATCATGGCCTTCAGTTCAGCACCGATTTCCGCCTGGACGAAGACTGAGATTCCCGATTTTGCCACCGATGACATCGCCTCCTTCCAGAGTGCGGATTCGTCGGTCGAGCAGGCGGTCAAAACACCGAACAGGTGCTCCATGCTCTGTTGCCCGGCATCGGCCGCCTCCCTCGCGGTAATGGAAGCAGGCACGTGCCCCGCAAAAGAAAGGCCCTGTTTTCTTGCTTCCTCCGCGATTGCGAAATAGGCTTCACGTGGGAGCATCGAATAAACCTTAATGAAGTTAGCTCCGCGCCCCTTCAAAAAGTCGACAGCCTCTCGTGCTTCATTCTCCGTGGCGACGTTCAGCGAGTTTGGCCGTCCAAGCGGTATAGGCCCATCCACATGAATACCAGCTGCCACAATGTGTGGTCCGAGCAGCGTTCTATTCCTAATTTGTTGACGCCATTGCTGGAGGAGTTCAAACTCGCCAGGGGATCCACCCATGTCACGAACGCCGGTAATACCGTTGGCAACGAAGAGCGTTAAAAAACTCTTATAACTCGTGTGGACGTGCATGTCCCACAAGCCAGGTATCAAAAACTTGCCGCTTGAATCGATTATCCGGGCATCTCGTGGCAGAGGCACCTTGCCGTCTCTCCCAAGATCAGCGATGCGGCCGTCTCTAATGACCACGGTCATGTTGGGAAGAGATTTCGCACCAACAACATCGATGACGGTGGCATGCGTGAAAGCAAGAGTGTTAGTGTCATCCGGCTGGTTCGGCTGCGCGAAGATTGCGATGGGAAGAATGAAAAGGAACAGCAGAAGGTGGGAGGCATACAATGCTTCTTGAATCATGGAACACGAATGACCATTGGCAAGTGTCAAATGAGAAATGGAAAATGCGCTCTCTATTATTCTCACGCGGCTGTTGAGTTGCTCGCTTTGGCCTGACCCAATTCTCTTTTCATCCATTCGACAATTGTCGGCACCAGGGTCGGATTGAGCGTGAAGATGCCATATCCATAAGTGCCTCCACTCAATACCATCAGCCTGCCGCCATGCTCTTTTGTATTATTGTAGAGTTCAGTCATCGCCTCCGTGACAGGAACGAGATCGCGGCTGAGTACGTGAAGCACGGGTATCTTTAGGGTTTTTAACTCTTCCCGCTCTGCCTCAACCGGCACATAACCTATCACTGAAACAGCGGTGCGAATGCGCTCGTCTTTAGCGGCGCTCAAAAGTGCATAGCGGGCTCCGATCACGGTGCCAACGACGCCGATGCGGGCCGGCTCGACGTAGCTCTGTGAACTCAGATAATCAACGGCTGCCTTGATATCAAGATGGCCGCGATCAATCGCCTCCACGCCCTCAGGAGTTTTTAGCCGCAGCTCAAGCCAATTGCCTTTGTTCCGGCTCTTGCCCCGGCCGCGAAAATCGAGATTCAGCACCACAAACCCATTCTCAACAAGAGAGGGCACGAGCGTGTGATACATGTTCCTGTCGGTGACCGAACTATGAACAAGAATGATGGCCGGCATACGGCCCTGCCGGATCGGTCTCACCAGATCGGCCGAGATGATCCAACCGTCTTCGGTTGTAAATGAAACCTCCTCAGAGCGACCGTGGGAATTTAGCCGTTCTATGAGCCAATCAGCAACCAACTCGTCAAGGGGCCTTTCGTCGGGCTTGTTGTAGCGCCAGGTGCTGAACATTGCGAGGGCCAGCCCCAGACCGTTGTAGATCAATATGTCGCTCTTGTTATTGGTCGATAGCTTGTAACCATCGGTCATGTCCTGGAAGCCATCCCGATCTTCACTACTGACCATGCTGAGGATGGCCATTTGCGGGTTTGCGGTGATCATCTCCTTGGCTTTCGAGCTCAGGCGACCGGAGATGAGAACAAGTGCTTTGACGCGAGGATCGCCAGCGGCACCGAGCACCGCGGAATCCGCGCTTATCTCTTCGGCCAGAATACCGATTCTATGGAGATCAACGCCCTCTTGTTTACAGAGAAAATCGAGCGCGGCCCGAACATCAAGGTACAGCATTCCGCGTTGTTGAGGCGTAAAGGAATGTAGTTCAAGCGGCCCTTGACTCTGGCCTCGGCCGCGAATATCGATGCGCAGAGTGATGAGTACGTTTTGCAGGCGGATAAATCCAGGATATCCATGCTGCGAAAAAATATCCTGGTCGTGGGAGGATGAGTGGAGCAACAAAACTGCAGCGAGCTGCTCATCCGCAACCAACGTGGCAGGCCTGGTCAGCGTGCCGTGAATGGTCCAATTATCCTCAGTCTGAAACGATACCCGCTTGTCAATTATGGTTGACATGTTAATTCATTAGCTCGGAGTGTCGAGTTTATCTCTTAGCCACTGAGCTATCGTGGACCCCAGATCATTGTCGACCTGCAAAAGCAGATAACCAAAGATGCCCCCCGGATATGTGATTACCTTATTGTCCTCGTCACTTTCCACAAGATCGGCAAACTTCTTCGTCAGCTCTCCAAACCCGTCACCCGTGACAAGCAGTACCGGGCGATCCATCGAGGTTATGGTCTGGTAATCATTCTCCTGTTCCCACGGCCAGGTAACGGGAGTAAGCATAACCAGTGCTTTGAGCTTCGTGCTCTCTTTGGCGGCGCGCATTGCAAGTTTCGCCGCCAGAGCTGTTCCAAGCACACCTATACGCTCCGGGTCAACACCCTTTTGATCGGCCAGGAACTTATAACCTTCATGAACATCGCGCGGGGCTTCGAGTAGCTCTGAGAGCGTCATATCAACATAGTTTCCCTTACCGATGCTCATGCCGATGCCTCTGCACTCCAGGTTCAGCACGGCGATACTATTGCTCACCAACACCTGCTCGAGTTGGTGATAGCTGTCCCGATCGACGAGCGCTGTGGGCAAGAGGATTACACCGGGAACGGTGACACCCTCCGGTATGCTCTCAGGCAGCCTGAGGTTGGCATAAAGTGTCCAACCGTCTTGCGTATTCAGTGTCACCTCACGCGCTGTACCCGTACTACCAAGGCGCGACAATTTGTCGACCAGCCATTCTCCAGCAACGTAATCAATGGCTTTTTCTATTGGCTGATCTGTGTACTTGTTGCGCCAGACGCTGCCCATGGTTGCGCCAATGCCAAGCCCGTCCTGCACCCAGATGTCGCTTCCCGCACTGCGAGTCAGGTTATAGGCATCGGTTGTATCGCTGAAGCTCCGCTTGTCCTCTTTGCTGACAATGAACAGTATCGGCTTCGTCTCATTCGAGGCGATGAGGTCTATAGCCTTTTCATTCAAGAGGCCAGAGAGTAACACCATCACACGGACGCGTGGGTCTTCCAAAGCTCCCATTATTGCGGGGCTGGCACTCAACTCCTCAGCCACAACTCCTACACGGCTCGGATCAACCTCTTTCTGGTTGGCGAGGAAATCGAGCGCAGCTCTGGCATCGAGAGCGATCTTCTCGCGTTGCTCCTGGGTGGAGTTTATGAAAGGGATGGGTTCTCTGCTCTTGCCGCGCCCTCGCCAGTCTATTCGCAGTGTTGCGATTGATTCCTGGATCTTGGCCCAGCCCGGATAGCCCACCCACACTGTCTGGGAGTGCATGGAGGCATGCATGAGAAGGGCTGCCGGCAGCTTCTGTCCTTGTTTGTAGCTTGCCGGAACAGTATAAGTGCCATGGATAGTCCAACCGTCTTCCGCTTGGAACGTAACGGGTGTCTGAACCGATTCAGGTTTGAGATAGAACCCCGCTGGCTTGTCCTGTTTTCTCACCGCTTGATTACTTTCTGTCATTCATCTTCTCCTTCCCGTAGGATTGTAGGGGCGGCACTCCGTGGCCGCCCCCATTTTGTCCAATGAAGACCTCCAAGATTGGGGCGGCCAGGGAGTGCCGCCCCTACAGAGAACCGCGCCGGATTTTATCGACTAACCAATTTACTATTCTGGACCGCACGGCCCTGTTAGCTTCCAGCAGTTGATAACCAAGAGCGCTTCCGGGATAAATAACCAGACAGCTGCCCTTGTTTTTCGAGAGGCGAATTGCATCGGTCAAGTCCCGCACGACGTCCTCAATACCTTCGCTGGCGATGAAAAGAATGGGAATGTCGAGGTTCGCGAGAGCAGTTTTCTCTTTCGCAGTAAAGATGACCGTCAGTATGACAAGCGCCTTAACGCGCTGATCATTGAGGGCAATATTCACGGCATGAAGCGCGCCACGATCAGTACCAAGAACGCCTATTTTGCCGGAGTCAATTAGCGGCAGCGACGCCAGGAAGTTGATGCCTCCCTTTGCGTCGAGATAGCCGCGTTCCCGCTCCTCCTGTTTCAGCTCTGAATACTTGCCCTTGCCCGTGCTCTTGCCTCTGCCACGCCAGTCAATGTTGAGCACGGCGATGCCAGCGTCACTGATCGCCTCAGCAAGATCGCGATATACAAAACGGTCACTTAAAGCAGTATGCAAAAGAACCACTGCCGGGACGTTGCCAGTTACGTCCGGCGGCATGGTTAGGTCGCCATAGATCGTCCATCCATCCTCTGTGACAAAAGAGATCTCATGGCCAGAACTAAGATCTCGGAGATTGTCACTGACCCAGTCAGCTATCCGTTCGTCAACAGGCTTCTCCTTGGGATAGCGATGGCGCCAGAGGTAAAAGATTGTGGTACCGATGCCGGCATCACGATAAAGAAAGATGTCGCTTCTGGGGCTCGCGGATCGACGATAAACCTCTGTCATATCTTTGAACGCCGGCTTGTCGTCTGTGCTCGCGATGCATAGGACAGGTAGTGGTTCGCTGGCAATGTAGTTTTTGGCTTCCTCTCCCAGGCGCCCGGAGATTAATGCAAACAGCCTGACACGAGAATTGCGAATGGAGCCGCGCACCGCCGCATCAGCACTAAACTCCTCCGCGAGCAAACCAATACGGTTCGAGTCAATATTTTCTTGAGCAGCCAGGAAGCTGATGCCTGCCTTTACGTCCAGGTACACCTCGTCCCGCTGCGTCTGCGTAAACGAATGAAATTCCTGGGTTCCAATACTCTTGCCACGCCCGCGCCAATCTATTCTTAGCGAGGCTATTCCCCGCTCCAAAAAAAGCTGCGAAAGCCCAGGAATGGCATAGTGTCTATTGAACGTTTCTTGATCATGGCCCGATGAGTGCAGTAGCAAAACGGCTGGCACCCCCTCTCACCTTCGGATATCACTTCGGGAATTGAAAGGGTGCCGTAAATGGTCCAACCATCTTCCGACTGAAATGCAACCTCACGTTCCAGCTGTAAAACGGAATTGTCTGCCACCTGGTAGTGTCCCAATTTGAAGTTTCCTGCGCGTACTCTGCGTATGCGGGCTCACCGCGTTGAATAGCATATCTGATAACGCAACGGCAGAGATGCTAAGGCAGCCGAGAATATCAAAGAAAACCGAAATCAGGAGTTTGTTCGTCACTCTGCGTTTGTTTGGTTGTACGCTTCATAGGAAGAAATCTCTCAGGTTGGGAAGGGGGCAAGGCAGGCTTCGGGTAAGAAAGGCCAGTGTCAGTCTGCCGCCGCCCCCGCTCACGATTGATTGTCACTCATTTATAGAATCAACTACTCAGGTTCAAACAATTTGCAGGTAAAGAGCCGTAATCTCCCTCATGAGAGAAACATCTCCGTTACTGGTTAAATCAATGTAAGCGTCTATGCAACAAGAGCGGGGGCGGCGGCAGACTGACACTGGCCTCTTTCTTACCCGAAGCCTGCCTTGCCCCCTTCCCAACCTGAGAGATTTCCAACTTGTGCCTTGCCCTTTCAACTTGCAAAATTTTCACAGCTTCTGCCGTTGGTGTTATTCGCGAACGGTCGTTAGCGCATTTTTGGAATGAATACTGCCACTCCGATCCAGGCTGGACTTTAAGCATACCAAGCATCCTTAAAAGATAAACTTCAGACCAAACTGAATCTGCCGCGATGTCGTCGTTGTGCGGGTTATCGCCCCAAAATTGTTCGGCACAGTCGCATTGCCCTGCGCGTCCACCCCGGAGAAAACCGTCTGGTTGTCCGGCAGAGCGAAGTTAGCTCGGTTGAAGAGATTAAACACCTCAGTGCGAAATTGCACTCTAACCTTCTCAATGAGCATCGTGTTTTTGAACAGGCCGAGATCAAACGTCCTTAGATTCGGACCGATGAGGATATTCCGTCCCAAATTCCCATAGAACCCTGCCGGCGGCAACTGGAAGGCCGTCGGGTCGATATAGTGGTTTATGTCGCCGGTGATAGCGCTCGCGGCAGTCCGCCCCGTAACAACATCCGGACGTTGGGCCACGTCGTCGATTGAAGCGTCATTAGCGCGATCAAATCCCAAAAACACAGTGAAGGGGAAGCCGCTCCGGGCGGTCCATATGCCGGTGACTTCCCAGCCATTCAAGAGTTTGTCCTTGAATCCTTTCCAGCTACTGTTTTTGGGAAGTTCATAAGTCCCGCTAAGGACGAAATTGTGTCTAATGTCAAATGCTGCAGCTCCACGCTCACCGCTCGAATCGAACGCGTCCTGCAGCCGTGCTCCTGGAGGTGTGTTCGCAAAAGCGCTCTCCGTTGTTGAAGCATCGTCGATAGCCTTTGACCAGGTATAGGAAGCTTGAAAGTCCAGGCCGTGACTAAACCTCTTCTCGGCACGGAGTTGCATTGCGTGGTAGTTTGAATTGCCATCCCAAAAGATGTGCCGGATGGCTGCTAGGTTCGGGTTAAGCCGTTTTGAAGCAGGATCTGCTATGGGGGGAAAGAACTTCCGTCCATTGACGAAGGCGAAGTCGGTCCTCTGATTGATATTATTCTTCCGTGCCAGATGAACGCCACGGGAGCCGGTATACGCAGCAGTCAGAACAAAGGTGGGCACGACTTCCCGCTGCACACTGAGGTTGAATTGCTGCATGTATGAGCGCTGCGGATTGAAGTCAAAAGAATTGACCATGGGCGTCGCAGGATCTTGAGCGGTTCCAATAATGTCGAACGCATTGGGAAATGTCACTGGAAAACCAGTGAGGGTAGCACTGACGGCAAAAGGTGGCTGGTTCGAAATTTCGTAGCGGTAGTCGAAGGGGAGGATCGGGATATCGAAAATCCCATAGCCACCACGAATGGAAGTCTTTCCATCACCAAATGGATCGTACGCAAACCCAACGCGCGGCGCGAAGTTCTTCTTCGTCGGATTCTGAAAGAATGGCTCACCAACGGTGGGAGCGGGGTCGGTTACATGTCGCAGGTTGGCAATCTTATCATTGGCCTCAGTCGGAGTCGTGATGAACTCGTATCTCAGACCAAGGTTCAGTGTGAGTTTCCGGTTGATCTTCCAATCATCTTGCACATAACTTCCAATTACGCTCTCCCTGATGCCCCGATAAAAATTCGAGCCGGGCTTGGGAGCTACAAATGCTACCGGGAAGCCAATGAGAAAAGCGTCGAGGGTTGATAGACCATTGGGAAGGAAGTTCGGGATGGGTGGTAGCCCGAAATAAACGTAGACCCCATCGAGGGCCACATTCGAGGCAGCATTCAGTTGCAGTCGTCGCGCAGTAAACCCTATCTTGATCGAATGGGCTCCACGGGTTAGCCCCACCTGGTCGGAAAATTCGAACGTGTTGTAAGCAAAGAACCGTGGCGTGAAAAGGCTCGATCCCAGAGGAGCAATTTCGCTGATTCCGAAGAAAGAACCCAGAGGATTCCCTGGTACGAACGAGAGTGATTCCGGTATGTCCACGACGAATGGCCGGTCACTGGAGATGAACGAGCGATTAAAACCAAAACGGAAAGTATTTAGGACGCGCGGCGAGAAGATGTGATCCTCGCCCAGTGTGAGGTACTGGTTGCGACCGGTGGTCAGCGAGTTCTGAATTAGCTGATCGGCCAGATCCAGACTTGACTGAAGAAACGTATAGCGGCCGAAGAGAGAATCTTTCTCGGAGATCTGATGGTCTATTCTTCCCGTAAATGAATCAACTACAGTTTTGTCGTTACCAGCGCGAATATAGTTTGCAGTGTCCGGTCCGAGATCCTCGCCGTTTGGCAAAGGATAGAGGTTGACGTAGGGCTGGACAGACTGGACTGCGCGCGCTCGAGTGGCTACCTTGGGCACTGCAAACCGGCGCGAAACGCCGGTGCTGTCTCTCAATCCCTCATAGCCGCCAAAGAAGAATGTCTTGTTCGTAATTATTGGACCACCTACACTGCCGCTGAATTGATTTCTTCTAAACTCGGGCCGGCCGTTAGCTTTGCAATTGGGATTGGTGCTCGGGCAGCGATCAAAGAAATTGCGCGCGTCAAGGTTGTCGTTACGCAGGAATTCAAAGGCGGTGCCATGAAAATCGTTTGTTCCTGTCTTCGTCACCGAGTTAACGATCGCTCCACCCGCGGTCCCATACTCGGCGTTATAACTGCTGGTCAGGATCTGAAACTCGCGCAGCATGTCAACGCCAGTAAAGCCTCCCGAAACCGCACCGGGCGTGTTGTTGAGGGCGTCGTTTACCATGGTGCCGTCGAGCAGGAAGAGATTCGCGGTGATACGGGCCCCGTTCACAGCGATCTTCGTCGTACCTGGACCCACATCTATAGCGCCAGCGCCAAACTGGCTAGTAATACCGGCGGTGTTTGTGACTCCGACCTGAAGCGTGGTTAACTGAAACACGTCCCGGCCATTGAGCGGCAACTCACGGACAGTGCGCTCATCAACCAAGCCCTCAATCGTAGCGTTGGTCGTCTGCACGAGCGGCGCTTCACCTGAGATCTTGACCGTCTCCTGAACATTGCCAACCTTAAGTGAGAAATCCACTACGGCTTCGCGGCCCACAGTAAGCTCGATGCCGCTCCGTAACTCGGTCGTAAATCCCTGACGTTCAACATTTACTTCATAGTGCCCGAGCGGCAAGGCTGGCACTCGATAGCGACCGCCGTCGTCAGTAGTGATGCTGCGCGTCGCACCGGTCTCTGTGTTCTTAATAGTGAGAGTCGCTCCCGGAACCACCGCTCCCCGCTCGTCAGTCACTGTTCCCAGGATTGTTCCGGTGGTAGTTTGAGTGAAGCCTGTAGATGGGAACACTACTGGCAGAAGCAGGATCAGCAACCCGAAGAGTCGGGTCGACTAAGTCGCATTTTCATCTCTATGTTCTCCTCTATATACTTCGTGGAATTCAAACCTCATCCTGCGTGAGACGGTTGTTACATGCAGTAGGAGTTGCATTTCAGCAACAACTCTTCAGACAACGAGGTTCATTTTTCAGTGTTTCCCACCTGGCGGCACATTGCTGACACGCCAGACAATTGACTGCGGGTCACTACAGCGGACAAGGAAATCTATATGTTCAGCGTTTTGCGAAAAACTTTTCAGCCATCAGCTACCTTTTTTGGGTCGTTTGTTGTAGCTTCCAAAGCATCTCTGAGGGGGTGGAGACTCCATCTGCGTGGTCGAAGTTTTGCAGTTGGGTTGGACCTCAGGGCCTCGATCGTTACGGCCTACCTTGTGTTACCCGGATGAAGTTTTTCTTGACAGCGGCCTGGTTTCTCTATAAATAGGCCTAACCGACCGGTCGTTCATTAAGTTTGGCGCGGAGTTTATACTAAATGCCCACTAATGCCCAAGAGCTTTGGAGGGTTTTTACGGTTCTCCCTTAAACGACTCTGGATTGCGCACTCGGCCATCCGGCCGTCGCTGCCTCGGTGTAGACTTTAGCTGACCGCATGAAAAAGTCAGGTTTTCTGGTTCTCAATCTCCTACTCTTGATGGGGGCCTTTCAGGTCTTTCCCGGTATCGCCTGGGCCGGCGAAAGAGAGGTTTCTTTCAAGACCGTCGATGGCTGGACAATTTACGGCACGCTCAGCATCCCAGATAATGCGGGCAGGACGGTTCCCACT
>Ga0209431_10003211_pt1 | contig 13076 bp, 13 predicted proteins | sample RifCSP13_3_FD_184021 | JGI IMG/M metagenome (GOLD analysis project Ga0209431, IMG submission 184021) | Soil microbial communities from Rifle, Colorado - Rifle CSP2_sed 13_3 (SPAdes) (version 2) | ecosystem: Environmental > Terrestrial > Deep subsurface > Rock core/Sediment | place: Rifle...
CGTTCGTCCCCGCCACGCCCACGGCGCGGCCCCGGTCGACGACGACCTTCCGGACGTGCACGTCCTCGTGGATTTCCGCGCCCGCCTCCGCCGCGGCGCGCGCGAGCCCGAGCGCCGTCGCGACGGGATCCGCGTATCCCGCGCGCTCGTCGCAGACGCCGATCGCGAGGTCCTCGACCGTCATCGCGGGCTCCATCCGCTGGAGCTCCGGGAGCTCGACGAGCCGCGTCGCGACGTGGTTCTCCCGCTGGAGCTCGAGGAGGCGGTGGAGGGCGGGCACGTCCGCGTCCCGGGCGCCGGTCGTGAAGCCCACGCGGACGAACCCGGCATCGTGCCCCGTCCGCGCCCGGAACGTCTCGAAGAACCGGAGGGACTCGTGGGCGAGGCGGATCCCGATCGGGTGCTCGTAGTGGCGACGGATCAGCGCGCCGGAGTGGCCCGTCGATCCGCTCCCGACGTGCGACTGCTCGAGGAGCACGACGTCCGTGCCGCGGGCGGCGAGGGACCACGCGATGCTCGCCCCCATGCACCCGCCGCCCACGACGACGACGTCCGCCCGCTTCCGTTTCGCCGCCGGCATCTTGCGGGGGATGCGGCACCGCCGCCAAAACGGTTCGCCTCGCATTCTCACGGACTGGGAATGCCTACGACGCCTGACGGGGCGGGAGGCCCACCGCGACCGATCACGTGCCGACGGCGGGCGCACCCGCGCGCGCGAGGGCGGCCGGATGGCCGCGGAACCAGGCCGTCCACAGGACCGCGTGCGCGACGTACAGGACGCCCGCGAGGACGAACCCGAGCCAGAAGCCGCCGGCCGCGAGGAGGGTCCCCCCGAGGAAGATCCCGCCCGCGTAGAACAGGTCGAACGCGGCGTGGGAGAACCCCGCGGTCGTCGCGCGCTCCGGGGCGTCGACGAGCTCCATCGACAGCTGGCCCGTGACGGGGGAGGCCATCGTCGCGAACGCGCCGCGGGTGACGAACAGGAGGGTCGCGAGCCACAGCAGGTCCTCCGCGGTGACGAACGCCAGGCCGACGAGGAACGGCACCGCGATTAGGCGCGTGTACGTGATCGTGGACAGCTTCCCGACGCGGCGGACGACGAGCGGGACCGCGAGCATCGCGGCGGCGATCCCGAGGGCGTTCAGCGCGACGACGGGGCCGAACTCCGCCTCGTGGATGTGGAACGCGTCCTCGAAATGGAGGTTCAGGAGCGGGAAGTACAGGCCGATGCCGAACGCGAGGAGGAGGGAGAGGGAGGACAGGCGGGCGACGGTCCCCTTGTGCGCGACGTGGCGAAGGAGGAGGATGCTGCGAAACGGGAGGGGCGCCGGGGCCTTCGCTTCCCTCATGAGCGCGAGGGGCGCGAGCTCCGCGATTGCGAAGGGCAGGGACACGAAGAGCGCCGCCCGCAGGGCATCGACACGGGCCATCCCCGCGGCGAGGAACACGCCGGGGAGGACGCCGCCGAGGATTGCGCCGACGATCGAGGAGACCATCTCCAGGGACCCGCTCAGGCTGAACAGGTGCGTCCGCTCCCGCGGCTCGCTGTTCTCCATGAGGAAGGGCCCCCCGACGACCCCGTGGAACGACTCTCCGATCCCCACGAGCGCGGCCAACAGGAGGAGGGCGATCGGGTTCGTCGTGAGGAGGACGAGCGTGTAGGCGAGGATTGCGCACAAGGACGCGGCGAGGAAGCTCCGCTTCCGTCCGAACTTGTCCCCGAGGAATCCGGCGGGGAGGGCGTTGCCTCCGTGCGCGAGCGCCTGCACGCCGAGGACCGCGCCGATGTACACGGGGATTGCGAGGGCGGCTCCCAGGACCGGGACGGAGCCCTGGGACCGGAACACCTCCTCCAGGTAGAACACGAACGCGACGGTGAAGATCGCGTTGTTGATCCCGCTCAAGGTGGAGTACGCGAGGTACAGGCGGGCGTTGCGGCTGAACGTCCGAATCGCCTGGACGTACCCGACCCGACCCGCCACACCGGCGAAATCGCCCCCGAATACATCTACGTTCCCCGTTCCAAATTCGGGAAGTCCGAGGGCAGCGTCCGGATGTGTGCAATCTCGTCTTGATAGTGACCAATAACATACGTTGATGAACATAAATCATTTATAGCGCTCTGTTTAGTCTATTCCATTCGAAGGTGGGCGCGATGGCGACGATTCCGATGGTAAAGGAGAACGGACACACGGTGAAGGTGCTGCTGGACCCAGAAGAGCTCCCGAGGTCGTACTACAACATCCTCCCGGACCTTCCCGTCCCGCTCCCCCCGCCGATCCATCCCGCGACGAAGGAGCCGATCGGGCCAGAGGCGCTCGCGCCGATCTTCCCGATGGAGATCATCCGCCAGGAGGTCTCCCAGAACCGGCAGGAGCCGATCCCGGACGAGCTTCGGGAGGCGTACCTCCGGCTCGGGAGGCCGACGCCCTTGTATCGTGCGACCCGCCTCGAGAAGGCGCTCCACACTCCGGCGCGGATCTACTACAAGCGCGAGGACCTGAGCCCGACGGGGTCGCACAAGTCGAACACGGCGATTGCGCAGGCATATTTCGCGATGCGGGAAGGCGTCGAGGCGCTGGCGACAGAGACCGGCGCGGGCCAGTGGGGGAGCGCGCTCGCGCACGCGACGAGCTACTTCGGGCTCCGGTGCAAGGTGTTCATGGTCCGCGTCTCGTACGACCAGAAGCCGTACCGGAAGGTCCTGATGAAGGTGTTCGGCGCGGAGGTGTTCCCGAGCCCGAGCGATCAGACGAACTACGGACGGAAGCTCCTCGCGAACAACGGCGACAACCCCGGATCCCTGGGGATCGCGATCAGCGAGGCCCTCGAGGCCGCGGTCACCGGGAAGAACACGAAGTACTCCCTCGGGTCCGTGCTGAACCACGTGCTCATGCATCAGACCGTCATCGGGCAGGAGACGCTGAAGCAGTTCGCCCTGATCGACGAGGAGCCGGACGTGATGGTCGGTTCCGTTGGCGGCGGCTCGAACTTCGCCGGCTTCACGTTCCCCGCGATCGGGGAGTGCCTCCGCGGGACGCGGGAGACGGAGTTCGTGGCGGTGGAGCCGTCCAGCGTGCCCTCCCTGACCGGCGGGACGTACGAGTACGACTTCGGGGACACGGGCGAGATGACCCCTCTCCTGAAGATGTACACGCTCGGCCACGCGTTCGTCCCGCCCCGGATCCACGCGGGCGGACTGAGATACCACGGGGCCGCGCCGACCGTGAGCCTCCTCGTGGACCAGGGGATCGTGCAGGCGCGCGCGTTCGACCAGGTCAGCACGTTCGAGGCCGGCCGGCTGTTCGCGGAGACGGAGGGCCTGATCCCCGCGCCGGAGACCGCCCACGCGATCAAGGGCGTGATCGAGCTCGCGCGGGAGGCGAAGAAGGCGGGCGTGGAACGCGTGATCGCGTTCAACTTCAGCGGCCACGGGCTCCTCGACCTCCAAGGGTACGCGGACTTCCTGGAGGGGCGGTTGACGAACACGTGACGGCGGACGTTCCCGGCGGACCCGCCGCCAACCTCCACGGGCCCGCCTCCTCCTGCCGGACGCTGATTCCGCGCCATAACTTCATATACCACCGCCCATCTTGAGCGAGCCAGACACCGGACGACGGCTTCTGACGAGCCACGGGGGCGGGGCCCCCAAAGGACGCGTCTTTTAGCCCGAGACAAGGTGGACAAGGAACAAGAACATGGCAGACGAGAAGCCTTTGACGAAAGTCAAGGATCTCACGCCCGACGCCAAGCAGACGAACGTCTTGGTGAAGGTCGTGAACATCGGCGAGCGAAGGACCATCGACAGCAAGTTCGGCGGCTCCCGCCAGTTGGCGGAAGCGACCGTCGGCGACGAGACCGGGACGATCCTGTTGTCGCTCTGGGAGGCCCAGATCGACCAGGTTCAGCCGGGCGAGGTCGTGCTGATCGACAACGGATACGTGTCCCTCGTGCGAGGCCACATGCGCCTCAACGTGGGGAAGTACGGGTCCTTCCAGAAGAGCGAGCAGGACATCCCGGAGGTCAATTCCTCCGTGGACGTGAGCGCCCAGGAGTTCGAGCGCCCGCAGCGCTACGAGCGACGCAGCTTCGGCTACGGCGGCCGCGACTTCGGTGGCGGCGGCGGCCGGGGCGGCGGCGGGCGGCGGGACGATGACCGCGGCGGCGATCGCCGCGATCGCGGCCGCCGACGCTTCTGAGACCGAGCGAACCCCCTTAGCGCCTCGTGCGCTCGGCGGCGGGCGACCGCCGCCCTTCTTACCTTTCAACGTTGCCTTGCCTGTGCTTCGCCCATTCGCCCTGGAGCGGTCCGGGACTTGCACTAGCTATCGGCGGTCTACGAGGCCGCACCCCACCCGGGCTTGGACAGGACGTTGTCGTTCACGGTGAAGTCGTCCACGAGGAGGTTCTGAACGCCTCCGGGCATCGCCCAACCGCCGTCGACGTCGATCAAGACGTACATGACGGCCTTCGTTCCAACGCGAGCGAGCACGCTCGTGTAGGAGTCGTAGAACGTGCCGCCGACCTGCGTCGCGTCGAACCTGAGGTCCGCGTTCCCGATCATCTCACCCGTGAATTGCCATCCCGACCCGCACGCGAAGAATTGGGGCGGCGTCCCCCAGTAGACGAACACGTGCCCGTCGGTCGGCCAAGTGAACTGACCGTCCCCGTTGACGTCGATCCCGATCGTGAACCGCGGAGACCCGCCGCCGCAGTCGCCTTGGTAGAAGTTGTACCAAGCGTTGAGCGCCGCGAGGTCCGCGAACGTCAAGTCTGTCGGATAGAACACGATCCCGCCATAGGTGAACGTTCCGTCGCCGAGGCACGACGGGTACCCGGTCGGGCACGTCGATCGGAGCTGCAGCGCCCAGTGGTCCGGACCGACTCCCCCCTTGACCCATTTCGCGTCGCCGTACAGGTCCCAGGCCGGCCGCGCCGCTGCCGGTCCCACTACTGCCAGTCCCACCAACAAGCCCACCGCTGCCACAAGGCACAGCTTTCGGATTCCCCCCATACCAACCCCCTCCAAGGAGTTGGGCGGGGAGTAGCATGCCACGTCTTAGCGTTTTCGGTCCGATGCCGCCGTTATCGCACGTCCACGACCTTGATCGCGAACGTCAGGGTCTTCCCCGCGAGCGGGTGGTTGAAGTCGAGCGTGACCTCGTCCTCCCCGATGTCCGTCACATACCCCTCCGCGGTCCGTCCGTCCTGCAGCTTAATCCGCACGCCGACGCCCTGGAACAGCCCGTCCGCGGGGAGCGCGGACTTCTGCGTCCGCATCACGAGGTCCGCGTCGTGCGCGCCGTACGCCTCTTCCGGCGGCAACGTGAACGTCTTCTCCTCGTCGGCCGCCATGCCAATCACGGCTTTCTCGAAGCCGTCGATGACCTGGCCTTCGCCGACCCGGAACTCGAGCGGTTCGCCCCCGTGGTTCGAGTCGAACTCCTCGCCGTCCGGGAGCGTCCCGCGGTACATGACCTTGACCTTGCTGCCTTCCTGCGCCTTCATCGGAGCCCGTCGCGGCTCGGACATAATGGAGGATACTTGAACGTTCGCCCCTTCGTCAGAGGCCGAGGACCTTGCGGTAGCCCTCCATGTCCATGAAGCCGTGGCCGGAGATGTTGAACGCGATCGTCTTCCGCTCCCCGGTCTCCTTGCACTTCAGCGCCTCGTCGATCGCGCACGCGACGCTGTACGCGGACTCCGGGGCGGGGAGGAAGCCCTCCGCCTGCACGAACATCCGCGCGCGCTGGAACACGTGCTTCTCGTCCGCGGGGTAGGCGACCGTGTCGATGTACCCCAAGTGCCGGAGAAGCGAGATGATCGGCGCCGCTGCGTGGTACCGCAGCCCGTCCCCGCGGATCGGCCGCATCTTCTTCCGGTGCCCGAGCGTGTACATCTTGAGCTGCGGCGTGAGCTCCGCGTGGTCCGCGAAGTCGTAGCGGTACTCCCCGCGGAGGTTCGGCGCCGCCTCGCTCTGCGCGGCGATGAAGCGGATGTCCCGCCCGCGGAAGGCGTCGGGCATGAACGGGATCGCGAAGCCGCCGAAGTTCGAGCCGCCGCCGAGGCACGAGACCACGAGGTCGGGGTATTCGCCGACCATCTCGAACTGCCGCTTCGTCTCCAACCCGATCACGGTCTGGTGGAGGAGGACGTGGTTCAACACGGACCCGAGGCAGTACACGGCGTGCTCGTCGCCCCGCGCGTCCTCCAACCCCTCGCTCACCGCGATCCCGAGGGAGCCGGGGTGGTGCTTGTCCTTCTTCAGGAGCGCGCGGCCCGTCTTCGTCTTCCGGCTCGGGGACGCGTGGACCTCCGCGCCGAAGAGGCGCATGAGGTTCCGGCGGTCGACCTTCCAGTCGTGGACCGCGCGGACCCAGTACACGGTCGTCTTCAGCCCGACGAGGCTCGCCGCGTACGCGAGCGCGGTCCCCCACTGCCCGGCGCCGGTCTCCGTCGCGAGGCGTTCGTATCCCGCGGAAGACGCGTACCACGCCTGCGCGAGCGCCGTGTTCACTTTGTGGCTGCCCGTTGGCGAGTAGAACTCCGATTTGTAGTAGAGCTTCGCGGGCGTGTCGAGCCGCTTCTCAAGGCGCCGCGCGCGGAACAGCGGGCGCGGCCGCCCGGCTTGGCGATACAGGTCCAAGATCTCGGACGGGATCGGGATCCAACGCTCCGTCGCGTACTCCTGGCGCAGGCACTCCTTGAGGAGAACCTGCGGGAGCATCTTGATCCGCGGCTCGCCCGGCTCCTCGTCCCGCGGCGGCGGGAGCGGCTCCGGGAGGTCCGCGAGAACGTTGTACCACTTGTCCGGCGCCTCCTCCGGCGGCAGATGGACGGCGAGAGGTTCTCCTCCCATAGGAATCCAGCCGGCCGGGAATCACACGAGGGCGGTATAACCATTCCGTATTTGTCCGCATGAGAATCATCCGTGATTCGGAAGTCGAAATCTTGACTCGCGCGCGGCCCGGTTGCGCTCTCGGTCCTTTCCGTGGACGAGCGGTACTTCCTCCGGATCCTGCTCGGCACGAGCGTGAGCCCGAAGTCCGCGGACGAGCTCAGCCGGATCTACCGGATCCCGAAGGGCCTGTGCGTCGCGATCCTCGAGTACCTGGAGAAGCGCGGGTACGTCTCGAACGTCGTCACCCTGTTCACACCGAACGGGAAGGCGGTGAAGTACTACGTGCGCACGGACATGCGCGTGCGGGAGTTCACCGAGGACGAGGCGCTGACGCCGCTCGAGCAATCTCCGCCGTGATCTTCTCTGCTTCCCGACGCGGGTCCTTCGCGTCGTAGATTGCGCGCCCCACGATGATGTAGTCCGCGCCTGCCGCGATCGGGTCTGCGACCGTCCCCCCTTGGGCGCCAACGCCCGGGGAGAGGATCAGGCGGTCGCCCACGATCTGGCGGAACAGATGCACCCGCTCGGGTCGCGTGGCGGGGGCGATGATCCCCGTCGCGCCCACCGTCACCGCCATGTGCGCGATGTCGTCCGCGATTGGGACGTTCCAGATCTCGGCCCCGGGGTGGGACATCTCCGCGAGGACGAACACGTCCCCGCCGCGGGCGGCGTCGATGCAGGACCGGACGCTGTCCTCGCCGACGAACCCGTGGACGATCACGCCTTTCGCGTGGTGCCGGAACACCTGGTCCACGATCAGGCGATTCGTGTTCGGGATGTCCGCGACCTTGAAGTCGCAGATCACGTCGCCGAACTTCGCGAGCTTGTCGACGATCTCCATGCCGCGCGCGAGGACGAGTGGGTAGTTCACCTTGAACGCGTCCACGTAGTCCTTCGTGTCCGCCGCCAATCGGAGGGCCTTCGACTCCTCCGTGACGTCGAGCGCCACGATCAGGCGGGTCTTGCGGCGCATCGCCGCGAAAAGGGGGACCACGGGATAAAGGCCGCTGTTTCCTACGCCTTTATGTACGTTGGCGGCGGAACCCAGGAGTCGTGCAGGCGAAGGACGTCCGCGCCGTCGAGAACCCGATCACCGCGATCTTCGACCTCGCGGAGGACGTCGAGCGGCAGGCCCCGAAGGTCCACCGGCTCCTCTCGTACACCCGGGCGTTCATCTGGGTGTGGCTCCTCCTCGACGCGTTCCTCGTCCTGATCGTGTCCGCCGCGAACCTGATCGCGCTCCTGTTCCTCTTCCTCCTCTACGGCCTCCTGCTGATCCGCCCGACCGTGGCGAACCGGACGGCCCAGGGCCTCGTCGTCGCCGCGGCGCTCGTCGTGGCGGTGATCCTGATGCTCACGTTCCGGGGCCCGAGCTTCGTCCTGGGCGCGGTCCTCGTGAGCCTCTTCTACCTCGGCATGGTGATCCTCGACCTCGTCCGGGACGCACGCTCGTTCTTCGACTACTACGCCCTCCGGTACCGCGTCGTTCGCGCGGTCCGGGACGCGGACCCGGTCGTCCTCGTCCCGCAGGGCACGACGCCCGTCGACCGGCTCCTCACGCTCCTCGCGCAGCGGAGCGCGGCCGTGGCGGCGATGCTGTCCCAGCCCCAGTTCGTGCGGCGCCCCGCGATCCTCGCGGGCCGGACCGGCGTCGCGTACCAGCTCGACGCGTTCCTGATGTGGCCCGGCGGCACGCTCGCGCCCCTCGGCGTCGGCCCGACGGGGTCCGCGGTGTACGTGAAGGCGTTTGAGCGCGCCCCCGCGCGGGCGGACCTCGAGGCGCTCCGGCGCGCGGTCGAGGACGTGTCCCAGGCCGTCCACCTCCCGCCCGGGCGCGTGATCGCCCTATGGAAGTCGGACGGGAAGACGGACGTGCCGGAGGAGACGTACGCGTTCCTCACGAACGAGGTCGTGCGCGTGCCCCTCCGCGGCCGGACGTACGCGACGTCGATGGAGCTCGTCGTCGAGATGCCGGACGGCACGTACGACTTCATCCCGTTCATCGTCGAGGCCGCGCCGCCGATGGCGGTGCCGCACGGGCAGGCGCTCCGCGCGTAGCCGTGCAACCGGCGATCGTGCCCGCGACTCCGTCCAATGGGTCGACATCACTCGCGGAGCGGCCCCGGCGGCGGCACATACCGGTAGTGGTCGCGGATCTGTTCCTGGTACACGCGGCGGTAGAAGTCGTTGTAGCGCCGCACATGCAGGAGGCCTTCCTTCGTCAGATAGATCCGGTACCGGCCCTCCTGCTCCTCCACGCGGACGTAGCCGTCCCGCGCCAAGTACTCGATGACTCTCGTCGTCATGAAATGGTTTGACCGGATTTCGCGTTTCACTTGTTCCTTCGTGAGGAAGACAGGCTTCGTCGCGAGCAAACTGTCGAGCTTCGGTTCAAGCCCGTCCTGCATCAAGTTTATTTGAAGCTCGGAGACGAGGCGGTTCAGTACGAAACATCCGTAGATGATCAGATCTTTGTATGGCCGCGTCGGCATCCGGTACGGCCGCGCGATGAGGAGGCCCCTACTTGAGGATTGGCGGGCGGCGCCGAAGCGTGGAACAAGAGCTCGGCCCGCCGGGTGAAACCTTCGCACCGCCGGCGCGACGGCATGCCGCCTCGGCCGCGGATGAGGACCCGCGTACTTAATGGCTGGTCGGAGGCGGAGCATCTTAAAGGCGTCGGAACGAGCTCTGCTGATTCCTAGATTCGGGCGCACTGCATTCTTCTTCACATGGCGATGCGGACGGACGCGGTTCGGACGGGACCGGAGGTCGAGGCGCTGCGCCGCTGGCTGAACGGCCAGGACGCGGCGCTCGAGGAGTGGCTCTCCGGTCGCGTGCGCCCGGTCGTGCGGCGGCCACGGACCTTGGCGGTCGCGTGAGTCGCGCAAACCCTTATTCTCGACGCGCGCCGTGGACGCGGTCCGATGGACCCCATCCTGCGCGGGCGCGTGTGCATCGTCACCGGCGCGAACTCCGGGATCGGGAAGGCGGCCGCGACCGGGCTCGCTCGGAGGGACGCGACCGTCGTCCTCGCGTGTCGCCGGCCCGCGGTCGGAGACGATGCGAGGCGTGCGATGGAAGATGCGACGGGGAATCAGAACTTGGCGGTGATGCCCCTCGACCTCGCGAGCTTCGCGTCCGTGCGTCGGTTCGCGGCGGAGTTCACCGCCAAATTCCTTCGACTCGACGTCCTCGTGAACAACGCGGGGATCTACGCCGCCAAACGCACGGTCACGGAGGACGGGTTCGAGCGCACCTGGCAGGTCGACTACCTCTCGCACTTCCTCCTCACGCACCTCCTCCTCGACGCGCTGGAGGCGGCTGCGCCGTCTCGTGTGATCAACGTGTCCTCGGAGGGCCACCAGATCGGGCGGATCGATTTCGAGGACCTGAACCGCGAGCGGCGGTACCGCGGGATGCGGGCGTACGGGCAGGCGAAGCTCGCGCAGATCCTGTTCACGCGGGAGTTCGCGCGGAGGTTCGCGGGGACGGGCGTCTCCGCGTACGCGATGCACCCCGGCGGCGTCCGGACGGACTGGTCCCGCGGCGGGCGGGCGATGCGCCTTGGCGCCCTCCTCGCGTGGCCGTTCATGCTCACGCCGGAGCAAGGGGCGGACACGGTCGTGTGGCTCGCCTCCGCACCAATCGAAGATGGCGGCAATGGAAAGTACTTCATCAAACGGCGGCCCGCGGAACCGAAGGCGGATGCGAACGATCCGGAGCTCGCGCGGAAGCTTTGGGACGCCAGCGAGGTGCTCTCAGGGCTGAGACCCGCGGCCGGTGGCGGGACCCCCACTTAAAGCCGTCGGCAACACCCGTGCTGATTCTTCGATAGACCCCCCATGACCTACGGGGGACCCATGCAAGGCAACACGACCCGGCGCGGTCTGGGGATTGCGATCTTGGTGGTCGCCCTCCTCGGGATTGCGGCGGTGGGAACGGTGTCCCTGCTCGCCCCGCGGTTCGGGCCGGGCGGGGTGGCGAGCGACCCCGCGTACGCGCAGGCGATGGCGTACTCGGGACCGTCGACGGACGTGGCGGGATCCACGGAGAGCGCGTCCCAGGGCACGCGCGGGTCGTCGTACGTGACGGTCCCGGAGCCGCCGGCGGACGGCACTGAATTGGCGGTGGACGGGAGCGCGGGCGCGGAGGCGTCCGCGGTCGAGGGCACGGACGAGGCGACTGCGGCGAACGACGGCACGATCCGACCCACGCCGGACCCCGGCGTGGAGGCCCCGTCGATCGAAGACTGGGACGCCGCGTCGTTCGAGGCGGGCTCCCCGATCGGGGAGATGGACCGCACGATGCCGAGCGCGCCGGAGGGCGGCACGGTCGGCGCCGTCGTGGGCTGGTTCGAGCCGCCGGAGGACGTCGCTGCGCCGGAGGGCGTGCAGGGCGTCGACACGATCCTGACGCCGCCGGACATGGGTCGCGAGACGCACGACCGGAACTGCACGTTCCGGGAGTCGATCGACCCGACGGACGCGGACGGGGACGGGCACCCGGAGTACGTGCGGTACCGGAGCCTCCTCGTGTGCACGATCGATGACGATGACGACGGGAACCCGGAGTACGCGCTCGCGGTCGGGCGGGACGTCGAGCTCTGGGACAACGACTCGAACGGGAATTTCAACGCGGTCGAGGGCCTGCAGGGCGCGCGCGAGATCGCGGACCCGAACTCGGACGGCGCCGTGGAATACCTCGCGCAGGGCCGGTGGACGCTGTCCGTCGTCGACGGCGACGAGGACGGACGGCTCGAGCATGCGCTGATCACGTTCGCGGGCGAGCAGGCCCTCGACGGGAACACGAACGGCGTCGTGGAGTTCTACCGCGCGGCGCTCCTCCGGATCGAGATGACGGACGGGGACAGCGACGGGCACGCGGAGGCCGCGGCGATCGATGGGCTCGTCTTCCAGACCGCGGACGCGGGCGACGACGGCTCCCGGGAGTACGCGGGCGCGCTCCGCGTGAGCGGCCGCACGGCGGACGCGGACAGCGACGGGAACAACGAGACGATGGCCCTCGCGGCGCGCGGCTACGAACGCGTGGACGCGGACGTCGACGGGATCCCCGAGGCGGAGCGCGGCCTGCAGCTCGACGTGGAAGCGCTCGACGCGAACTCGAACGGCTACCAGGAGAGCGTGACGATGTGCCTCGTGGTCTTCGGACTCCTCGACGCGACGGAGGACGGACGGCCGGAGGCGATCCACGCGACGAAGGTGATGGCGAACGCGACGGACGCGGACGACGACGGGAACCCGGAGAGCCGGACCCTCGACGTGACGTCGGTCGCGATCGTGGACGAGGACCAGGACGACGTCCCGGAGTTCCTCGCGGTCCTCCTCGCGCACGCGGAGGCGCTCGACGCGGACTCCACGGGCATCGTCGAGTCGGCGACGCTCACGGTCCGCGCGGGAGCCCGGGCGGACGCGGACGAGGACGGCCTGTTCGAGCGGGAGTCGTACCTCGCGGTGGACGCCTCGGCGACGAACGCGATCGAGGACGAGTACGTCGAGGACGCGCGGATCAGCCTGCGCGCGTACGAGCGCGTGGACGCGAGCGAGGACGGCATGCCGGAGGCGGAGCGCGCGATCGCAGCGGACGTGTACGCGGTCGACGCGAACAGCAACGGCGCGGTCGAGGACGCGAACGTCACCGTGCGCGCCGCGGCCCGCGTGGACGCGGACTCCGACGGCACGTACGAGGCCGCCGCGTACGCCGTCCTGTGGGCGCAGTCCACGGACGCCGACGACGACGGGAACCCGGAGCTGCAGTCCCTCCAGGCGTACGGGTACGCGTACAAGGACGCGGACGAGAACGGCGTCAAGGAAGAGCAGGCCGGCGTGCGGGCCCTCGGGACGCGCGTCGACGCGAACAGCAACGGCGTGTGGGAGACCGCGGACGCGGAGATCGCGGCGATCCACGTGTGGGACACGGACCAGGACGGGACGCAGGACCACGCCTCGTGGATCGTCGTGAAGTACCACGCGGAGGACGTCGACGAGGACGGCACGTGGGACATCGAGGACCTGCAGATCTGGGAGCACCGCGATTCCCCCTAGACCCCCTCAACGGTGCGAGGCCCGGGACGGCCGCGATCTCCCCCACGTTCTCGATGCCCCGTGCGCTCTCGACCTTCACCGCCACGAGGATCTCGCGGTTCATCGCCGCGACC
>Ga0209431_10003214_pt1 | contig 13070 bp, 14 predicted proteins | sample RifCSP13_3_FD_184021 | JGI IMG/M metagenome (GOLD analysis project Ga0209431, IMG submission 184021) | Soil microbial communities from Rifle, Colorado - Rifle CSP2_sed 13_3 (SPAdes) (version 2) | ecosystem: Environmental > Terrestrial > Deep subsurface > Rock core/Sediment | place: Rifle...
AGATATTCGGTTTGAGGAATCTGTTTCAGAAGGGGTAGTTAGTTTACGGGTAGTTTACGGGGACGGTTCTAATTATTTGAGAATGGCTTATATTCGTTGTTTACATTAGCATTTGCTTTTAATGAGAACAGGCATTTTTCTTCTGTCTTGCAATAGAGAAAAGCCACAGGCACATTATCAGGCAGACAGAGTGAAAATACAAATAAGATAAATAGAGGTGCATTTTTCAATTGTAACCTTAAAGTAAGAAGGATAAAATAGGTTAAAACATAATGAATCATAGGGGAGGTGAATTAAATGTCTGCAACGGTTGAAAAGATAGCGCTTGAGTTATTAGGCTTGCCTACTGAGTCCCGTGCATTGCTTGCCGAAAAACTTATTGAAAGCCTTGATGAGAAGCAGGATAAAGATGTTGAATCTCTCTGGATAAGAGAGGCAAGGAGACGCAGCAGGGAAATTAAAAACGGCAAGGTTAAATGCAAGCCCGCAAAAGATGTCTTAAGGGAAGCACGAATGAAACTGAAATGAAGGCGATATTATTCCATCCAGAAGCTGAAGATGAAATGATAGATTCAGCAATATTCTACGAAAATAGGTCAAATGGGCTCGGTCATAAATTTCTTGATGAAATTGCACGTTCATTAGACCTGATTTCTTCCTCACCCAATACATGGCCTCTCTTTTTTGATGGTATAAGGCGATTTTTGTTGCAGCGGTTTCCTTTCTGTTTGCTCTACGAAATTCATGGTGATTACATATACATTATTGCTGTAATGCATCTCCATAGGAGGCCGTTTTACTGGAAAAGCAGGCTCAAATGAAAGTTTTTTTAATAACTGCATATCCTGTTGATAAGGTAAAGGAGGGAGATGTTATATGGACAAGGTAAAAGTTTATTACAACAATGAGGCGGATATAATGGATATTTGGTTCGGCAACCCTGATGATGAGGTAATGTGTGAAGAGGCAGGCGAGGGTATTATTCTGAAAAAAGATAAAAATGGAAAGACCATTGGCATTGAAAAACTCTATGTCAGCAAAACTGTTGGTATAGACAAACCTTTGCCTGTAGAGTTAGTAGTGGCTTAACAGCCCAACACCCCCTTCATCACCCTCGTTGACCAAATTCTTGAATGATTATTGATCCTTTATCAAAACATAATTTTATCTCTGTGCTTCAGCACACCATCTCTTATCTCAAAAAAAGAGGCGCTGAGTATGCGGACATTCGTTTTGAGGAAACTGTTTCGGAAGGGGTGATGGCGAGGGATGGGGAGGTGGACAGGCTCTGGGATAATCTTGACACAGGTTTTGGTATACGAGTTTTATATAGGGGAGCCTGGGGCTTTGCTGCGAGCTCGCTTTTGACTGAGACAGAGGCAAGAAAGGCGGCTTGTGAGGCTATTTCTCAGGCAAAGGCGATAGCCAAAATAAGTCACAAGCCACAAGTCACAAGTCACAAGTTGATACATAGAAACCCTCCGGTGAGGGTTAAATACAAAGCCCCATGCCAGATTGACCCATTCAGCATACCTATAGAAGAAAGACTTTCTCCAATCCTCAAGGCAACATCTCTGCATTTCAACTCTCCGCTCCCCGCTCTCCGCTCTAAAAAAATACACACCATAGAGGGCTTCCTTGATTTTCAGAAAACGCACAAGACCTTTTTAAATACTGAAGGGAGTTTCATTGAGCAGGAGATATTTACAAGCGGCGCAGGCATCAAGGTAATAGTCATTGACGGCAATGATGTCCAGATGAGGTCATTCCCTGACTCCCATCATGGCCTATTCAGGCAAGGCGGGTATGAGCGGATTATTGAAATGGCTATACCTGAAAACACCTCTTGCATTATTGAAGAGGCGCTTTTGCTCTTGAAGGCTGATGAATGTCCGTCAGGAGAAAAGACTATTATACTTGGCGGCTCGCAGGTGGCATTACAGATACATGAATCCATCGGACATGCAGTTGAACTGGATAGGGCAATGGGGATGGAAATAAGCCTTGCCGGCGGAACATTCCTTACTCCTGATAAACTCGGTAAACAGATATGTTCTAAAATCGTAAATATTTATGCTGACCCGACAATTGAAGGAGGGGCTGGAAGCTATCTCTATGACGATGAAGGGGTGAAAGCAGAGCGGGTTGAGATTATAAAGAACGGCAGGTTTAAGAATTTTCTCTCATCAAGGGAGACAGCAAAAAGATTGGGTGCGGGAGGTGGAAAGTGGGTGGTGGGAAAAAAGCCTGCCCCCCGTATCAAGTACGGGGCAGGCTCTGCAGGCAGTAAGCAGGGGTCAAACGGAAGTGTGAGGGCAAGTTCATGGAATAACATCCCGCTTATACGAATGAGCAATATAAACATTGAATCTGGAGAGGGGAGCCTTGATGACCTTATTTCGGACACAAGGGACGGAATACTCCTCAAGACAAACAAAAGCTGGAGTATTGACACCTTAAGGCTTAATTTCCAGTTCGGCATGGAGATCGGCTGGGAAATTAAAAAAGGCAAAATCACAAGACCTTTGAAGAATCCTGTATATTCAGGCATAACCCCAGAATTCTGGAAATCATGCAATGCCATATGCGGTAAGGAAGAATGGCAGATGCACGGATTAAATAGCTGCGGAAAGGGTGACCCTGTTCAATCCATATCAGTCGGACATGGGGCAGCACCTGCGAGATTTGATAGAGTAAAGACAGGCGCGGTGAAATGTTAGCGTGGTATATGTTCAAAATACGCCCCTCGGAAGACTTTATATCTTATCCATTTTTTTGGGCTTGAGATTATTGTTCACAATGTTGACTTCTTCTCATCTGTTTCGCTCTCAAAAATAATACCTCGCCCTGAATTCCACCCGATAATCGTTCTGCTTTTCACCAAATTCGCTGAGTCGTTCCCCGCCAAGGAATGCCGCCTTCAGCCGCAGTTCGAGATTGGTAACCCTGGTATAGAGCGCTTCAGGCGAGATCGAATAACTTTTGTCGTCTATGTTCACAATCCCTGTAATCGCAGGCGTAAAATATAGGATGTCAAACGGCTCCTTCTGGCTTATTCTGAGATAAAGATATTCCCTGGCCGGGTTCATCCGCCCGTAATTTCCTTCGGTGATGTTCAATCCCTTTTTAAGCAGCGCGTCGCTCCCTGACAAGAGATAAGAATCATAGGCCGCATTTATGAAAGAGAAATAATCCCTCATCTCGTCCGTGGTAAAGCCTGCTTCGTTTCTGTAATATTCCAGGATATACGTCGCCTCCCTTTCCGTGAGATACCTTATCCCAGCAAGCCAGCTCTCTGCATCGAACTCCTTTTCAAATATATTCCCGCTCTCGTCTATAAACCGTTTCTTGTAATCATTAATAACTGCAAACTCCCCGTGTATCTCGAAGTTGGTGGTGATGTTCCTTGAAAAGTCCGCTCCGTATCTCGCGGTCTTGCTTCCGCCAGAAAGGGCGATGAAATCTATATCCGTGTCATACAGCAACAGATAGAGTTTCCCGGCAATGTTCACCTTGTTGGTTTCACCGAAATCATCGTTTACACCCTCGTAAACAGGTATCAGGACAGGCGTGAATGAAAACGTCTTCAGTGGGCCGTCAAAACTCTTTATATAGTCCGCCGATGCGACTATAAATCCTTCGAGGCTCAGTTCCGGGTCGTCGGGGTCTTTGGGCCTGTCAACAAACGCTGCCGGGTTCCATGCGTACCCCTTGCCCCATTTGAGCGTTTTTTTGCCCATATCTATAGTCAGTGCAGATGAAGGCTTTAATGAGAGATATCCCTCATAAACGATTGTCTTCTGGTCTTCGCCGAGATATGATTTTTTATAGCCCGTGTTTGTTCTGACAAAAAGGCGCGAAATACCTTTTTCCAGACTGCCTTCCAGTTGAAGTGTTGCGTCATACTCTTCAAGTGTCGCCCCTTCATCGTGGTTATAAAAACGGAGCTTGTATAGAGATGCATCCTTGTCGAGTCCGAAAAGAACGGGCCTTAATTCCGCATACCCGCCGATATGATAAGGCTTCTTCTCTATCTCTGAGATGTCAAAGGTGTATTCTTCGGCATGAAGGACAGATGGAAATAAGACAGTCGTAATAACACCAAGCAGTATTGTTAGTGATAGAATTAATTTCATGCCGATCTGATTTTCATCTTTACATGATAGCCTATTCATACGCTATATCACAATTATTGATATGACCGCGCCGATCAGCACGACATAAAGGACATCGGTTTTTTTTAACAACGCGGTCAATGCCGCCAGCCCCAATATGACCCTCATCATGTCCCACGGGACATTGAGAAAAAAATTTACCGTAACAAAGAATAGCAGGCCGACAAAGGATGCCAATATCCCTTTTGTCGCCTTCATGAAATGCGCGGATGTCTTTAATCTGTCGAACAGGGGTGTAACTGTTATCAATATCAAAAAAGAAGGCGTGAAGATTGCCGAAGTCGCCACTACAGCGCCGGCGAAGCCATATCCCAGATATCCCACAAAGGTTGCCGTAATAACAATGGGGCCGGGGGTGACCTGCCCGAGGGCTATTCCATCCATAAACGTCCGGTGGTCCATCCATCCACTCACATTTACGATTTCATGGAGCATCAACGGTAGCGATGCAAAACCCCCTCCGAAAGCAAAGAGGTCTATCTTGAGCATCGTTGTTGCCAGTTTGAATAATTTCGCATTTGCAAAATACAGCGTCGTAAGTCCCGCCACTAAGATCAAGAATAGCAAGGCTATTTGCTTCACCATCCGTCCATTCTTTTCATGGCGGGAGGTTGGCGAAATTGCGTGTTCGATATCTTTGAAAAGAAAGATGCCCGTCAGTGCCGCGCCTATAATTATCAGAAAGGGGCTTACTCCTGACCAGAAGAGTGCGGCTGACAGGGCAGAGAGAATAACTTCACGGTAACCCTTTACTGTGCCTTTGCCAAAAACGTAGAGTGCATTGGCAACGATCGCAACTACAATTACCTGGAGACCATTGAACAGTGAAATGATTTGCGAGATGTTCCGGGAACTCTCATAAAACGCCGCGAGCATCAGCATCAGAATAAAGGCGGGCAATCCGAATCCGATATACGATAGCAATGCGCCGCCTATCCCTCGTGAGCGCAGCCCTACATATGCCGCTGTCTGCATGGCTGTTGCGCCAGGTATGGATTGGCAGAGGGCAACACCGCCTTTAAATGTATCTTCATCAAGCCATTTATGGTGGATCACGGACATCTTTTTGACATATGCAACCATGGCAGGCCCGCCAAAAGCGGTCAAGCCGAGCCTAAGAAATGAGAAAAACAGCTTTGATTTTGATGGCGCGGCTTTTGGCGTAAATTCCAACTTTTCACCTATCTCAGCGACTCAAGATTCGGCATGAATGTCAGGGTAAAGACCTCGTCTTTAAACTCCCTTTTTTTGATCTTTGCAAGAATCATAACTGACTTATACCCTTTGTAGAGCGGGCTGTCGGTCTCTATGACGGACGGGCGCACGATCCCGCCGCCCATGTCCTTTGTCTCTTTAAAGTATAGTGTTTTTATAAGCATGGAGGCCTCTGTCAGGCACTCTATCTTTGTCGGGACCTTTTTACCCTTATCAACCCACATCTTAACCCTGTCGTAGGCCACTGTCTTTGTCTTCGCCTTCAGATGCAGCAGATATTCTCCACCTGTTTCCTCTATCTGCTCAACATCATATTCGGCAGCATAATCCAGTTGCAGGATATCGGCATTGTTGAATACCCCTCCTACGATGGACTGAAGGCTTGTTGTGCGGATCGGCTTACCCACGTTCGGGATGTAAAGCCACATGTTGTCTCCGATTCGTAATGAACTCCTTCCCTTTTCGCTGGCAGGGGCGAGGAAGAGGAAGGCGACCTTATCAACCCCCTTCTTGACGGTAAATAGGGTGAACTCTTTTTCCCTGCCGTCAGGCTCTATGTTTATGAGCTTTCTGTAAGACTCGTAGGATTCCGGGTTCAGGTTTCTGTCCACTTCTTTTAAAAACTGCGTTCCGTCCATGGCATAGACGGGTGCGGCAATGATTAATGTGAGAACAAAACCGATTATTTTAAGCATCGAATCCTCCTGACTCTTGACTCATAACTCATAACTCTTAACTCCTGACTTATACATGTCTCAGCGCCTCTATCGGCTCCATCCTGGATGCCTTGAACGCAGGCTGAAGACTGGCGATTACAGATACGATTATTACAGTTGCCGATATGGCGACAATATCGGCAGGGTTTACATTTGCCTGAAGGATTAATCCCTGTTGCTGCCCGAAATTGAAGGTTATTTTCAGCATGTTGAGTATAAGGATTAAGGCAATCCCGACAATGTTACCGATGACTGCGCCTGCAATACCAAGACAGAACCCCTCGATCACGAACATGTTCAGTATTTTTCCCGGCAGAGTTCCAATTGCGGCTATCGTTCCTATCTCTCTTATCCTTTCATACACCGCCATGATCATCACATTCATGATGCTGATGAGGACAATGGCGACCAGCATGAGCTTGATGAAAAAAGTCATCACATCTATCATTCGCGCTAAGTTGAAGAACGGCGAAAGATTTTCCCATGTATGCACCTCAAAGATTGGCTTGCCCTCTTTGTTTAGCTCCTTTGAAAGTAAGTTGTCCAGTTTTTTACTGAAGGTATTGAGCTTTCCGAAATCCTTCAACCGGACGGCAACCTCGCTTATTTCCATCCCTTCCATCCTGAGGACTTCCATGGCATCTTCAATGTGGATATAGCCGTCCCTGCCTCCCGGTCCCGTTGCGCTTTCAAGCACGCCCGTCACAATGAACTGCTTTCCATTGACAGAGCCATCTTTATTGGTGGCAACTACCACTATCGCATCGCCGACCTTTACCTTCATGCCTTTAGATAGAAGTTCCGGTATCCAGATTCCTCCCTTATCAAGTTTTTTTTTGCCCTCTATCACTCTTGAGGCAAGGAGCGGGACACTCTTTAATTCCATATCAGGATAGATGCCGTTCAGCCTTATGTTAGTGGTCTCCACAAAATTGCTGAATATGCCGCCGAATTTTATCCTCGGAGAATAAGCCGTGATTTCAGGTTGATTATCAAGGATATTTTCAAGCCGTGTTATGGCTTCCGGTTTCAGGTTCAAGTTCAGAGGAAGGTTTTCTATGGAAGCCACGTAGCCCTTCTTGTGCACCTGCATGTGTCCGAGCATGGAGTCTGTTATAGATCCTACCATCATGTTTTTGAACGAACCCGAAACCGAAATAAATACAAGGACAAAGACAACGCCTATTGTTATTAACGAGGCTGTAAGCAGGGTTCTTCTTTTATATCGCAAAAGATTCCGTATTGCTATTTTAAAGAGATTACCCATTATTCTTCCCTACTCTAACCTCTTTGCCCTTTAGTTCTCCGTCCTCCAGCGTGTAAATAATCTCTGCCTCGCCGACGATTTTCTGGTCATGGGTGGAAAATATAAAGGTGGTCTTAAACTCGTCCCTCATCTTCTTCATAAGCTCAATAACCATATAGGCAGTCTTGTGGTCCAGATTTGCGGTAGGCTCATCGGCAAGGACAAGCTTGGGGTTCGTAACCAGCGCCCGCGCAACAGCAACCCTCTGTTTCTGGCCTCCTGATATCTGGTCGGGGTATTTATCCCTCTGCTCTGTCATTCCCACTGCCTCAAGTAGGGCATTTATCCTTTTATTCCTCTCAGCCACGGGGAGTGACTGGACCATCAAAAGCGGATATTCTATGTTTTCGTAAACGGTGAGGACAGGAAGCAGGTTGAAGTCCTGAAATATGAACCCTATATTGTTGCCTCTGAATGAGGCGCTCTCTTTCCTGTCAAGATGCAATATATCAGTGCCAGCCACCGTTAGTTTCCCATCCGAAGGCTTATCAAGGCATCCGATGAGATTTAATAGGGTGGTCTTGCCGCTTCCCGACGGTCCCACAAAAGAGACAAAAGAGGCAGGCTCAATCTCAAAACTTAAACCCTTTAACGCCTTGACCGTTACCTCACCTGTTTTATATTCTTTCTGAATATTCTCAGCAGTTATCAATGACATATGCTTTATCCATCCGCATCAATGTCTATACTTTTCGTGGCAACCGTTGCACCTTTTAATCAACTCTGAAAGCTCATAAAGCGCCTTGTCCCTTTTTCCTGCCTTTGCTGCATCGGCCAGGTCGTCGGCCTTTGCATGCATAGCCTTGCCAAGAGTTAAAAAATCTTTCCCTGCCGACTCACCGAACATCAAACACATTTTTTCCTCTGATTCGTTCCACCCGAGGTTTTCTTTTGAGATTTTAGCGGCCTTTTTCAGATCGTTTGCCGCAAGGGCAGCGGTAATCTCGCTTACGACATCCATGTGTCTCCGCATTATTCCTTTATGCATAATCTTCATAGGTTCGGGTATCTTTAACTCTGTCCTGGTATCCTGTTTTGGCCCGCCCTCTTTCATCATCATCTCATGCATCTGTTCATGATCCGCGGCAAAGGAAATTCCCGCTGTCAAAAATATAAATGCTGCTGTGATTAATACCTTTTTCATTTTGTTCCTCCTTTTTTATTATTCTTTGAAATAGCCATGTTTTGTTAATTATACACACCATGTCCAAACTCTGCAAGCCTCCCTTGAATAAAACTCTTGACAACCCGCCCCAATAAAGTATATTAGCATATACTTAAATAAATTAAATTTAGGGATGAGCCATGAAAGAAGCAGCGGAATTATTTAAAATACTCTCGGTAGATAAGAGAATAGAGATTATTGAACTCCTTAAAAAAGGAGATACAAGCGTTAATGCCATGGCTGAGGCTTTGGGAATAACCCAGTCAGCAGTTTCTCAGCATCTGAGGGTGCTTAAAGCAGCCGGTGTTGTAAAAAACAAACGGCAGGGATATTGGATATATTATTCTTTAAATAAAGATGTATTGGAAAAATGCAGACAGAGGCTTAATCGTATCTGTAACTGCGGATGTTTAGGCGGGCAGGTGAAGTTGAGATAAAATTTTTTGTCACCCATATAAGTAGATATACATAAACTTATATAAGAAAGGAGGTGATGACAATGGCAAAGGACAGCAAAGAAACCAAAGAAAAGCCTGAAGAAAAGAAACCGCAAATCAAAAGCGAAACAAAAAGTTCCTGCGGCTGTGGCTGCGTTCCACCTGTGAAGACAAAGTAGGCAAAACTTTGGTTAAGGGAGGGTGGATTGACAAAGCAAATCTTCCCTCCCAATCTAAAACTGTACGGAGGTCAAAATGAGCGAGCTAATATTGATAACATTTTATTGGCTGCATATCCTTGCAACCGTTGTATGGATTGGAGGAATTATCTTTATCCTTTTTATAGCAATACCATCATCCAGGCAAGTTTTGGGAGCAGAGGCAGGCAAACTCATGGGAGAGATTTCTAAAAGATTTACTCCATTGGCAAACTATAGTATATTTCTTCTGATTATGACAGGGGTTGCATTAGCAGGATTCAATAAGCAGTTTTCGGGAATCAGATTGTTTGAGAACAATTGGACAAATGTTCTATCACTGAAGTGTATTTTGGTTCTTGGAATGGTTATTATCCATTTTTATAGAGTGTTAATACTCACACCCAAAATTGGAAAGACTGAACCTGTTTCAGAAAAGGCAAGTTTGCAAAAATTATCTCTGAATTTGGTTAAAGTGAATTTTGGATTCGGGATGCTGGTTTTGTTGCTTAGTGGAATTCTACGTGTTTTATAGAAGTGTAATTATACAAACGCAATAAGTAGTAAGGTGTCATTGCGAGGAGTGGAACGACGAAGCAATCTCTTATTTTATGAAGTGAGATTGCACGCTCCCTTTGGTCGCTCGCAATGACAATGTAACAACATTTAACGCGTTTGCACTAGTAGAAAACAAAATGTTCGGCAAAGATAGGATCATAGAATTACTAAAAGGCTTGACAAAAGAAGCCAAGGGAAAAGGCGCCGGCCAGACTGAGGTGCTGTATACTGGCAACCACGGGTCTGTTGCCAGATTTGCCAATTCCTCTGTAATCCAGAATGTAAGAGAGTCGGACAGAAGGATATATTTCAGGGTTTTGCTGGACAAAAGGCTCGGTATCGCATCAACCAATTCCCTGCATACTGAGGATTTGAGAAGGTGTATTAAAAAAGCAACTGCCATTGCAAAGCAGTCAAAGCCTTTATTTTTTTTTGATTCCTTTCCCCTCCCCTGCAAATATCCTGAGATTAAAACACACTTCCCTGAAACTGCCGAGTTTACAGTATCTAATAAGATAAAGATGCTTGACAGTATTTTTAAGAAACTAAAATCAGAAACCGAAAGCCCCCTCACCTCAATCCTCTCCCCTAAGGGGAGAGGGAGGGGTGAGGGGGTTAAGGCAGGTGGCGCATTTTCAACCGTGGAAACTGAAATAGGGCTTGTAAATACAAACGGCATAGAGGCGTATCAGCCATTTACATCTGCCAATATAAACCTTATAACATCTTCTCCTTCAATGTCCGGTTTTGCAAGCCAGTTTGAGCGTAATGCAGGGGACATAGATGCGGATAAACTATTTTCTGTGGCAGCAAAAAAGGCTGCGATGGGTGGAAAGAAAAAAGGGCTGAAGCCAGGGAGATATACGGTCCTTCTTGAACCACCTGCTGTTGCTGAGATACTTGAATGGCTTATTTATATTGGTTTCGGCGCTGGTGAGTTCATTGATGGCACAAGCTTTATGTCCGGCAATATGGGGAAGAAGATTATGGACAGAAAACTCACTATATATGACGATGGCGCTGACTTGTGCGGTTTCCCTGTGCCCTTTGATTTTGAAGGTATGGAAAAGAAGAGGCTCTATATTATAAAAAGCGGCGTGGCTAAGGGTATTGCATACGATACGCTCCTTGCAAAAAAAATCAGAAAAAAGACAACCGGCCATGCCCTCATTCCGGAAGATATTGAAGGCCCCTTTCCCACCAACGTGTTCATAAAAGAAGGCGATAATGCAATCAATGACATGGTATCCACGGTTGAAAGGGGCATCCTTGTAACAAGGTTTCACTATGTGAACGGGCTTCTGGATACAAAGACTGCGTCAATGACAGGCATGACAAGGGACGGGACATTCTATATTGAAGGTGGGGAAATAAAATATCCCGTTGATGATATGAGGTTTACGGATTCAATGCTGGAGGCGTTTTCAAGAGTGAGGGCAATATCAAGGGAGAGGCAGGCATTCCCAACCCCGTGGAGCGATGTGGGCGCCAGTATTGTGCCTGCACTGCTGATAGAGGAGTTTAATTTTTCCGGTTAATACCCCGGGTTTATTCTTCTTATCCCTTTAAAGTTGTATTGCTATTTCCTATCCCTGCGCAGCCGTAGATGAAAGGAGCTTTCTTGCAAGTTTTATAAGTTCTTTTACATTGAACGGCTTCAGCATGTAATGACAATCCGCATTTCTGAAGAAGTCTTTAGTGTCTGCGCTGATTACATCGCCTGTCATAATGATCACCCTGCCCTTAAGGCGGGGGTGTCTTTTGAGGATTGTCTCGTAGAGTTCAATGCCGCTTATCCCGGGCATCTTCATATCAGTTATTATGAGAGAGAACTTTACCTTCTCCATCTTGTCCAGGGCCTCCTGGCCGTTTGCCGCAGTCTCAACCAGGAATCCCTCGCCTGAAAGGGTTTCGGAAAGCGCTTCCCTAATGCTTCCTTCATCGTCAACTACAAGAAGAGGGCCGGAAGCCATGTTTAACGGTTTTTGCTCAGCCTCTTTAGCAGGTGTTTTTAACTCATGGGAATCGGCTTTTCCGATGACCGGCATGGATATTGTTACGATGGCCCCGCCTTCTTCATGGCTCTTAATATCTATACGGCCGCCGTGTTCTGTTACTATTCCGTAAGATATGGAAAGCCCAAGCCCTGTGCCTTTACCGATATCCTTTGTTGTAAAAAACGGGTCAAAGACATTATTGATTTTGTCATTTGGTATGCCGGGGCCGTCATCCTTGAAGCTTATTTCTATCATGCCATCGGTGGACATGGCTGTCTTTATAGCAATTGCACCTTTTCCTTTATAATCTGTTATGGCATCTACCGCATTATTTATCAAATTTATAAATACCTGCTGCATCTGGTAAAAGTCTATCATTGTCTTTGGAATATCCGGGGCAAGGTCAAGCGTTACGGTGATATTTGATGTTGCCAGAGAGTATTCCCTGATATCAAGTGTCTGTTCTAAAATATTATTTATATCGCAATATGTCTTTTCACTCTTTCTGCTCCTTGCAAACGTGAGCAGGTTCTGGACTATCTTTGCGGTTCTTCCTGATTCGTTGTATATCTTTTGCAATTTATCTTTTATATCTTCAACCTTTTTATCGCCAGGGGTGTTAATAAGAAGCTGAGCGAAGCCCATTATTGACATAAGGGGGTTATTAAGCTCATGGGCTATGCCGGCTACAAGCCTTCCTATACTGCTTAATTTCTCCGAGTGTATAAGCTGCTCCCTCAGAGTCTTTTCAGCAGTAATATCCCTCGCCACATGCACCACTGCCCATATCTGACCAGGCTCGTTATATATGGGATAGGTTGTGATTTCGTATGTGCCGTCAAACAATAGGTATTCAGTAACAGCGGTTTCGATTCCCCCTGTTTCCAGGGTCTTGTTGTGATGGCACACCTGCGGTCCGTTACCTTGCCTGTACAGGGTGTCCGCGCATTTTCTTCCCACGATTGCCCTCGGCTCTGCCCCCAGTTTTCGCGCGAGCGCCTTATTGACCTTTATAATTACTGAATTCCTGTCATGGATTGATATAAGCTCGCATATGGCGTCAAAAGTGGCCATCCATTCTTCCTGGCTTTTTATAATCCTTTCCATAAGCCGTCCCTGTTCATCATCTTTCTGTTTGAGGATATCAAGCATATCGTTGAAGGTTTTGGCGAGATAGCCTATTTCATCTTTTGATTCAATCTTGAGTTTCTCGGTAATGTTCCCCTTGTTGTCAGAAATCTTCCTCAGCACTCGCACGGTTTTTTCAATAGGCTCTGTGATGGATTTCCTGATAGTAAGAGAGA